>Ga0207675_100000511_pt1 | contig 37642 bp, 31 predicted proteins | sample KBSSwiS42_FD_184305 | JGI IMG/M metagenome (GOLD analysis project Ga0207675, IMG submission 184305) | Switchgrass rhizosphere microbial communities from Kellogg Biological Station, Michigan, USA - KBS Switchgrass S4-2 (SPAdes) (version 2) | ecosystem: Host-associated > Plants > Roots >...
GCCGATCCGGCGGTGATTGCCAGGCTGAAGGCGGATTACGAAGAGGAAGCCGGCTAGCGGGCTACGAGGCGCTGCTTTCGGCGCGGCGAACGCCGGCGTAGCCGTCGACCCGTTCGACGCGATTGCGGCCGCGGTGTTTGGCGCGCTCGACCGCCTGCTCGGCGTCGGCCATCAGCCGCTCGGTGTCGACGGCGTCGCCGAGGCTGATCTGGACGTTCATCACCGCCGCGCTCACCGTCACCGGCACGGCACGTTCGGTGAGGTGATCGGTGAAGCCGAGGCGCTCTTCGACCGTCGCGCGCACCCGCTCGGCCAGCTCGCTGGCGTGATCGCCGTCGGTGCGGGTCAGCAGCACGGCAATCGAGTCTTCGGCGTAGCGAGCGACCCAGTCGTGCTGGCGGAAGTACTGCCGCATGAGGATGCCGAGCCGCTCGAGCACCTTGTCGCCAACGCCGTAGCCGTGCTGCTTGTTGATCGTCGACAGCCGATCGACGTCGAACAGGATCAGCGACACCGGGACGTTGAACCGCGCGGCGCGTTCGAGCTCCTTGGCGAGCACCGCTTCGAACAGCGGCCGGGTGTAGAGCGTCGTCAGCTTGTCGGTGATCGCGGTATGGCTCGGATCGAGCTGCGCGCGCTCGGTGTAGCCGGCGAGCAGATCGAACGACGCGCGCCGCACCAGCTGCGCGGCAAGCGGCCACGGCTCGCTGGTGGCGCCGATCTTGTCGCTCAGGGCCAGCTCGTCGAGGACCGTGCGCTCGAGCAGGTAGACGAAGGTGAACAGCCGCTCCACCGGCAGGCTGCGTTCGAGCGCGACGCGGTGCAGGTCGGCGACGAACCCGCCTCGCGGATCGACCCGGCCTTCACGCACGCCCAGCGCCAGCAGCTGCACGAGCAGCTGGCCGATGCGATTGCAGTACTCGGGGGCGAGCACTTCGGTGCCGCTGAAAGGAAAGATCGCGACCGTGTCCCAGACGAGCAGGCCGGCCCGATCGAGAATGATCTCGGAGACCTCCTGGCGCAGATCCGCCTGGATGTTGCCGACGTCCGCGTATGACGAGCCGCCTTCCATGGAGATTTCCATGGTAGCCCGCCGATGTAACGGGCCGCAATCGACCGGGCACTTGTATCCCTCAGGATACGGGCAAGGCAGGTTGCCGCGGCAGTGCGGCGAAGGCATGATGTGCGGGTGAGCGCGACGCAGGTCGGCATCGAGCTGTCGCCCGATGCCTGCCGGATCGTCGAGATCGAAGCGGCGCCATTCTGGGCGCGTCGGCCCTGGAGCGTGCCGACGCGCGTGCGCGCCTTCGCCGTGCTCCCGCCTTCCGGCCCCGACACCGAGGCGAAGCTCGCCTCACTCAAGAATCGCCGTGCCGCCGTGATCGTGTGGGGCGCGGCCAGCGATCACCGCCAGGTGATCGTCGACGCCGGCTCGTACGAGTCGATGCGGGCGGAAGCGATCCGCGCGCTCGACGCGGTCGGCGTCGAAACGCGCGGCGCGTGGGTCGACATTGCGCCCGTCTCGCGCGCGTCGGAGCGCAAGTCGCGCCGTCCTGTTATTGCCGTGGTGGCAGCGGCAGCGGAGCTCACCTCCGCGGTGCAGCCGCTCTACAACGCGGGCATTCGCGTCGACACGATTGTCACGCCGGCGGTGGCGCTCGGGTCGCTGGCGCGGCTGCGCCGCAACATCTCGACGCCCAACGCGCTGGAGCTGTACGTCGCGCTCGAAGAACGAGCGACGTGCCTCGCCCTGGTGCGCGGCCGCGTGCTGATGGCCTCGCAGACGCGCGATTGGGGATTCATCAACGAGTTCGGCGCCGATCTGCAGCCGCGCAGCCGCGACGAGATCGTCACCTGGCTCACCGTAGCGATTCCCGAGTTCCTCGCCGCGATTGGCGCGGCAGCCGCCGACATCACGCAGATTTGTTTGAGCGGCGCGCTGCCCGAGCTGCGCAGCATGACCGCGCCGTTGATGGAGCGGTTCGACGTCGAGGTCGAGCCGCTCGATTCCTTGTTCCGAATCAACGCGGAGCAGTTGCCCGAGCCGGCGGACGAATTCCGCGAACGCGGGGCGGAGCTGCGCCTGGCGTGGGCGGCCGCGGCCGACTGGCCGCCGTCGCTCAATATGCTGCGCGCACGGCAGCGCCAGGCGTCGAAGACGCGGCTGGCGCGCGGCGCCGTAGCGGCCGGCGTCGTTGCGGGCCTGCTGGTCGGCTGGCGCGTGCAGCAGAGCGCGTCGTGGAGGAGGACCGCGTCGCGTCCGGCGGCAACAACTGCGCGCGCGGCGCCGCCGCCGGCCGCTTCGTCTGCTTCGGCGTCTGCGCGCGTGCCGCCTCCCGCACCGACAGCGCCCAAGGCCCCCGCAATCGCGTCGAACGCACCAGCGGTCGCCAACAGAACAGCGCCAACCGCGCCTGCAGCGGCGGCGCCAACTCCTCCTCCGCTCGCTGTTCGAACGCCGACGCCGATAACAGCGCCGCCGCCCGCATCACCGGCTCCAACCGCGAGGCGCGAGGCCGTCGTGCCGCGCACCGACGCGCCCGCGCCGCCTGAACGCGATCGCGCTCGAGCGGCGGCGCCGTCGGCGCAAGCGGCGAGTCAGGAACCGCCGCGCGCCACCGCGCGCGAGCCGGTGCGTCTCCCGCCGGCTCAACCGCCTGTCCGGTTTGCGGCGCCGGCGGTAGGGCAGCCGACCGCGCGAACGGCATCGCGAGGGGCGCCGCCGTCCGACGCGGTGCTCGGGTTCGACGCGGTGCTCGGTACGATTTTGTATTCGCCCGATCGGAAGCTGGCGATCATCGACGGCCGGATAGTCGCCCCCGGCGACGAAATCCGGGGCGCCCGCATCGTCGACATCACGGCGACGAGCGTGCTTTTGCGCGATGATCAGGGTCGATTGCGACGTCTCACTTTGGCATCTAAAGGACGTTAAACGACAAAAAACTAGTGCTTGAAAAAGTGATAACTACTACATGTTGTGCGTTAGAGACGAGTTTTTGAGAGGATCTCGTCATTTCACATTGATAGGGTGAAACGGCTCCCGTACAATCGGAAGTCGGTCACAAGCAACCACTTAAGGTACCGAGGCTGTCTCGTTGCGCAAAAAAATCGGTGAGTGCCTGATACAGGCAGGCCTCATCACTGAAGAGGACCTCCAGACCGCGCTGGCGGAACACAAGCGGACCGGCGAACGCGTCGGCGTTGTGCTCGTCCGCATGAACCTCGCGACTGAAAAACAGATCGCGAAGGCGCTGGCGCTGCAGCTGGGGTTCCCCTACATCAACCTGGCCGAGAATCCACCCGACCCGACGGCGGTCGTGTTGATTCCCAAGGAAGTCGCGCTCAAGCGCGTCTGCATCGCCGTCGGTCTGGAAAAAAACCTCCTGACCGTGGCGATGTCCGATCCGCTGCTCTTCAGCCTCGTACAGGATCTCGAGTTCCAGACCGGCTACCGCATCAAGCAGGTGGTCGCGACCCGCGGCGACATCAACGACGCGATCCAGACCGGCTATCCCGACAAGGCGCTGATGCGTACCACGCCGGAGAGCCGCAGCGAGCTCGCGGTGGCGCAGCCGCAACGAGCCCGCACGGCGGCGCCGGCCGTCGAGGTGCCAACCGGCGAGACGGCGCTGGCGCGGCGCGCGGAAGAGGAAGTCTTCGAACCGGTCGCCGGACTGCAGGAGCGCAGCGAGGCGGCGCCGATCATCGATCTCGTCGACCTGGTGGTGAAGAGCGCGATCAAGAGCAAGGCGAGCGACGTCCACGTCGAGCCGATGGAGAAAGGCGTGCTCATCCGGCATCGCCTCGACGGCCTGCTCAAGGAAGTGATGGACCTGCCGAAGTGGGTGCACGAAGGCCTGATCGCGCGCCTGAAGATCATGGCCGGCATGGACATCGCCGAGAAGCGGCTGCCGCAGGACGGCCGCCTGCGCTCGACGGCCGAGGACGGCACCGACGTCGACTTCCGCGTGTCGACGCTCCGGACGCTGTTCGGCGAGAAGGTCGTGATGCGAGTCCTCGACCACCGCAAGGGCGTGCCGGCGCTCGAGGAGATCGGCATGTCGGCGGCGGCGCTCGAGGAAGTGCGCGAGTTCCTGCGCCACCAGCACGGGATGATTCTGGTCGTCGGCCCGACCGGCAGCGGCAAGACCACGACCCTCAGCTCGGCGCTGAAGTCGGTGCAGTCGGAGAAGACCAACATCATCACCATCGAAGATCCGGTCGAGTACCAGATACCGGGCGTCAACCAGACGCAGATCAACGAGAAGATCAAGCTGACCTTCGCCAGCGCGCTGCGCTCGATCCTGCGCCAGGACCCTGACGTCATCCTGCTCGGCGAAATCCGCGACTCCGAGACGGCGAAGATCGCGATGCAGGCGGCGCAGACCGGCCACCTCGTGCTGTCGACGCTGCACACCGACAACGCCCCCTCGGTGGTGACGCGCCTCACCGACATCGGCACCGAGCCCTACGTCATCGCCTCGGCGCTCGTCGGCGTCGTCGCGCAGCGGCTGGTGCGGCGGCTCTGCGTTCACTGCCGCCGGCAGTACACGCCGCCGGCCGAGGTGCTGCGGTCGATGAACATGACCGACGCCGACGCGGCGACGATTCCCTTCTACAAGTCGGTCGGCTGCGATCAGTGCAATCACACCGGCTACCGCGGGCGCATCGGGATCTACGAGGTGATGCGGATCAACGACAAGCTGCGCCGGCTGATCTCGGCAAAGGCGAGCGAGGATCAGCTCCGCGAGGCGGCGGTGTCCGGCGGCATGATCACGCTCGGCGAGGACGGCCTCTCCAAGGTGAAGGGCGGCGTCACCACGCCCGAGGAGCTGCTGCGCGTGGTCACCGAAGTGCGCGAGATGCGCACGCTGTGCTCGGGCTGCGGCACGGCGGTCGGCGTCGACTTCAACGCCTGCCCGCACTGCGGCAAGCGCGTCGGCGGTGGATGTCCACACTGCGGCCGGGCGATGCAGCCGGGCTGGAATTTCTGCCCCTACTGCGCCAAGAGCGCCACCGAGACGACGAGCCCGAAGCGCGGGCAGAAACGGCTGCGCGACAAAGAGAAGGACGTCCGCGACGGACGGCGCGAGCTGCCGCCGGCGAACGTGGCGGAGTTCAAGAAGTAGGTGGCGTCCAAGACCTACTACGACCTGCTCGAGATCCCGCCGACCTCGTCGCTCGACGAGGTGAAGCGCGCCTTCCGGCTGCAGATCGCGCGCTACCATCCCGACAAGGTCCATCACCTCGGCAAGGAATTCCAGGAGATGGCGGCCGAGCGCGCCGCCGAGCTGACCGAGGCGTACCGCATCCTCACCGACGAAGCGAAGCGGGCCGAGTACGACCAGTCGATCGCCGCGGGCGGCGGGCAGGTGCCGCCGGCGCCGCGACCATCCGCCGCCGCGCCGACCGACGCGCCGCCGGCTGCACCGCCTCGGCGCGCGCCCGAGGAGCCCGCGGTGCCGCTCGGCAAGCAGTTCACCCAGGAGCGCGCCAGCCGCGACGAGTTCGTGCGCAAGGCGACCGTCAACCGCGTCCGGCAGGCGCTCGATGCCGTCGGCGGCGGCTACGACGAGACCGAAGTGCGCGGCTTCGACATCGCCTGCGTGCCGAAGAACCGCATGTTCGGGCGCAGCAAGAACCCTCGCCTGCTGGGACGATTCGTCTCGACGCTCGATCGCGAGGCCGTCGCCGACGCCTGGCTGCAGGCCGCCAAGTGGGGCGACTCGGCCAAAGACGATGTGTGCGTGCTGCTGATGGGGACCTCGCTCGCCCCGGCCGGCGAGCTGGCGGGCGAGATTGCCAACCAGCGGCGGCGCTCGCGCGGCGCGAAGCTGACGCTGATCCCGGTCGACGCCAGCATCTGGAGCGCGCACATGCCGCTCGACGCGCCCGACATCGCCAAGTCGCTGATCGCGCGGCTCAAAAGCGGCGGATAGAAGCACCCACGCTGGAACCGGCGGCCGCCGAGGCTCGTCTGACGTCTTGATAGCTATGGCGCTGATTGAAACGGTCGACCTGTGGAAGACCTACGTGATGGGCGCGGAGGAGATTCACGCGCTGCGCGGCGTCTCGATTCAGATCGAGCGCGGCGAATACGTCGCGATCATGGGGCCATCGGGATCGGGCAAGTCGACGCTGATGAATCTCATCGGCTGCCTCGACACGCCGAGCAAGGGCTCGTACCTGCTCAACGAGAAGCAGGTGAGCCAGATGAACGACAACGAGCTGGCGCGCATCCGCAACGAGGAGATCGGGTTCGTCTTCCAGACCTTCAACCTCCTGCCGCGCGCGACGGCGCTGCACAACGTCGAGCTGCCGCTGGTCTACGCCGGCGTGCCGGCGAAAGACCGGCTCGACCGCGCGCGCCAGGCGCTGCACAAGGTGGAGCTGGCCGAGCGCATGACGCACCGGCCGAACGAGCTGTCGGGCGGCCAGCGCCAGCGCGTCGCCATCGCCCGCGCGCTGGTCAACAACCCGTCGATCCTGCTCGCCGACGAGCCGACCGGCAACCTCGATTCGAAGACCGGCGCGGAGATCATGGGGCTGTTCGAGCGGCTGCACAAAGCCGGCAACACCATCGTCCTCGTCACCCACGAGCCCGACGTCGCCGCCTTCGCCTATCGCACCATCCACATCCGCGACGGTCGGGTCGAAAACGACGTGCGAAGGGCTGCGTAAATCAGACCCCATTCGCGGCGACATTCACTCGCGTCAGTCGCCAGTGGCCAGTCGCTCGAGCCAGTAGCCAGTCGCCAGTGGCCAGTCGCAGTCACCGGTCGCAGTCCTCGAGTCAGTCTCCGGTCGCAGTCGTTGAACCAGTTGCGGTCGCGAGTCAGTCGTACATCAGCGCATTGGTGAACTGACGTTGCGTGGGTGTCAACCGGCGTTACCTCCATCGTCCTGAGCGTCGAGGAACTTTTTCAGACCGGACAGCATCGCCGCGATCTCGTCGAAGCGGGACCAGTGCACGCGGTACTCGTCCTCGGTGATCAGCCGGCACCCAAGGGCACGGCGCAAGTGGCCCTTGACCTCCTTGCTGCTTCCCCGCGCGATCGACACATAATGGGCGTAATGTCGGTCACTTCCCTGGCCCGCGCCCTCTTGAAGGTGCGACTGGATCCGCCCCGAAGATGAGCGGAGCTGACGTCGCAATTCCTGATCGACCGCGAATGCCGGCCGGTCGGTGAGATCAACGATAGCGTCGGCCGCCGCCACGGCCTTCCGGTAGACGAGCAGTTTTTCGACAGGCGATCTCGACATGCCGGCACGCAGCAGCACGGGGCGTGCCTGCGATTCGCCGTTCAATCAACTTTGCACGCTATCGAAGATCGATTCCGCTGCCGACGCGATTACGGCCTCGAGGACTGGCCACTGTCGACTGACGCAACCGCCTGACGCTAAGACTGGTTACTGGCGACTGGCGACTGGCGACTGGCCACTGGCCACTGACGCACGCGTCTGACGCAAGGACTGGTTACTGGCGACTGACGCAAGCGACTGACGCGAGGGTTCTATACCGCCGCGAAATGGCCCGCGGCAATCTCGCGCAGCGCCGCGCCGCGCCTGAACGTCGCCGGATCGAGGAGGATGCGCTGCCGCGGTGCGTCCGGGTCCGCGACGGGGATCGCTGACAGGAGCGCCTTGGTGTACGGGTGTTGCGGCGCGCCGAAGAGCGCGGCGGTCGGTCCCATCTCGACGATCTTCCCCAGGTACATCACCGCGACGCGGCTGCAGATGTGCTCGACCAGGCGCAGATCGTGAGCGATGAAGAGATACGTCAGGTTCAGCTGCTGCTGCAGATCCATCAGCAGGTTCACGACCTGCGCCTGGACCGACACGTCGAGCGCCGACACCGGCTCGTCGAGGATCACGAACGACGGGTTCAGCGCCAGCGCGCGCGCCAGGCCGATGCGCTGCCGCTGGCCGCCGCTGAACTGGTGCGGGTAGCGATCGAGGTGCACCGGGTTGAGTCCCACCAGCCCGAACAGCTCCGCCACCCGCTCCTGCCGCTCCGCGCGCGACCCGAGCCGGTGGATGATGAGCGGCTCCTCGACGATCTGCCGCGCACGCATGCGCGGGTTGAGCGACGAATACGGATCCTGAAACACGATCTGCATGTGCCGGCGCGCCTCGCGCAGCCGCCGGCGCGGGAAGTCGAGCACGTTCTCGCCGCGAAAGCGCACCTCGCCCGAGGTCGGCTCGACGAGCCGCAGCATGCAGCGGCCGGTGGTCGTCTTGCCGCTGCCCGATTCGCCGACCAGCCCGAACATCTCCCCTTCGTCGATGCTGAAGCTGACATCGTCCACCGCTGCGACGCGGGTGCCCGGCCGGAACAGGCCGGCGTCGCGGGTGAACTGCTTGACGAGGTGCGAGACTTCAACGAGCGTCGGCATTGGGGATGGCCGCCTGCGGATCGCGAGGCGATGATGGAGCGGCGTCGCGCGAGGCGAAGCGCGGATCGTGCAGGTAGCACTTCGCCAGCTGCTCGGGTCCGGCCGGGTAGTCCGGTGGCGGCGCCTCCGTGCACGGTTCGAAACGATACGGACAGCGCGGGTTGAACGCGCAGCCGGGCGGCAGCGCGCCAAGCATCGGCACCGAGCCGTCGATCGCCCGAAGCTTCTGCCCCGGGCTGCCGCCGGGCATCGAGGCGAGCAGCCCGCGCGTGTAGGGATGACCCGGGGTGCGGAAGATCGCGCGCACCGGACCGGTCTCGACGATCCGTCCGGCGTACATCACCGCCACGCGATCGGCGGTCTCGGCGATGACGCCAAGGTCGTGGGTGATCAGCATCAGCGACAGGTGCAGCGCCGACTTCATCTCGCGCAGGAGGTCGAGAATCTCCGCCTGAATCGTCACGTCCAGCGCCGTCGTCGGCTCGTCGGCGATGACCAGCGACGGCTGGCAGGCCAGGGCGATGGCAATCAGCACGCGTTGCCGCATGCCCCCAGACAGCTGATGCGGGTAGTCGTCCACGCGCGACGCCGGATCGGGGATGCGCACCGCGCGCAGCAGCTCGATCGCCTTCGCCCGCGCCTCGCGCCGGTTGGCGCGGCCGTGCACCAGCAGCGTTTCCGCGATCTGATCGCCGACCCTGAACACCGGGTTCAGCGCCGTCATCGGCTCCTGGAAGATCAGCGCGATCCCCGCGCCGCGCACGCGCCGCATCGCCTTCTCGTCGAGGGTCGTGAGATCCTGCCCGTTGAACACGATCCGGCCGCCGGCGATCCGTCCCGGCGGCTGCACGAGGCGCATGATCGACAGCGCCGTCACCGACTTGCCGCTGCCCGACTCGCCGACGATGCCGAGCGTCTCGCCCTGGTTGATCGTGAAGCTGACATCGTCGACCGCCGCGACCGGTCCGCGTGGCGTGTCGAAGACGGTCGTCAGGTTCGAGACCTGGAGGAGGACGCTCACAGGGTGGAGGTCTCTTCGTGCTCGCCGAAGACGGCGCGCATTGCGTCGGCGATTTCGCCGACCGTCGCCCTGGCCTCGACCGCGGCGATGATCGTCGGGACGAGGTTGGCGCCGCTGCGCGCCGCCGCCGACACGGCGTCGAGCGCGGCGCGCCACTCGCGCTCGCTGCGGCCGGCGCGGACGGCGCGGACGCGCTCGATCTGCTGGCGCTCGATGTCGGGATCGATCGCGAAGAGCGAGGAAGCGGCGGCGCCGTCCGCCGCCGCGCCGCGCGGCTCCTGCGTGAAGCGGTTGACGCCGACGACGACCGCGGCGCCGGAATCGATGGCCAGCTGCGCGCGATACGCCGACTCCTGGATCTCGCGCTGAATCAGCCCGGTCTCGATCGCGGCGAGCGTGCCGCCCTGGGCGTCGATGCGGGCGAGGATCTCCTCGGCGCCGCGCTCGATTTCAGAAGTCAGCGATTCGATCGCATACGAGCCGGCCACCGGATCGACCGTGTTCGCGACGCCGGTCTCGGAGGCGATGATCTGCTGGGTGCGCAGCGCGATCCGCGCCGACTCCTCGGTCGGCAGCGCCAGCGCCTCGTCGCGCCCGTTGCAGTGCAGCGACTGCGTGCCGCCGAGCACGGCGGCGAGCGCCTGAATCGCCACCCGCACGATGTTGTTGTCGGGCTGCTGCGCCGTCAACGTGCTGCCGGCGGTCTGGGTGTGAAAGCGAAGCTGCTGCGCGCGCGGGTTCGCGGCGTGGAAGCGGTCGCGCATGATCCGCGCCCACAGGCGGCGCGCGGCGCGGAACTTGGCGATCTCCTCGAGCAGGTCGTTGTGCGCGTTGAAGAAGAACGAGATGCGCTGGCCGAACCGATCGACGTCGAGCCCGGCGTCGACCGCCGACTGCACGTAGGCGATGGCGTGCGCGAAGGTGAAGGCGACCTCCTGCACGGCCGTCGATCCCGCCTCGCGGATGTGGTAGCCGCTGATCGAGATGGTGTTCCAGTTGGGCAGCTCGCGCTCACAGAAGCCGAAGATGTCGGTGACGATCCGCAGCGACGGCCGCGGCGGATAGATATAGGTGCCGCGCGCCACGTATTCCTTGAGGATGTCGTTCTGCACCGTGCCGGAGACCGCGCGCGGCGCGACGCCCTGGCGCCTGGCGACGGCGACGTAGAGCGCCAGCAGGATGATCGCGGTGGCGTTGATGGTCATCGACGTCGACACCCGATCGAGCGGGATGCCGTCGAACAGCGCCGCCATGTCCTCGATCGAGTCGATCGCCACGCCGACGCGCCCGACCTCGCCGGCGGCGAGCGGGTGGTCCGAGTCGTAGCCCATTTGCGTCGGCAGATCGAAGGCGACGCTCAGGCCGTTGACGCCCTGGGCGAGGAGGTAGCGGTACCGCTGGTTCGATTCGGCCGCCGTGGCAAAGCCGGCGTACTGCCGCATCGTCCACGGCCGGCCGCGGTACATGGTCGGCTGGATGCCGCGCGTGAACGGAAATTCGCCCGGGAACCCGATGTCTGCAGCGGCGTTGCGGCCGGCGAGGTCTTGCGGCGTGCGCACGGGGGCGCGCTGCTGCGCCTGGGGAGCGTCGACCGCCTTGCTCACAGGCGGCGATTGTACCGCGTGCCGCGGCGCGGTCCATTTCTCCGAACTGTAATTACGGTTCGGTAACTGTCGGGCTCCCTTTTATTCCCGTAAGTCCTTGACAGTGCGGCGTCTTAGGCGTAAACTCGACTTACCTGCAGCCTAGTTTTTTTAATCCGACTTATCGACACACGTCTCGGGCCCGGTCCGTGTCTACCGTCCACGTGTAGGCAGGCTTCGATCGGGAAGCGCCCCGGAACCCGGACTCCGGCGGCGCAGGAGGGAAGCAGATGGACGACGTCGTGAACCGGTTCGCACGAGAGCTGGCCGACGCGATTGCCGCCGCAGTCGCCGAGAATCCCCAGGTCGAAGCGTGCCGCGAGAAAGCGCGCGCGGCAGGATTCGAGATGAAGGTCACGCTCGAAGCGGTGGTGGGATTCGTCAGCCGTTCGCAGTCCTCCGCGCTGACCAAGGTCACCGCGCCGGCGCGCGTGGTGCAGCCGAAGCGCAACCTCGAGGTGACGGCCAACGATCGCCGCTTCCTCCGCTCCCTTCGCATTGCCGCCGACGAGACCGCCGAATCGGTTGAATAGCCCGGACGGCAGCGGCAGAACCTGAGCCCGGCGCGGAACACGCGCCGGGCATTTTTTTTGGTGGCAGCCCTGAACCGCCTACGACTTTCCTGACGCTTGCTGTGCCACGCGCTGCGCCGCGGCCGCGGCGGCTGCGGCATCGCCCAGATAGTAGTGGCGCATCGGCTTCAACTCGTCGTCGAGCTCGTAGACGAGGGGGATGCCGGTGGGGATATTGAGCTCGACGATGGTCTGCTGATCGAGCGCGTCGAGATACATCACCAGCGCGCGCAGGCTGTTGCCGTGCGCGGCGATGACGACGCGCGTGCCGCTGCGCACCGCGGGCGCGATCGTGTCGTGCCAGTAGGGGAGGAAGCGCGCGACCGTGTCCTTGAGCGATTCGGTGAGCGGCAGCTCGGACGCGGCCAGGCCGGCGTAGCGCGGATCGCGCGACGGGTGGCGCGGATCGCCCGGGTCGAGCGGCGGCGGCGGGATGTCGTAGCTGCGCCGCCAGATCTTGGTCTGCGCGTCGCCGTGCTTCGCCGCGGTCTCGGCCTTGTTCAGCCCCTGCAGCGCGCCGTAGTGCCGCTCGTTCAGCCGCCAGCTCTTGATCACCGGGATCCACAGCTGGTCGAGTGTATCGAGCGTGATGAACAGCGTCCGGATCGCGCGCTTCAACACCGACGTGTAGGCGCTGTCGAACACGAAGCCGCCCTCACGCAGCAGCCGGCCCGCTTCCGCCGCCTCCGCGCGACCTTTCTCGGTGAGATCGACGTCGGTCCAGCCGGTGAAGCGGTTCTCCTTGTTCCAGGTGCTCTCGCCGTGGCGCAGCAGCACGACTTTATGCACGTACCGCGCTCCTTCCGGCGAAGCGCGCGGCGGCGCCGAGCTCCTCTTCGATGCGCAGCAGCTGGTTGTACTTGCAGACCCGGTCGGTGCGGCTTGCCGATCCGGTTTTGATCTGGCCCGCCGCGGTGCCGACCGCGAGATCGGCAATCGTCGAATCCTCGGTCTCGCCGGAGCGGTGCGAGATGATCGTCGCGTAGCCGGCGTCGGTTGCCATCCGTACCGCGTCGAGGGTCTCGGTGACCGTCCCGATCTGATTCAGCTTGACCAGCAGCGCGTTGCCGACGTGGTCGGCGATGCCTTTCTTCAGGATCTCCGGGTTGGTCACGAACACATCGTCGCCGACCAGCTGCACGCCTGCGCCGAGCATGCTCGTGAGGAGCTTCCAGCCCTCCCAATCGCCTTCGGCGAGGCCGTCCTCGATCGAGACGATCGGGTACTGGCGAATCCAGTCCTCGTAGAGGCGGATCATCTCTTCCGAGGTTCGATCGGGCTCGCCTGATTTCTTGAACGTGTAACGGCCGGCGCCGCCAGACGGCGCCCAGAGCTCGCTCGATGCCACGTCGAGGGCGATGAAGATGTCCTGACCGGCGGCGAGGCCGGCCTTGCCGACCGCTTCGAGCACGACCTCGAGCGCCTCGCGGTTCGACTTGAGGTTCGGCGCGAAGCCGCCTTCATCGCCGACGCCGGTCGACTGTCCGCGTCCTTTGAGGATGCCTCGCAGCGCGTGGAAGATCTCCGCGCCCATCCGCAGCGCCTCGGCAAACGACGGCGCGGTCAGCGGCATCACCATGAATTCCTGGAAGTCGACGCTGGAGTCGGCGTGCGCGCCGCCGTTGAGGATGTTCATCATCGGCACCGGCAGCGTGTACTGCTCGTTGCCATAGAGCGCGCCGAGGTGGCGGTAGAGCGGCAGCTTACGATCCGCCGCCTCCGCGCGCGCCGCCGCCATCGACACGCCCAGCAGCGCGTTGGCGCCGAGGCGGCTCTTGGTCGGCGTGCCGTCGAGCGCGATCATCGCCGCGTCGAGCCCGCGCTGATCGAGGTCGCGTCCCTCGATGGCGCGCGCGATCTCGCCGTTGACGTTGGCGACCGCCTTGCGCACCCCTTTTCCGCCGTAGCGGCTCTTGTCGCCGTCGCGCAGCTCCAGCGCCTCGCGCTCGCCGGTCGACGCGCCCGACGGAACCGCCGCCCGTCCGAGCACGCCCGACTCGAGCACGATCTCGACTTCCACGGTCGGATTGCCGCGCGAATCCAGGATCTCGCGGCCGTGCACTTTCTTGACCTTCATCCCCCACCACCTTTTCGATCGGCTTCAGCCTCGAACCGCAGCGCCTCTTCGCCCGGCTGACCGATCAGCGGCTCGTCGTCGATCGTCACCACCACGATCCCCGAGTCGGTGACCGTGTGCCGGCGTCGATCCTCGTCCAGGTTGTAGCCAATCAGCGCCCCGCGCGGAATCAGCACGTCGCGATCGATGATCGCGCGCCGGATGCGCGCATGCCGGCCGACGCGGACGCCGGGCATCAGGATGCACTCGTCGATCTGCGAGAAGCTGTGGACGCGGACATTCGGGCACAGCACGCTGCCGTTGATCGTGCTGCCGGAGACGATGCAGCCGGGCGAGATCACCGAGTCGAGGGCGTGGCCGCAGCGGCTGCCGGTCTCGGCGAACACGAACTTCGCCGGCGGCGCCTGCGGCTGATAGGTGCGCAGCGGCCACTCCGGATCGTAGAGGTTGAACTCCGGGTTCACCTGGCAGAGATCCATGTTCGCCTCGAAGTACGCGTCCAGCGTGCCGATGTCGCGCCAGTACTTCGAGGCCTTCTTGTTCTCGTCGTAGAACCGGTAGGAGTAGACCGGCACCTGGTGGATCAGCGCCGGGATGATGTCCTTGCCGAAGTCGTGGGTGGTCGGCTGGTTCGCGTCGGCCTCGAGCGCGTGGACCAGAACATCGGTGTCGAAGATGTAGACGCCCATCGACGCCAGCGCGAAGTCGGGCGACCCGGGAATCGCCGTCGGGTTCTGCTTCGGCTTCTCCTGGAAGCCGGTGACGCGCTCGCTCTCGTCGACGACGATGATGCCGAAGCGGTTGGCCTCGGCGATCGGCACTTCGATCGTGGCCAGCGTCACCGCCGCGCGCCGCTCCTGGTGCAGCCGCAGCATGCGCGAGTAGTCCATCTTGTAGACGTGATCGCCCGACAGCACGATCAGGTAGCGCGGGTTCTCCTGCATGATCGAGTAGAGGTTCTGGTAGACGGCGTCCGCCGTGCCCTGATACCAGTGCTCGCTCACGCGCTTCTGCGGCGGCAGGATCTCGACGAACTCGCCCAGTTCCTCCGAGACGATGCTCCAGCCCATGCGGACGTGCCGATTGAGCGAGAGCGACTTGTACTGGGTGGCGATGAAGATGCGGCGCAGCCCCGAGTTGAGGCAGTTGCTCAGGACGAAATCGATGATCCGGTACGGGCCGCCGAAGTAGACCGCGGGCTTGGCGCGCTCCTTGGTGAGCGGGTACAGCCGCTCGCCGGCGCCGCCGGCGAGCACGATGACCAGGCTGTCGTCGAGGAGCGCCGACATCGGGCCCTCGTCAGCTCCTGCGCAGGACGACCCGCGCGGGGGCGCCGTCGGCGCCGACAATCCGCAGCGGCAGGCAAATCATGTCGTAGAAGCCAGGTTCGACGTCAGCCAGGTTCAACCCTTCGATGACGATCGTCCCGGCGCCGAGCAGCACGCGATGCGCCGGCGCGCCGGGCGTCCGGAATTTCTCGACCGACAGGTAGTCGACGCCGAGCACCTTGATGCCGTGATCCACGAGGTGTCGCGCGGCCGATTCGGTGACGCCGACGTAATCAGGGTGAAATTCCGGCGACCCCCACAGCCGCGAGTTGTGGGTCTTGATCAGCAGCCGGACGTCTTCCGAGAGGTCGATTTGGCTGAAATCATCGGCGGCGATGCCGGCGCGCGACGCTACCTCGATCACCCGCGTCCTGCCGATCAACATCTCCAGCGGCAGCCCCTCGGCGCCGGGACCGTTGTCGAAAAAATGGCGCGGCGCGTCAACGTGCGTGCCGGTATGGGCGCTCATGTGCAGCGTCGAGACGTTGGAGCTGTCGCCGCGCGCGAGCCGTTTCACCGGCTCGAGGCTGAACGGCGTGTTGTTCGGGTAGGTCGGCAATCCGGCGTCGAGGGGGACCGTGACGTCGATGAGCTTCATGGAAGGGGCAAGAGGCCGGATGATAGCACACGGTTGCGACCCCCAATCCGGGGGAAAGCCTGCGCGGAGAAGGGTTTGACTTGGCCCGCGCAGGGTGCCTATGATTGGCTGTTCGGCGGGAACCTGGACCCGCTTGTTATAGGGAGACTAGGCTTTATGACGCAGCGGCGTGGCGCGCTCGCGCTCACTGTTCTCGTGTTGATCGCATCCACAAGCGCCCTCCTCGGCCAGAGCAAAGACGACAAGAAAAAAGACGACGCGCAGAAGAAGGAAATTGCCAACGTCGTCAAGATCGTCGACGGGGTTGCGGCGGGGCAGCCGGCGGCCAACGACTTGTCGCTCGCGTGGGTGCGCGAGGACGTGCTGAAGGCGCAGGGCAACAAGCAGTACGTGCCGTTCACCGTCCAGATCGACCCGTCGAAGTTGACCACGCCGAATGTCGCCTTCTACTGGCGGGTCGTCGCCAAGAACGCGGCCGCGCCGGAGCCGGCCGCGGCCGGCAAGAAAGACGACAAGGACAAGGACAAAGTCAAGAAAACCGATTACGCCTACGAGGACATTACCTTCGTGCCGGTGACGCAGGGCCAGACGCCGCTGCGGATTTCGCGCTCCTTCACGGTGCCCGCCGGCGAGTACGAGATTTTCCTGGTGGCCAAGGAACCGACGCCGGAGAAGGCGCCGAAGAACGCGCCGCCGCCGAAGATGTCGCTGCTGAAGCAGCCGGTCACGGTGCCCGACTTCTGGAACAACGAGCTGTCCACCAGCTCCGTGATCGTCGCGCAGCGCATCGATCCGCTGCCGGCGCCGCTCACCCCGCAGCAGCAGGCCGATCGCCCCTACGCGCTCGGGATGATGGAGATCGTGCCCAGCTTCGACACCAAGTTCGCGAAGAAGGCCGAGCTCTCCACGTTCATGCTGATCTACAACCCGAAGGTCGACGCCGCCAACAAGCCGGATGTCACCGTCGAGTACAACTTCTATCAGAAGCCGGCCGGCGCGCCGGAGAAGTTCTTCAACAAGACCAATCCGCAGGCGCTCAACGCGCAGACGCTGCCGCCCAACTTCGATCTCGCGGCGGGGCATCAGCTGCAGAGCGGGCAGGCGGTGCCGCTGGCGTCGTTCCCCGAAGGCGACTACCGCCTCGAGATCAAGGTGACCGACAAGATCGCGAACAAGACGCTGACGCGGGAGCTGAATTTCACCGTCAGCCCTTCTTGAGCATCCAGCGAGGCGTCCGATAGCGGGAGTACACATGAGCGCGCATTCCAGAATGACGGCGGCAGTCGTCGGCGGTCTGGCGCTTCTCTGTCTCTCCGCTCCGCTCGCGGCGCAGGCGCCGGAGGCGCGGCCGGTCGCGCACCTCGCCTCGATGGCGGCCGGCTCGATCGAAGGCAACGTCCAGGACGAGAAGGGCGCACCGGTGGCCGGCGCGATGATCTCGGCACTCGGCGCGACCACGTCGTTCGCGGTCAGCGATCGCACCGGACGATTCGAAATTCGCTCGCTGTCGCCGGGCGCCTACCTCGTGCGGGCGCACCTCACCGGCTACGTCGCCTCGCGCGGCCAGGTGATCGAAGTGCGCGCCAGCGGCCGCGTGTCGTCGTCGATCGCGCTGCGGCGTGCGAGCTCGACGAACACCGTGTCGTCGTACCCGGTGCTCGCCGCGGGCGTCGGCGCGCCGGCGCCACCGTCTGAAACCGAAGGCACCAGCGGCGCCGCGGCGCCGGTCGAGCCGGGGACGGACACCAGCAGCACGAAGAACGACGATCACAGCGAGGTCGCCTGGCGGCTGCGTCATGCGCGGCGGGCGATTTTGAAGGACGTCGAGATTCCCGACGATGTTTTCGGCGGCGAGGAAGCGGACGACCCGCGCGCGTTCGACCGGCCGTCGCTGTTCGCCGTCGAGGGCCTCTCGCGGCTGGCGACGAATTTCTTCACGTCACCGTTCTCGGGCCAGGTCAACCTGCTGACGACCGGCTCGTTCGATTCGCCGCAGCAGCTCTTCTCCGGCAGTAACTTCGCGCACAGCACGGCGTACCTCGCGCTCGGTGCGCCGGTTGGCGCGCACGCCGACTGGACCGCGCGCGCCGCGCTGACCCAGGGCGACATCGCCTCGTGGATCGTCGCCGGCGAGTACACGACGCGCGCGCCGGCGCGTCATCGCTACGACGTCGGCCTCGCCTACAGTACCCAGCGCTACGAAGGGGGCAATTTCGCAGCGCTGCGCGACGTCACCGACGGCAGCCGCAACGCCGGATCGCTCTATGCCTTCGACACCTTCGCGATCACGCCGCTGCTGACGCTCTCCTACGGCGGCCGCTACTCGCGCTACGACTACCTCGAAGGGCGCAGCCTGCTCAGCCCGCGCGTGGCGCTGACGCTCGCGCCGGGCGAGCATTTCCGCATCGGCACTACGCTCTCGAGCCGCGCCACCGCGCCAGGCGCCGAGGAGTTCATGCCGCGGTTCGACAACGGCATCTGGCTGCCGCCGCAGCGCACCTTCTCGTCGCTCATCGCCGGCGAGCCGCTCCAGGCCGAGCGCACCAATCACGTCGAGTTCGAGGTGGAGCGGGACATCGCCTCGGCAACCGTCTCGGTGCGCGCCTTCCGGCAGCATGTCGAGAACCAGCTGGTGACGCTGTTCGGCGTCAACACCCCGGGCGCGCCGTCTGCGGTCGGCCACTACTTCGTCGACAACGCCGGCCTCGTCGACGCATCCGGGTTTGCCGCGGGTGTGCGCGCGGCGCTCACCGGCCGCTTCCACGGGTCGGTCGAGTACTCCGTGACGCGCGCGAGGGTCGCGTCGCCCGACAGCGCCGGCCTGCTGCTGCTGTTCGCGCCGTCCGCCCTCGGCACCGAGCCGGGGCAGATCCACGACGTGTCGACCGCGATTGAAACCGAGGTTCCCGAGACCGCCACCCGCGTGATCGTCCTCTACCGCGTGAGCAACGGGTTCGCGCGTCCGGCCAAGGCGGTCGCCGCTCAGACGCCGGCCCTCGATTCGCGCTTCGACGTCCAGGTCCGCCAATCGCTGCCGTTCATGGATTTCAGCAGCGCGAAGTGGGAGATGCTCGTGGCGGTCCGCAACTTCTTCCGCGAAACCGCGACCGACCAGTCGATCTACGACGAGCTCCTCGTGGTTCGCCCGCCCAAGCGCATCGTCGGCGGCCTGACGCTGAAGTTCTAGAACGCCCCGCGCTGGCACTCCCGGCCACCATTGATCCATACTCTTGAATAGGTCTTCGGCTTATTGAAGTCCTGCACGTTTTCTCCGGCGACCTCGCCGAAGAAACGCTGCCTTTTCAGTGGGTTAGGTCAGACTCATGCCACATGTTTCAGGGTATGGCGCTTGCTACCCTGACGGCCGGCGACGTGTCCAAGATCGCAGGGATCTGTCTGTAGAGACCATGTTCGACGCCGCGATACCGCACGCTGAAACCGCCGAAGCCCGATGGGTGGTGTGGGGGCGATCCGCCTCCGCCGTTGTCATCGTGCTCGTGCTGGTCGGGCTCGGCGTGGCGAACATCGCGATGTACTCGCGGTGGCACGAGGTCGAAGACGGCGTGCTGTGGGATGGGCGCGCCGAAGGGGTGACCGCGGTCGATGTGCTGCCGCAATCCGCGGGCGCGGCGGCGGGCATCAAGGCGGGCGACGTCCTGGTGGCGGTCAATGGCACGCCGATCGAATCGCCTGCCGACGTCGTCGAGTTCCAGCACCGCGGGCACGACGGCACGCGCCTCGCCTATACGCTGCTGCGCCTCGGCTCCCGGCAGGCGCTGCAGGTCACGCTGATCCCGGCGATGCGCGGCGGCTCGATGTACTTCGTGCTCGCCGCCGTCGGGCTGTTCACGCTGCTCGTCGGCGCCTCGGTGAGGCTGCGCCGGCCGCGCGACCAGGCGACGCTGCATTTCTTCTGGCTCTGCGTCGCCTTTTTCGGCGTCTTCACCTTCTCGTTCAACGGTCCGTTCGATCGCCTCGACTGGGTCTTCTACTGGGGCGATGCGGCGGCGTTCGCGCTGCTGCCGCCGCTGCTGCTCCACTTCACGATGGTCTTCCCGCAGCGGGCGGAAGAGGCGGTCTCGCCGCGGCGGCGCACGGCGCTGATGCTGCTGATGTACGTGCCCGCGCTCGTCCTGGGCGCGGCCCGCGTCGTCGCCGTCACGCGCGCGTCACAGGGCAGCCTCTCGGGCCCGCTGTTCTCGCGCGCGCTCGAAACGCTCGATCGCAGCGAGCCGATCTACCTGCTGGTCTGCGCGGTCGCCGCGCTCGCCGTGCTGATGCGGGCCTTCCAGACCATCACGACCGTCACCGGCCGCCGCCAGCTGCGGTGGATCGCCTGGGGCACGGGGCTCGGCGTCGCACCATTCGCCTTCGGCTACGCGCTGCCGTGGGCGCTCGGGGCCGATCCGCCGCTGGCGCTGCAGCTCACCGCGATTCCGCTCGGCCTGGTGCCGTTGACCTTCGCGTCGGCGATCGTGCGGTACCGCCTCCGCGACGTCGAGGTGATCATCAAGCGCGGGCTCGCCTACACGGCGTTCTTCGCCGCCAGCCTGGCGCTCTATGCGGCGCTGCTGAAGCTGGTCGATTACGTCTATCCGCTCGACGTCGACCAGCGCAACTGGATCGTCGCGCTGCTGGCGACGCTGGTCATCGTCCTGCTGGCGCGGCCGGTGAAAGATGCGATGCAGAACGCGCTCGATCGCGTGTTCTATCGCGATCGCTACGACTACCGCCGCGCGCTCGTGGCCTTCGCGCGCGATCTGAACAGCGACCTCGACATCGTCCGCCTCAGCCAGCGACTGGTCACCCGCATCGTCGAAACCCTGGTGGTCGATCGCATCGCGCTGATGCTCGCGCCGGGCGACGCCGAACGGGAAGGCGAGTTCGTGTCGATCGGCGACTACGGGTATCCGCAGCCGGTGCCGCGGCTGTCGCGCGCCTCGTCGATGATGGCGCGGCTCGACGGCGGCCACACGATCGCCCTCGACGATCCGATGGCAGGAGCCCGCTTCGCGGCCGAGGAAGTCGAGTTCTGGCGCGACGCCGGCACCTATTACTTCGTTCCCTGCGTCTTCAAGGGGCGGACGATTGCCGTGCTCGCGCTCGGCCGCAAGGAGACCGACGAGCCGTTCAACAGCGAAGACCTGGGGCTGCTGACGGCGGTCGCCGGCCAGGTGGCCACTGCGATCGAGAACGGCCGCCTCTACCGGCAGCTGCACCTGAAGGCCGAAGAACTCGGCCGGATGCGGGAGTTCAACGAGAACATCCTCGAGTCGCTCGACAACGGCCTCGTCGTGTTCGACGCCGACGAACGCATCGTCCGCTGGAACCGCGCGCTCGAAGGCTTCTACGGCGTCACGCGGGAGGCGGCGATCGGCCGCCAGCTCGGCGACATCTTCGATGCGCCGTTCGTCGAGGCGCTCCGAGCCGCGCGGCACGAGCATCCCTACGGCGCAACGCTCTACCGCGTCCCGCTCTCGTCGCGCGACAACGAATCGGTGCGGCTGCTGGTCAACGCCACCGAAGTGCCGCTGCAGAACTCGGCCGGGGAAGACGACGCGCTGGTCGGGATGCTGCTGCTGATCGAGGACATCACCGATCACGTGCGGCTGCAGGAGCAGCTGCAGATCTCGGAGAAGATGGCGTCGATCGGCCTGCTGGCGGCGGGCGTCGCCCACGAGGTGAACACGCCGCTCACGGGGATCTCGAGCTTCACCCAGATGCTGCTCGACGGCGCCGACCCGAAGGATCCGAAGACGGTGCTGCTCGAGAAAATCGAGCGGCAGACGTTCCGGGCCGCCAAGATCGTCAACGGTCTGCTCAACCTGTCGCGGCCCGGCACCGCGTCGAACGAGCGGATCGACGTCGACTTGAACGCCGTCATCACCGACGTCTTCTCGCTGCTCGAGCACCAGTTCGCGGTGGGCAGCATCAAGGTCCGGCGCGAGCTGTCGACGGCGCCGGCCACGGTGCTCGGCATCGAGCACCAGCTGCAGCAGGTGTTCCTCAACCTCTTCCTCAACGCCCGCGACGCGATGCCGCGCGGCGGCTGGCTGTCGGTGTCGACGCGGGTCGACGGCGATCGCGTGATTGCCGAGATTGCCGACACCGGGTCCGGCATTCCGTCCGAGCAGATCGCCCGCATCTACGATCCGTTCTTCACCACCAAGTCGATCGGGCGGGGCACCGGCCTCGGCCTGTCGATCACCTACGGCATCGTCCGCGAGCACGACGGCACGATCGATTGCGAGAGCGCGGTGGGGCAGGGCACCCGGTTCACGCTGGCGCTGCCACTGGCGCCGGCGTCGGCGCGGAGCGCCCGGGCGAATTAACCATGGCTACTTCACGCAACGGCACCATCCTCGTCATCGACGACGAGGAGATCATGCGCGAGATTCTCGAGACCCTGCTCACCCGCGAGGGCTACGACGTGCGCCTCGCCTCGTCCGGGGCCGAGGGGCTGGAGATGGCGCGGGCGCTGCCGTTCGACGCCGCGATCGTCGACATCATGATGCCGGGACTCGACGGCATCGCCACCCTCGACGAGTTGAAGCGGATCGACGAAGACCTGAACGTCATCATCATCACCGCCTACGCCTCGGTCGAGAGCGCGATCTCGGCGATGAAGACCGGCGCCTTCGACTACGTCACCAAGCCGTTCAAGAACGACGAGGTGCTGGTCGTCGTCCGCAACGCGATGGAGCGGCGCCGGCTGCTCAACGAGAACCGCAACCTGCGGCAGAACATCCAGGAGCGGTACCACAAGTTCGCCAACATCATCGGCCGCAGCCCGCGGATGCGGCAGGTGTTCGACCTGATCATCCAGGCGGCGCCCAGCCGCTCGACCATCCTGATTCAAGGCGAGAGCGGCACCGGCAAGGAGCTGGTGGCGAGGGCGATCCACGCCAACTCGTCGCGCTCGGAGCGCTCGTTCGTCACCGTCAACTCCGGCAACCTGCCGCCGGATCTCCTCGAGTCGACGCTGTTCGGCCACGTCAAGGGCGCCTTCACCGGCGCCGTCTACCCGAAGAAGGGGATGTTCGACCTGGCCGACAAGGGCAGCATCTTCTTCGACGAGATCGGCAACGTCCCGCTCGAGACCCAGGCGAAGCTGCTGCGCGTCATCCAGGAGCGCGACTTCATGCGCCTCGGCGGGATGGAGACGATCAAGGTCGACGTCCGCATCATCGCCGCGACCAACGTCGATCTGCGGCAGATGATGGAAGAGGGCAAGTTCCGCGAGGATCTCTTCTACCGGCTGCACGTCATCTCGATCCAGCTGCCGCCGCTGCGCGACCGCAAGGATGACGTCCCGCTGCTGGTGCATCACTTCCTCGAGAAGTACGGCGAGGAAAACCGCAAGGGCGGCCTCGAGCTGACGCCGGAAGCCCTCGACCTGCTCACCGAGTACGACTGGCCCGGCAACGTGCGCGAGCTCGAGAACGTCATCGAGCGCGCGGTGGTGCTGACGCCGGGGCCGCGCATCGGCGTCGAGCTGATCCCCGATCACGTCCGCAAGGCGCCGAACTTCCAGATGCCGCAGTTCGTGGTGCCGCCGGAAGGGATCTCGTTCAAGGACGTGATTACCGACTTCGAGAAGCGCCTGATCGAGTCGACGCTCGAAGCCGCCGGCGGCGTGCAGAAGCGGGCCGCCGAGCTGCTGCACATCAAGCCGACGACGCTGAACGAGATGATCAAGCGCTACGAGATCCGCCCGCGCCGCAAGCGGACCGCCAACGGCAACGGCACCGAGCCGGCCGCCGCGCCGCAGCCGGCGGCGCCCACGTCGCCCCAGCCGCAGCGTCCGGTTGCGAACGTGCCGGGGGCGTTGGCGCCGATTTTCGAAGAGAAGTGACGTGTCGGGGGCCGAGGCAAGCTCGGCCCCCACACATGCATCGACCGCGCGGCTTGGAAATCACCTGTAGGGGCCGAGCTTGCTCGGCCCCTATCGCGCGTTGCGTAATTTCGCGAACAGCCGATCCCACTTTCCCAGCACGACGTCCCAGCGATAGTTGCTGCGGATGTAGTCGCGCCCGTTCCGGCCCAGCGCCATTCGCAGCCGCTCATCGCGCACCATCAGCGACAGTGCTTCGGTGAACTCGTCGCCGTCTGCGTAATACAGCCCGGCGTTGCTCTTGACGCAGTGCTCGACCAGGACCGCGCTGCGCGCGTTGGCGAGCACCGGCGTGCCGGCGGCAAACGACTCGAGCGCCAGGAGCGACAGGCTCTCGTACGGTGACGGGCACGACACGACCGTCGCCGCTTCGAACGCCTGGTGGCGCTCGCGATCCGACAGCAGCCCGGCAAACCGGACGAACGGCTCCTCGGGCAGCGGCATCAGCTTGACGCCCATCAGCACCAGGGTCGCGTCGCCGCCTGCTTTGACGTACTGGCTGAAGTACTGAATCAGCTCTTCGCACCCTTTCCCCGGGTCGATCCGCCCGCCGTAGAGCAGGATCGGGCCATAGAGCCGGTGCCGGCGGCGAAATACCGAGCCGCGCGCCATCAGATGCGACGGGTAGTCGCGCGCCGGCTCCTCGTCGCCGGCGGCGGCGTCGCGTGGCCCCGGGTTCGACGATCCGGCGCGCGCCGCGTCGTCTTCGGCCACCGCCGCCATGCGGGGATAGGGTTGCTGCTGCGGCAAATCGACGCCGACGCCGACGGTCTCCTCGAGCAGCGGCCGTTCCGGGAACTGGATCTCGACGAAGCGCCGCTCGCTGTCGGTCAGGTAGCAGAGGGCGGCCGGCTTGCGGAAGACATCCTTGAAGATCTCCAGCCGGATCGCCGGCTCGTCGTGCGCCGTCGGCACGACGATGCTCCGCGCCGGCGCGACCTCCACGCCGAGCACCGTCGGGGCGTAGAGATAGGTGAAGAACACGAGGACGTCGTACTGCTGGTTCTGACGGCGCAGGTATTCAATCAGCCCGGGCACCCACGGCCCCTGCTGCTTCAGCCACTCCATCTCGTCGGCGGGGCTGTGCGGCTTGTCGTAGATACGTTCCGACAGGGCGTTGAACGCGGCGATGTCGCGAGTGGCGGCGACGGCGAAGCGGCGAACGGTGACGCCGCGAATCCGATCCGCGCCTTCCGGGTACTCGTTCTTCCAGGTGATGTAGTCGCGTGCGCAGCTGGTGAGCACCTCCACGTCGTGCGTCGCGGCGAGGCGCTCGGCCAGCAGCCGGCAGAGATGCTCGGAGCCGCCGAGGACTTCGGCGCCGTAGCGCTGGACGACGAAGGCGATTTTCACGACAGTGTGCGCACCAGCGCGGTCAGCTCGCGGCCGATGCGCTCGTCGCCGAAGTCCGCCAGGCGGCGGCGCTGGCCGGCAATCACGTGCGCCCGCAGGCGATCGTCGAAAGCCAGCTGGCCGAGCAGCTCGGCGGCGAGCTCGAGATCCTTCGGCGCGAACTGGACGCCGGCGCCGTCGAGCGTGTCGGGAACCGCCGCCGCGGCGTAGGCGAGCACCGGCACATCGGCGGCCATTGCCTCGACCAGCGGGACGCAGAAGCCCTCGTGCTCGCTCATCGAGATGTAGACCGCCGCGTGGCGGTAGTAAACGGCGAGCTCGTCGTCGGAAACCGGGCCGGTGAAGACGAAGCGGTCGTCGAGCAGGCGGTACTCGGCCATCAGGGCGCGAATCATCGCATAATACCGCGGCACGACATCAACCCGGCCGACGAAGATGAAGCGGTAGTAGGCGTCGACGTAGCGCTTGTAGACCTCGGCGAGCTTGATCACGTCCTCGATTTTCTTGTTCGGCGCGATCCGTCCGACGAAGAGGAAGTTCACCAGCTCGTCGTCGAGCATCCGATCGAGCGCCGGCCGCTCCACCCGCCGCGTGATCCGCTCGGTATCGACGGCAATCGGAAAGACGCCGGTGCGCGCGAAGCCCAGCGACTCGAGCTCGCGGCGGTTGTACTCGGAGTCGCCGAGCGCGAGATCGACGCGTCCGGCCAGGCTGGCCAGCTCCGCGCGCCCCAGCGCCGCCAGGCGGAAGAGCGCCGGGTCGTAGGGCGCGAAATACGACGCCGGGGTGATGTTGTGGTACTGCAGCACGCGGCCGGCGGTCAGCGACGCGAACGCCTCGGTCATCGGCGACGGCAGCGCAAAGTGAAAGATGGTGATGTCGCCGCGCCTCGCCGCCGCCTCGGCAAACGGATGCGCCTCCTCGCGCATGTCCTCGTCGATCGTCATCGCGTAGATCTCGGAGGCGTGACCCATGCCGCGCAGCAGATCGCGGACCCGCCGCGCGCTGTCGCCGATGGCATCGCCCCGGTGCGCCGCCGGAACCCACTGGTTGACGATCATGGCGGCGGCGGCAGCGCGTGATAGAGCGCAGGTCTGAACAGCCGGATCTCCTCCAGCTCCTGGGCCGCGTCGAACTGCCCCCAGAAATCGAACGTCACCTTCGGCAGCGGCGCGCGCGGCTTCGACAGGATCTCATCGACGAAGCGCAGCAGGGTGCCGCCGAAATCCTTCGCCTGCAGCCGCGCGACCGCCGCGAGCTGACCCTCGACGATCCGCTCCTGCAGATCGCGGTCGGCGACGATCGCGTCCATCAGCCGCGCCACCTCCAGCGGCTCCTTCGTGTCGTAGAGCACGCCCGCGCCGTCCATCGTCGCCGGCACCGCGGTCGCCGCGTAGGCGAGCACCGGCACCTCCATGTAGAACGCCTCGACCAGCGGCACGCAGAAGCCTTCGTGCTCGCTGGCGCAGAGGAACAGGTCGGCGACCTCGTAAAACGCCACCAGTTCCTCGTCCGACACGTGGCCGATGAACTCGACGTCCGACGCGCCGAGCGTCGCGGCGAGCTGGTGCAGCGACGCAAGATAGCGCTCGAAGCCGCGCTGCGCGCCGATGATCAAGAGCCGAGACCTCGGGTTGAAGACGGCGTGGTAGGCGTGGAAGAAGCGGATCAGATCGTCAATCTTCTTGTTCGGGATCACCCGGCCGACGAAGACGATGTTGGTCCAGTTGTCGTCGAAGTCGCGGGCGACCAGGGGATTCGGCTCGCGCTCGAGGTGCGAGAAGCCGGGCACCACCGGCAGCACCGCGGTGCGCGGGAACCCGAGGCCCTCGAGATCCTGGCGGTTGAACTCCGAATCGCCGAGCGCGAGGTCGCACCGGTCGACATAGGCGTGCAACTCGCGGCGGCCGCGGAAGCACTGGCGCGCCAGCCGGCGGTGAACGCCGACGAAATACTCGGGCGGCGTGATGTTGTGGTAGATGAGCGCCATCCGGTCGGGCAGCGCGAACGCCGTCCGCGACGCCTTCGACCCGATCGAGAAATGATGCAGCAGCAGGTTCTCGGGGTCGCTGGCGTCGACCAGCTCGCGGTAGTCGCGGGTCAGCGATTCGACGCGCTGGTCGGCGGTCTCGACGAAAATATCCGACTCGTAGCCGGCGCCGCGCAGCACCCGCTGGATCCCGAGAACTTCGTGGCCGATCGCGTCTCCGTAGCCGAGCGTGGCGAGAACCTGGTGGATCCGCCTCAAGCGCGTCTCCCGACCGGGCCCTTCGGCAGGCCGGCGAGCACCGCTTCGGCCGGCGGCAGGTTCTGCCGCCGCCGCTCGAACCACCCGGGCAGCGGATCCGCCGACCGCGGCGCAGGTTCTTTCTTGAGCCGCTCAAACATCTCGAGGTACTTGCGCTCGATCACCGGCCAGTCGTAGTGCTCGCGGAAGAAGAGGCGGCCGTTGCGTCCCAGCGTGCCGGCCAGCCAGCGGTTCTGCTCGATCGCCTCGAGCGTGCCGATGAATTCGCCGAGCGATTCGTAATAGAGGCCGGCGTTGCTGCGAAGACATTGTCCTTTGAGCACGTCGCAGCGGCCGTTGGCGAGCACCGGGCGTCCGAGCGCCCACGCCTCGAGCGCGACCATCGACAGGCTCTCGTAATACGAGGGCATGATCAGCACGTCGGCGGCGGCCATCGCGTCGAACTTGTCGGCGTCGTCGAGAAAGCCGAGATGGCGGATGCGCGGGTGCTCCGGCACCGGCAGGATGGATGTGCCGACGAGGAACAGCGACAGCTTGCCGGCCGGGTCCTGCAGGTATCCCTTGAAGTAGTCGAACAGCTCGCCGCACCCCTTGTTCTCGTCGATGCGCCCGACGTAGATGGCGAACGGGCCGCGCACCTTGTACTTCTGGCGGAAGCGCGCCGCCTGCGCGTTGTTCGGCACGTCCGAGCCGATGCCGACGACGACGCCGGGCACCTGGTGGTTGCCGGAGACGGCGTGGATCATGGCGCGCTCTTCCGGCGAGTTGTACATGACGGCGCGGACACTGCGAAACAGCGGCTGGAAGATCGAGAGGCCGATGGTGGCTTCGCGCTCCGCGGTGGGCACCAGGATCGCCCGGCCCGCGGCCGCACGCGCGCCGTAATACGCGTGGTAGTAGCGATAGCTGAAGAACAGGCAGAAGTCGTAGCCGGCGGCATGCTTGGCGACGTAGTCGACGAGCGCCGGGCTGGTCGGCCCTTCAGCGTCCAGCCAGTCGAGCTCGTCGCCGAACGAGTGCCGGTGCTGGAAGACACGTTCGGAGCGCTTCGAAAACACCAGCGGGTCGCGCTCGTGCTTGACGCGAAACCTGCGAACCTGAACACCGTTGACGCTCTCGACGCCTGGCGGCAGCTCGTTCCGCCACGTGACGTAGTCGGCCGCGCAGGTCGTCAGCACTTCGACGTCGCCGTGCCGCGCCAGGCGCTGGGCGATATAGCGGGCGTGCAGCTCGGCGCCGCCGTTGATGTTCTGGCCGTAGCGCTGAACGACGACGGCGACTTTCACTGCGCGTCGGGGTCGGGCGCGGGCGACGACTGATTCCGCGGCTCCGCTGCCGCCGGTTCAGCCGCGGGTGCAGGCGGAGCCTCGGCGGGGCTCGTGGTCTCGCGCAGGTGCGTGTCGGTGGCCGGTGGCAGTTCGGCAGGCCGACGCTCGAGGCTTTCGGATGGCGCGTGCGCCGCCGGCTCAACGTCCGGCGGCTCGTCCGCCTCCTCGTCGCGATCGGCGTCCATCTCGCTCGATGTGTTCGCGTCGACTGCAGCCGCGGCGTCTGCGGCGGCGCCGCCAACCGGCGCTCCCATGATCGCCGCGGCCGATCCGCCGCCGCGGCGTCCGCGCCGGCGGCGCCTGCGCCGGCTGCGTTGACCCGGTCCTTCCGCCGCCGCGCCTGGCGCTGACGCGTCCGCTTCCTGGGGTCCGCCGGGCGCCGGCGCCGGCGCCGCCGCCGCGGGCGCGGGCGGCGGAGCGGCCTGCTGATGCGAATGGCGCGGCGAAGTCTGCGCGTGGACCGGCGGCTGCTGTCGCTGCGGCTGTTGCTGCGGGCGCGGTGCCGGACGCTCCTCGGGCTCGGGCGCCTTGTAGACGACGACGCTTTCGAGCGCGCGGGCGCGCCGCTCGTTGAACTCGAGCCGGCTCGAGACCGACTCCAGCTGCATCTTCAGGTTCTTGACCTCGATGCCGAGGCGGGTCGTTTCGATTACCAGGTTGTGAATCAGCTCGTAGTAGAGGTGGTCGAGCCCGCGCCGCGCCGTCTCGTTCTGGGCGTTGGTCGTATTCAGCCGCGACTGGATATTCAGCGCCTGGATCAAGGGGTTCGGGTTGAAGAGCAGCTTCAGGAACGGCAACAGCAGCTTGCGGAACCACCGCACCGGCTCGCGGTGGGTCTCGAAGAGCGTGTTGTCCTCGAACGTGTAGTTCGGCGGCGCCGGCGGCTCGGCGGCATGCTGCGCCTTTCGAAACTGGTCGAGCAGATCGGATCGCACGCCGCGCGGATCCAGGAACCGTTCGAGCTTGACGTCGGCGAGCTCGCGGATTTGCTGCTCGGTGTAGTCGACGCCGCGCTTCTCACGGATCCGCTCGCGGATCTGCTCCATGATGGCCTCGACGTTCACCGACTCCGACCGGACGTTGAAATCAGGCATTGGCGATCACGCGTCACTTCATAGCGGCCGGTAGATGATCAGCGCGACCGCGAGCGCCCACAGCGCCACACAGATCAGGAGCGGCCGGTCGGTCAGCAGCAGATCGGCGGGGCTGCCGCCGCCGTCGCGCTGATGCACCAGATAGAGGTACCTGAAAATCCCGTACAAGGGAAAGGGAATGGTCAAGCCCAGCCACGGCGTGCCGAACTTGGCCTGCGTCTCCGGGCTGATTGTGTAGAAGACGTACGCAATCAGCGTCGATGCGGTAACGACGCCGATCATCTGGTCGAGCAGGTAGGCGCTGTACTCGCCGAGAATCGGCCGGTGGTTCGATGCCGCGGCGGCGAGCAGCACGATCTCCTGCCGCCGCTTGGCCAGGCCCAGGAACAGCGCCAGCAGAATCGTGCACACCAGCAGCCAGTGGCTGATCTCGACCTGGACGGCAATCGCCCCGGCTGCCGCCCGGAGCACGAAGCCGATCGCGATCGTCAGCACGTCGATGATCATGATGTGTTTCAGCGGCCCCGAATAGAGCAGCTGCAGCCCGAGGTAGGCGATGGCGACGGCAAAGAACCGATCGCCGATCGGCCAGGCGGCGGCGAGCGCAGCCGCAACCAGCGCCAGCGCCGCTGCGGCGGCGGCGCGCGCCGGCAGCGCCCCCGACGCGATCGGCCGCCGCGCCTTGAGCGGATGCTGCCGATCGCTCTCGCGATCGGCGAGATCGTTCACCAGATAGACGGCGCCTGACAGCAGGCAGAAGACGGCAAACGCGGCAAGCGCGTCGAGAACGGCGGCTGGCTCAGCGAGCTTCCGGCCGAAGAGCAGGCCGGCGAAGACCACGAGGTTCTTGGTCCACTGGGCGGGGCGGAGCGAGCGGACGAGATCGAGGGCGAGCGAGCGTCCCGGCACTGCGTCGATCGCAGTCCCGGGAGCCGCCACGGGTGATGAGGAGCTGCGCGCCATCTAGCGCGGGGATGCTAGACCTTCGCGGATTGCGAAAAGCTCCGCACGGCGTCGCTCTCCGAGTCGAAGGTCTCGAACACGGTGAGCAGCTTGGTGATCGAGAGCAGATCGGTGATGCGCTTGGTCAGGTTGAGCAGCTTGAGGCTGCCGCCCTGTCGGCTCACCGTGGTGTAGGTGCGGACCACTTCGCCCAGGCCCGCGCTGTCGATGTACGGGACTTCGGCCAGGTTGAGCACAATCTTCTTGTGACCCTGGTTGACGAGGCTGTTGACCTTGTCCTTGAGCAGTTCGTCGCCTTCGCCCAGGGTGATCTTCCCTTTCAGGTCGAGCACCACCACGTCCCCGACGGCCCGTTCCTCGATTTGCATGGAAACTCCAGATAAAATTGCGGGTGTGAGCTTAACACCCGCGCGCGCCCGCGTGCAATCGAAGTCAATCCCCGGGCGCGGCCCGGCCGGGGACGCGACGGCAAGCGCCGCCCCGCGCGGACGGGGAATCTCCTCTAGCGGCGATCCCCCAGGCCGCGCGGGCTAGATCAGTTGTCGGTTGAGACCGATGGAAGCGGCTGCCTAGACGCTGCCAGCCCCCGCAAACTTGCGGGACTGGAAGCATTCTTTGCAGAACACAGGACGGCCCTGCGTCGGCTTGAACGGCACCGTCGTTTCTTTGCCGCACGCCGAGCACATCGTCTGTGTTTCAACCCGCTCGCGGGACATCCCGCCGCCAGCGGGACGCGCCGCGCGCTTCCCTTTGCAAGCCTTGCAGCGCTTCGGCTCGTTTTTGAAGTTCTTGTCGGCGAAAAACTGTTGCTCTCCCGCCGTCCAGACGAACTCAGTGGCGCAGTCCACGCAGTTGAGGATCCGGTCTTGGAACTCCATCGGTCGCTACCTCGTCGGGGTCGGTCTACTCCGATTCGCGCCGGAGCTTCTTGCGATTGCGCTTCCGCGCGAGTGCTTGCTTGGCTCTCCGTTTATCTCCCGGCTTCAAGTAGAAAGAATGCTTCTTGATGTCCTTGATGATGTCTTCCTGCTGGACCTTCCGCTTGAACCGGCGCAGGGCGCTTTCGATCGATTCGCCCTCCTGGATTTTGACTTCAGCCACGCGACTTACACCCCCTTCGGGTGGCGACTCTGAGATGAGACGACGTACACGCTGGTACCGACATCGGTACCAAACTCTGCAATATGCTAGGCTACCACAGGCAAGCGCGAATCTTAGGCGCATTCCCCACCGACGTCAACGAAATAGTCCCGCTCCGTCCCCGCCACCGTGCAACCTCGTCACACGCGCTAACTCGCGCCCGTCATGAGAGTTCTCATTGTCGGCGGCGGCGGTCGCGAACACGCGCTGGTCGCGCGTCTGGCAGGCGATCGCGATGTCGGCGAGCTGCTGGCCGCGCCCGGCAACCCCGGCATCGCCCGCATCGCCCGCATCGCAGCCGCTGACGCGTCCAGGCCGGACGCGATTCTCGATCTTGTCGATCGCGAGTCGATCGACTTCACGATCGTCGGCCCCGAGCTGCCGTTGAGCTTGGGCATCGCCGACCGCTTCGACGACGCCGGAAAGCTGCTGCTCGGGCCGAGCGCCGGCGCCGCGCGGCTCGAATCGAGCAAGGCGTTTGCGAAGAGCTTCATGGCGCGGCACGGCGTGCCGACCGCGCGCTTCCGCACCTGCACCACGATCGATGACGCGATGACCGCGGTCCGCAGCGGCGAGTTCGGATTGCCGGTGGTGCTCAAGGCGGATGGGTTGGCTGCTGGCAAGGGCGTGGTGATCGCGGAAGATCTGCAGTCGGCGGAGCGCGCGATCGTGTCGGCCATGCAGGAGCGCAAGTTCGGCGCGGCAGGCGATCGCCTCGTCATCGAAGAGTGCCTCAGCGGTCCCGAGGTTTCCTTCTTCGCGCTGTGCGATGGCGCGCGCGCCGTGCCGGTTGGAACGGCCCAGGATCACAAACGGATCTTCGATGACGATCGCGGGCCCAATACGGGCGGGATGGGTGCGTTCGCGCCAAGCCCCCTGGTCGACGTGGCGCTCGAGGATCGGATCATGCGGGAGATCATTCACCCGGTCGTCGCGGGAATGGCCGCGGAGGGCGTTCCGTTCCGCGGCTTTCTCTACGCCGGCCTGATGCTGACGCCCGCGGGTCCGCAGGTCATCGAGTTCAACGTCCGGCTCGGCGACCCCGAAGCGCAGGTCGTGCTGGCGCGGATCGCCGAGCCGCTGCTGCCGCTGCTCGTCGCGGCCGCCGCCGGCCGGCTGCAGCAGTCCTCGGTTCGATCCGGCGCCGATCGTGTCGCCGGCGTGGTTCTCGCGTCGCGCGGCTATCCTGACACGTCGGAATCGGGGCAGCCGATCGATGGCCTCGATTCGGCGGAGGCAATCCCCGGCGTCTCCGTTTATCACGCGGGCACGGCGCAGCGCGGCGGCCGGGTCGTGACAGCCGGCGGACGCGTCCTGACGGTCGCCGGACGCGGCGACGACTTCGCCGAAGCGATTGCGCGCGCGTACGCCGGCGTCCACAAGATCTCGTTCGACGGGATGCAGTTCCGCCACGACATCGGTAGATCTGCTCTCAAGTCCGATCGCCCATGAAATACGCCGTCATTACCTTTGGTTGTCGCGTCAACCAAGCCGACTCACTCGGCTTCGAGGAGGCGCTGCTCGCCCGCGGCGCCACCGCGGCGGCGCCCGAAGACGCCGATCTGGTCGTCGTCAACACCTGCTCGGTGACGTCGAGCGCGGATCAAGGCGCGCGGCAGACCATCAGGCGGCTGGCGCGGTCGAACCCGGCCGCGCGCATCGTCGTGACCGGCTGCTACGCGACGCGGCGGCCCGACGAGTTGGCGCAGTTGCCGAACGTGGTCCGTGTCGTTCACAACGACGACAAGCCGCGGCTGATCCCGTTGATCCATCCGGGCGATCTCGGCGAGGGCCCGTGCGGCGCGGTGATCGAGCCCGGCGTTGCGGGCCGGACGGCGTTCACGCTGCGCGTCCAGACCGGCTGCGCGGAGCCGTGCTCCTACTGCATCATCCCGTCGACCCGGGGCGCGCCGCGCAGCGTGCCGCCGGACGATGTGGCGCGCGAGTTCGAGCGAGTCGCTGGCGCCGGCTTCAAAGAAATCGCGCTCACCGGCGTCCACCTCGGCTCGTACGGCCGCGATCTCCAACCGCGGTCGTCGCTCATCGATCTGCTGCGCGCGCTCGAAACGGTTCGGCTCGCGCCGGCCACTACGGACGACAGCGACGTCATCTTTCGCATCAGCTCGCTGGAGCCGATGGACTGCACGGATGCGATCGTCGATCTGATGGCGCAATCGCCGCGCTTCGCGCCGCATTTTCATCTTCCGCTGCAGCACGCGAGCAACCGCATCCTTGGCGCAATGCGCCGGCCGTACACGCTCGAACGGTACGCCGGGCTGGTCGAGCGGATTCGTGCGCTGATGCCCGGCGCCGCGATCGGCTCCGATATCATCGTCGGCTTCCCATCAGAGAGCGACGCCGACTTCGACATCCTCTCCCGATGGCTCGAGGCGTCGCCGCTGACGCACATCCACGTGTTCCCGTACTCCGATCGGCCTGGCACCGCCGCGTCGGCGATACCGGACAAGGTGCCCGGCGCGGTCGTCCGCGAGCGCGCGCGGCAGGTTCGCGAAATCGGCCAGCGGCTGGCGGCGCGGTTCCGCGCGTCGCAGATCGGCACCACCCATCGAGCGCTCACGCTCGAAGACGGCACGCTCGCGGTGACAGGAAATTATCTGAAGCTGCGGATTCCGGCGGGACGCGTGCGCAACGAGTGGGTTCGGCTGAGGGTGACGTCAGAGCATCACGGCGAGCTGCTGGGCGGCTGACTTCTTCGGCCCCTCGACAATCAGCTGGCCGCACGCGGCGCGGATATCGCGGCCGCGGCTCTTCCTCACCGACACATCGACGCCGTGCTCCGACACGATCCGCGCGAAGCGGTCGATCGCTTCGTCCGAAGGGCGCTCGAACGGGATGCCGGCGGCGGCATTGAGCGGAATCAGGTTCACCTTCGATTTCACGCCGGCGACGAGCCTGGCGAGCCGGCGCGCATCCTGCGGCGAGTCGTTGACGCCGGCGAGCAGCACGTACTCGAAGGTGATGCGGCTGCGTTTCTTGAGCGGAAAACGCTTGCACGCCTCGATGATGTCGGCGACACCGTACTTGCGGTTGATCGGCACCAGCTCGCCGCGCTGAACGTCGGTTGGCGCGTGGAGCGAGATGGCGAGGTTCGGCATCACCGGCTCGGTCGCCAGGCGCTCCAGCGCCGGCAGCAGGCCGACGGTCGACAACGTGATCCGGCGCGCCGGCATGTCGAAGCCGTGCTCGTCTGTCAGGATGCGCAGCGCCTTCATCGTCTCGTCGTAGTTGTGCAGCGGCTCGCCCATCCCCATCAGCACGATGTTGAAGGGCGCCTCGCTCATGCCGAGCGCGTCGGCGAGGACGCGCACCTGGCCGACGATCTCGGCGGCGGTCAGGTTGCGGGCGAGGCCCATCTTGCCGGTGAGGCAGAAGGCGCACGCCATCGCGCAGCCGACCTGGGTCGAGATGCAGAAGGTCATCGCCGGCGTGTCGGGGATGAAGACCGATTCGATGTGGCGCCCGTCGGCCAGGCGCAGCAGGAACTTCTCGGTGCCGTCGGTCGAGGTTTCGCGCTGGGCGAGAACCGGTGTGGTGAGCGTGAAGTCGCGGGCGAGCGTCGCGCGCAGGTCGCGCGACAGATCCGTCATCGCGTCGACGTCGGCAACGCCCCGGCGGTAGAGCCAGCGGAAAATCTGGCGCGCGTGAAATGCCTGATGGCCGCGGGCTTCGAGCGCGGCTTCGAGCGCGGGGCGTTCCAGCTCGGCAAGGTCCGGTCGCCGCTCATCAGTAGCCACGCTATCTCTCTCGTTTCCCGGCGCTTCCGCAGACTTTCGATGGTAGCATACTGTTTTCAGGCCGTTGCCGGGTTCCGGCGCATACTCCTGCAGGTTCATTTGAATTCACCAATCACTCGAGACGTTCTCGACAACGGGCTTCGCATCCTCACCGAGCCGATGAACCAGGTGCGGTCGATCAGCATCGGCGTGTGGTTGACGCGGGGGTCCCGGCACGAAACGGCTGAGCGGAGCGGTATCGCCCATTTCGTCGAGCACATGCTGTTCAAGGGGACCGGCAGCCGGACGGCCGAGGATATTGCTCAGGCGATCGACTCGATTGGCGGCCAGCTCGACGCGTTCACCGCCAAGGAATACGCCAGCTACTACATCAAGGTGCTCGACGAGCATCTGCCGCTGGCCATCGACATCCTCGCCGACATCGTCCGCAACCCGGCGTTCGGCGCGGACGATGTCGCACGCGAGAAGAAGGTGGTGCTCGAAGAGATCAAGATGGTCGAGGACACGCCCGACGATCTGGTCCACGAGCTCTTCACCCAGGGGTTCTGGGAGAACCACCCGCTCGGGAGGCCGATTCTCGGCACCAAGGAAACGGTCGAATCGTTCAGCGCCGATCTGCTGCGCGACTATTTCAAGGGGGTCTATACCGCGCGTAACCTGATCGTGTCGGCGGTCGGCAACCTCGAACACGAGCGGGTGCGGGAACTGGTCGCCGAGAAGTTCGGCTCGCTCGTCGAGCCGGGCGAACCGGTCGTCGACGAGGCGCCGCAGGTGGTGCCGAAGATCCTGGTGCGCAACAAGGAGCTCGAACAGAGCCACGTCTGCCTGGGCGTCGGCAGCTACCCGCAGAATCACGACGACCGCTACGCCAGCTACGTGCTGAATACGCTCCTCGGCGGCTCGATGAGCTCGCGCCTCTTTCAGAACGTGCGCGAGAAGCGTGGCCTTGCCTACGCCGTGTTCAGCGGGTTGAGCGCCTATCGTGATGCCGGCTCGTTCACGATCTACGCCGGCTGCTCGAACGAGGCTGTGGGTGAAGTCATCGACCTGTGCGTGGAAGAGCTGCGCGGCGTGAAGAACTCGCCGGTGCCGCAATCTGAGCTCCAGCGCTCCAAGGATCACCTGAAGGGGAGCCTGATGCTGAGCCTCGAGAACACGGCCAGCCGGATGTCGCACATCGCGCGCCAGGAGATCTACTTCGATCGCCAGTTCGGTCTCGACGAGACCCTTCTGGGCATCGAACGCGTGACCACGGAGGATGTGCAGCGGGTGGCGGCGGATTTGTTCCGCAACGGGTCGCTGGCGGCCACCGTGCTGGGCAACGTCAACGGCTTGCAGATTCCGGCGGCGCGCCTCAATCTCGATTAGAGGACTGCTCTCGAATTAGATGATTGCTCGCTACACCCACCCAGAAATGGGTCGGATCTGGAGCGACCAGCGGCGCTACGAGACCTGGTTGCTCGTCGAGACCGCGGCCGCCGACGCCATGGCGGCGGCCGGGATTGTTCCGCCCGAGGCCGCGCGCGACATCCGCGAACGGGGCGGCTTCGAGATCGCGCGCATCGAGGAAATCGAGCAGACGACCCAGCACGACGTCATCGCCTTCACCACCGCGGTGGCCGAGAAAGTCGGCCCGTCGGCGCGGTGGCTGCACTTCGGCCTGACCTCCTCGGACGTGATCGACACCGCGCAGGCGATCCAGATGCGCGAGGCCTGCGACGTCGTCCTGAAGGATCTCGAGGCGCTGTCGTCGGTCGTCCGCGATCGCGCGTTCGAGCACCGGCGGACGCCGATGATCGGCCGCACCCACGGCGTCCACGCCGAGCCGATGACATTCGGCCTCAAGCTGGCACTGTGGTTCGCCGAGATCGCCCGCGACGTCGAGCGGGTGCAGCGCGCGCGCGCGGTGGTGAGCGTCGGCAAGCTCTCGGGCGCGGTCGGCACCTTCGCGCACCTGCCGCCGGCAATCGAGGCCGACGTCTGCCGCCAGCTCGATCTCGAGCCGGCGCCGGTGGCCTCGCAGGTCATCCAGCGCGATCGGCACGCCGAGCTGCTGTTCGCGCTCGCCGTCACCGCCGCATCGCTCGAGAAGTTCGCGCTCGAGATCCGCGGCCTGCAGAAGACCGAGATCGGCGAGGTCGAGGAGCCGTTCGCCAGCGGCCAGAAGGGCTCGTCGGCGATGCCGCACAAGCGCAACCCGATCGGCTGCGAGCAGATCGTCGGCCTGGCGCG
>Ga0207675_100000512_pt1 | contig 37635 bp, 37 predicted proteins | sample KBSSwiS42_FD_184305 | JGI IMG/M metagenome (GOLD analysis project Ga0207675, IMG submission 184305) | Switchgrass rhizosphere microbial communities from Kellogg Biological Station, Michigan, USA - KBS Switchgrass S4-2 (SPAdes) (version 2) | ecosystem: Host-associated > Plants > Roots >...
CGCAGCCGGTAGACGCCGGGTCCGAGCCGCTTGTTGCGGAGCTTCCCGTCGAAGGCAAACCGGTTCGCGTCGAACTGGCCCGCGGCGGTGAGGCTCCCGGCGAGTGCCAGGTACCGGGTGCACGGCCGTCCGCGCCGGAACCTGTATCGCGGGATGCACTTCCCGCGCCGCCGGGCTCCCGGCTGAACGCGGTCGAACTTGAACGTCACGGTGGCCGCCTCGGAGAGCTTGAACTGGAACGTCGTCCCCTTGGTCGCGCGGAAGATGCCCGGCATCGCTCTCAGGAAGCCCAGGACCGGGCGCTTGCGGTCGAGCTGGAAGGTCTGGTCGGCGCCGACAGCGGTGCCGTCCGCGTTCGTCGCCGTCAAGCGGAAGTGGTACACGACGCCGGCCTTGAGATCGGCGACTCGGGCCGAGACCGAGGTGGGCGCGAGGGCCGGCGGGGCCCAGCCGCCGGGCGCCGTCGAGCCGTAGGCGATCGTCGGGCCGAACTGGAAGCCGAAGCTGGCGAGCTGGACGCCTGGGCCGAGGATCCCGTGCAGCAGCACGGCCGACGGGCCGATCATCTCCATCTCCGCCGTCGTCGCGGTGGGCGCGGCGAGCTCGTATGCGCCGATGTCGCAGGCCGGGCCGCGGGGCCGGGAAGCGCCGCGCTGGTCCGTGGCGGGACAGCCTGCGCCCGCGTCGAGCGCCGCGCCTCCGGGGACGACCGCGCGGGTATCGGTCGGCCCGCCGTTGTCGGTGAGGGATCCCAGCGACACCGGCACACCCTGGTGGTCGCCCGACTGGGTGAAGCCGCAGTCGCTGCTGTCGGAAAGATTGTTTCCCTGCGAGGTCGTCGCCGCGGAGCAGTTGTCGACGGAGGCGGTGCTCTGGTCGGCAGCGTGCGCGACGTTCTGGGCGACGATCGTGTTCTGCACGGTCGGCGACGACGCCTCGATCCCGCCGCCAGAGCCCGGGCCGGCAAAGGATTGGTTGGCGGTCACGGTGCTGCTCTTGAGGGAGACGGTCGAGCCGAGGCCGCCGCTGATCCCGCCGGCCGTGCCCATGATCGAGCCGGGACCGCCGGCGACGTTGCCGTTGATCGTGCTGCTCGTCACGGTCAGGAGCTGTCCGGAGCTCAGACCGCCGCCGATCGAAGCCTGGTTGCCGGAGACCGTGGACTGGCTGACTGCGAGCGCGGGCCCGCTCGAGGACACTCCGCCGCCGACGCCGAGCGCGCGGTTGCCGACGATCGCGTCCCGGACGAGGGTCAATGTGCCCGCGTTCCGGATGCCGGCGCCGTCGCCGGCGACCTGGCCGCCTGTGACGGTCACGTCCGTAACCACGGCAGTGACGCTCGTCGCGACGTCGAGCACCCGGTCGACCCCCAGCCCGTCGATCGTGGTCGAGCGCGCGCCCGCGCCGGCGATCGTGGCGTTCTTCGTGAGGTCGAGATCGCCCTTCGCCGCCGCGTCTTCGCCGGTGCCCGGGATCGCGAGCCGGTAATGCCCGCCGGGGAGGACGATCGTGTCCCCGCCGGATCCGGCATCGACGGCGAGCACCGCTTCGCGCAACGAGCAGTCCGAGTCGCAAGCGCCCGGGGCGGGGTCGTCCGGGCGCGTGACCGTGAACGTCGCGGCATGCGCGTTCGCGGCCGCCGCCAGAGCGACCGAAGCGGCGAGCGCGACCCCTATCCGAGCCCTCATCGGAGAGGGTCGACGGTAGCGGCCGCCGCGGGGGCGGTCAAGGTCGGCAGACGGCACCCGCGCAGACGACCGCCGCATCCTGCGAGCGGCCTGGAGGTCGGACTCGACGATCGTCTATTCGTCCGATGACCGCGAGCACTGGCCGGGCGCACGCTGAGGGGACAGACGTTCGAAAGGAGTGTCCGATGCCCAGATCTCGCCACCTGGTCGCCGCGGTCGCGGTCGCCACGGCCGCAGGGTTACTCGTCACCGGCTCGGTCGCGGCCGGTGCGGCCACTAACCGTCGTCCTCGCATCAGGCCGCCGGCGAGCATCGCCAAGGCGAAGAAGATCGTGTACTGCAGCGACATCACCTACCCGCCGGAGGAGTTCTACCGCGGGTCGACGCCGGCCGGCTCCGACGTCGACATCGGCACAGCGGTCGCGCGCCTGATGGGGGTCAAGGCCGAGTTCGACAACACGGGCTTCGACGGGATCATCCCCGCGCTGCTCTCCCGCAAGTGCGACGCCGTCATCAGCGGCATGAACGACACCTCGCAGCGGCGCCAGCAGGTCAACTTCGTCGACTACCTGCGCGTCGGCCAGTCGCTGATGGTGCGCAAGGGCAATCCTCTGCACGTCCACGGGCTCGCGAGCCTCTCCGGTCGGACGGTCTCGGTCGAGACCGGAACCACGAACGCCGGGTTCCTCCAGACGGAGAGCTCCAAGCTGCAGGCGGCCGGGAAGAAGGGAATCTCGATCGTCACCTTCCCGAAGGACAACGACGCAGCGAATGCGCTCCGAACGGGCAAGGTCGACGCGTACTTCGGCGACTCGCCGGTTGTCGCCTGGTACATAAAGCAGGCCCCGTCGAGCTTCGCGTTCGCCGGGCAGCCGATCAACCCGATCCCCGTAGGGATGGCGCTCCGCAAGGACGAGCGTGCTCTGCGAACCGACATGCAGCGGGCGGTCCGCATGCTCTACCGCAACGGCCAGATGCGGCGCATCCTGGGCCGCTGGAGCATGAGCGCCTTCGCGCTGAAGCTCTAAGCGCGGGTCTGCGAGGCCGGGGACGACGATGTGGGTCGCGGCGATCCACTTCGACTGGCACCTGTTCTTCCAACGCATCTTCCACCCGGATCACGCGTTCGCGCGCGCGCTCTGGACGACGGTCTACATCGCGGTCGCCGCCCAGGTGATCGGCGTCGTCCTCGGCCTCGTCGCCGCCTTCATGCGCACCTCGCGCTTCCTGCCTCTGCGCGTCCTCTCAGGCGCCTACGTGCTCGTCTTCCGCGGCACCCCGGTGATCGTCCAGATCTTCTTCGTCTACTTCGGCGCGAACCTCTTCCTCGGCTTCAACCTGTTCCCCCGCACGGTCAGCCTGGGGCCACTGACCATCCCCGGGGCTGCGTTCGCCGGGATCGTGGCGCTCGGGATCAACGAGGGCGCCTACATGCGGGAGATCATCCGGGCCGGCATCGACTCCATCGATCGCGGCCAGCTAGAGGCGGCCCGTTCGCTCGGGATGACGTCCCGCCTGGCCACCCGGCGCATCGTGCTGCCGCAGGCCGCGCGGGTGATCGTCCCTCCGCTAGGCAACGAGTTCAACAGCATGCTCAAGACGACCTCGCTGCTCGCCTTCATCGGCGTCTACGAGCTCTTCCAGGACGCTGACATCCACTACTCGACGACGTTCAAGCCGGCCGAGTACTTCGCCGCCGTCGCCTGCTGGTACCTCCTGCTCACCACCGGCTGGAGCCTGATCCAGGCCTGGATCGAGCGCAGGCTCAGCGTGTCTGACCGTGCCGACCGGCTCTCGTTCTGGGAACGGGTCGCGGAGGCCTGGGCGCCGGCCCAGGTGTGGGCGCGGGGGCGATGAGCGCCACGAACGGCCGCTCCGCGGCCGGCGAGCTCGCGCTCCACGCGCTCGATGTCCGCAAGCGCTTCGGCCGGCTGGAGGTCTTGAAGGGCGTCTCGCTGGAGGTGCCGCGCGGTGAGACCGTCTGCGTCATTGGGCCCTCCGGCTCAGGGAAGTCGACCTTTCTCCGGTGCATCAATCACCTCGAGAAGATCGACTCGGGCCGGATCGAGGTGAACGGCCACCTGATCGGCTACCGGGAGCGCAAGGGCGGGCTCGCCGAGGATTCGGAGCGCTCGATCGCCCGGCAGCGGGCGGAGATCGGCCTGGTCTTCCAGCGCTTCAACCTCTTCCCGCATATGACCGCGCTCGGGAACGTGATCGAGGCGCCGGTCCGAGTCCGCAAGACGCGGCGGGAGGACGCCGTGAAGGAGGCAGAGGAGCTCCTGGCGCGGGTCGGGCTCGCCGACAAGCGTGATGTCTATCCGGGCAAGCTCTCCGGCGGTCAGCAGCAGCGCGTGGCCATCGCGCGCGCTCTCGCGATGAAGCCGTCCCTGCTGCTCTTCGACGAACCGACCAGCGCTCTCGACCCCGAGATGATCGGCGAGGTGCTCCAGGTGATGAAGGAGCTGGCTCTCGAGGGGATGACGATGATCGTCGTCACCCACGAGATGAGCTTCGCCCGCGAGGCCGCGGTACGGATGGCGATGATGGACGACGGCCGCATCATCGAAGAGGGCCCGCCTCAGCATTTCTTCGACGCGCCCGAGCACGAGCGGACGAAGCTGTTCCTGTCGAAGATCCTGTGAGCGACTGGTGGGCCGGGGAGGTTTCGATCCCCATCTCCCCCGTCAAGAGCGGGGGGCTCTACCGCTTGAGCTACCGGCCCATATCAGCCGGATTCTTGATCGTGACCGGCCCCCGGCGCATAGGCCGGACGGGTGATCGCAGGGTTGATTCGGCACCGGCGTCGGAATCGTCCGTCCGCCGGATTCCGGCGGCGCCTCGGAATCTCCAGGCTCGCTGGTGATGGTGCGAGAATCGGAGCTCGTTCCTAGAACGCCGCTGCCGCGCCGCCGGCTGCTCGCGATTGCGTTTCCGCTTCTACTCGGCTTGTTCATCGCCCTAGGCACGCTCGGGACGTACCGCTATCTCCGGAACTACTGGATCTACCGCGGGTTCCCGCCGCCACGGGATCCCGCGTTCGTCACCGTTCGGGGCACTTCCGAGCGCTTCTACGTGACCAGCCGGGCGCTGGCCGGCCGGCGCCAGCGCGTCATGGTCTTCCTGCCGCCCGGGTACGCGGACAACCCGCAGCGGCGCTACCCGGTGCTCTACCTCTTGCACGGCTTCCCGGGCGTGCCGGACTCGTACTTGACGGCGATCAAGGCCGGCGTCGACGAGGACATCCTGGTCGCGAAGCACCGCATGCAGCCTGTGATTCTCGTGATGCCCTTCGGGTCGACCGGGACCTTCACCGACAAGGAGTGGGCAAACGGCGTACGGCCGACCGACGCCTGGGAGACCTTCGTCGCGCACGACGTCGTCCGCGCGGTCGACGCGCGGTACCGCACGATCCCGACCGGAGCCGGACGGGCGATCGCCGGCCTCTCCGAAGGTGGATACGGGGCCCTCAACATCGGCGTCCACCACCCGCGTCTCTTTCACGTGCTCGAGAGCTGGTCGGGCTATGAGGTCGCCGACCGGATCACCTCGGTCTTCGACCACGACCAGCCGCTCCTCGAGTACAACAGCCCGCTGCTCCAGCTCCACCGGGCCGCGCCCCTGCTTCGCGGCAAGGCCTATGTCTGGTTCTACACCGGTACGGGCGACGGCCCGCGCATTCTCGGGCAGAACGCCTCGTTCGCGCGTGAGCTGGCCCAGGACCGGATCGCGCACCGGTTCTTCGTCATCCACGGCGGCCACAACTGGGGTATCTGGCGAAGGTACGCGCCGGCTGCGCTCCAGGTGGCGGCGGCCCACTTGGCGCATGGCTAGGCTCCTCCGGATCGCCACGCTGTCGGTCGCGGCGATCGCGGGCCTCGCCGTCGTGCTGGCCGCGACGGGGTGGACGTACCTGCTCCGGCCGCACGCGGCGCTTTTCGGGACGCGGGTCGCCGATGCGCTGCCGCTCGACGAGCTCTCCAAGCACTCCGGCGTCACGCTTCCGGTCTTCCTGCTCGTGTGGACGGCGGCCGCGGCGCTTCTCGGCCTGATCGCACGGCTTGCACGAGTCGAGCGCTTGACCGCTGGCCTCTTCCTCGCGCTTGCGCTCGGCCTATGGGGCTACCTCGAGACCTCGGTCTCGATCCTGGTCGTTCGCCAGATTCCGGCGGAGGACGCCTTCCGCGCCGGCGCCACCGTGCAGGCGGTCTACATCCCGGCGGCGCTCGCCGGGCTCGCGGGCGCCCTCCTCGGGTGCGCCCGCCCGCCAACGCGCCCGCGGGCGCCCATCCTGCTCGCGTGGCTGACCGTCGGCGCCGGCCTGATCGGCGTGCTCGACGCTATGTTTCCGCAGCACAGCGAGACACTGCTCGAGCGATTGGCGCCCGGCGCCCGGCCGCTCGCCTTGTCTCTGGAAGGGCCGCTCGCGCTGGCGCTCATCTACATCGCGCCGGGGCTCGCCCGCCGCCGCCGCCGCGCCTGGCAGCTGGCGGCCGGGCTCCTGGTCGGCTCGGCGGTGCTCCACGTGCTGCACAGCGACTACGGCGCCGTGCCAACCGGGCTCCTGGCGGTCGCTCTCGTCTCCCGCCGCGGGGACTTCGACGCCCCAGGGGACCCACAGGCGAAACCCCGCGTCCTCGTCCGGGCGGGGTTGCTCGCGGCAGCCATCTACGGCTACGGCTACGCGACGCTGTGGGCCAATCGGATCGCCGCCGACCAGCCCGTCAGCATGGGCTTCGCGGCCAGGGAGACCACGAGGGCGCTGCTCGGGCTCAACCTGCACGGCTCGCCCCACCTGTCCGGAAGCTTCGACCGGTGGTTCGGGCTCTCCGTCCTCGTGCTCGGGCTCGCCGCGGCCGCGTCGCTGGCGCATATGTGGCTCGCGCCGTGGCGATACCGCCTTCGCCAGGGCGCGTCAGCCCGGCGGCTGGCCAGGGCACTGGTCGCGGCCTGGGGCGTCGACACCCTGGCGCCGTTCGTGCTTCGCGCCGACAAGTCGTACTTCTTCGACGAGGACCGGCGCGCCTTCCTCGCCTACCGGGTGGTCGGCGGAGTCGCGATCGTCTCGGGTGACCCGATCGGCCCGGCCGGGGCCTTCCCGCGGCTCCTCGAGCGGTTCATCGCCTTCGCACGAGCGCGCGACTGGCGGATCGCCGTGCTCGGCGCGTCCGAGCGCTGGCTCCGCCTCTACGGCGAGCATGGTCTGCACGCGCTGTACCACGGCGACGAGGCGGTGATCGAGGTCGAGCGGTTTTCGCTCGAGGGCAGGCCGATCCGCAAGGTGCGGCAGTCGGTCAGCCGCCTGCGACGTGCCGGCTACTCGTCCGAGCTCCTCCACCCGGGCGAGATCGGCGCCGATCTGCGAGCGGAGCTCGAGCAGCTGGCGCTTGACTGGCGCGGCGACGAGCCCGAGCGCGGCTTCGTCATGGCCCTCGACGCGCTCTTTCGCCTCGAGCAGGACGATGCCGTGTTCGCGATCGGACGCGGGCCGAGCGGGCGACCGGCCGGCTTCCTCCACTTCGCGGTGTGCCCCGCCGCGCGGGCGCTCTCGCTCTCCTCGATGCCGCGCTTGCGCGAGACGCCCAACGGCTTCAACGAGTGGCTCGTCACCGAGTCTGTCGAGTGGGCGCGGGAGCGCGGCTTCGAGCGGGTCTCGTTGAACTTCGCGCCATTCGCGGCGCTCCTCGCTCCGGAGGCGGAGCTCTCAGGGCTCCAGAAGCTAGAGCGCCGGGCGCTACTGGCGCTCAAAGGGCAGTTCCAGCTCGACAACCTCCTGCACTTCAACCGCAAGTTCTTCCCGAGCTGGCAGCGCCGTTTCGTGGTCTACGAGCGGAAGCGCGACCTGCCCCGGATCGGGATCGCCGCGCTCGCCGCCGAGGCCTACCTCCCGTTTGTGAAACGGGCGGAGCCGTGACGAGCACGCTCGTTGCCGGGCTGCTGCTCGCGCTTGCATCCGCCGCTGCCTTGAACTGGGGGTATTTTGCCCAGCACGGAGCTGCCGCCGTCTTGCCACCGCTCAGTCCACGCCGCCCGCTCCGGTCGTTGCGAACGCTGTTTGCGAGCCCGCGTTGGGCCGTCGGCTTCTTCGTCGGAATCGGGGGCTGGGTGCTCTACGTGGGCGCGCTCGCACTCGCTCCGCTGTCGCTGGTCCAGGCGGCTTCGGCCGGAGGAATCGGCCTGCTCGCGCTGCTCGTCTGGCGCGCTGCGCCAAGTCGGCCGGCGCGCCGGGAGGCAGCAGGCGTCGCGCTGGCCGTCGGCGGGCTGGTGCTGCTCGGCCTCTCGCTCGTCGGGCACGCGCCAACGCACGGTGCGACGTCCTGGTCGGGGCTCGCCGCCTGGCTGGCCGTCTCGGCGGTGATCGCGTTGGTCGCAGTCGCCTCCGGCTCGGGAGCTCTCTCACCGGGCGCCGGCTTCGGACTCGCGGCCGGCGTCCTCTACGCCGGGGGCGACGTCGCCACCAAGGCTGCGGTCGCGGGAGGGATCGGCCTCGTTCTGGTTCCGGTCCTGCTCGGTTTCCACGGGCTCGCATTCACGTCGCTTCAACTCGGGTTCCAGCGAGGCGGTGCCCTGCAGACCGCGGGAGTCGCGACGCTCTTCACGAATGCGCTCCCGATCGCGGCCGGGACGACGATCTTCCACGAGACGCTTCCGTCCGGCCTCGCGGGAGCTGCGCGACTGGCGGCCTTCGCCTCGGTCGTCGCCGGCGCGGCTGTACTTGCCCGGCCTGAACGTGCACAGGACCCGCCGACGGCGGTGCGGCCGCTCCGTCACCCTGCCCAGGCCGCAGGCGTTCGAAAGGCGGCTCCGCGATGAGCAGTCGATCCGTCCGACCCGAGGAGCTGGGCCCTACCATGACCGAGATGGCCAAGGTGAAGCGGGTGCGCGTGCTCGTCGCGGACGACCACCCGCTGTATCGCGAAGGCGTTGTCCGGGCGCTCTCGGGCAGCGGCCAGATCGACGTGGTCGCCGAGGTGGGCGACGGCCGCGAGGCCCTCGCCGAGATCCAGGCGAAGGAACCCGACGTCGCGCTGCTCGACTACAAGCTGCCGAGCCTCGACGGGGTTGCCATCGCCCACGCGGTCACGCGTGACGGGCTGTCGACGAAGGTGCTCTTGCTCTCTGCCTTCACGGAGAGCGGGCTCGTCTACGAGGCGCTGCAGACCGGCGCCGCTGGATATCTCGCGAAGGAGGCGAGGCGCGAGCAAATCGTCGATTCCGTGCTCGCCTGCGCGCGAGGGGAGACGGTCGTGCCTCCGGAGCTCGCCTCCGGGCTCGTGTCCGAGATTCGCATGCGCGCCGCACACGACGCACCCGTGCTCACGGAGCGGGAGCACGAGATCCTCACCTTGATCGCGGAGGGCAAGAGCCTGCCCGAGATCGCGAAGCAGCTCTATCTCGGCGTCACCACAGTGAAGACGCACGTACAGCATCTCTACGACAAGCTCGGGGTGTCCGATCGAGCCGCCGCGGTGGCCGAGGCGATGCGCCGCCGCCTGATCGAGTAGTCCGGTGCGTCCGTCGCTGTCGAGCGGTTTCGGCAACCTCTCCGACCCGGCCTCGGAGGCGGAGCGGCGAATCGCCTGGCTGCGGCTGATCGCGGTGCCGCTGATCATCGCGGCGGCCACACTCCCGCATCCCCACCCGGAGAGAGACGCGTTCTTCGTCGCCGCGACCGTGGTGGGCGCCTACGCGCTCGGGGCGCTCGCGTGGGTGCATGTCCGGCCCGTGACGCGGACGTTCGTCTTCGCCGCGACGGCGCTCGACGTCGCGGCGATCAGCGTGCTCGCGCGGCTCTCGGGTGGCGCCTTCTCCGAGGCGCGGCTCGCCTACTTCCTGATCCCGGTCGCCGTCGCATTCCGCTTCCGGCCTGCCCTGACGGCGGCCGCCAGCATTGCCACGGTGACGGCCTACCTCGTGCAGGCGATCGCCCACCCGGCCGGGCGCCAACCGGGCGCGGGCAGGTTCATCGCCGTCCAGACCGGGTTCCTTCTCTGGCTGGGGCTCGCGGCCGTGCTCCTGTCGGCGGTCCTGTGGAGACGGACGGCGCGGGTCAGCGAGCTCGCCGAGGTTCGCCAACGCCTGATCGCTGACTCGCTGACGGCACGGGAGCGGGAGCGGCAAGCCCTTGCGGAGGGCCTCCACGACCACGCGATCCAGAACCTCCTCTCGGCGCGCTTGGAGCTCGAGGAAGTGGCGGACGAGGTCCACCATCCGGCCCTGCGCCGCGCCGATGCGGCACTCGGGGAGACGATCGGCGAGCTGCGGGAGGCCGTCTTCCAATTGCATCCCTATGTCCTCGAGCAGGCCGGGCTCGAGGCTGCGGTCCGCTCCGTGGCGCAGCGGGCGGCCCGCAGGGCGGGGTTCTCGATCCGGCTCGATCTTCATTGCCGCCGTCGCCACCCCCACGACGGCCTCGTGCTGGCGGCCACGCGCGAGCTGCTCGCCAACTCGGTCCAGCACGCGGAGGCAGGCAACGTGCTCGTTCGGCTGGCCGACCAGAACGGCTCCGTGGCGCTCGAGGTGCAGGACGACGGCCGCGGCTTCGACGTCACCGACCTGCCCGGGCGTCTTGCCGAAGGACACATCGGGCTCCGGTCGCAGCGGGAGCGCATCGAGACCGTCGGCGGCCGCATGGAGATCACCACCGCCCCCGGGCGCGGCACCACCGTCCGGATCCGCGTGCCCTCCGGGCACGAGCCGGCGCAGTCCTGACCGACCTTAGTGCGGCCGCTCGAGTTTTCGGAGTGCGGCCGTCACCCAGTCCTCTTCATGCTCTTTCCAGAACGACTGGGAGTGGCCGCCAGCGTACTCCGCGTAGTAGTGCCTCACCCGGGCTGCAGTCAGCTCCTTGTCGAACTTCCTGTTGTCGCCGAGAAACTTCTTGTCGTCCGTCCCGACGTAGAAGCGGTAGTTGGTCAGCGGGTACCTGGCGAAGATCCGCTTCAGCTTCGACACGAGCGCATGCGCGTTCGCCCAGTCGTTCGCCTCCTTGGATCCCATGTCCATCGGGGCGGTGCCCGCGGGGTTGGTCGGGTGGAAGTAGCCGCTCCACGACTCGATCACGGAGTACACCGACGGGTGGTGGATCGCGATCAGCGCGGCCCCGTAGCCGCCTGCCGAGATCCCGATCAGCGCGCGCGCCTTCCGGGATGCGATCGTGCGGTAGCGCCTGTCGATCACGGACACAAGCTCGCGCGCCGTCGCGGTCTCCCAGTTGCGTCCCGGGCCCCAGTTATGCCACTCCGGGTCCGTGTCGCCCCCGCGCGCACCCTGAGCTCCGACGACGATCGCCGGCATCCCCGATTGCTCGATCGGCCGGGTGATGAAGCCGATGTCCTCGTGGGACCTCGCGGTGCCGGGCAGGCCGTGGAGGAAGTAGACCACGGGGTAGCGCTTCGAGCTGTCCCCGTAGCCGGCCGGCAGGTAGACGGCGTAGTGGACCGTGGCCGCCAGTGCCTTCGAGTGGTACGAGGCGTCCTTGGTGCGTCCTAGGGAGGCCGTCCCGGACTGCGTTTTCCATGCGTACCCAGCCCCGCCGGCGACCACGACGAGAAGAACCAGAAGCAGATACGCACGAGCCGACACCCTTCCTCGGCGGCTCACTGTACTCATCCCAGGCACGGTGACAGACGACGAACGGCTCCGGCACCGGCCTGCACGAGCCTAGCCGAAGGTGAACGCGTAGGCCTCGACGCCGGGATCGAGGAACGTGATCTCGAACGTCCGGTCGCCGATCGGTCCCTGCTGGCGAATCAGCTGGTAGAGCCGCTGCTGCGAGGCGATGCCGCGTCCATCTTCGCCGACGTCGAGACCGTGAGCCGTGCCCGGAGGCTCTCCGTCGACGAGCACACGGAACGGCACCGACGTTCCTCGTTCCGGCGGGCCCATGACGAGGTGCACGTCGCGCGCGTGAAAGCGGAACGAGATCCGCCCGCCTTCCTGGTTCGGCACGGCCGCCCGTCCCTCGACCGTCCAGTCGCCCGCGAGGCCCCAGTGGTTGAGCGTCAACCGGTCCGGGGTGACGTAGTCCCGAGCCTCGTCGGGCGCGACGCCACCGGGAGAGGCGAAGTTCTCGGCTTGTTCGTACCCGAGGTACGTCTCGGGCGATCCCAGGTTCTCCCAGTCGGCCTGAGCCTCGAAACCGTCCGCGGCGCCGGCGACCAGCTCGTCACCGACGCCACCCCGTCCGGCCTCTCCGAGCAACCGCTGGATCACCGTTTCCAGCTCTTCGTATCCGCCCTCGCCGAAGCGATGGTGCCGAATGTGTCCTTCCGCGTCGGCGACGTAGGCGGCCGGCCAGTACTGGTTGTCGAAGGCGCGCCAGATCGCGTAGTCGCTGTCGAGAGCGACCGGATACTCGACCCCCATCTCCGTCGCAGCCTCGCGAACGTTGTCGGCGCCTTGCTCGAACGGGAACTCGGGCGTGTGGACGCCGATCACCACGAGCCCGTGCTCCTCGTACTTATCCGCCCACGCGCGGATGTACGAGAGCGTCCGAAGCCAGTTGATGCACGTGTACGTCCAGAAGTCCACCAGCACGACGCGCCCGCGGAGGCCCTCGGTGGTGAGCGGCTCCGAGTTCAGCCAGCCGGTCGCGCCGTCGAACGAGCCGAGGCGGCCTTCGTTCGGCAGCTCCGCCGCTCCCAGCAGTCGGCTCAGCTTCATGGCCCGCTACCCCTAGCCGCCTGCTGCGTTGTGGTCTCGCTGGTACCCATGGACCACCTCCGTTCTTCGGTCGGACGGCGCTCTGGGGCGGAGTACTGACTAGTTCCGATTGAACAGCGACAGCAAGAGAAGGAAGACGTTGAGGACGTCGAGGAAGATCGAGGCGGCGAGCAGCGGTGCGGCACGAATGTCCTGCGTTCGCCTCAGACGCTGGAAGTCGAACATCGTGAACCCGGCGAAGATCACCAGGCCGACGATCGAGTAGATCAGCGCGCCGTTCGGGATTCGCACGAAGATGGTCACGATCCCGAAGACGATCAGCGCGAGGAGCGCCCAGAAGCACAGTCGGGCGAGTCCCGAGAGATCGCGGCGCGTTGCGTACCCGGCCGCGCCGAAGCCGGCAATGAAGAGCGCGGTCGCCCCGCCTGCCTGCCACACCGATTGGGGATTGGTCGAGGCGTAGTAGGCAATCGTGGGCGCGGTTCCCACTCCGACCAGGACGCCGAAACCGAAGAGAAGCCCGATCGCGAGCTGCTCGGAGCGGGATGCCGCGAAGTTGAGGCCGATGAGGAGGGCGAAGCTCGCGATGAACGCGACGAAGCCCCAACCGTAGGACAGGTCGCGCCCGATGTAGGCACCGAGGGCGAAGAGGCCCGCGGTGACGGCCACGAGCCCCATCGTCTGGCCGAAGAGCGCGCGCGCCTGGTCGCGCGCGACTTCGGGCTGAAGAGTTGTGTCGACGGAGCTCACGAGCCCGGGCCGGCGCCGTGCGCCACGCCGTCTGCAGTTGAGGATGTGCTCATGAGGATCTCCTTGTCAGCGCAGGGAGCTAAACGCGGCTCGCAGCTCTGTTGAGAACAGCTCCGGCTCTTCCCAGGCGGCGAAGTGGCCGCCCCTGTCGGCCTCGTTGTAGTACGTGAGAGTGGGGTACCCCTGCTCGACCCAGCTGCGCGGGGCCACGAAGATCTCGTCCGGGAACGCGGTGAAGCCGACCGGGAGCGAGACCTCCGGAGGGGCCTTGCCGGCCGCGAGAGTCTGGGCTCGTCCGCTCTCCCAGTACGACCGGGCCGCGGAGGCCCCGGTGCCCGTCAGCCAGTAGAGCGTGATGTTGTCGACGATGTGGTCCCGGGTGAGGTTGCCCGAGGGCTCGCCGTCGACAAACGCATGGGAGATCTTGTAGTAGCTGTCCGTATCGTGGTCGAGCATCCAGGCCGCCAACGCGACGGGTGAGTCCAGCAGGGCATAGCCGATCGTCTGCGGCCTCGTGGCCTGCTCGAGGAAGTAGCCGAACCCGCTCGCCCTGAATGTGGCGAGCGCGGCGAGCGCCGCTTTTTCCTCCTCGGTGGTCGACGGGTGGTCGCCGCCGGCCAGCCCCGTCACGAGCAAGTTCGTGTGGATGCCGACCAGTCCCACGGGTGCCTGGCGGCCCATCGCGTCGGTGATGGACGCGCCGACGTCGCCACCCTGGGCGACGTAGCGGGAGTAGCCGAGGCGGTGCATCAGCTCCGCCCACGCCTGCCCGGTGCGGCCGGGATCCCAGCCGATCTCCGTGGGCTCGCTCGAGAAGCCGTAGCCGGGGATGGACGGCAGCACGAGGTGGAAGGCATCTTCGGCGGTACCGCCGTGCGCGGTCGGGTCGGTGAGGGGACCGACGGTCTCGAGCAGCTCGATCACCGAGCCCGGCCAGCCGTGGGTCATGATCAGCGGCAGCGCGTTCTTGTGCGCCGACTTCACGTGGATGAAGTGGATGTCGACGCCGTCGATCTGGGTCGTGAACTGGGGCAAGGCGTTGAGCTTCGCCTCGGCCTTGCGCCAGTCGTAGTCGGTCTCCCAGAAGCGCGCGAGCTCCTTAATCGTCGCCAACTGCACGCCCTGCGACCGATCTGTGACGAGCTCCCCGGAGGGCAGACGCGTCGCGGCGATGCGGCGGCGCAGCTCGGCGAGCTCCTCTTCGGGAATGTCGACGTGGAAGGGACGAATCTCGGTGGTGGTCTGGACGGTCGTACTCATGACGACCTCCTCTCGTCACGCAGTGATCTGAACTCGGCGCGGATTGCTCGGGACTGTGCGGCGACGTATTCGGCAAGCCGACGTCGCTCGAACCGTGCCGTCGTGCGCCTTCGACATGGGTGTGCTGATGTGCAGCCTCCCTGCGTCGCGTTACCGGCCGATTCGCGATGTCCGCGTGGCTGCCGCGGCCCAAACCCGCGCCGGCGCCGAGAATGTAACGAGCGCGCAGTCACCGCGCAATCGTCCCGTCTGGATGAATCAGTAGCTGCCCGAGGTGGATGGCGCGTGTGGCTGCGACTCAGCTCGGCGTCAGCGTGAGACGAGGTTCGAGAGCTGCTCTGCGGTGTAGGTGGCGGCAATCGGCGACCCGTCCGGTTCCAGGGCCACGCCGCGCTTCAATGGCCCGGCGTCGACTGGGTCGAACCCGAGCCGATCGAGGAGCCGCATGACTTGGCGGACTGCGAGGCGGTCGTCGCCGGCTGCTCCGATCGCGATGCGGTCGGATGCTCCCTTGGGGCGCCGGTTCTCTTCGAGTTGGTGGTAGCCGAGTTGGTTGAGGCTCTTGACCACGCGCGCGGAGGGGAAGCTCTCCTGCACGATCATGCTGGTGCCGTCTGCTGCGGCCGTGAGCTGTGGATCGTCGCCGTCCACGGGCTCCCAGTAGTTCATCGCGTCGATGAGGATCTTGCCGGCGAACAGATCGGGTGGGAGCTCGCGGAAGCGGTGCGTGGGGACCGCCAGGACGATGATGTCGGCGTGGCGTACGACCTCGTCGGTTGTCGCCGGGCGGGCACCGGCTGCGAGCACCTCGACCGTCAACGCGATGTCGTCGGCCGGGCCCGATCCCGAGATCGCGACGTCGAAGCCGGAGGCGATCGCGGCGCGGGCGAGCGTCGTGCCCAGCTTGCCCGCGCCGACGATGCCAAGGCGCAGATCGTCGAGTTCGGGACCGGTGGGGGTTCGGAGGTCGTCGGGGATCTCGGTCGCGGCCATGGCCACCGTCAGCTCCTGACCGCGGCGGGCGGTGGGTGGCCGGTTTCGGGCACCGCGGCGAGCAGCTCTCGTACCCGGGGGATCACCTCGCGGCCGTAGAGCTCGATCGTCGCCATTCGCCGGTCGTGTGGGACGCGTCCCACGGCGTAGAGCAGGTCGAACCGGCTCAGGCTGAGCGTTTGCATCGTGGTGACGATTCTGTTCGCGACGGTCTCGGGGGAGCCGACGTACATCGAGCCGTGATCGACCTCGGCCAGAAACTGCTCGTATGTCGGCGGCCGCCAGCCGCGCTCGCGTGCAGCCCACTCGAACTGTTCCTTGTAGTAGGGCCATTGAATCTCGAGGGCCTCCTCGTCGCTGTCGGCGACGAAGCCGAGCGAGTGCACCCCGATCGGCAGGTCCTGCTGTCCGTGCTGCTCGAGCGCGCGCTTGTAGAGCTCGACGTATGGCGCGAAACGCTCGGGCCTTCCGGCGATGATCGCCAGCATCAACGGCAGGCCGAAGCGTGCGGCGCGCACGACCGATTGCGGGCTGCCACCGACGCCGACCCAGGTTGGAATGTGACCCTCAGGGATCGGCGGGCTCACGAACTCATTGGTGAGCGCCGAGCGGAAGTTCCCCGCCCAGGTCACGGGCTGGTCCCGCAGAAGGCGAACGAGCAAGTCGAGCTTTTCTTCGAACAGCTCCTCGTAGTCAGCGAGGTCGAAGCCGAAGAGCGGGAAGGAGTCCGTCAGCGAGCCTCGGCCGACGATCAGCTGCGCGCGCCCGTTCGACACGGCGTCGAGCGTGGCGAAGTTGGTGTACAGCCGCACTGGGTCCTGAGTGCTGAGCACCGTGACGGAGGTGCCGAGCCGGATCCGTTCCGTTCGGCTTGCGATCGCGGCGAGAACCACATGGCCCGCCGAGTCCATGAACTCCGTGCGGTAGTGCTCGCCGATGTTGAAAGAGTCGATTCCGACCGCGTCGGCGAGGACCGCCTCCGCGACGGTGTTCCGGATCGCCTGGTCGCCACTGACCAGCCCGGCCTGGTCGACCGTGACCGGCAGGAACGTGTCGAGACCAAATTCGAGCGTCGGCATCGTGTGCCTCCCTTCTGGAGTTGTTGGTCGACTCCGCAGTTACTTGAGCGCTCAAACGTCTCGACTTCGAGCGTTATTCCGTACCCCGTAGATGCGTCGTTACTGGGTCGCCCCGCCAAGCAAGGCATGCGCACACGTCCGAGTACGGTCGTCCAGCGGAGCGGCGCAGGAGTCGAACCTACCGAGCCGTGGGTTGCACGACCGCACCGGTTTTGAAGACCGGCTGGGCCACCGGGCCCATGCCGCTCCGAAATGAGCGTAACCGGCTAGGGGATAGATGGGGCCGGGCGGCCCCCTTCTCGCGGGCGGGCTAGACGAGGTCGCCGAGTACGGTGGCCCCGAAGGCGAGCACCAGCCCGGCACAGGTGAGAGTGCCCGCGGCCAGCGTCGTTCGTCGGCGGACGACGGCAGAGGGGAACGGCGCCAGGAGGAGCGCGCTCGCCAGCCCAAAGACGATCCCGGCTGTCGTCTCCACCGCGTGGAAGGCGATCCCGGTCGTGAGCGCGGTAGTCAGACCGACCCCGTGTGCGCGCAGCGCCATCGCTATTGCGCCGCTCGTGAGACCGACGTTGCCAGGCGTGAGGGGCATCGTCCCGCTCAGTTCGAGCACCGGCACGACGAGCACCGCGGCAACCACCGGGGAGGGGATACCGAGCGCAGCGGCGATCGAGGCAGCCGCGCCAAGCTTCGCAATGGTCGCGAAGGCGACCCAGGCGACGAGGGCCGCGCCACGCCTCGGCTCCCGCCCGAGAGCGCGGAACGCGTCGAGCGCGTGCCCTAGGTGCGTGCGGGCAGTTCGGTTGCGCGTCGTCATGGCCGCGAGCACGGCTACACCAGTCAGCGCGATCAGGACGAACACCGGCCAGAGCGGTAGCGCACCGGCGATCGAGCCGACGACGACAAGCAGCGCGAGCACGAGTGCGCGCGCGACGCCGATCACCGCCAACGAGCCGCCCGCGCGCCAGAGCCGATCCTCGCTGTCGAGCGCACGCGAGAACAGCGCCAGACGCGCGACGTCGCCGAGCCGCGCGGGCGCGAACGAGTTGATCAGCGAGCCGATCCCGTAGCGGGCACCCGCATCGAGCCAGCCGATGCGGCCGCCGACGAGTCCGATCGCGGAGCGCCAGGCGCCGGCCGTCCCAACGAGCGAACCGAGGAAGCAGACGCCGGCGAGCCAAAGCCAGATCGGCTGCGCGCTCGACAGCCCGCTGAGCGCTCGCCGCACCTCTGACCCGAGCAGCTGAGGCATGAACGCGATGACGATCAACGCGAGCGTCAGGGCGGCGGCGGCGGTGAAGATGCGTTGTGAGTTCTTGATAGCTACTCCGACGTTCAGCGAGTCGGCTTGTTGACGAGTCGCCTTACCTGTCGGCGTTTATGCCCTTTGGTCTGAGAGGCGATCGCACACGACCGCGCCGCGCCGGGTCTTGAGGACGGGCTGACCTAGACTCGCCCCGCGTGCACGGCGTCATCTTCACGAGCTTTCGCGACTACCTTTCGGCGACCCACGGCAGCGCCACCGCGACGGCCGTCCTCGAGGGCGAGCCCGAGTACCTGCTCAGCGAGTCATACCCGGACGAGGATCTCAGGCGCCTCGTCGCACTGACCTCCGCGCACACGGGGCTCGAGCCGGACGAGATCCTGTTCGAGTTCGGCGTCTTCACCGCGGAGATCACCTTCGCGCGGCTCTACCCGGCCTTCTTCGACGTCTCCGCCTCGACGCGTGAGTTCCTGCTCACCGTCGAGACGCGGATCCACGAGCTCGTGCGCGCGACGATCCCGAACGCCGGGCCGCCGCAGCTCGACATCTCACCGCTCGGAGACGACGGCGTCTCGATCGTCTACGAGTCACCGCGGAAGATGTGCGTTCTCCTGCGGGGGCTGACCCAGGGCGCCGCGCGCCACTACGGCCAGCAGGCGGAGATGGAGGAGCGGACCTGCATGCTGCGCGGCGACCCCCTCTGCACATTCGACGCCACCTTCAGCGCCGGCTCTGCGAGCGCCTGAGCACGCGCTCGTCGCCGACTCGCCGGGTGAGCCCGTCCGCGTCGAAGCGCTCGAGCAGGAGCTGGGCGGTCCGCCGGGACACTCCGAGCGCGTCCCGGAAGCCGGCCAGGGTGATCGGCGAGAGGCCCTGCAAGGTCTCGCGGCCGCGTTCGTAGAGGCGCTCGGGCACGGCGAGCCCGTCGCCGACCCGCTTGAGCGTTCCCTGGGCCTCGAGAAAGCCGGCCAGGTCGCGGTCCTCGACCCGCACGAGGTCCTCGACCGCGAGCTGCTCCACGACCGCGGCCGCCTCTGCGGCGTGGTCGCCGAGCTGCGGCGCTGCCCCGGGTGCGTAAGCCTTGCCGCCGCGGCGCTCCACATGCAGCAGGGAAGCGACCGCCGCGGCCCACGGCTTCGGAGGCAGCAGCTCGCCGAGGGGGAGTCCCGGGTCGAGTTGCGAGGTTCTCGCCCGCTCCGCCAGACGCTCTCGCACGCTAGACCGGACCTCCTCGAGCCACTCGGGCGTGAAGTACCAGTCGCCCGCTTGCCGGAGCGAGGCCAAGCCCCGGGCGAGCTCGGCCGCCGAGAGAAGCCCACGCGACTGAAGCTCCGAACCGGTCACCGGCCCGTCGACCACTGCGCGGACGATCGCCTCGGGGTCCCCATGCTCCAGCAGCTCGAGTCGCTCCGGATCGAGCCCGCGCGGCGGTGCCGGGTCGAGCACGAACCCGCCTCCGACGGTCGTCTCGGCGCGCAGGACGATCCGGTCGCCACGGGCTGCCAGCACCGGGTCGCGCAGTCGCAGTTGGGCGTAGCGGCCCTCGCGCACCACCCGTGCGGGGACATCGCTCGTGCCCACATGCACGGTCACCGCGGCGGGCACGGGCTGGAGCTCTTCGAGTGCAACGTCCAGGCGCCAGCTCACCGGGTAGTGCCCCGGCTGGACGAGCGCGTCGCCGCGGCGGAGCTGCGTGCGCGTGACGCCCGGAAGGTTGACCGCCACACGCTGCCCGGCCTCGGCGTCGCCGACGGGCAGGTCGTGCACCTGGACGCTGCGCGCCCGGGTGGCGAGGCCGGAGGGCTCGACCCGAAGCGCGTCGCCCGGGGCGATCGAGCCCGACCAGAGCGTGCCCGTGACGACCGTCCCGACCCCGTCGATCGTGAACGCGCGGTCGACGTAGAGCCTCGTCGCCGTGTCGCCGACCCCGTGCTTGTGCTCCAGTGAACGAGCGGCCCTTTCCAGAGCCGCTCGCAGCTCGTCGAGCCCGGCCCCCGTCTTCGCGCTCACGGCGACCACTGACTCGGCCTCCGGGACGAGACCCTGCGCGTCGGCGACGGCAATCTCGAGCGCGTCGGCGTCGACGACGTCCGCCTTCGTGACGGCGACCACGCCGCGCTTGATCCCGAGCAGGCGCAGGATCGCCAGGTGTTCGTGCGTTTGCGGCCGCGGGCCCTCCGCCGCGTCGATCACGAGCAGGAAGAGGTCGATCCCGGTGGCGCCCGCGACCATCGTGCGCACGAACCGCTCGTGGCCCGGGACGTCGATGACTGAGACGTGCCGGCCGTCGGGGAGCTCGAGCGGCGCGTACCCGAGCGCGATCGAGATCCCGCGCTCGCGCTCCTCCGGCAGTCGGTCGGTGTCCTTCCCGGTCAGGGCCTTCACGAGCCAGGTCTTGCCGTGGTCGATGTGGCCGGCGGTGCCGAGGACGAGCGGTCTCACGAGCGCGCGGCGGCGACAGCGGCGGCGACCTCGTCTGCCTCCGAGTCGCCGAGCGTTCGGCAGTCCAGGAGCAGCCGGCCGTCGCGGAGCACGCCCACCACGGCTGGATCCGTCTCGCGCAGCTTGGGCGCGAGCTCCTTCTCCACCGCGCAGGCGAAGCTCTGGAGCTCGCTCAGCGGCAGCGCCCCGCCGCCGACGCGGCCGACCGTCTCCTCGACCTCTCCGCCGACGGCGCGGGCCAGCCGCTCCGCCCGCGCGCGCACCGCCTCGAGCGGCTCGTGCAGCATGCGGAGCACGGGCACCTCGCGCAGTGCCCGCTCCGGGTCGAGGTAGAGCCCGAGCGTCCCCTCGAGCGCCGCGAGCGTGAGCTTGTCCGCGCGCAGAGCCCGCTGCAGCGGGTGACGCCGCAGCGCCGCGACGAGGTCGGCGCGTCCGACGACGATCCCGGCCTGGGGGCCGCCGAGGAGCTTGTCGCCGGAGAAGCAGACGAGATCGGCCCCGGCGGCCAGGCTCTCCTTCGCGGAGGGCTCGTCCTCGAGATGCACGAGGACGCCTGAGCCGAGGTCGTCCACGAGGGGCAGGCTATGGCGCCGCGCGACCGCCGCGAGGTCGGCGACCGACGGCTGCTCGGTGAAGCCGACGACGCGGAAGTTCGACTGGTGCACGCGCAGAAGCACGGCCGTCTCCGGGCCGATCGCCCGCTCGTAGTCAGCGGCGCGCGTCCGATTCGTCGTGCCCACCTCCCGCAGCAGCGCACCTGAGTGGGCAAGCACGTCCGGGATCCGAAATCCGTCGCCGATCTCGATCAGCTCACCGCGTGAGACGAGCACCTCGCGCCCCTCGGCAAGCGCCGCAAGCGCAAGCATGACAGCGGCCGCGTTGTTGTTGACCACGAGCGCGTCGTCGGCACCGGTCAGACGCCGCAGGATCTCCGCGACGTGATCCTGTCGCGAGCCCCGCGCACCGGCCGAAAGGTCGTACTCGAGGTTGGAGTAGCCCCGCCCGACCTCCAGCGCCCGCGTGAGCGCGGCCTCCGGGAGCGGGGCGCGCCCGAGGTTCGTGTGGACGATCACCCCGGTCGCGTTCAGGGCGCGTCGCAAGCTCGGTGCCCGTGCCAGCTCGAGCTCCCTCAGCGCCGACTCGACCAGGTCGCCGGGATCTCGCCCCGCCGCTATTTCTTCCCGCGCGCGCGCGAGAGCCTCGCGCGCCGCTTCGACCGCCAGCGGCCGGGATTCTCCCGCCAGGCGCCGGTCGCGGGCGAGCTCGTCGACAGAAGGGAGATCCCGCAGCTCCATTGCGCCATCAGTCTAGGCCGCAGGTGGCGTCAGTAGACTCGTGCGGGGTCGATGGTGAGAGGAATGCGAACACCCCTGGCGGTCCTGTGCGCCCTGCTCGTTCTCCTGACGCTCGCCGCCTCGTCAGGCGCGGCCGGGCGAGCCGGGATCGGGCGTATGACCGTGACTCCGATCCGCGTCAACGCGGGCTCGAGCGGCAACGAGCTGGCTTTCACGTTTCTGGCCGACTCCGCGGCGCTCTCGGGGCAGACGATCATCGACTTCCCGCGCGGTTGGACGCCGCCTCAGCGCACGAACCCGAACGGGAACGGCTATCTCGAGCTCCAGCCGACCGGCTGCACCAGCGCGACGCGCATCACCGGGATCGTCGGCCGCCGCGTCTCGATCGCGGCGGCGTGCGGGCGCAAGCACTTCTACAAGCTCCTCTACCACCGCGCCTCGGCGCCGTTGCTCGCGGCCGACGGCTACATCTTCCTCACGCAGACCCGTCCGGCGAGCACGAGCAGGAAGGTTTTGTTCAAGCCGCTCGGGCCCCGGAAGCAGCCCGTCGTGCGAGTGCGGGGGGGCGCCGTCTCGAATCTGTTCATGACCGTGACCAGCGTTGCCACCGTCGGGGTGCCCTTCGCGGCGACCGTCCGCGCGATCGACCAGTGGGGCAACAACGCCGTCGACTACACCGGCACGGTCACGTTCAGCAGCACCGACCCGCTCGCGTCGCTGCCGGCGCCGTACGCCTACGTAGCGGCGGACACCGCCCAGCACGTCTTCACGGGCGTGATCCTGCGGACGCCCGGCGCGCAACGGATCACCGCAACCGACTCGAGCGGCCGCGTGATCGCCAGCGGCTCGATCGCCGTCTCCCCCTCGTAGGGCCCCTCCGCTACTGCGCGTCGGCCTTCTGTGGCTCGGCGGGCATCTGCCCACCGGCCTGCTGGTAGCGCTCGAGAACCGTCGCGACGGCCTCTTCGACGGAGTCCGTGACGCGGATGAGCTCGAAATCCCAGGGGGAGATCATCCCGTCGGCGAGAAGCCGCTCTCGCATCCAGTCGAGCAGCGATCGCCAGTAGGCGCTGTCGAAGAGCACGACCGGAAAGTGGAGCACCTTGCCGGTCTGGATCAGGGTCAGCGACTCGAACAGCTCGTCGAGCGTCCCGAATCCGCCGGGGAAGATGACGAAGCCCTCGGCGGCCTTTACGAACATCGTCTTGCGCACGTAGAAGTGCTTGAACGTGAGCCCGATGTCGAGATAGGGGTTCGACCGCTGCTCGTGCGGGAGCTCGATGTTGAAGCCGACCGAGAGGCCGCCCGCCTCCCGCGCCCCGCGGTTCGCGGCCTCCATCACCCCGGGACCGCCTCCGGTGACGACGGCGAAGCCCGCCTCCGCGAGCCGCCGGCCCGTCAGGCGCGCGGCCATATAGGCGGGATGGTCCTCCTGCACCCGGGCCGACCCGAAAACCGTTACCGCCGGCCTGTCGATTCGCTCGACCGCCTCGAAGCCCTCTTGGAACTCCTTCGCGATCCGAGCGACGTCACCCGCGACGTCGCTGTCCTGGCGCTCGAGGAGCCGCCTGTCTTCCACTAGAAGTTGCGCGGGACGTGCGTCTCGTGCATGCCGAAGACGAGCGCCGCGGCCAGTCCAAAGTAGAGCAGGCCCATGATCAACCGGCGGTGCGGCTCGACCCGGTAGTAGGCCTGGATCTCCGGGAGCTTCCGCATCTTCCAGCGGTGCCAGGTCTCGCTCGCTGCGACGAGGAGGATCAGGATCAGGATCGGGTTCGGCCGCAGGATCACGAGCGTCAGCAATCCGAGGACGCCGATCAGCCACATGGCGGGGTGGATCGCCGCGACGATCCTGCCGCCGTCCAGCGGGCTCACCGGCAGCAGGTTGAACAGGTTGATGAAGAACCCGAGGAAGGCGAGCGCCTTCAGGTGCTGCGAGTCGTACGCGACTCCGGCGATGTAGATCACCGCTGCGCCCGCGGAGCCGAGCAGCGGCCCGGCGATCCCGACGCGTGCCTCGCGCCAGGCGTCCTGCGGCATCTCCTTCATGGTGATCATCGCGCCGAGAAACGGGATGAACATCGGCGCCGAGACCGGCAGCCCCTGGTGTCGGGCCTCGATGACGTGTCCCATCTCGTGCACGAACAAAAGCACGATCAGCCCGATCCCGAACCACCAGCCGCCGATCCAGACGTAGACCGCGGCCGAGACGAACATCGAGAACAGGAACTTGAACTTGAGCAGGACGAAGCCGAACTTGGCGAGGAACGCGCCAATCCCCACGATCGGGGCCCAGAGCTTGCGCAGGAAGCTCTTCCAGCCCGGTTCGGGGTGGATGGGCTCGTAGTCGCGAAAGTCGGGCTCGAGCTCAGGCCTGGGCGAGAGCTGGCTCACGCACTCATCGTAGCGACGGAAGACCGGATGACCAGGTGCCGTCTTGTCGGCACACGAGAATCCCGGCCAAGCCGTCGGGCCTCATCGACATCCGAAAGAGAGGGTTCTCATGACCAAAGGGTTCCTGCGCTTCCTGCGCAGAAACACAATCGCGCTGCTTGCGCTGTTCCTTGCGCTCGGAGGGACGACGTACGCGGCCTCGACCGCACTCGGGCCGAGGAACAGCGTTGCCTCGCCCCAGGTCGTCAATGGCTCGCTCCAGACGAAGGACTTGAGCGCTAAGGCGAGGAAGGCGCTGAAGGGCAATCGGGGCCTCCGAGGCCTGACAGGCGCTCAAGGTGCCAAGGGCGCGACGGGCGCGCAGGGCGTCCAGGGCGTGCAGGGCGTTGCGGGAACTTCGGCCACAAAGCTGTTCGCCTCGGTCGGCGCAGACTGCGGGAGCCTCGATCGTGGCAGCGGCGCAATCAGTATTGACCTGAACTTTGCGGCGCGCTGTGACGTTCGGTTCAACCAGAGCGTGGCGAGTTGCTTGCCCGTCGTGTCATTCAAGGGCACCGCCGGAGCCTCCTGGCAACTTACGGTGAATACGACTACCGATGCCCCGTCGCTGACCCAGCTGGACGCGAATGAGATTGGCGTGACGTACCGCGATAACGCCGGCGCCTTGATCACCACTAACCGACCGGCTTTCCAGCTGGCCGTCTTCTGCTGAGAAGCGGGGCCCAGGCCTTGCGTAGAGCGCGCGAGGCCTGGGCCCCGGATTCCGCCTTGCGCCATCCCTCGAACCGGGGCTACTCGATCGGGTGATGCGCACCGATAGCTCCGTGGATGAGCGCCTTCGCCCGGGTGCTCTGTGCGGCAGCCGTTCTGACCTGCGTCGCCGCGCCGAGCGCAACGCCAGCTTCGAGCCCCTCCACTCGGCAGGTCGTCGTCGGCTATCGCTCAGCCGAGCAGCTTGCCGCTCTCGAGCTCTCCGGCGCACGGATCGTTCGCAAGCTGCCGGCTCTCCACCGGGCACTCGTTGAGACGAGCCGCCCGCTCGCGGGCCCCAGGCCGGTGCTCCGGCGCATCCTCACCGTCGACGAGCCCGCTCTCGCCCAGACCTACCTCCCAGGAATCGCCTGGGAGTGGCAGTGGGATGCGGCGCGGATGGGGGAAGTGCCGGATTGGGTCCTGCGCGCCGCTTCCAGCGTGACCGTGGCCGTAATCGACAGCGGTGCCGACGTGCGCGCCCCGGACCTCGCAGCCAAGTCGCCGGCGACCTGGAGCGTCCTGAGCCGCTCGCGCGCGGTCCGTGACCGGCTCGGCCACGGCACGTTCGTCTCCTCGCTGGCCGCTGGCTCGGTCGAGAACGGCGTCGGCATCTCGGGCTTCGGCGGCGACGCGAAGCTCCTGGTCGTCCAGGCGATCGACGCCGACGGCTACATCACCGACGTCGACGAGGCGGCTGCGATCGTGTACGCCGTCAAGCACGGCGCGAAGATTGTCAACCTCAGCATCGGCGGCCCGGCGACCTCGGCCATCGAGCGGCGCGCGATCCGCTGGGCCGCCAACCGTGGAGTCCTGATCGTGGCGGCCGCCGGGAACGAGCACGAGGAAGGCAACGCGGTCGAGTATCCGGCCGCGCTCCTCCAGCCGGTCGGCTCACGTGGGCGCGGCGGAATCGGCCTCGCCGTCGGCGCCTCGCAGATGGACGGCACGAGGGCGCCTTTCTCGAACACCGGCTCGTACATCTCGCTGGCCGCGCCAGGCTCGAACGTCTTTGCGGCCGAGTCGGCAGATAGCGACTGGCCGCGCGCGGAGACCCCGTGGCAGTCGCCGGGGTACTACGGCTGGGCGAGTGGCACCTCCTTCGCGGCACCCCTGGTGGCCGGAGCGGCCGCGCTCGTCTGGGCCGCGAACCCAGAGTTGCCGGCGGCCCAGGTGGCGTGGATCCTGAAGTCGAGCGCGAGCGGGGGCGCTTGGGACTCGCAGCTCGGCTGGGGCCGCCTCGACGTCGGTGCGGCAGTGGAGCTGGCGACTCGTGCTCAGCCGTGGGTACGACGCGCGATCCCGAAGCCTCGACGCTTCTAGCTCCCTCGGCCGAACCTAGCCAATCGGCCTGTAACGACCTGGTCGTCTTGGCGTGGCCTGGCGCCGCGGTCGGCCCCACGGTGCGAGCAACGGTGCTGGCGTCGACTTGGGGTCTCTCGTCGACGCGCTCGGCACCGGCTCGAAGCGGCATGGGGATGCCGCTAACTACCGAAGGGGAGGAACATGAAGGTGAAGAGCAAGGGGTGGGCGCTTCTGGCTGGACTTCTTGTCTTGCTGGTCAGCTCGAGTGCGCTCGCGGGGTCGGTTGCGGAGAAGCGACGCTTCCAGAACTCGTTCGTGTGCGTGAACATCCACAACGGATTGATCAAGGTCATCTCGCGGAGGCAGCACAACCGCTGCGCCTCGGGCTGGAAGCGGTACCGCGTCTCGGACATTTTCGGCAAGGGCATGAAGGGCGCCAAGGGCGCCGCTGGTACTCCGGGTCCGCGTGGGCCGGCCGGTCCCGCCGGCGCTTCCGGAGCGACGGGTGCCACCGGCTCCAGCGGTGCGACCGGCGCTACCGGGCCTCAGGGTTTCATGGGCCTTCAGGGCCTGATCGGTCCGGCCGGGCCGAAGGGCGACGTGGGGCCGATGGGTCCCATGGGTCCGCAGGGTGAGCAGGGGTCGGCCGGTCAGAACGGCGCCAATGGTCTCGCCGGCTCAACCGGCCAGGCCGGCGCGCAGGGACCGATGGGCCCTGCCGGTGCGGACGGTCAGAACGGTCAAGACGGCGCCATGGGCCCGGCCGGGCCCAAGGGTGATCAGGGCGTCATTGGACCGCAAGGTCCGAAAGGCGACACCGGCCTTGCCGGTCCCGCCGGCGCCCCCGGCCCGATGGGCCCGCAGGGTCCCGCCGGCGCCGATGGGCTGAACGGCTCGTCGGTGATCACGGCAACCGGCACCTCGACGGTGGTCGACGCCAACGCGATCGTGACCGCGACGGCGACCTGCCCCGCAGACCACATCGCGATCTCGGGCGGCTTCCTCGAGGCCGGCGCAACGTCTCCGAGCGTGATCGAGAGCCACGCCACGCCGGCCTTTGCGGGCTGGGTGGCGAAGGCGAAGACGCAGGGCAACTCTCAGCAGAGCGTCAGCCTCACCGTCTACGCCTACTGCGTGCCCTCCTAGGACGCGCCGAGGGGGTCGGCTTCGGCCGGCCCCCTATCACGTTTCGCTACGACCCGCGGCCGACCCACTCCTCGCCGCCCTCGTAGACCTCCTTCTTCCAGAGCGGCACCGTCTCCTTGAGGCGGTCGATTGCCTCGCGGCAGGCAGTCAGGGCAGCCTGGCGGTGCGGTGCGGAGGCGGCGATCACCACACTCGGTTCGCCGATCTCGACCCGGCCGACGCGGTGGTGGATCGCGAGCCCACAGAGCTCGTGCACGTCTTCGAGCTCGGCCGCGAGCCTCGCCATCACCTCCTCGGCCATTTCCGTGTAGGCCTCGTACTCGAGGTAGCGCACCTCGCGCCCGCGGGATTGGCGCCGCACGGTCCCGGTGAAGGTCGCCACTCCCCCGGCGCGCTCGTCGGCCACCTCCCCGACCACGGCGTCGAGCGAGAGCGGCTCCTCGGTGACGCGAAAGGCCCCGCCCGAGACCGGCGGGATCAAGGCGACCTCGTCGCCGTCGCGCAGCTTGTGACCCGCGTCGGCGTACTCGCGGTTGACCGCGTAGAGGAGCCCGCCCGGCTCCTCGCCGAGGTCGAGGGCGGGCCAGACATCGCCGACGCGGGCGAGTCCCTCGAGCTCGCGTCGCGACCAGCCTGCGCGCTCGCGCAGCCCGGCGAAGAGCCTCACGGTCACCGGCATGGCGATAGCCTAGTTTCGGTGGCAAAAACCGAGGATCGCGAGACCGACTCCGGCATCGAGCTGAAGCCTCTCTACACCGCCGACGACGTCGAGGGCGAGCTCGAGGCCCCGGGCGAGTACCCGTTCACCCGCGGGCCCTATCCGGACATGTACCGGGGGCGGCCATGGACGATCCGCCAGTACGCGGGCTTTGCCTCGGCCGAGGAGACGAACCAGCGCTTCCGCTACCTGCTCGACCGCGGCCAGACGGGGCTGTCGGTCGCGTTCGACCTCCCCACGCAGCTCGGCTACGACTCGGACGACGAGCGGGCGGCCGGCGAGGTCGGGCGCACGGGCGTGGCGATCGACTCGATCGCCGACATGGAGCTTCTCTTCGACGGGATTCCGCTCGATCAGGTCTCGACGTCGATGACGATCAACGCCCCCGCGCCGCTGCTCTTGCTCCTGTACGAGCTCGTCGCCGAGGAACAGGGGGTTGCGCCCGAGAAGCTGAAGGGGACCGTCCAGAACGACATCCTCAAGGAGTACATCGCCCGCGGGAACTACATCTTTCCGCCGCGGCCCTCGATGCGGCTCACGACCGATCTGTTCGCCTACTGCGCCCAGCGGCTGCCGAGCTGGAACACCATCTCGATCTCGGGGTACCACATCCGCGAGGCCGGCTCGACGGCGGTGCAGGAGCTCGCCTTCACGCTTTCGAACGGCATCGCCTACGCGCAGGCCGCGGTCGATGCCGGGCTCTCGCCGAACGACTTCGGCGAGCGGCTCTCGTTCTTCTTCAACGCGCACAACCACTTCTTCCAGGAGGTGGCGAAGTTCCGGGCGGCTCGGCGGCTCTGGGCCGAGATCATGCGCGAGCGCTTCGGCGCCACGAACCCGAAGGCGCAGGCGCTGCGCTTCCACGCGCAGACGGGCGGCTCGACGCTGACCGCACAGCAGCCCGAGAACAACATCGTCCGCGTCGCCGTGCAGGCGCTCTCGGCGGTCGCCGGCGGCGCGCAGTCGATCCATACCAACTCCTTCGACGAGGCGCTGGCGCTTCCGACCGAGCGGGCTGCTCGAATCGCCCTGCGGACGCAGCAGTTGCTCGCGCACGAGGCCGGCGGCACCGACACGGCCGACCCGCTCGGCGGCTCGTACTTCATCGAGGCGCTTACGGACGAGCTCGAGGCAGGCGCGCGGGAGTTGATGGCGCGCGTGGACGAGGCCGGGGGCGCGGTCGCCGCTGTCGAGCAGGGGCTGGTCCAGAAGGAGATCGACGACGCGGCCTTCCGGTACTCGCAGCAGGTCGAGTCCGGCGAGCGCGTGATCGTGGGCGTCAACCGCTACGAGGAGGAGGAGCCGGAGCCGATCGAGCTCCACCGGATCGACCCGGAGGCCGAGCGACGCCAGCTCGAGCGGACGGCACGGGTGCGTGCGGAGCGGGACGCCGCCGAGGCGGAGACGGCGCTGAATAAGGTCAGCGAGACGGCGCGGGGTACTGAGAACCTGCTGCTCCCGCTGCGCGAGGCACTGCGCGCCCGCTGCACGATCGGCGAGATCTGCAACGTGCTCCGCGAGGAGTTCGGGACATACGACGCGCAGCGCAGCCCGTAATGTCGCTTTGGAAATCCGCAGAGATATTTACTTGCCAAGTGCGACCCGTGTGGTGTACTCTCTCGCCTTCGTTTACGACTGAGGAGGTGCGCCGATGAATATCACTTTGCTGAATCGCCGCCAGGCCTCCTCTGCCCTCGCGTTCCTCGCGTACGGCGAGGCAGCCCGCAGCGGCGTAACGGAGCCCCTGAGGTTCCCCGCTCGGACGAGCTCCGGCTAGGTCTTCTAGCCGCACAGCAGGTTCGAGTTGGGGCGACCGGAAGGTCGCTCACGTCGTTTCGAGAGCGAGGAGCCTCGTCCATCCAACAGGAGGTGACCCAAAGTGGCACCTGGCAATTCGTCGTACCACGTATCGAGTCAACAATAGAAGCGAACGATTCTTCGCGTCGCATCGAAAATCGGCAGAAAATGCCAGCGGTAATCCGCGATCCCTTTTTTCGGTAGACACGCGTAGATCCCGCCTCTGGCGTCGGACTCGATACGGACAGGGCCAATCGAGACCGAAGAGGAGGAGAAGCGTGTACTACCAACACCCCGAAGATCAGCGCCAGCGCCACCATGAACGCATCTCCGAGATGCGTGAGGACTACCGGCGTTCACAGCGGCCTCCGCGGCATGAGATCCAGTCGCGCGAGCGCAGGAGCCAGATGCACATGCGCTCGATGTGGCATTGGATGCGCGAGCACGCGATGCATCCGGATCATGCCCACCGGGCCTGAGCGCATTCGGTAGAGCGGCCGCGCCCACCCGGGCTGGAGGGGCGCGGCCGCGTTCCGGAATCGTCAAGCTTGGGCCGGTGCGCGTCCTGCTCGTCTCGCAGATGTACCCCGGCCCCGACGATCCCGACCTGGGGGTTTTCGTGGCGCAGCTCGAACGGGCCCTGCAAGAGCGCGGGCACGAGCTCGAACGGGCCGTGCTGGACAGCCGAAGCGGCGGGAAGCGCCGCTACGCGACCCTGGTCGCCCGGGCGCTAAGGGCGGCGCGCCGTTTCCGGCCCGACGTCGTCTACGCGCACTTCCTCGTCCCCGCGGGCCTGATCGCCGCGCTGGCCTCGCGTGCGCCGCTGGTCGTGACCGCGCACGGGCGCGACGTACGCAACGTGGGCGCGATCCCGGGGGTCCGGGCGCTCACACGGCTCACGGTCCGCCGCGCGGCGGCCGTGATCGCGGTCTCGGACTACCTGCGGCGCGAGCTCGAGACCAAGGTCCCCGAGGCCCAGGGGAAGACGGAGGTAATCGATTCCGGCGTCGACCTCGAGCGCTTTCGGGTCGAGCCGGCCCCCGAGGGAGGGCCCCACTTCCTCTGCCTCGGCGCGCTCACTACGCGCAAGAACGGCGTGCGGCTCGCCGAGGCGTTCGCGCGCCTCGGCTCGGGGTCGCTCACCTTCGTCGGTGAGGGCCCGTTGCGCGCCGAGCTCGAAGGTCGTCCCGGGGTCGAGGTCGTGCCGAGCGTCGCGCACAACGAGGTGCCGTCCCTGATCGCCCGTGCACACGTCGTCTGCCAGCCGAGCCTGATCGAGCCGTTCGGCCAGGCAGCGCTCGAGGCGATGGCGTGCGGGCGCTCCGTGGTCGCGACGCGCGTCGGCGGTCCACCGGAGTTCGTGCCGCCCGAGGCCGGCGTCCTCGTCGATCCGCTGGACGTGGAGGGGATTGGCGACGCGCTCCGGATCGTGGTGTCGCTGCCGTCCCCGAATCTCGCCGCTCGCGAAGCGGCCGAGGCCCACGACGTGCGAGAGCAGGCCCGCCGCGTCGAAGCCGTGCTGGAGCGGGCTGCCGCCGCCGGAGCGTCAAACCCGACAGAATCGTTGTAGGAGTAGGCAGATGGAGCCGTCACCGTTGCCCCCGAAGACCATCCGCGTCCTCATCGCCGACGATCACCGCCTCTTCTCCGAGGCGCTCGACGCGATCCTGGCCTCCGAGCCGGAGATCGAGGTCGTCGGACGCGCCCGTAACGGCGAAGAAGCCGTCGACCAGGCGCTCGCGCTCCAGCCGGATGTGATCCTGATGGACATCGCCATGCCGTCCGTGGACGGCGTGGAGGCGACGAAGCGGATCCGCGAGCAGCTGCCGAAGGCGTGCATCCTGATGCTGACCGGCTCCAACGCGCGGGCCGACGTGGCCCGGGCACGCGACGCCGGCGCCGCGGCCTACGTCACCAAGGACCGGATCGCCGCCCAGTTGGTCGACGCGATTCGCGAGCTGGCCGTCGGCTGACCCGCTGGTATCCTGGCGCCGTCTTGCTGCAGATCTTCGCGGTCATCCAAGTTCTCCTCTCGGCGGCACTCGTGTCGCTGATCCTCATGCACTCCGGCCGTGACGCCGGGCTCGGCGGCATGGGCTTCACGCCCGCCTCGCAGGGCGGAACGCACATCGTCGAGCGCAACCTGACGCGCCTGACTCTGGTCGTCGCGATCCTGTTCGCCGCGAACACCGTTCTGCTCTTCCACCTGCTCAAGTAACGGAATGGCGGCTCGGCGGGCCGCGGCCCTGGCCCTGCTCGCGCTGGTCGCTTCCGGCTGCGACTCCGATCAGACACAGCGCCACGAGGCGTTGCCCGCACGCGGACCGGCGGGCGTGATGCGCATCGGCGTCGCAAACATGCTCTGGCCGCTCGATCCGACCCATGCGAAGGGTCGTGACGAGGTGGCCGTGGCGCGGGCGCTCTTCGCCACGCCGCTCCGGACCAATCCAAGGACCGGCGCGCTGCGCTCGGGGCTCTGCTCCTCCTGGCACGCAACCGGGAGCGCCTGGCGGCTCCGCTGCGCGCACTCGGGAGCGATCGCGGCTCAGCTCCGTCGGGCGGCGCTGTTCCCGGCCCGGAGCATCCGCGCACCGGACGAGCACTCGCTCGTGATCTCGTTGCGGGCGCCCAAGCCCGAGCTCCCGTACCTGCTCACGCAAGTGGCGGCAGCGCCGCCCGGGGTGCCCGGGCCCTTCCGGCTGATCTCGGCGAGCCCGACCCACGTGGTCGCCGAACGGCACGGGCTCCGCCTCGACGTGCGCAAGGTCGAGCCGTATGCCGGGCTACGCCTCTTCCGCGCGGGCCGTCTCGACGAGGCGCCGGTCCCGCTGGGGGACCTGCGGGCGACGAAGCTCGATCCGCAGCTCGCCGGAGCGCTTCGGGTCAGGCGGCTGCTCGCGGCCGACGCGGCCGTGTTCGAGCCCGGTGTTCCCGCCGAGGTCAGGGGCGTGTACGACGCCACAGCCGACCGCGCCGACTACCAGGCGCTCGTGCCGGAGTTCGAGGCGCCGCCGGCGGAGGATCTCGTGCACCAGGGACCGCCAAAGGCGAGCGCGGCGGTGATCGCCCTCCGAGAGGCGCGCAAGAAGATCCCGTCGCTGCCGCGGATCGCGGTTCGTTTCGTTCGGCCCTCCGACCCCGACCTCGGCTACGGCCTCGATCTGCTGGTGGCGGCGTGGCGCGACCTGGGCCTGGGCCCCGTGGTCGGCGGCGGCGCCGACGCGCGCTTCGAGCGCCTGGCCGCGCCCTACCCGCGTCTTGCGGCGCTGCAAGCCTCCGCGCGAGGGAAGCTCGTGGTGCCGATCGCTTGGGCGGTCGACGCGCGCCTGGTCTCGCCCCGGGTTCACGGTTGGCACGAGGACGAGCTCGGCTCGGTCGACTACACGCGCGTGAGCGTCCCCTAAACGCCGGGCCCGGAGCCGACGCCCGTCACGTCGAAGCGCGCGGTCGCCACGGCCGGCGAGAGCATTCCCTGCGGGTAGCGCTCGTCGTAGTAGGCGCTCTGGTTCAGGAGTACCTGCTCGCGGGTCAACCCCGGCAGCTCGGCCAGCAGCTCCGGCACGGAGACGGTGAAGCGCAGGTTCACCAGTGGCTCCGCGATCTTTCCGGAGCGGACTCGGAAGGTGCCGTCTCGCGTCATCCCCGTGATCACGCCCTCGCGCGCGTCGACGATGCTCAGGTAGTGGAGGCGGGTGATGTAGATCCCGTCGCCGATGAGCTCCGCCAGCTCCTGCGGCGAGTCGGCCTCGCCGCCGGCGACCGAGAGCCCGAACGGCAATGGCCCCCAGTGGCGCAGGGAGCTCGGCGGTGCGTGGCCGGTGCTCTGGCGACCGTTGCCGGCGCGTCTTGCCGTCGTACGGTCCCAGACGACGCCGGTGAAAACACCGTTCTCTACGAGCTCGGCCCGTTGCTTCGGCGTTCCCTCGAAGTCGAAGGCCTTCGGCAGCCCGCGCGGGTCGAGCGAGTCGTCGGCGAGCGAGAAGCGCTCGTCGAAGACCTTCTCCCCGAGCCGTCCGTGCGCGTAGCTGCGCTCCTCGAGCAGGCCGAGCGCGCCGAAGGCGTCGTACGCGAAGTAGGCGAGCAGCTCGGCAAACGCAGCAGGCTCGAGCACCGCCGGGTACGAACCGGGCTCGAGCGTGGCCGCGCCACGTGTGTGCTTTGCCTTCTCGACCGCCTGCGTCGAGGCGCCGGCCGGGTCGATCCCGCCGAGGCGCCACGAGGTCTGCTCGGCGTAGCCGGAAGCTCCGTCGACCGCGGCCAGGGCGAGCACGCTGGCGTCGGTCATCGTCTGCGAGACCGAGACTCCCGTCGTCGAGGCAAGGGCCAGCTCGGTCACCCCGCTCGTGAAGAAACCGTAGAGGTCGAGCTCCGAAGCGTCGATTGCTGCTGCCGCGAGACGCGCCTGGTCGTCGGCCGAGAGCGCTGCCGTCTGCTCGTCGAAGCCTTCGACCTCCGGCGGGTCGGCGGGCGGGGCCAACCCGGGGAAGTCGGGGTCGGCCGGCGCGCTGTTTGCGGCCTCCGCGGCGCGAGCGGCGAGGGCGCGCATACCCTCGCCGTCGGTTCGGTTGCTCGAAGCTACGCCCAGCCGCCCGTCGCGGACGATCTGCAGCTCGAGCACGTCGTTCTCGATCAGCGTCGGCTGGTGCACCTCGGAGCGGGCGAAGCGCGCCAGCCCGGAGCGCTCGCTCAGCACCAGGGCCAGCGCCCCGTCTCCCTCCGTCACGCGCAGGAGCCGGCCGGCGAGCTCGAGCGCCTCGCTCACTGCTTGAAGCCGACCTGCACGTCGCGGAAGCGGGCCGGCGAGGCGCCGTGGGACACGTGCGCGTGCTGGCCAGGCTGGCCCTTGCCGCAGTTGGTGAGCCCGTGCAGGACCCACTCCTCGGAACCGGCCACGCCGTCCAGCGACCCCCAGAAGACGGGCGTCTGCCCGGTATAGGTCGCGTCGCGCAGCATCCGGCCGAGCCGTCCGTCCTCGATCTCCCACGCGATCTGCGTTCCGAACTGGAAGTTGAGCCGCTTGTCGTCGATCGACCAGCTCTTGTTCGTCTGCAGGAAGACGCCCGAATCGACGCCGCCGATCAACTCGTCGAGGGAGCCCTCGCCGGGCTCGAGGTGGAGGTTCGTCATGCGCACGAGCGGCATCCGGCTCCAGGTGTCCGCGCGCATCGAGCCACCCGATCCGCTCCCGATCGTGGCTGCGGTCTCGCGTGAGGTCAGGAACCCGCTCAGCACCCCTTCGGCGACGATCGGTTCCCGCCCGGCCGGTACGCCCTCGTCGTCGAAGCCGAAGGTGCCCAGGCCGCCGGGAGTGGTCGAGTCGGCGGTGACGTTCATGTGCTCGGAGCCGTACGGGAGCGAGCCGAGATCCTCGGGCTTGAGGAAGCTCGTGCCGGCGTAGGCGGCTTCCGTTCCGTAGACGCGGTCGAGCTCCGTCGGGTGCCCCACCGACTCGTGCACCTGGAGCGCCGTCTGCTCGGCATCGATCACCACCGTGGTCACCTGCGAGGGGCAGGGCGCAGCCTGCAGGAGCGCGGCCGCCTGTTCGCCCACTCGTGGAGCCTCGCGCTCGAGGCCGAGCGATTCAACGTACTCCCAGCCGGCCTGGGAGCTCGAGCCGCCGTGGGCGCTCGGGTAGCTGCGGATCTGGGCGACGCCGTCGCGTGCCGCGAGCGCGTCGATTCCGCCGCCGCACTCGACGAGCTCGTGCTCGGTCGCTGCGCCCTCGGAGGAGACGAACACCTTGTGCTCGCCCTGGGCACGGACCGAGGCTGAGGTCACCTTCACGTCCTCGTGCGCGAGGGCGGCCTCGGCCCGGAGGCAGAGCTCGATCTTGTCGGCGAGCGAGACCTCGAATGGGTCGCGCTCGACCGGCGTGCGGAAGACACCCTCTACCGGCTCGAGCGGTGCGAGCTCGCGCGCGTGCCCGCTCGGTGTCGCCTTGGCGAAGGCGCAGGCCTTTCCCGCCGCGGCCCCCGCACCGTCTGAGGTCAGGCGCCGGTCGCAGGCGAACCCCCAAGCGCCGTTCACGAGCACCCGCACGCCGATCCCCTCGGTCTCCGCGTCGTCGAGCCGCTCGACTCGCTGGTTGCGGGTGCCCACGACCTGGGACCGGCGTACGACGACGCGTGCGTCGGCGTACGACGCTCCAGCCCCGAGAGCCGCGGCCACCGCGTGGTCGCAGAGCTCCCGCACGGCGCGTACCTTAGTGCGCGGCGAGCCTTGGGGGGAAGGCGTGGCTACAATGCCGCCGCGCGCTGGTGGCGGAATTGGTAGACGCGCAAGGTTGAGGGCCTTGTGGGGTTAATACCCCGTGGAGGTTCAAGTCCTCTCCAGCGCATGTCGTCGTGCGAAGTCCGGCCTCCGCTGCGCGGAGACCATGACGACTTCGCACGAGTCGTCCTTCGGAGAGCGCCTGCGAGCGGAGCCGAGCAAAGCCCGGCTCCGCGGATCTGCGCTGGCCGCTCGAGGAAGCGGCTCCGTTCGGCTTTCTTGACGCCGTCCGGGGAGGACGCTAGCCTGCGTGGTCGAACATACGTTCGTTACCGCTCCCGACCCCGAGGTGCCTCGATGCTGACAGGCCGACAGCAGGAGATCTGGAAGTTCCTGACCGACTACGTGGACGAGCACGGCTACCCGCCGACGGTGCGCGAGATCGGCGAGGCAGTCGGGCTCGCCTCGCCGAGCACGGTGCACGCTCACCTCGCGAACCTGGAGCGCGCGGGTCTGATCAAGCGCGACCCGACCAAGCCGCGGGCACTCGAGCTGCGCCGCGATCCCAAGTCCGGCACTTCCCGGGCCGAGGACCTGCACAAGCTTCCGCTCCTGGGCGAGATCGCCGCCGGCGGACCTCTGCTCGCCGAGCAGAACGTCGAGGACTACCTCGCGGTGCCCGAGCCGCTCGCGCGCGGAGGCGAGGAGTTCCTGCTGCGAGTCAAGGGCGACTCGATGATCGACGCCGGCATCCTCGAGGGCGACATCGTCGTCGTGCGCCGCCAGCAGGACGCGAACGACGGAGACATCGTGGTCGCGCTCGCCGGCGCAGACGAGCTGGCCGACGAGGCGACGGTCAAGCGCCTTTTCAGGGAGAACGGAAGGGTGCGGCTCCAGCCCGAGAACCAGGCCATGGAGCCCATCTACGCCCAGCACGTCCAGATCCTGGGCAAGGTCACGGGGGTCTTCCGCACGCTGTGAGCGTCGAGCCGCTGAACCGCACGCTCGACCAGGAGCTGAATGCCCTCCTGCGCGGAGCGAGCCTCGAGTGCCTGGCCTGCGGCGAGTTCGTCATGCAGCTGCCACAGGGCGGCATCTTCTGCCCCGAATGTGGAAGCGGGCTCGGCGTGCGGGTGGCCGCCGAGCCCGCTCGGCCCTCCCACCTGGGCCTCAGGGGCTCAGGTGGAAGATGAAGTCGAACTCGGTGCCACCGGCTCGGCTCTTCAGCTCCATCCAGCCTCGCGCGAAGCTGTAGGCGCCGGTTCCGCCGGTGATCGCGAGCACGCTGTCCTTCGTGTCGTAGAACGGCCCCTCGACCGTGATCTGGCCGCGGGGGAGGACGGTCGTCCAGACGCACTCCCAGGACTCGCCCACGATCATGCGGATGCAATAGCCCTGGTCGCTGCCGACCTTCGACGAGTCTTCCTGGTCGAAGACGTCGTTCGCGAACGTCAGCACGTCGCCGACGGAGTCGGTGTTCACTCCATCCGCGTGGTTCGTGACCGCGTCCGAGGTTGCGTGCTCGACGACGTGGATCATCTTGCCGTGCCGGATCGGCAGCCCGTGGTGCTTGTCGTGCCCGCGGCCGCCGCCTGAGCTTGCGGCGAACGCGACGCCCGCGGCAGTCGCCAGCGCCAGCACGAGCACGGAGAGCGGGACTAGGCGCTTCATGTGCTCCTCCTCTCCTGAAGTTGGAGCAAGTCTCACATGAAGGCTGGGAGCCAGTCCATCTGCGCGAACGAGGGCTACACTTTGTCACTGCAGGCCGGGTGACCGCGGGCCTTCGTGGCTCGAGGAAAGTCCGGACACCGAAGGGCAGGACGCTGGGGCGACCCAGGCGGCGAAAGCCGACGGAAAGTGGCACAGAAAGGAGACCGCCGGC
>Ga0207675_100000513_pt1 | contig 37585 bp, 40 predicted proteins | sample KBSSwiS42_FD_184305 | JGI IMG/M metagenome (GOLD analysis project Ga0207675, IMG submission 184305) | Switchgrass rhizosphere microbial communities from Kellogg Biological Station, Michigan, USA - KBS Switchgrass S4-2 (SPAdes) (version 2) | ecosystem: Host-associated > Plants > Roots >...
CGACTTCGCCCAGGAAACTGCCGCTCTTACGCGCGCGCAGATCCTGCAGCAGGCCGGCACGGCGATCCTGGCACAGGCGAATGCGGTGCCGCAGAACGTGCTCTCGCTGCTCCGCTAACGGGCAGCTTGGGATGACGTTTGACTGACATCAGGACGATGACAGGACGCGGTGGGCGGTGGTGGTCGCAGGACCTCCATCGCCCGCCGCTTTTGAATGATTCATCGGAGCCAAGTCCATGAGCGATGACGGCATGACTGTGAAGGCTGTGGTTGCGCAACCCCCCAAGGGGCCGTCGCGGCCAGTGCAGTCCGTGCGCGCACAGCCGCAAGCGGAGCCGAAGCCGACACCGAAGGCGCCGGTCGTGGATATCGAAGCGGTGGCGCGGCAGCTCGAGAGCTTTCTGAAGAACGTCAGCCGCTCGCTCGAATTCCACGTCGACGAGTCCAGCGGCCGCATGGTTTGTAGCGTGCGCGACGCCGAGACCGGCGACCTGATCCGGCAGATTCCGAACGAAGAAGTCCTGCGCATGGCGGAGCTGGCGCATGACGAGACGATCGTGCTCGTGAACGAGCGCGCCTGACGAGGGGAGTGACGCGACAATGGCAGGTATTCAGGCAAGCGGCGTCGGCTCGGGGCTCGACATCAACGGCCTCGTGACCCAACTCGTCTCCGCCGAGAACGCGTCGCGCGCCGCACCGATCCTGCGCCGCGAGACCGCGGCGACCACCAAGATTTCCGCGCTCGGTACGCTCAAGGGCGCGCTCAGCGCGTTCAAGGGCGCGCTCACGCCGCTGCGCAACCTCGAGGTGTTCTCGGCGCGCAAGGCGACGTCCTCGGACACCACGCGCTTCACCGCGACGGCGAGCTCGAAGGCCGCGGCTGGGAGCTATGACGTCGAAGTGATTCGCCTGGCGTCGGCGCATCGACTTGCATCAGCGCCGCACCTGACGGGTGCCAGCACTGAAATCGGTTACGGCTCGCTCGAGATCACCGTCGGCGAAGACTCGTTCGACGTCGAGATCCCGCAAGACGCCAATACCCTCGAAGACATCCGCGACGCGATCAACAGCGCGTCGGACAACACCGGCGTGCAAGCCACTTTGCTGACCGGCACTGAGGGCACTCGCCTGATCCTCACCTCGCGCAAGACCGGCGCGGACCATGCGATCAAGGTCGTCGCCAGCGGCGGCGACGGCGGCCTGGCGCAACTGAATTACGATCCCGACGGCGTGATGAATCTGACACAGAAGGACGAGGCGCAGAATGCGTCGCTGAAGATTTCCGGCTTCCCGGTCGAGAGCTCGACCAATGTGGTCGACGACGCGATCGAAGGCGTGACGATCAACTTGCTGAAAGCGGAAACGGGCAAGGAGTTCACGCTCGACGTCAGCTTCGATGCGGCCAGCGTCACGACCCGCATCCAGAGCTTCGTCACCGAGTACAACAACATGCAGGCCCAGCTGACCAAGCTGGGCAACTACGACGCCGCCACGAAGACTGCCGGGCCGTTGCTCGGCGATTCGCTGTTGCGCAGCGTTCAGCAGGACATGCGCAATGGCCTGACGAGCCCGGTCTCAGGTTTGAGCGGCGACTACACTGCGCTCGCGAGCATCGGCATCACCACGACTGCCTCCGGCACGCTCGAGCTGGATGCCGCGAAGCTGAACAAGGCCCTCGCCGACGATCCGGACGCGGTGGCCCACCTGTTCGGCTCCGAGAACGGCGTCGCGGCGCGCCTGTACGCGCAGGTGGATGCGCGCCTCAAGAGCGGCAGCGATCTCGACTCGCGCAACACCACGCTCAAGCGGCAGATGAACGACGTCAGTCGCGAGAAGGAAGCGCTCGCGTTGCGCATGGAGCAGGTCGAAGCGCGCTATCGCAAGCAGTTCACGGCCCTGGACTCGCTGCTGTCGCAGCTGCAGTCGACGTCGAGCTATCTCGCGCAGCAGCTCTCGAACTTGCCGAAAGCGGGGTCGTAAGCGGGCTAAAGCCCGACCTACATCCGCCGTTAAGCTCATAAGGAATACTGCTCACGGAGATGTCCGACATGGCCGCCACCCCTTACGCCGCAAAACTCGCTGCCTACAGCAGCGCGCAGGCGCATGGCGGCGTCGCCGCGGCGGACCCGCATCGACTGATCGTCATGCTGCTGGATGGCGCGCTCGAGCGTCTCAGCACCGCGCGCGGTTGTATGACTCGCGGTGAAACGTCCGAGAAGGCGCGCCTGATCAACCGTGCGGTTTCGATCATCGGTGAGCTGCGCAGCAGCCTCGATCTCAAGGCCGGCGGGCAGCTAGCTGCCAACCTCGGCGAGCTCTACGACTATATGGGCCGGCGCCTGCTGAAGGCGACGGCGGAGAACCGCGTCGAGATGCTCGACGAGGTCTGCAAGCTCCTGCACGAGATCCGCACCGCATGGGTCGCGATCCCGAACGAGGCGCGCGCGCGATGAGCGCCCCGATCGCAGACGGCGTGATGGCTGCTACGCACAAGCTCGTGCAGCAGGCCATGACCGGTCAATGGCAGGAAGTGCCGAAGACGATCCAGGAGCGGCGCGACCTGCTCGCGCGCCTTTCGTCTTCGGCGCGACCTCAGGATCAGCAATGGCTTGATGCTCTCCGGCAGGCGATGAATGAATCGGATGCCGCTGTCGCCCAGATTGCACAAGCGGCTGCTACTGCACCTGTGGGTCCGGCTTCAGCCGGACAATCCGTCGAGACTCATGACCCCGTCGCCACGATCATGGACATGCTCGGCAAGGGACCCTAACCATGTACGAAGGACTCGACACCGTCGTTCTCTACGAAGAGCTCGCCTACGAAGACGTGCTCCCCGTCGCCTGGAAGAAGATGCCGGAGCCGTTCGACCCGGCCCTGATCGGCAGCTATGCCGACCGCAACCTGCGTGTCCTGCAGGCGCTGGCCGCACTCGACGAGCACGGGCAGCCCGAGAAGACCGACGAAAGCTCCCCCCACGCCGCGGACATCATGCGGCTCGACCTCAAGGTCAATCTGCTCCTCGACATGGTCGGTGCGCTGCTGGTCGCCAGCCGGCCGCGGCCGCGCGCAGCCTCGATCCGTTTCAATGCGATCGGCGGCGTATGGCAGGCCGCTGCTCCATTCCCTGAGTTGGGTAGCCAGGGAGTCCTGGAGATCTACGTCCGCGACAGCATCGCCGAGCCGCTGCGCCTGGCGAGTCGCATCGCCTCGGTGGGTCCGGACGGCAGAGTGAAGGTGCGGTTCGCGGCGCTGAGCGAGAACGTTGCCGATCTGCTCGAGAAGCTCGCGTTCCGGAAGCATCGACGGCAGGTCGCGGGCATTCGCGCGCCGAAGAAATAACTCACGTACGAAAAGTGAGAACTTGTCGTGAGGGTGAGCATGAGTCGGGCTGAAGCCCGACCTACAGGGATCTACAAAGCAACCGCGCGATCGTCGTGACTTGTAGGTCGGGCTTTAGCCCGACATCGTTTCGGTTTGCCGCAGATTTGCGCGCGACGAATTCTTCGTCGCACACGCAGCACGAAAAACCCTGTGTTTTAAGCCCTCCGCGCGCATCTTCCACTAGTGCACCCTGCGTCTTTCCCTTAAGCGTGCCGCCAAATTTCTGGCAGTGGTTCACGGCAAACAGGCGTTCAGGGAGAGTCTTATAGAGCAACCTACACGGACAGACAGAATGCCGCCAAGACAAGAGCACTCGCGCGACGAGCGCAGGGACCCGGGAATGAATTTGAGCGACACGGCCAGGCTAAGAACTCTCACGCTGCAGCGCGCAGTCGTCTATGACGGCGACGCGCAGCGAGCGGAAAGAGTGGCGGACGTCCTGCGGACGTTGGGGCTCGAGCCTCTGCTCATCGATCACGCTGCTCTGATGCGCGCCGTCATCCAGGCGCCGAGCACTCCGCCGGCCCTGCTGATCGGCGACGTCGCCGACTGCGACTGGCGTGAGCTCGGTGCTGCGCTGCGTGAGCAGCTCGGCGATGTCCCGGTCGTTGCTTATGGATCGGGTGCGGTTGCCGATCAGTTGCTGGCCGCGCTGGGCCCCCGGTTGCAGCGCCTGCAGTTCCCGTTCAAGCACACGACGCTGGCCGCCGCGCTTCGCGTGCCGGTCGAGGCTGCGTTGGAAGAGGCGGGCGATGTTTGCATGCCGACCGGTTCCTCGCCGGCGGTGCGTGAAGCCAGCGCGCTGATCCGCCAGGTCGCGGCCCACGATTCGAGCGTGCTGATTCTCGGCGAGTCGGGCACCGGCAAAGAGCTTGCGGCCCGCGCCATCCACGACGCGAGCCCGCGGCGCCAGCGCCCGTTCGTGGCGATCAACTGCGGCGCCATCCCGGCCGAGCTGCTCGAAAGCGAGCTGTTCGGTCACGAGAAGGGCGCGTTCACCGGCGCGATCGCCTCTCGCAAGGGTCGCTTCGAGATCGCCGAAGGCGGCACGCTGTTCCTGGATGAGATCGGCGACATGAGCCTGCCGATGCAAGTGAAGCTGTTGCGCGTCCTGCAGGAGCGGGTGTTCGAGCGCGTCGGCAATCACTCGCCGATCCGCTGCAACGTGCGCATCATCGCCGCGACCCATCGCAATCTCGAAGACTCGATCACCCGCGGTGCCTTCCGCGAGGACCTGTTCTATCGCCTCAACGTGTTCCCCATCGAGATGCCGGCGCTGCGCACGCGCATCGACGATCTGCCGATGCTGGTGCGGGATTTCTCGGATCGCAACGTCGATGCCGGCCGCGGCAAGGTCGAGCTGACCGCCCGCGCGATGAAGGTGCTGAGCGCGTACCCCTGGCCCGGCAACGTCCGCGAGCTCGGCAACCTGATCGAGCGCCTGTCGATCCTGTGCCCGAACCGGCGCGTCGACGTGGCCGACCTGCCGCCGAAGTATCGGCCGGCGACGCTGCTGGCCCAGCTGAATCTGGATGCGATTGCCGACGAGCTGCCGCAGATCGAGGAAGCCGAAGAAGCAGAAGAGGTCGGCGCTATCGACGAGAGCGGCGTGATCGCGATGCTGACCGAGCAGGACTCCAACGAACCCGTGTTGCAGCTGCCGGCCGAAGGCCTGGACCTGCGCGATCACCTGTTCTCGATCGAGCGCGGACTGATCCAGCAGGCGCTCAGCCGCTCCGGCGGCACGGTCGCCCACGCCGCGCGGCTGCTGAAGCTGCGCCGCACGACCCTGGTCGAAAAGCTCCGCAAGTTCCAGATGCTGAATGAAGCGGCGGCGTCGGAAGTTTGACGGACGAGAGTAAGAGTCAGGCTAAAGCCTGACCCACAGGGACCTTGCAGGGTTACCCCCTCTGCGTGGGTCAGGCTTCAGCCTGACAAGGCTGTGACCCGGTCCACAGGATCTCCGCCCGGACTCCACGAACACCCCCACTGGAACAGAACTTGCTCCCTTACTGGCCACTATGGGCGTGATCTCACGAATGGCTGACTACGGACGAGAGGGCGAAGCAACCGCTGCCGCCCCCGCCGCCAGTGCCCATTCGCCACTGCCTTCCGACCTGATCGTCACTGCCGAAGTGTCGCGCCGCCTGGCCGAGCTGGCACGACGGGTCGCGGCCAGCGACTGCACCGTGCTGATTGCCGGCGAGTCGGGTACGGGCAAGGAAGTGCTGGCGCGCTTCATTCATCGCAACTCGCCGCGGGCCGATCGCGCCTTCGTCGCCGTCAACTGCGCCGCGATTCCCGAGAACATGCTCGAAGCGATCCTCTTCGGTTACGAGCGTGGCGCGTTCACAGGCGCGCACGCCGCGCATCCCGGCAAGTTCGAGCAGGCTCAGGGCGGCACGCTGCTGCTCGACGAAGTGACGGAGATGCCGCTCGGTCTGCAAGCCAAGCTCCTGCGAGTCCTGCAGGAACGCGAAGTCGAACGTCTCGGCGGCCGCACGCCGGTGGCGCTCGATGTGCGTGTGCTGGCGACCACGAATCGCAACCTGCGCGGCGAAGTCGCTGCCGGACGCTTCCGCGAAGACCTCTACTACCGCTTGAACGTTTTCCCCCTGACGACCGCGCCGCTGCGCGAGCGCCGCGACGATGTGCTGCCGCTCGCGATGCACATGCTCAACGCGCGTTGCCGCCCCGGCGAGCGCATTCCCGCGTTGAGCGCCGAAGCTGCGCACGTCCTGCTCACGCACACGTGGCCCGGCAACGTTCGCGAGCTCGACAACGTCATGCAGCGCGCACTGATCCTGGCCAGCGGCGCAGTGATCCAGGCCGAGAACATTCATATCGAATGCACCGGCGATTCTGCGCCGAGCACTGCGCAGCCCGTCGCATCCGGCGCGCTGTCTGAATCGGTGTCGGCTGCCGAGCGCGATCTGATTCTCGAAGCCCTGCGCACCGACAACGGCAATCGCCAGGCCATGGCGAAGCGCCTCGGCATCAGCCCGCGCACCTTGCGTTACAAGCTCGCGAAGCTGCGCGAAGCCGGCGTCGAAGTTTGAGGAGCCACAAATGTCCAACATGCAAATCGATGCAGTGCTTGCCCAGATCCGCGCGATGCAGTCGCAGGTGCGCGGTGCCGGCGGCCCGCCGTCGGAGATCTCGCAGGCAGCGAGCGGCGTCGGTGGCGCCGTGCAGTCCCCCGCGAATTCCTTCTCGAACGTGATGAAGCAGGGGCTCGATCAAGTGAACCAGACGCAGCAGCGCGCTGCGGATCTCGCGACACAGTTCGAGCGCGGCGTGCCGGGCGTGGAGCTGCCGCAGGTCATGCTGGAGATGCAGAAGGCGAGTGTTTCTTTCCGAGCGATCACCGAAGTACGCAACAGGTTCGTCAATGCGTACCAGGAGATCATGAACATGCCGATCTAATTCAATGGGACTGGGTGCATAGGATATGAGTACTGAAGCGGCGGCATTGCCGCGTCCTTCGATCATCCCGCCGAGCCTCAAGCCGCTCGCGCTGCTCATCGGCATCGCGGCCGCGGTGGCAGCCGGCGTCGTGATCGTGCTGTGGTCCAAGGAACCGACGTACAGCCTGCTCTATGGCAACCTCGGTCAACAGGACGCCGCGCAGATCGCGCAGGCGCTCGACACCAACAACATTCCGTACAAGCTCGACGCCGGCACCATCACCGTTCCGGCCGATCGCGTTCACGATGCACGCCTCAAGCTGGCGGCGCAGGGCCTGCCCGAAGGCGACGGCGGTTTCGCCGTGATGTCGAAGGAGCCGGGCTTCGGCGTGAGTCAGTTCATGGAAGGCGCGCGCTATCAGCACGCGCTGGAGACCGAGCTGGCGCGTACGATTTCGAATCTGCAGCCGGTCGAAGGTGCGCGCGTGCACCTGGCGCTGCCGCGTCAGTCCGCATTCGTTCGTGACCGCCGGCCGCCGAGTGCGTCGGTGTTCCTGCAGATGAAGCCGGGCCGACGTCTGGAATCCGAGCAGGTCACTGCGATCGTCAACCTCGTCGCGTCGAGCATCCCGGAGCTGGAAGCGGACCAGGTGACAGTCGTCGATCAGCAGGGTCGCCTGCTTTCGGCGCCGGAAGGCAATGATGAGATGGCCGCTCGCGAGAAGCAGCTCGAGATCGCGCGCGGCATGGAAGAGCGCTACACGTCGCGAGTCGAGCAATTGCTCGCGCCGCTGGTCGGGCCGGGCCGCGTGCGAGCGCAGGTCGTGGCTGACGTCGAACTGTCGACGACCGAAGAGGCACGCGAACAATATCGTCCCGAAAGCCAGATCGTTCGCAGCGAGCAGACGGCGGAAGAGAGCAGTCGCAATGGTTCCGGTCCACAGGGCGTGCCCGGTGCGCTCACGAATCAGCCGCCGACGCCCGGTGTCGCGTTGCCGCCTGGCGTCGCCGCCGGTGCGCAGGCCGCGAATGCGAATGCCCAGCCGGTCGCTCCCAATGCGCCGCCCGACAACACGTCGAAGCAGTCGACGCGGAATTACGAGATCGATCGCACGGTGGCGTACACGCGCCAGCCTGCGGGTCGCCTGAAGCGCCTCACTGTCGCCGTGCTCGTCGACAACCTGCGTACGACCGATGACGAAGGCAACGTCAAGGAAACCGCGCTGACCCCTGAGCAGCTGGAGAACATGACCAAGCTGGTCAAGGACGCCGTCGGCTTCGACCAGGCGCGCGGCGACAGCGTCAACGTCGTCAACGCATCGTTCAAGGGCGAGCTGACGCCGGAAGAAGTGCAGCAAGATCCGATTCCGCTGTGGGAGCGACCGCTGGTGCGCGACATCGCGAAGCTTCTCGCAGGCCTGATCGTGTTGCTCGTACTCGTATTGATGGTGCTGCGTCCGCTGATCCGCGGCTTGCTCGCATCGCCGCGCATCGCATACGCGCCGGCCGCCGCATTGCCGGCCGGGCAGGGCCTCGCGCCGGGTCAGGCCGCAGGTCCGCCGCTCGATTACGACGGGCAGATTTCTCAGGCGCGCTCGATGGTGACGCAGGACGCAGCGCGCGTGGCACAGGTTGTGAAGACATGGGTTGGCGACGATGAGTAAGAAGCAATCGCACGATGCGAAGCGCAGCGGCACGGAGCGCGCCGCGATCTTCCTGCTGTCCCTCGGTGAGCAGGAAGCCACTGAAGTCATGCGGCACATGGGCGCCAAGGACGTGCAACGCATCGGCGCCGCGATGACTCAGCTCCAGAATATCTCGCGCACCGACGTGTCGAAGGTGCTGAGCGACTTCAGCCTGTCCGTCGAAGGTCACACCTCGCTCGGCGTCGGCGTCGACGAATACTTGCGCAAGGTGCTGGTCGGCGCGCTCGGCGAGGACAAGGCTCGCGGCGTCATCGATCGCATCCTGTTCGGCCGTTCGAGCAAAGGCCTGGAAGCGCTCAAGTGGATGGATCCGCGCGCGGTCTCGGAGCTGATCCGCCAGGAGCATCCGCAGATCATTGCGATCGTCATGGCCTACCTCGATTCGGATCAGGCGGCCGAGGTGCTCAACCATTTCCCGGATCCGCTGCGCGCTGACGTATTGCTGCGCATCGCGACGCTCGACGGCATCCAGCCGACGGCATTGCACGAGCTCGATGAAGTGATCGAGAAGCAGTTCGCCGGCCGCACCGGCGGGCTCAAGAGTTCGGTGATCGGCGGTGTGAAGAGCGCGGCGAACATTCTCAACTTCATGGACTCCACCGCCGAAGCGAACGTGGTCGCGCTGATCTCCAAGGCCGACGAGGCGCTCGGCAATAAGATCCAGGACCTGATGTTCGTGTTCGACGACATCGCCGAAATCGACGACCGCGGCATGCAGGAAGTGCTGCGCGCGGTACCGAGCGACAAGCTGCTGCTCGCGATCAAGGGCGCGGACGAGTCGCTCAAGCAGAAGATCTTCAAGAACATGTCGCAGCGTGCGGCTGAGATGTTGAAGGACGACCTGGAAGCGAAGGGCCCGGTGCGGCTGTCGGAAGTCGAAGCCGCGCAGAAGGAAATCCTGGCCATCGTTCGCAAGATGTCCGAAGCGGGCACGATTCAGCTCGGCGGCAAGGGTGAGGCTTTCGTATGAGCGCTGTGTCGCGCTGGGACCTGCCCGCGGTCGCGGGCAAGACAGTGCAGGGACGGCGCGCCGGCCGCACGGTCAGCGAGCTCGAGGATGTCGAGCAGCGCGCACACAAGGAAGCGTACGCGAAGGGTCACGCGGCGGGTTTGGCCGCGGCACGTGCCGAATCGCAGCAGGCAGTCAATCAGCTCAAGCAACAGGTCGCGAATATCGAGAAGATGCTCACCGCCATTGCACAGCCGTTCAAGGAGCTCGACGCGCAGGTCGAGGAACAACTCGTGCAGCTCGCAGTCACGATCGCGCGGCAGCTGGTGCGTCGTGAGTTACGGATGGATCCGTCGCAGGTCATCGCGATCATTCGGGAGACTGTGGCGCTGCTGCCCGCAGCGGCACGCGACGTGCGCGTCCATCTGCACCCGGAAGATGCGAATGTGGTTCGCGAGAAGCTCGCGACACCGACCGCCGATCGGGCCTGGACGATCGTCGAAGATCCAGTGATGCCGCGCGGCGGCTGCCGCGTGACGACGGACACAGCTCATATCGACGCGCGGATGGAAACGCGCATCCAGAGCATCATGGCCACGATTCTCGGCGAAGAGCGTTCCGATGCCGGACGCGGAGCGTAATTCCAAGATCGCAAGTCTGCTCGAACGCCACGCACGGCGCGTCGAGCAGTTGGCGCCTCCGCCCGTCGAAGGCGTGCTGACGCGCATGGTCGGGCTGGCGCTCGAAGCCTCGGGCTGTCAGGCGGCCATCGGCGATCGCTGTGACGTGCTCGGCAACGACGGCGCGCGCATCGAGGCAGAAGTCGTCGGCTTCTCGGGCGATCGCCTGTATCTCATGCCGACCGGCGACATCCACGGTTTGAAGCCGAACGCTCGAGTCGTGCCGCGCACCGGTGCAGAAACGGTTGCGGTCGGTCCGCAATTGCTCGGCCGGATCATCGACGGCGCCGGCGTGGCGCTCGATAGCCTCGGCCAGATCGCGTGTGACCAGCGCATCCGCCTGACCGGCATGCCGATCAATCCCTTGTCGCGCCAGCCCATCGACGAGCCTCTCGATGTCGGCGTGCGAGCCATCAACTCGCTGCTGACCGTTGGCCGTGGTCAACGTATCGGCTTGTTCGCCGGCAGCGGCGTCGGCAAGAGCGTGCTCCTCGGCATGATGGCGCGCTACACCAGCGCAGACGTCATCGTCGTCGGGCTGATCGGCGAGCGCGGTCGCGAAGTGAAGGAATTTGTCGAGCGCATCCTCGGGCCGCAGGGCCTGAAGCGCGCGATCGTCGTCGCGACGCCGGCCGACAATCCGCCGCTGATGCGTTTGCATGGTGCCTGGCGCGCAACTGCAATCGCCGAGTACTTCCGCGATCAAGGCAAGAATGTCCTGCTGATCATGGACTCGCTGACTCGCTTCGCACAGGCGCAACGCGAGATCGGTCTGGCGATCGGCGAAGCGCCGGCGACCAAAGGTTATCCGCCTTCCGTGTTTGCCCGGTTGCCGCAACTCGTCGAGCGTGCCGGCAACGGCGCGGACGGCAGCGGCTCGATCACCGCGTTCTACACGGTTCTGACGGAAGGCGATGATCAGCAGGATCCGATCGCCGACGCGGCGCGTGCGATTCTCGACGGCCACGTCGTGCTGTCGCGGCGTATCGCCGAGGCCGGGCACTATCCGGCAATCGATGTCGAAGCTTCGATCAGCCGTGTGATGCACGATGTCGTCGCGCCGGAGCAGTTCGCGCTCGCGCGTCGCTTCAAGCAGGCGCTCAGCACGTATCAGCAGAATCGCGACCTGATCGCGATCGGCGCGTATCACAAGGGCAGCGACCCGCGCATCGACGCGGCGATTGCGCTGTGGCCGAACATGCAGAACTTCCTGCAGCAGGATCTCGGCGAGCGAGTCGACTACAACCGTGGCCTGATCGAGCTCGGCGCGGTCATGGGCGGTGCCGCGTGACGCGCGCCAAACGCATGAAGCCGGTGCAGAACCTGTATGACGACACCGAGCGTCGACTGGCTGTCGGGCTCGCGACCATCGAGCGCAAAGTCACGGACGCTGAGACCAAGCTGCAGGAGCTCGAGCGCTATCGCGGCGATTACGAGAATCAGTTCAAGCAGCGCGCGGGGCGCGGTATCGGCGCGACGGACCTGCGGGACTATCAGGCTTTTCTGGCGCGCCTGAGCGACGCCATTCGCCAGCAGCAAGCTGTCGTGAGACGTGCGCAGTCCGAGCGGGATGCAGAACGGCTGCGGTGGCAAGAGGCGGCGAAACGAGCCAAGGCACTCGGCCACGTGGTCGAACAATGGCAGTCAGAGGAGCGGCGCGCGTCGGATCGACGCGAGCAGCGCGAGAGCGACGAGCGCGCCCAGCGCAAAGTGAACAAGACATGACACCCACGAATCTTCCAGTGCAGCCCGCTACTCCCGCGACATCGGCGTCTACGCCAGGCACCGTCGCGTCGGAACAGACGACGACAACGGACTTCCTGCTGATGCTGGGTCAGCTGGTTGCCGCGTCGGTTCAGAATAGCGGCATGGCTGTCGGGCCGACGAGCAAGGTGCCCTCGATGGCGCTCGACGGCGCGGCGAAACGCGATGAAATGGATCCGGCGGAACTGGTCGCGATGTTCTCGATGGGACTGCCGCAGCAGCAGCCGGTGATCAACATCGACATGCCCGTCGATGTGCCAGTGGAGCAGGCGCTCCAGGGGTTGCCGGGGCTCGGCGTCGGCGCCGAAGCAATCGAGGGTTCGCTGCAGCAGATCATGCAACAGGCTGCGCGCGAGGCAACCGAAGGCAAGTTCATTGCCGACGCGTCGCAGCCCGTCGACGGCTCGCAGACACCCGATTCGCTCCAGGGGACTTTCCAGCTGCAGCCTCAGCAGACGCAGGCGCCGCAGGCGACTCCTCACGCGCAGAGCGTGGTCACCCATCATGTCCAGACGCCGGTTGGCGGCGCCGGTTGGGCCGATGAGATCGGCACGCGCGTCGTGATGATGACCGAGTCCGGCAATCACACGGCATCGTTGAAGCTCTCTCCGGAACACCTCGGTCCGTTGGAAATCAACATCACCGTGCGCGATGACAAAGCGTCGGTGTGGTTCGGCGCGGCGCATGCCGATACGCGCGCAGCGATCGAAAACGCGCTGCCGCGCTTGCGCGAGATGTTCGAATCGCAGGGTCTGTCGCTAGCTGATGCGGGAGTGTTCCGCGAGCCGCCGCGCGAGCAGCCGGTGGTGAAGAACGGTACGACGTCGACGGGGCAGGGCGCCGCGACGGATGAAGTCGCCACAGTCAGCTCTCGGGCACGCCTGGGCCTTGTCGACGCCTACGCCTAGGCATGCATTGACGCAGAGAATCCCGCGGCGCTAGAGTCACCGCCGGTCGTTCAGGCGACCGTCGGTCCGCGAAAAGGGTTGAACCCGCCTGCGTCGAAACACGCTTAAGACCTTCTTTCTGCCCGTCACGCGGACATCGGGCGCAACGGAAGGAAGGTGTCATGGCTCGAGCACTCCCCGCACGGCCGAATCTCGACTGGCTCCGTAAAACCGCGAAGGATCAGCTTCGTGAGCTGCGCGCGCAGGATCCGGCACGCAAGCTTGCGGACGCACAGTTCGCGGTTGCGCGGCAGTTCGGTTTCTCGAGCTGGCGCGCTCTGAAGGCGCACGTCGATCAGGTGCATTCCGCTGCGTCGGCGCTGCCAGACGAGGAGGTGGCTGCGTTCCTGCGTCACGTGGGTGCCGGTCGCGTTGATGCAATCAAAGCTGCGATCGAGAAATCCCAGGCGATCGTCAATGCCGTCGGCCCGCATCCGTACTGGGGCGGGAGGCCGCAGGCGCTGCACGTCTCGATCGAAACTACACGGCGCAACGTCTTCGATCTGCTACTGACTGCCGGCGCGAATATCAACGGCGACAATCGGCTCTACGAACATTGGTCGCCGCTCATGATCACATATGACAAGGATCGTCCGGACATGCGCGAGACGCTGCTGGCGCGTGGCGCTCGGATCGGCGTCGTCGAAGCTCTCATGGCCGGCGATGACGACGCGGTGCGACGAATGTTGCAGCGGGGCAAGGCGGCGTTGCCGCCGGGTCCGAATGGCGGTTCGATCCTGGCCTTTGCGCGGACGCCGTACGCGATCGATCGTCTGCTCGAGCTGGGCGCTCCGATCGACATCAAGGATCGCTGGGACACGACGCCGATGGAGGCGTTCAGCCGTCTCGGCCCGCGCGGTCAGCATCTCGTCGAGCATCTGCGCAGTCGTGGTGTGGCGGTTCCGCCGGAAGCTCATGCTCGCGTGGGTGACAAAGACGCCATTGCAAGAATGCTCGCCGCCGATCCGCAGCTCATCGAGAACGACGAGATCATTCTCGCAGCCGTGGATTTCGGTCATCGCGAGCTGGTGCAATGGCTGATCGAACGCGGCGCGAATCCGAATGCGCGCTCGCCCATCGGCTCGGAGGGCACGGCTCTGCATTCCGCTGCGTTCGAAGGCAACATGGAAATGGTCAAGCTACTGGTCGCAGCAGGCGCCGACATTCACGCCATCGATCGCGAGTATCAAGGCACGCCGGAAAGCTGGGCGCGCGCGGCAATCGAGATCACCAACAATCCGCAGTGTGCGATCGTCGCGGAGTACTTGGCCGAGGTCAGCCGGAACCGCGCGTAGCCTGCGTAGCTGGACGATCGCTGTTGTCCATGTCTCGAGCAACGCGCCACTTGCCATCGTCGCCGCGCTTCAGCACGACCAGATACTTGCCGTTGTCCGCAACTGCTGGTCCCTTGCGCGGCGTTCCCTTCCATCGGTACGCGCCGCGATCGAACGCCCAGGGACCGGTGACGACGATCTCGCTGGAGATCAGCTCGAAGTCGTTCTTCGGGAACTCGCCGAAGAATCCCTTGAAGTAGTCGACAATGGCTGCGTGGCCCGATACCGCCGGCTGGTTGGGATAGAGCACGAACGCGTCTTCGGTGTAGAGAGCCGCGATCTGCTCGACGCTCGCTGCGCGCCAAGCTGCAGCGTAGGCGCTGCGGGTGGCATCGATACCGCGCCGCGCTTCGCTCTGCTGATCCGGACTCGTGAATAGGGACGTCGTGCTTGTCTCGCCAGCGGTCGCTGCGATGGCATCCTGCGCGGCGACGATCTGCCAGGTGTCGTTGTGTCGCACGAGCACGTCGGTCCACACGAACCTGCTCTTGTCGCCTGCGTTGGTCGTGAACGTTTCGTCGCCTTGCGCGACGGCAACATTACCGAAGAACCGCACCTTGATCTCGTTGAGCTCGTTGGCGGCGAAGCCAAGCGGATGCGCCTTCGTATCGTCAATGAAGCCTTGCTTCGTGTAGTGCGCGCCGTCGGGGCTGACGCCGAGGAAGTCGTCGGCGAAGATCTTTTCAACGACAGCGGGGTCGCCGCTCACCGCGACCTGAGCCCAGGAGTGCTCGATGTCGCGGATCTTCGCGCGGGCTTCATTCTCGTCGAATGCAATCCTGCCGCAGGCGGCCGCTGCGAGGATGAGCGGCAGTATCAGAATCATCGTCAACGTCGATCGAGGCTGAGTCGTCATGATTGACCTCCTCATCGGTGAGCGTTGTCGGCCTTGAACTCGTTACTTCGGGGCCGGTTCCGCCAGCGCGCCGCGAGCTTCCGCCGAAGCCGGCTTGAGCGAGTTGTTGCCAGCCTCGCTCGCGAAGACAGTCGCCAGTGTCTGCCGCCCATCGCGGACGCTGACGGTTGCGAGGTGATAGAACTCGCATTGCGCGCGATCGCGTGTGACATCGAGGATGCCGTAGCCTCGGCTGTAACGCTCGATGTACTTCATGTGCGGCGAGACCGAGCGTATTTTCTCGGAGTTGCTCGCGGCCTGCGCTTGATCGCGTTCTGCCGGCGAACTCACTGCCGGCCCGACGAACTCGACGCCGACGACGCGTGCCTCGTCCGCGGTTGCAGATGGAGCCCACGGATTGGAGCTGAGGTCGTTGCACCAGGTCGAGTGAATGTCGCCGGTGAGCACGACGTTGTTGCGGATGTCGCGCTCGCGCAGGACTTTGAACAGTCGCTCGCGCGTCGGCGCATAGCCGTCCCACTGGTCGGGATTGCGAATCGTCTGGCCTTGAGTGCGGCTGAGCTGCGCCATCATCACTTGCTGGCCGAGAATGCGCCACGGTCGCTTGCTGTCCTTCGAATTGCGCAGCTCGCGCGCGAGCCACGCTTCCTGATCGAAGCCGAGCATCGTGCGTTTCGGATCGGTGAGCTGCGGGTTTGTCGCTGGGACGTCCGACTCGCCAGGCTTGAAGGCAACCTGCTGGTCGCGGCCGTGCAGCCGCGTGTCGAGCATCAGGAGGTCGGCGAGATCGCCGAATTTGAAGCTCCGGTAGATGTCGGCGTCGCTCGGCGCGCTGGAACGAATCGGCATGTACTCGTTGTACGCCTGGACGAAGCCAACCTTGCGCTTGCTCCATTCGCCTTCACCCTGGTCGGGGTTGTGATTCTCTGCGCCGCCGCGCCAGGCATTGTTGGCGGTCTCGTGATCGTCCCAGACCGTGATGAACGGATGCTGGCGATGGATTTCCTGCAGATCGGGATCGCTGCGGTACAGTGCGTAGCGCAGCCGATAGTCATCCATCGTCACGCTCTCATGCGTCGGGACAACGTCGCGCTGCCCCTTTAGCTCCGGGTCGGCGTACTCGCCGAGCTTGTACTCGTAGATGTAGTCGCCGAGATGCAGCACGAAGTCCAGATCGTCGCGCTCGGCGATCCGCGCATAGGCGTTGAAGTAGCCCCACGGGTAGTTCGAACACGAAGCGAACGCGACACGCAACCGATCGACGCGACCGACCGGCAACGTCCGCGTGCGGCCGATCGGCGACTTCACGCCGCGGGCTTCGAACTGATAGTAATAGGTGAGTCCGGGATCGAGCCCGGCGGCGTCGACCTTGACGGTGAAGTCACGCCGGCGATCTGTTACGAAGCGCCCGGACTGCCGAACCTGCTTCATGCCCGGATCGCTTGCGACCGCCCAGTGGACCCGCAGGGTCTCGCTCGGATCGACGGGCGTCACGCGCGTCCACAGAATCACGCGATCGTGTTGCGGGTCGCCGCTCGCGACGCCATGAGAAAAGGTGAAGTGCGGCTCGTCGTCGCGAGCGGGCACCGAAGGTGCGACACCCAGCGCGGCCAACGCGGCGATCAGTTCACGACGGTTGAGTAGGGTCATAAAAGTCTCCAATGGCCCTCGCGATCCAACGCATCTGTCGATCGATGACGCGCCAGCCCTTGCCATCCTTCTGCAGTGTGTACGTCGAACTGCTGGCGCACCGCGGCCCGCAGTAGTAGCCGATCCCCATGGTGTAGGTGTCGTCGGCAACCTTTTCGATGCCGCCCACGTCAATCTTGACTCGTGAGGTGTGACGACTGTTCTTGTTGCGATCGTCAGGAGGTGTCCACGCGGATGCCGGCCGGATATCGAAGCCGGACTCATGCATCCTTGCGGTGAGCGCAGCCTCGATATCGCTACCGAAGACGCTGACGAAATAGCGCTGCTCGGCACCGGGCGAAGAGTTCGAATGAAGATAGTCCACCAGCAAGGCATGCACGAGATCGCGATAGTCGAAAGGCAGCGACTCGGCATATCTGCGCTGCTTCGCAAACTCAGCCTGCGCTTCTTTCTCCCATGCGGATGCCGGTTTGCAGTTCGTCGGATCGTCTGCGGCGCAGACCTCGACTTCCCCTGAGCGCGAATATCCGGCGGCCATGGCCAGCACGACGGCGAATAAAGCTGCTTGCCAGCGCATGCTCGTCGCTATCCCCACACCTCGCCGAACAGACGCGCGAAGTTCGCGCCGAGAACCTTCTCGATGCGTTTCGCGTTCCAGCCGCGCTCGCTCAGGTCGTTCGCCAGCGTGAGGAAGCGGTGCTCGTCGTTGTATTCCGGGACGAGATTGAATACATCGGCCGCTTCGCCTGGTGCGGCGATGCCGGCCTTCTGGCGATCCTCGAAGAACTTGCGCTGAAACGCCGCGTACTTGTCATCGAGCTTGATGGCGGAGATCCCGCCGTCGGTGCCGAGACCCACGTGGTCCTCGCCGCAGACGTTGACGGCGTGTTCCAGGTGCTTGAGCAGATCCTCGGCATGAGGCTGCCCCGACGCACGCAGGAACGGCATGAAGTAGATGCCGACGACTCCACCGCGATCTGCAACTGCCTTGAGCTCACTGTCATGCGTGTTGCGCGGGACATCGACGAGTGCGCGACAGCCCGTGTGCGTGATCGCCATCGGCGACTTGGACGCAGCGATGCCTTCGGCCTGGGTGCGCGCACCGGCATGGCTCAGGTCGAGCAGGATCTTCTGCTTGTTGATCTCAGCAATCAGCTCGCGACCCAGCGTGCTCAAGCCACCGTTGGCCGGCTCGAGGCAGCCATCGCCCATGAGATTGCGTCGGTTGTACACGGGTTGAACGATGCGGACGCCGAGGCCGTGAAAGACTGCGAGACGCTCCAGGTCGCCGTCGAGCGAGCTGGTGTCCTGAAACCCGTAGATGAACCCCATCCGCCCGCTGTCTTTCGCGGTCTTGAGATCGGCGCCCTTCAGCACCTTCATGAAGTGATCCGGGTGATCGCCGATCATCCGTTCCGCGAACGCGATCTCCGCCACCGTCTCTTCGAACTTGCGCGGACCGTTGCCGACGATGTTGACCGTCAGGTTCACGGCCGTGACGCCCGATGCCTTCGCATCGGCCAAGGCCTTCGCGGAGAAACCCGGTTCGGTCCGATCCGGCTCGAAGCCGCCCGGTCCACCGAGCGCGTCGATCACGACGGCGTTGGCATAGGCCTGTTCCGTGAAACCGCGCTTGGGTGCTGCAGCCCGGACCATCGGGGATGCGGCGAGCGCGGCCGCCACCGCAGAAGACAGGAATTCACGTCGATCGAGCACGTTGCTTCTCCTTCTTGATCCCGAGCGGCGTCAGAATGAAGCGCGCATTGTAACGCGGGCAGCGCTACGATAGCGGCAAACAACAAGCGGGGAGGCGAACCATGTTCACGCGTATCTCTCGGAGCTGGGAGCTGATCAAGGCGAGCGGCGCCGTTCTGCGCCAGGACAAGGAGCTGCTGCTGTTCCCGTTCTTCTCGGCGGTCGCGACGCTAATAGTTTCGGCGAGCTTCATCGTGCCGTTGATCCTGACCGGGGCGTTCGAGCGGTCCATCGCGCCGGGCGACGAGACGTCGTATATGGTCTTCCTGTTCGTGTTCTATCTGATCCAGTACTTCATCATCTTCTACTTCAACTCGGCGCTGGTCGGCGCGGCCATGATCCGGCTCGACGGCGGCGACCCGACGGTCCGTGACGGGCTGCGCATCGCGAGCTCGCGCGTCGTGCAGATTCTCGGCTACGCGGCGATCGCTGCGACCGTCGGGCTCATCCTGCGCATCATCGAAGAGCGCGCCGGATTCATCGGCCGCTGGATCGCGGGACTGGTCGGCCTCGCATTCACGGTCGCGACCTTCCTGACGGTGCCGATCCTGGTGACTCGCGATGTCGGGCCGATCGACGCCGTCAAAGAGAGCGCTGTGCTGCTGAAGAAGACCTGGGGCGAAAACATCATCGGCAACGCCGGGATGGGATTCGTGTTTTTCCTGTTCTATCTCGGCGCGATCGTCGTCGGCGGGGTGTTGATCGTCGGAGTCGCACAGACCGCAAACGCTGCGTTGATCCTGCTCATCGTCGCACTCGTCGTGCTGGCGGTCATCGGTCTCGCGCTGGTGCAGGCCGCGCTGCAGGGCGTGTATTCGGCCGCGCTGTACCGTTATGCCACCGAAGGCAACGCGGGTGGCGCGTTCTCCGATGCGCTGCTCGGCGAGGCGTTCCGGCCGAAGCGCTGACGCCTCGACCGAGCAGCATTTCAGTAGCGTGCCGTGGCCTAGTTGTTCGCGATGGCCGTCTGAACGAGTTGCGGCCGCCTGCCATTCAGCGCGATGACCTCGCCGACGCGGTTGGCAACACAGGTACCCTTCGCGATTTGTCGGCCGCTGGTGGTGCCGGTTGCGGTCATCACGATTCTGTAGGTGCGGCTGCTGGCATCGAGAGGTCCGCTCGCGGAGTGCAGCTTGTCGACGACTACTGGATGCCCCTTTGGCACACTTGCGGCAACGAACGCTTGCACGCACGCATCCAGCGCTTGCTCGGCTGCATCAGCGCGGCTGGCAAGCGGGGATCCGAGCAATGCCAGTGTCGCCACGGCAAGAAAGGGGCGCGCAGCACGGCGGAGATCTGCAGATTGACGGTTCATGATTGCTCCTGAACGCTTTGAAACGAAGCGTTGCGAGCTCAATCTACGAACGCCTGCGCGCTGCGACAAACGATATGAATTCATGCGCAGTGCAATCGCGCTCATGCAGCGATGCTGAACTGTTCGAGGATCCACTGCTCCAGCGCGCGCACATCAGGACGCGCCGCGTCCTCGTTGCGCAGGACGAGGAAATAGCTTTCGCCTGTCTGCAGCTCCGTATCGAACAGCTTGACCAGCGAGCCCTGCATGAAGCGTTCGTTGCCGAGCGGGGCGGAGACGAGCGCGACACCGACGCCGTGCTCTGCAGCTTGTGCCGCCGCGTGCATGGTATCGAAGCGCACCAGCTTCCTCGGGTGCAGCTCGATGCCCAGCGGCTCCGCCCAGCGTTGCCAGCCATCGCGGCGCGCTTCATGAACGATCAACGTGTGGTGATTGAGATCGCTGACGGTGTCGATCGGAGTCCTCTGCAGTAGCGTTGGCGAGCACGCCGGCACGAAGGTCTGCGAGAACAACTTGTGACAGGCATGCCCGAGCTCCGGCGTTGCGCCGACCACTATCGATAGATCTGCATCGGCCGTGTGAGCCGGCACCGCTATCGCTGCCGTATCGATATGAATGTCGGTGTCCGGTTGCGCTTCCAGGAACGAGAGCAATCGCGGCAGCAGCAGCTCAGTTGCGAAGAACGGCGGAATACGCAGCCGCACGATACTGCGCCCCTGCCTGATTTGCAGTTGCTCGGTCACTCGTTCGAGCCGCGCAAAAACAGTCTCGAGGTGCTGCAGATAGCTGCGTCCTGCCTCGGTGAGCGTGAGTGAGCGCGGTCCGCGCTCGAACAGCACGACACCCAGCTGCTCCTCCAGCGCTTTGATCTGGTGACTGACTGCAGAGGGCGTGACGAACAGCTCCTCGGCCGCGAGCTTGAAACTCTGCCGGCTCGCGGCAACCTGGAACGTTCGCAGAAACTTCAGCGGCGGCAGTCGCATGATCGGGTCATCGCGCCACGGCAGGGCCGCCTGGCTTGGCATCCTTATCCCTGCAGGAGCAAGTCTCGTGCCGCGCGCCATCCTGCCGCGAGGCCCGATCTACGGGGCCAACGCGTGGAAGGGTGAGCGACGCGCTCCATTCGCATGCAACGCGAGTTGCTACGCGCGCGTTTGCGGTGCGCTCAGAGCTGGCTGTTCGCTCGCGTCACAGGGTTCCGCGATTTCGGGCAATTCCCGGAGTTGAGGAACGCGAGCTGCTGCTGCAGTCTTCGGGCATGACTTCACTCCCGCCGGGTCAGCGCCTGATCGCGGAGTTTCCGCGCTTCGGCGTGGTGAGCTTCGCGAAGCGCAGGTTGAGCAGCATGCAGGTTCGGTTGGAAGTTACCGGACCGCTCGCGCGCAGTGTCGTGCTGACGGCGATGGACCTCGCGCAGCTACCGCGAGCGAGTGTCACGGAGGATTTTCATTGCGCCGCCGGTTGGAGTTACCGAGGTCTCTGCTGGACCGGGGTCCGGTTTCGCGACGTGTGGGACACATTCATCCGGCCGACGGTGCAGCCCGGCGACACGCTTGGCTTTGCGGTCCTGCGTTGCCAGGACGGCTATCGAACTGCCTTGCCGCTCGCAGACCTGTTGGCGCCGGACGTTGTGATCGCGGATCGATTCGACGATCGACCCTTGACCGTCGAGCACGGCGCGCCGATCCGGCTCATCGCGCCCGCGCACTACGGGTACAAGAGCGCGAAGCATCTGGTCGCAATCGAATTACGGCATGACGCCGAGGGCTACCGGCCGCTGCTGCCGAGGCTCCTCGATCACCCTCGGGCGCGCGTAGCGTTCGAGGAGCGCGGTCAGCTGCTGCCGGGCTGGCTGCTGCGCTATGCGTTCCGGCCCTTCATTCAACCTATCATCCGTGACCTGAAGCGCATCAGCGCGGAGGCTAGGTCGCGATCCCCTGGGACTTGAGGTACTCGTCGTAGGTACCCTTGAAGTCGACGATGCCGCCGCCGGGGCGCAGCTCGATGATGCGGGTGGCGAGCCCGCCGACGAACTCGCGATCGTGCGAGACGAACACCAGCGTGCCGGGATATTTCTCCAGGCCGATCTGCAGCGACTCGATCGTCTCCATGTCCATGTGGTTGGTGGGCTCGTCGAGCAGCATCACGTTCGGATTGGTGAGCATCAGCTTGCCGTAGATCATGCGGCCCTTCTCGCCGCCGGACAGCACCTGCACCGACTTGTGGATCTCATCGCCTGAGAACAGCAGGCGGCCGAGCGTGCCGCGGACCACCTGGTCGTCGTGCGACTTCGCGCGCCACTCGCTCATCCAGGTGAAGAGATCGACCTTCTTGGCGAACTCGGCTTGCGGATCCTGCGGCATGTAGCCGACCTGCGCGTTCTCGACCCAGGTGATCTTGCCTTTCGTCTGATGCAGGTCGCCGGCCAGCAGGCGCATGAGCGTCGTCTTGCCTATGCCGTTCGGTCCGATGATGGCGATGCGCTCGCCCGCTTCGATGTTGAACGAGACGTTCTTGATGACTTCCACCTTCGAGTGCGGGTAGTGGAAGCTCAGGTGCTCGACCGACACGGCATTGCGGTAGAGCTTCTTGTTCTGCTCGAAGCGGATGTACGGATTCTGGCGGGAGGAGGGCTTGATCTCCTCGATCTTGATCTTTTCGAGCAGTTTCTTGCGCGAGGTTGCCTGACGCGCCTTCGACGCATTGGCGGAGAAGCGGCGCACGAATTCCTGCAGGTCCGAGATGCGATCCTTCGCCTTGGCATTGGCAGCCTCGACGCGCGCGCGTGCCTGCGTGGAGGCCAGCATGAAGTCGTCGTAGTTGCCGGGGTAGATCTTGATCTGGCCGAAGTCCAGGTCCGCCATATGCGTGCACACCTGGTTCAGGAAGTGCCGATCGTGGCTGATGATGACCATCGTGGCGTCGTAGTCGTTGAGCACGCCTTCGAGCCAGCGGATGGAGTTGATGTCGAGGTTGTTGGTCGGCTCATCGAGCAGCAGTACATCGGGCTTCGAGAACAATGCCTGCGCGAGCAGCACGCGCAGCTTCCAGCCGGGTGCGACTTCACGCATCGGTCCGTTGTGGAGCGAAGGATCGATGCCGGCGTCGGTGAGAATGCTGGCGGCGCGTGCCTCAGCGTTGTAGCCGCCGTACTCGGCGAACTTCGCTTCCAGCTCCGCTGCGTGCATGTAGTCCGCGTCGCTGGCGTGCGCATCGGCGTAGATCAGGTCGCGCTCTTTCATTGCATGCCACATCTCGACGTGGCCCTGCATCACGACGTCGAGCACGCGCTCGTCTTCGTAGCCGAACTGGTTCTGGTTGAGCTTGCCGAGCCGCAACCCCGTCTGCAGCATCACTTCCCCGGAGCTCTGGTCCAGCTCGCCGCCGAGGATCTTCATGAAGGTGGACTTGCCGGAGCCGTTGGCGCCGATCAGGCCGTAGCGGTTGCCGTCGGCGAACTTCACCGACACTTGCTCGAACAGGGGCTTGGCGCCGAATTGAATGGAGACGTTCGCAGTGGAAAGCATGGATGCGGGCCTGAAAAGGGCCGCGAATACTACACTGCCCGGCACCTCCCGTCAGGTCGGTCCCAGATAATCCTTCTTCCCGAGCTCCACCCCGTTGTGACGCAGGATCGCGTACGCCGTAGTGACGTGGAAATGGATGTTGGGCAGCAAGTGACTCAGCAGATAGGGCAGCCCCGCCATGCTCTTGCTGCTGCTGCGAGTCTGCCACGCGATGGTCTTCTCTTCGCTGCCGTCGACCTGCGCCGGCTTCAGCGATTCGAGGTACGCGATCGTATTGCGGACCCGCTGCAGCAGATCTTGGAAGGTTGCTTCCTGGTCTTCGTAGGCCGGAAAGTCGACGCTCGCGAGACGACCCGCGCCGCTTCTTGCGGTGTCCGTCGCAATCTGTACCTGCCGCGTCAACGGAAACATGTCCGGATAGAGACGGCTGTTGAGCAGCACCGTCTCGTCGAGCTTGCGCGCCTGTGCATGCGCAGCGCCCTTCTCGAGGATCGCAGCAAGATTGTTGAGCGCGCGAATGAACGGCGGCACCGAAGCCTGGTACATCGAAATCGTCATGAGAGTCTCCGCTCGCGCGCTAGCGCTTGCCGTCTTCGTACTTGAACGAGACTTTCACCTTCGCGCGGTACGCTTCGACCTTGCCTTTGTCGTTGAGCGCCAGATCCAGCTGCGAGACTTCGGCCACCCGCAGATTGCGCAGGGTCTTGCCTGCTCGACTGACGGCCGCGGCAGCAGCCTTCTCCCACGACTCCGTGCTGGTGCCAACGAGCTCGATGACCTTGTAGACGCTTTCAGCCATGGTCGTGTCCTCCGGGGTTAGGGTGCGCAAGCCTGCGCGCGCACAGTCTGCGACGCAAGCTATGTCTGCGGTTGCGGCTTGGTGCTCAAGCAGCGAAAGGTGGTGATCTGCCTGCCGGTGCCGGGGGGGAGGTTAGCGTCCTTGTTCACCGTCGAGATGATCTCGGCGTTCTGGTTGCCGGCTTTGCGGCAGGCCCGGCTTGTAAGATCTTTCTCCTCGCCGGGTTCGTGCGTGATGGTGTTGGTGTCGCCCTTGCCGATCTTGACGACCGTACAGCCGCCGGCAAAAAGTACAGTGACGACGAGCAATGCGGTGAGTGTCTTCACGATAGCGGCCCTGCACGCGAGGTGGACGCTAACTTAGCACTCCTCATCGGGATGTGAGCAGCCCCTGGCGGCTTCCCGACATACTTATTTGCGCCTGCCGCGAGAAGCGCGACCCTCCCGGGTCACATGAGCGTGCTTCACGTCTCCATCGATGGTCTGGATCGCCGCAGTCTGACTGCGCTCGGAACCAAGCATCGCATCGTGGTCGTCGGCCACCGCGAGAACGCCCGCACACACAAGGTCACGATCGACGCCTACATCTCGCCGCGCCAGGAAGACTGGCTGCGTCGTCACGGTTACGGCGTCACCCGACTCGAAGTGATAGACGCCCGCGCACGCGAACGTCAGCAGGAAGGTCGTCGCAGCACCGCGAAGCGACTGGCACGAGGTCGTTATGGCGATGTCATCTGGGGTGGCGGCTACTTGAATGTGGACGAGATCGAACGGGCAATGGAGTTGGGTGAGCAGAATCACGGCGACTATCTCCAGCGCATCGCCCTGCCGTACAAGACTTGGGAGAACCGCAGTTGCCACGCAGTGCGCATCGGCAAAGGGCGCAGCGCGAAGCGCGTCGGTATCTGCTTCATCGGCGGCGTGCACGGACGTGAGTGGGGCGGGCCGGACATCCTCGTGTACTTCGCGATGCGGTTGTTGCGCGCCTATCGCGATCGCCAGGCGATCCGGCTGGGCCGGAAGTCATTCACGCGCGCGCAGGTGCGAAAGGTCATCGAGAGCATCGACCTCATCGTCCTGCCGCAGGTCAATCCGGATGGCCGCCACTTCAGCATGGCGCGGCACCCGATGTGGCGGAAGAACAGGCGTCCGGCGCCGGCGGGCCGCGGGCACAAGAGCATCGGCGTCGACATCAATCGCAACTTTCCGATCCTGTGGCGATTCGATCGTCACTTCGCGGCCGGCACCGTCGGCAGCACTCACAAGCCCGGCGACTACGAAACCTATGTGGGTCCGCGCGCGGGCTCCGAGCCCGAGACGAAGAACGTCATCTGGCTGCTGAATCGGTTTCCGCAGATCCGCTACTTCATCGATCTGCACAGCTACGGCGAGACGCTGCTGCACAGCTGGGGAAGCGATCAGAATCAATCGACCGATCCGGACATGTGTTTCCAGAACAAAGCCTACGATGGCAAGCGCGGCCTCATCCACGACGACGTGTACCGCGAGTACATTCCGGCGAGAGATGAGCAGGTCGCGTTACACCTGGGACGCAAGCTGGCCGCAGCAATACGCCAGGTGCGCGGCCGGGAGTATCGTGTGCAACAGTCGGTGGGCCTGTATCCGACCGCCGGCTCGACGGACGACTACGCTTACAGTCGGCACTTCGTCGATCCGTCCAAGCCCAAGATCATCGCGTACACCATGGAATGGGGCCGCACGCGCGTCTCGACGCCGTTTCATCCGCCGTATCCGGAAATGCGCAAGGTGATGCGCGAAGTCACGGCGGGATTGCTGGAGTTTTGTCTGGAGGCGACGAAGCGCGGTCGCGCTAGTTCCGTCTCGCGAAGTCGATGAAGCCGCGCTCGGGGTCGACGTGAACGAGCTCGACCCGCACGCGATCGCCGACGTCGAGCCCGGCTGAGCCTTTGACGACTTTGCCTTCGGCGATCGGCTCGGTGATTCGCACCCACGTGCCTTTCTCGGACGCGCCCGTCACGATGCCGTTGAACTGCTGTCCGATGCGGTTGAGCAGCAACAGTGCGCTCGCGGCCTTGCGGACCTGGCGCTCGACCTTCGTGGCGTTCTTCTCTTGAACCGTGCAGTGAGCGGCGAGCTCGCGCAGCTCGTCGTCGGTGTAGGCGGCAGGTTCTCCATTCAATGCTGCCTTGAGCAGGCGCTGTGTGATGAGATCGGGAAAGCGTCGGTTCGGTGCGGTCGAGTGCGTGTACTCGTTGACGGCCAGGCCGAAGTGACCGGCGGCGGGCTGGTTCGGCAGCTCGACTGCATACTCGCCCGAGCCCAGGAGTTTGAGCAGCGACAGCGAAAGCTCAGGAAACGTTGCCGGCTCGGCGGCGCGACGCGATGTGAGGAAGGTGTTGAGTGCGAGCGCGTCGGGCTGCGGTGGGAGGCGTCCGCCGACGCTGGCCGCAAGTGCGACGATTCTCGGCCAGCGCTCGGGTGAGCGCAGGACTCGACGCAGCAGGCTGCGTCCTTTGCGCTGCAGGTAGCGCGCGACCACGCCGTTGGACGCGATCATGAAATCTTCGATGAGCTCCTTCGCGCGATTCCGTTCGTCCGCGCGCAGATCCGTCAGGACGCCGTCGTTGAAGACTGGCTTCGCTTGCACTGTCTCGAAGTTGAGTGCGCCGCGCTCGTAGCGAACTCGTCGCAAAGTCTGCGCGATCTGATCTTGTTGACGTAGCTGGGCGTCGAGCCCGGCAACAGCTGCGAGTGCGGTTGGCGGTGGCGCATTGCCGTCCAGCCATGCAGCGACGCCGTCGTAGGTGAGCTTGGCGCGGTTCAGCACGAGTGCGCGGTAAACATCGGAGGCGGAGATCTGGCCCTTTGTGTCGACTGTCATCTCGATGACGACGGCGAACCGCTCCTGGCCTTCGCGAAGCGACGTCAGGTCCGTCGACAATTTCTCCGGCAGCATCGGAAAGATCTTCGCGGCCGTGTAGACGGACGTCGTGTTGCTGCGAGCGTGATCGTCGATGGCGGAGCCGGGCGACACCAGCGCGTCGACATCCGCGACAGCGACCATGATCTTGATGGCACCGCCGGCCAGCGGTTCAGCGACGGCGAGTTGATCGAGGTCGCGCGTGTCGTCATTGTCGATGGACGACCAGAGCAGCTTGCGCAGGTCGCGGATCGCGGATCGCGTCTTCGAGTCGGCCGTGGAGAGCGACTCCGCCTGCCGCTGTGCTTCAGGCGAGAAGTCGGGCTGCAGCCCGTGCTCGATCATGGCCTGTCGCGCGATAGAGGTTAGGTTGTCCATTCGCGAAGATCAGCCTTCAGTCTGTTGCAGCATGTCGAAACGGCGTCGCTCGAACGCAGCACGATCTGCCAGTCCCGCCGCTGCGCACAGATCCGGCGAATAGATGCGACAAGGTGCGCGCTTTGCCATTGCCGCGTCGACTTGGCGGAGCAGCTCGCTCGGCGCCACATCCGGCGGCGCCGCGATCCGTCCGCGCACGATGTGCTTCTCTTCGGTCTCATCGTGCTGATGATCGATACCTTGATCGCGCCAACAGCCTGCGCAGAGCAAAGAGAAATTCTCAGTGTGAGAGTAAATCACGCTGTCTCGATCCAGATCTGCACTCGCGTCATTGATGCGGCCTTCGCCGTCCTGCGTACCGGCGAAATCGAAGAACTGATAGTTGCTTCGCACGAGCGTGGCGAGATGCGGAAACACGGCAACTTCCCGGTCACCGTACTTGTGGTACGTGATAGGCGCGCCATCGATGAGGACGACATCCCCGAAATCGACTCCGAGCCGCTGGTACAGCACGCTTCTTATGATTCCGTGACACGGGCTCAGCCGTTCGATCCAGATCGTTTCCTCGAGTCCCGGATCATCTGAATCCGCAGTTCTCTCGGCGAGGGGCCGCTCGGCGAGCCTGACCTTGCAGTTCGGATAACCGCCTTCAGGGAGTCCGAATCGGCCCATCTCGATCTTCTGCTCCATGCGCTTCCATACCTCCAGTGCAGTCGCGCCCTCGCGCGCGCCCGTTGCGCAGATGCCCAGGTTCCATTCAGTAGCTTCGGACGGCTCCTTCGCCAGGCTCGCAGCTCGCTGATTGGCTGCCATCCCTTCGCGAAATCGGCCGCGGGTTTTCAGAAACAACCCGAAGTTATAGTGTCTGCGACTGACATCAGGTTCCAACGCCAGCAGCCGTTGATGAGCGCTCTCCGCCAGCTGATCACGCTGGCGCGCCATCATCCTCGCCGCCGTCGCAAGTCCGGTCAGCAACACTTGTTCGCGATCGGCTCCGCTCGCCTTCGTAGCCAGAACAGCGAGGTCGTCGGCTACTGCCGCAAACAGCTCGCTCTCGGGAGGAGGCGCGTTGAGCATGTCGATATCCCGCGCTCGTTCCAAGGCCTCTCCGAGCAGGCCCAAGAGCAGTTCGTTCGTACGATGGGCCTCGTGAACTCTTTCCAGCACCTCCAGAGATCGCTCGCGCGAGAGGTAACCGTGCTCGACAAGCTCGACTAACGTGAGTGCGACATCTTCCTGCTGAGACTGAGCAGCCAATAGTGGCTGCAGACTTTCCCATGCGGAGTCGCCGTGACCGGCTTCTGACTCTTCTATGAAACGCTGCTTCGCCTTCTCAGTGGCATCTTTGGAAAGGGAGTCGTGCATCGATCGCAGTCTACCCCGCGTGACCGAACTTCAGCATGTCCGCTCGGGCGGTCCAGAAGACATAACCGCAGAGGGTCAGAAGAACGAAGGCGGGCGCAGCCTGGAGGATTGGCGTGTAGGTGGCGTGATAGTAGGTCGCGCCGATCATGATGATGCCGAGACCGAGAGCGGCGAGCGCGCGCAGCGGCCGAATGAACAAGGCGATGGGGCCAAGGACCTCGCAGGCACCGATGAAGTAGCCGAACCAATGCGGCAGTCCCATCTTCGGAAAGCTGCTGTGCACGTAAGTCACGCCGGCAAGTTTCGCGATGCCAGCTGCGCCGACGTAGAGGACGACCAACGCGATTGCAATCCAGAGCGGATAGTTGCGGCTGCGGTCGGCCATGCCGCTAACTTAGCAGATGCGGCGGCGGTGACTGTTCTCTTGCCGCGAAGCCTGCTTTCGGAATTCACGGGACCTCCGGCGCTCGGTTCAACTCTCTGTGATAAGGTTCCCGCAGCCTTTTGGATCTTCAGCAAAGTGAACTGGCTCGCCCACGTGTTCTTGTCCGAACCGAGTGTCGACTTCCAGCTCGGGAATCTGCTGGCGGACGTCGTGCGGGGTCCACGGCGCGACGCAATGAGCGCAGATTTCGTTCGCGGCGCCGCCTGCCACAAGGCGATCGACGCGTTTACCGACGCTCATCCCACCGTGAAGCGCAGCCGCGCTCGGATCGGCAGCGAGCATCGTCGCTTCAGCGGCGTGCTCGTAGATGTGTTCTACGACTACTACCTTGCCCGCAGCTGGCAGCGTTACTCGACCATTGCACTCGATGCGTACACCGCGGCCTTCTATGCGAGCGCTGAGCCCCATTTGAAAGAGCTGCCGCCCGACGCGCGGACGATGCTCGAACGCATCATCCGCTACGACTTGCTTGCTTCGTACGCCCAAGTGGACGGCGTCGAGCGCGCGTTGCGACGGATCTCGAGCTATCTCACTTCACGCTGGGGCAGGGAGTTCACCCTGGACCAAGGCGTGCGCGACCTGCTTGCGCACGAAGCGGAGTTTGCTGCCGACTTCCATGAGTTCTTTCCTTTGCTGCAGGCTCATGTCGCCCACGGAACCGCTGGCGCGGCCTCGCGTTAACTGGGCGAGGCGCACTTCGATGAACCCCTGGCACGTCATTCAGGGTCTCTACGAGAGCCAAATAAATTCTGGCATGGAGTCGGACTGGGACGGCGGCATCACTGCCTGGATTGCCGCCGAGGGTAACAGAATTGCGCAGCGCACCTTCCCGCCCCAGGAATTTGGCGAGATCGCCGATTGGCTCGATCACGAAGCGCGGCGCCTGTTTCCCGACTCCTTGTACGCCACTGCGGAAGTTCGCCTTCTAATGTAGCCAGCGCTCGACGATGCCTTTCACTTGCGAGCGATATTCTTCGCGGCTGTCGGGTTTTGTGATGAAGCCATTCGCGCCGAGTGCGTGGCTGACGTCGGCGGCCGACTGGTCACGCGAAGCTGTCAGGACGATGACTGGGATCGCACTCAGGCGCGGGTTGCTCCGCAACCGTTCGATGACATGCAATCCATGATGCACCGGATGACCCAATTCCAGCAGTACCAGCTTGGGGGTTGATTCGGCAAGGAACACGAAACGCAGTGCTTTGGTCGCATCGTGGAAGCGAACAATCTTCGCGTGTGGCGCAGCATCATGAATGGCAAGCAGGGTAAGGTGCGCAGTGGCATCTGAGTCGTCGATGACCAGTACATCTACTTCCATGTGATCACCGCGAGCAAACTGATCGCCTCCTCGATTGTTATTGGTCAGACGCCAAACGTCGCGTGACACCTCGAGGTTTCCGTCGCGGTTCAATCTCGCCCACACCCAGGAGCCTGCATCCGTTTGCCTACGCGACGGTGAGAATGCGGCTGTACTCCGAAAGTGGAATGCGCCGAGCGCTTGGCTATTTGATCAATGTGTGCCGAAGCAGATCGATGGTGAAGATGCAGCCGGTGCCGGGTACGTCCCGGACTCGTAGAACGCCGTTGTTCGACTCGACGCTGCGACGGCAGATGGCCAGTCCGAGGCCGAGCCCGGATCGGTCCGTGCCACTTTGCGTGAACGGCAGGAACATGCGATCGGTGCTGCCGGGTGGCAGGCCTCCGCAATGATCCTCGACATCGATCAGGATGCGATCCGCCACTGCGTACGCATGCAACGAGACTTCGCTGCCGTGGTGCGTAAACTTGAACGCGTTCTGCAGCAGATTGCCGAGCGCAGAGAGAAGGATGTCACGGTCGACGTCGATGGCCAGGCGCTCGTCGACATGAGTGACAGTGAACTTGCATTCCCGGGCGCGTGCCTCGAGCAAGGCCGAGATCCCGATCTCACTCACAAAATCGGCAAGAGAGATCAGCTCGTGCCGCGGCGGCAGCCCGGCGGCGACTCGCACCTCGGCCAGGGATCGATCGACGAGCGTGCGCAGTCCGATCAGCGAACGCTCCAGCACCGCCCCGGTCGATCCGGCGGCTCCGACACCGCCGGCTTTGATGGCGGTGAAGGCGAGGGTCGCTGTATGCAGGAGGTTGCGCAGCTCGTGTGCGAGAAACCCCAGCCTTTCATTCAACGCCTGCACGCCGTTGTTGGTCATGTCCGAGTTGCGCTGGTACGCGTACTCGGTGACGGCCTCGGCGATACCGTTGTCGAGACACCGGTTGAGCGTTCGAAATTCGTCTATTGCGATCGGCGCATCGCGCTCGAACGCCAGGTCCGTGATGGCCTGGCAGAGATCGCCGTAGTCATGAACGACCTGATCTACCGTAAAGCCCTGCTGCAGGAGCTCGCGCCCATGCAGCGCGGCAGCCGAACCAAGCTCCGACGATACCGGACTGCCGCCACCGGCTGGCCCGGAAACCCTGCGGCTTTTCATCGGCTCGGAGGTCTGTTCGACCTGGAGTGTTTTGATCAATTGATCCAGGAACAGCGGAATCCCGTGCGTGAGCTCCGCCTGCGTAACTCGGGGCGCGGACCGCTCGGCCACCTTGAGGCGGCAGCGCTCGATCAGATCGGCGCGATTGCTGGTGAGAAACTCATGGAGCATGGCGGCAGCCTACGCTGCGTAGTCCCGTGAGTTGGTGCGGTTGCGCACATAGGGAGGCGCAATGGATCATCGTTGCGTGCACCCGACCGAATGGCGGACCCATGAAGATCAAGCCGCTGCTTACAGCAATCGCGATCGCTGAACTTGGGGCGGGACTGGGATTGCTGGTTGCCCCTGCTGCCGTTGTCGAGCTGTTGCTCGGTCAGCCGCTGGGTCCCGGAGCGCCGCTCGTCGTTGGTCGCGTAGCGGGGATCGCCTTGGTTGCCATAGGGCTCATGTGTTGGCTGGAGAGGAGCAACACGCGCGGAGGTTCACTCACAGGCCTGCTGATAGGCTTGCTGGTGTACAACGGCGCTGTCCCAGTGCTTCTGGTCTACAGCTATGTGAGTTACGCGATGAATGGGCTTGGGTTGTGGCCGGTCGTGGCCTTGCACTTGGTATTCACGGTTTTGCTCGTAGCGAGCCTGCGCTCGACTCAGTGAGCAGTTCGCGCGCGCAGCGCTGAGTCCGCCGACCAATCGATCGGTTCCACCCGCGGCAGCACGACGAGCCACGCTACGAGCCCGATCAGACCCACGACAGCCGAAACGAGGAGCGCCATCGAGTAGTTGCCTGTCTGCTGCACGAGGTAGCCAGTGACTACGGGCGCGACCATGCCTGAGGCGTTAGCGACGGAGTTCTGCATGCCCATCCAGCGGCCGCTGGCCTGAGGGCCGGCAAATGTCTGCGCCAATGAGCCCCACAGCGGACTGTTCAATCCATCGAGCACGCCTGTCGCCAGCAGAGCGACGACGGCACCCGTTGGTCCCACGACTGTGCAGAGGAAGAGACTCGCCGCGACGCCTGCGCTGCTCACTGAGAGCACGGTCTTGTACGCCACGTTTGCGCTACCGCCCCTCGCGATCCACTTGTCGACGATCCAGGCACTGAGTAGCAGGCCGATGCCGTCCGCGATGAAGGTCGAACCGGCTACTTGCGTCATCGTCGTCAGCGACATGCCGCGCTCCTGCACGAGGTAAAGCGGCATCCATGTGAGGCAGAAAGTGAAGGCGTATGAGATGCAGAAGGAGCCGAGCATGCCACCCCACAGCGCCCGCTGCCGGAGAACTGTGATCGTCGTTGGTCCTGCTTGCGCCACTGCGGGGGCCGCAATGGTCCTGCGACCCCACAAGCCAAACCACGGGATCAACCAGAGGAGCGGTGCGCCACCGAGGGTGATGAGCATCGCTCGCCAGCCGTAGTGCCCGAGCAGCCATCCGCCGAGGAACGCGCCGAGAGTCAAGCCGACGATTGCACCCAACACAACTGTCCCCATCGATCGTGCGCGATGCCTCGTCTCCACGTGCGTGGCGAGCAGTTTCGCTGCCGACGGGTACGCGACGGATTCGCCAGTGCCCATGAGCAGGCGGAACGCAAACAGCATCACGAAACCGGTGGCCAGACCGGTGAGCACGGTCGCGATCGACCAGACGCAGAAGCCGCTGACGAGAACGCGCTCGGCGCCGATGCGGTCGGCGAGCCATCCCATGAGGGGTTGCATCGGGGCGTAGGCCCAGAAGAAGGCGGCGAGCACCCAGCCCATCTGGCTGGGCGAGAGGTTGAACTCCGTTTGAATCAGCGGGGCGGCGATGCCGATGCTGCCGCGGTCGACGTAGTTGATGAGCAGCGCGAAGGAGAGCAGCGCTACAAGGGCGATGGGAGTGCGCTTTTCGGTTGTGGTTGTTATGGCGGCGCTGATCACGTCGCTAGCATACTAGCTTAGAATGCAGTGAGACTGAGGTGAGCCTCATTGATGCGGAAGTTACTGCGATGACGGCCGCCATCGTCGACAACGAGCGACGGAAGTTCCTCCGGCGGGGCACGAACTCGCTGGCCGTTGTCGGGGCGGCATTCACCGCCATGCCGTTTCTCGCGTCGTGGCAACCGTCCGAAGCGACGCGCCTGGGCGGTCAGCCGATCCGGATTGATCTGACGAAACTCGGCGAAGGCGAGGGGCTCAAGCTCCTGTGGCGCGGCAGCCCAATGTGGGTCGTGCGCCGCTCGGCAGCCGCGGTGGCGAAGCTGCAGAACCAGCGGGATCTTCTGAAGGATCCGGACTCGATCGAATCGACGCAGCCCGCATATGCGAACAACGCTTATCGTTCGGCGCGGCCCGACGTGCTCGTGCTCACTGCGATCTGCACTCATCTGGGTTGCGTGCCTGAGCTCAAGACGTCCGCCGACGAGCGACTGGGTGCGGATCTCGACGCAGGCTTCTATTGCCCGTGCCACGGGTCGAGATTCGATCTCGCGGGCCGCGTCGTTAGAGGATCACCTGCGCCAACCAATCTGCCGGTACCTAAGTATCACTTGGCAGATGAGCGCACGTTGGTCATCGGTAGCGAATCCGACGCACCGGGGTAAGCCGGGGCGCCGTGCTAACGGAAGTTCACAACGACCACGTGAGCTTCCGTGTGACCGGAGTTCTTCCACGAGGTGCTCGCCAGTTCAAGATCTTGAATGTCGCCGCTCCTGTATGCGCGCACTGACGCGAGATCATGGGCACGAATGCTGAGCTCGCAATCGTTGACTGCTATCAGCGCGTAGCCAGCAGCATCGGCCGAGGTCTTGCGAATCGCGCCGGGGGCCATGTGGATTTCTGTGACACAAAAGCGTTCGGTGCAGAGTTGCTGTTTCTCCGTCACACAAGCGGTGAGCGAGCCTTCATTACAGTACCGTCGCTCATCGCTTTGAGCTCGAAGCGCGCCTTGCGGTTGTGTGAACTCGAGAATCACGGATCGGAGTACGATACTGTCGTCGTTGCGAGTCGCATGCGTGAATCCCGTTGACCGAAAGCGAGATTCGCCGCTCGGGATGGCATCGGTAACAGGCTCGCGCCCCTGGAAGGTGCTGGTCGTCTTCGCCCCACTGACGAAGACACTCAAGATGTCGCGGTCATGGCGATGCATCAAGGTCGCATGGTGGGGTGGAATTTCCAGCAAGTAGGCGGTGAATCGCGATGTCTCCAGAATGGGATGGCGATACTTCACTTCAGAGGCTGGAATTGGCTCGGCTGATGGCGATGTGGATTGCGCAGGGCTTGGTGTCACGAAGCCGAGCGCCACCAAACTCGAGCAGACGCCGCTGACTACAAGACGCATGGCAGGCATCCCGCGACTCCCTGTTCTATCAATCCCAAATTTTCCTCGTGAACAGGGTGCTCCTGCGGTACTGGAATGTCACGTCCGGAGATCGCTCGTCTCCTGTCAACTCACTGCGACACTGCGAGCCGCTTGCACTCGCAGCCGTCGATACTTCACACGCTCGATCACCAGTATTGACTGGCTGCACTGCCGCCGTCCCCGACGACCTAGCTCGAACTGTCCTACTCGAGGAACTTCCACGAGAGGAAGGAATAGCTCGGGAGGGTTTCCTGGCGTGCGTTGCTGTCGACTCTCAGGACGCGAATGCCAACCTGCTGGCGGCTCTGCAAGATGCACACATAGAGGCTGTTCCCGCATCGCAGTGCCAGTGGGAAAACACTGGTAGCTACCACCGGACGTCCAAACGCAAGGCAATGCTTGTGAATGTCTACGGATACAAGACTGCGGGAACTGTTTGGATGGCGACTGCCGAAAAGAGCCGCACACGCGAAACGCGGGCCTGAGGGCTTCCCCGACGACCTTCAGTAGAGGCTCAACAAGTCGCGCACCGGCTCGCAGTCCACAACCCGATCCGGATGATCACGAACTCGGCGGGTCGCACCGGCGCGACTCCGATCTCCACTATCAGACGGCCGTTGTCGATGTCGTTCTGAGTCATCGTGCTGCTGTCGCAGCGAACGAAGAACGCTTCCTCGGGCTTAGTGCCCATCAGTGCGCCGCTGCGCCAGTTGTTCAGCAAAAAGTTCGTGATGGTCTGCCGCACAGCTTTCCAAAGCGGCTCGCCGTTTGGCTCAAACACCACCCATTGCAGGCCGTCATGTATCGACTGCTCCAGGTAGATGAAGTAGCGCCGGACGTTCACATACTTCCAAAGCGGATCCTGGCTCGCGGTACGGGCGCCCCATAGAAGAATGCCGCGAGCGGGAAACGATCGAATGCTGTTGATCCCCTGCGCACTCAGGCGTTCCTGTCCGTGAGTGTCGATTGCAGTCTGCAGGTCCACGGCACCGGTGACAGTCTCGTTCGCAGGCGCTTTCCACACACCCCGTGCATTGTCAGTGCGCGCATAGATTCCACACACGAAGCCACTCGGCGGAAGCTGCACTGAATTCTGAGTAGTGACCCACGGGTAATACATCGCCGCGTAGGAGCTATCGATGCTCGACCTGGCGGCGAGCACCTCGTCGATCGTCGCCGCGGGCGGTGCGTCGAATACTGCAAAACGAAAGCGCTCTGGCTGACTCACATGCTCGATCAGCGCCTGCTGTATTTCCGCTGCCGCAGCCCGCGCCGAATAGCCCGGCGCGGCAATGACCGAGATTCCGGCGGACTCAGGCAGTGCCTGCAGCGCTGCTGCGTATTCCTCCGCGAGCGCATCAGCAGAGACGTGCCCTATGTAAAGCCGCTGACCGCCATTGTCGAAAAACACTCGCGCCGCGTGCGCGACGTAGTTGCAACCGGAACCCTGCGCAGTTTGAAGATCATCGAGACCGCCGTATTGCTGCTCGAACTCCAGGAAGCTCCTGAGCGGCTCGCGCGCGGCCGAGTCCGTCGCGGGCGGGGTGGTATGAGTCGGACCGATGAACGCAGCGGTGCTGGTCGGCACACCTTCGATGCTGTGCGCCCTGAAGGAGATTTCCTCGACATAGACGCCGGGTGCTGAGAATTCGGGCGGGCGCTGTTCCATCTCTGCCCGAACCGCCTCGATCTGGTTCGGACTCCCCATCAGCCGCTCCTGCTCACGCGACTCAGTCACAAGGAGCGCTGCCGCATCAGCATCAGCACTCCGATTCAACAAACGCTTCGCCGCTCTGATCGCGTCAGGACTCCTACGCGCAATGCTGCGCGCCAGCTCGCGCGCCTGTGCAAGAGGATCCGACCCTGCCCAAGTTGCGAGTCCCAGCCTCACTGCCTCATCGCCATTGATGATTCGCCCAGAGTAGGTCAGCTCGCGTGCGACGTCACCGCGCACCAGTTCCCGCAGTAGCGCAATGCCCGCCATATCCGGCACGAGACCCCACTTGATCTCCATCACCGAGAGTTTCACGTCCGAGGTCACGCAGCGGATGTCTGCGCCCAGGGCGATTTGCAGTCCGCCGCCAAATGCCACGCCGTGGACGGCAGCAATCACCGGCACGGGGAGATCGCGCCAACCCCAGGCAGTCTGTTGTGGCGCGTTCGCGATGCCGTGAGTGCGATCGGCCAACGTGTAGCCGCGACCGGTTTCCTCAGCCGCCATGCTTCTGAATCGACTGAGGTCCAGGCCGGCGCAGAATGCACGGCCCTCGCCGTGCAGCACCACGGCGCGCAGGCGCGGCTCGGCTCGCAGCTGATCCTGTGCAGCGAGGATGCCCTCGATCATCGCGCTATCGAGTGCGTTCATCTTGTCGGCTCGGTTCAGCCGGACGTCGGCGACGCCCTCGTTGTCGAGGTGAATGATGACCCGATCGTTCATCGCGTTGCTCCTCGTCGACTTGAATAGCGTGCGAGCGACCCGTGGGGTCTGCTTACCGGCGACCGCATTATCGATGCCGAGGCGCCCACGAGACGGTGCCCTCTTCAAAGGGCGTATCGGTCAACTGCCGGATGTCGGATCCGTCGGCACGCATCACGTAAATATCGGCGTACGGCTGCGGATTGCCGGGAT
>Ga0207675_100000514_pt1 | contig 37563 bp, 36 predicted proteins | sample KBSSwiS42_FD_184305 | JGI IMG/M metagenome (GOLD analysis project Ga0207675, IMG submission 184305) | Switchgrass rhizosphere microbial communities from Kellogg Biological Station, Michigan, USA - KBS Switchgrass S4-2 (SPAdes) (version 2) | ecosystem: Host-associated > Plants > Roots >...
GGCTCCTGAGCCGGTGGCGGAAGCGCACGCTGCCACGCCGCGCCAGGAACAGCCGGCCGCGCAGCCCAAGCCCGCGCCCGAAGTCAGGCTCGATCCCAATCGCCCTGCGCCGCGCAGCTTCACGCCGGTGCGGCGTCCGGAAACCCCCCGCCCCGCGGGAACCGAGCGCACCGAAGCCGCCGCTCCCGTCGCCGCACGCCCGGCGCCGACTGCGCCGCGTCGCGACGAACCCGCCAAGCCGCAGCGCGACCGCAAGGGCGACGATCGTCGCCAGTCGGGCAAGCTCACCGTCACGCGCGCGCTCGGTTCGGACGACGGCGCGCGCGCGCGCAGTCTCGCCGCGCTCAAGCGTGCGCGCGAAAAGGAAGCGCGCCGCCACATGGGCGGATCGCGTGAGCCGCAGGCAAAGCAGGTCCGCGACGTCGTCGTCCCCGACGCGATCACGGTTCAGGAACTCGCGAACCGCATGGCCGAAAAGGGCGCCGATCTGGTCAAGGCGCTGTTCAAGATGGGCATGATGGTCACGGTCAATCAGACGATCGACCAGGATACCGCCGAGCTTCTCGTCACCGATTTCGGTCACAACGTCCTGCGCGTGTCCGAGAGCGATATCGACCTTGCCGTCGATACCAGCGAGGACGCCGACGAACTGCTCCAGACGCGTCCGCCGGTGGTGACGATCATGGGCCATGTCGATCACGGCAAGACGTCGCTGCTCGACGCGCTGCGCGGCACCGATGTGGTGCGCGGCGAGGCTGGCGGCATTACCCAGCATATCGGCGCCTATCAGGTTACGCTCAAGGACAAGTCCAAAGTCACGTTCCTCGACACGCCGGGCCACGAAGCCTTTACCGAGATGCGCGCGCGCGGTGCCAATGTCACCGACATCGTCGTGCTGGTCGTGGCGGCGAACGACGGGCTGATGCCGCAGACGATCGAAGCTATCAACCACACCAAGGCGGCGGGCGTGCCGATGATCGTGGCGATCAACAAGATCGACCTCGACAGCGCCAATCCGCAGCGCGTGCGCGAGCGCTTGCTCGAGCATGAAGTGATGGTCGAGGAAATGGGCGGTGAGACCCAGGACGTCGAAGTGTCGGCGCTCAAGAAGATCGGACTCGACGACCTCATCGAGAAGATTCAGCTCCAGGCCGAACTGCTCGAACTCAAGGCGAATCCGGATCGCGACGCCGAAGCCACGGTGATCGAGGCCAAGCTCGACAAGGGCCGCGGCCCGGTCGCGACGGTGCTTGTCAACCGCGGCACGCTCAGGGTCGGCGACGTTTTCGTCGTCGGCGCCGAAAGCGGCAAGGTGCGCGCGCTGGTCAACGACAAGGGCGAGCAGGTCAAGGAAGCGGGGCCGGCGGTTCCGGTCGAAGTGCTCGGCCTGTCTGGCGTGCCGATGTCGGGCGATTCGCTCCAGGTGGTCGAGAACGAGGCGCGTGCGCGCGAAGTCGCCGAATATCGCGCCGGCGTGATCCAGCAGAAGCGCACGACCAATGCGCCGGCCAGCCTCGAGAGCATGTTCTCGGCGCTCAAGGAAAAGCAGGCGATCGAATATCCGCTGGTGGTCAAGGCCGACACCCAGGGTTCGGTCGAGGCGATCGTGGGAGCGCTCAACAAGATCTCGACCGACGAGATCAAGGTGCGCATCCTCCACGCAGGGGTCGGCGGCATCACGGAAAGCGACGTGACGCTCGCAGCGGCCTCGGGCGCACCGATCATCGGCTTCAACGTCCGTCCGAACGCCAAGGCGCGCGAGATCGCCGAGCGGAACAAGGTCGCGCTCAAATATTATGACGTGATCTATACGCTCACCGACGAGATCCGCGCCGGCATGGCAGGCGAGCTCGGTCCCGAGGCATTCGAGACGGTGGTCGGCCGCGCCGAGATCCGCGAAGTCTTCTCGGCGGGCAAGCACGGCAAGGCGGCCGGCCTGCTCGTGGTCGAAGGCTATATCCGTAAGGCGCTGCGTGCGCGCATCACGCGCGACGACGTCATCGTCTACAACGGTTCGATCGCGTCGCTGCGGCGTTTCAAGGACGATGTCGCCGAAGTCCGTGCCGGCCTCGAGTGCGGCGTGACCTTCGAAGGCCACACCGACATCAAGCCGGGCGACTATCTCGAAACCTATGAAGTCGAGATGCGCGAACGGACGCTGTGAGGTGAGCAGCGAGGAGGAAGACTCCAAGGCGGAGCGGTCCTCCTCGCTGACCGATTTTGAACTGGTTGAACGATTGGGTTGTCTCGGCGAGGGCTGCCTGACCGCCACCATTCCCACGGTGCTGCTGATTGTGGCGCCAATTTACATGCTGTTGCACTGAACGACGATGTCTCGACACCACGAAACGCCCGAAACCCGCTCGGTTCGCCTGCTCCGCGTCGGCGAGCAGGTGCGCCATGCGCTGTCTGAGGTGCTGATGCGCGGCGACGTGCACGACGAGACGCTCGCCAGCCATTTGGTCTCGATTACCGAAGTCCGCATGTCGCCCGATCTCAAGCACGCCACGGTGTTCGTGAAGCCGCTGCTCGGCAAGGACGAGGAAGCGGTGCTCAAGGCGCTGCGCACCAACACCGCCTATCTGCAGAGCGAAGTCGCGCGGCGCGTGAACACCCGATATGCCGCGCGCATCAAATTCCTCGCCGACGAGAGTTTCGACGAAGGCAGCCGTATCGATACGCTGCTGCGCGATCCGAACGTCGCGCGCGATCTCGAATCGGAAGGCTGAGGCCGCTCGCTCCGGTGCCGACCGCACCGCGCGTTTCATCGCATCTTAACGCCCTGGCGACACGAATGGCTGCAATTGTGCGGTATCGGCAAACGCCGGCCCGCGGTCTTGGGGTCGCTCCGATGATCGATGTCGCTCTGTGTATTGGCCGGGACCATGATCCCTGGCTGGTCCTGCTCGCCGTGTTCGTGTGCTGTACCGGCGCGTTCGCCATCATGCAGATGTTCGGCCGCGCGCAGGCGACCGTCGGAGTCCAGCGAATCGCCTGGCTGTTCCTCACTGCGATCGGTGCGGGCGCGACGATATGGTGCACGCACTTCGTCGCGATGCTGGCCTATCGCGCGGGCGTGCCCGTCCGGCTCGATCCGGTGCTCACGATCGTGTCGCTGATCGCGGCAATCGCCGGCACCGCCGCCGGATTCGCAGTCGCGACCTGGCGCCGGTCGATTCCGGTCGCGACGCTCGGCGGCGTGTTCGTCGGGCTGGCGATTTCGGCGATGCATTACACCGGCATGGCGGCCTATAGGGTCGACGGGATCGTCGAATGGCGCGTGCCCTATGTCGTCGCCTCGCTGCTGTGCGCGGCGGTGTTCGGCGGCGCGGCGCTCGCCGCGGCGTCGACTCCTCGCCTCGGGAAGTACCGGATCGCCGCCGGCACTGCGCTGCTCGTCACGGCGATCGCCACGCTCCATTTCGTCGCGATGACTGCGCTGCGCATCACGCCGCTTCGCCTCAGCACCGCGCCGCTCGAGCCCGAGCAGATGCAGGCACTCGGACTAGCGACTGCGCTGGTCGGGCTGCTGGTCATCGCCGCGGGCGTTTTCGCGGCGCTGATCGATCGCTGGACGCGCACGGACGCGATGCAGCGGCTACACCATATGGCGATGAACGATTCGCTCACCGGCCTGCCGAACCGCGCGAGTTTCCAGGAGGAACTCGCGCGCCGGATCGCCCTGGCGCGCGGCACCGGAACGCAGCTCGGGCTGGTCGCGATCGATCTCAATCGCTTCAAGGAAATCAATGACGTGCACGGCCACAAGGCGGGAGATCAGGTCCTCGCGGTGCTGGCCGAGCGAATGGCCGGCCAGATGGGCCGAAACGAAATGGTCGCACGGCTCGGCGGCGACGAGTTCGTCGCGATCGTGCGTTTCGATCGCCGCAGCCAGCTGGTCGCCTTCACCGAGCGCCTCAAGACCTTGATCGAAGCGCCGCTGTCGATCGGCGGGTTCGACACGCGCGTCGGTGCGAGCATTGGCGTGGCGGTCTATCCCGACGATGCCAGCGATACCGAGACGCTGACCAACAACGCCGACCTCGCCATGTATCGCGCCAAGAGCCAGCGCGCGCTGACAGCGTGCTTCTACGACGCGCCGCTCGACGAAGCGATCCGCGATCGGCGCGAGCTCGCAAACGACTTGCGCATGGCGATCGACGAGGGTCGGCTCGACATCCATTATCAAGTGCAGACCTCGGTCTCGACGCACGAAGTGACGGGCTATGAGGCGCTGCTACGCTGGACGCATCCGCGCCGCGGCGCGATCTCGCCGGCGGTGTTCATTCCCATCGCCGAGGAGAACGGGCTGATCCTCGCACTCGGCGAATGGGTGCTGCGCCGCGCGTGTAGCGACGCGATGGGGTGGGACCATCGCTCGAAGGTCGCAGTCAACGTGTCGCCGGTGCAGCTCGCGCATGCCGATCTGCCGCGGCTGATTCATCAGATCCTGCTCGACACCGGGCTTCCACCGCGGCGGCTCGAAGTCGAGTTGACCGAATCGGCGATCATGGCCGATCGCGAGCGGGCGCTGCACGTCCTTCGCCAGATCAAGGCCATGGGCATCGGAATCGCACTCGACGATTTCGGCACCGGCTATTCTTCGCTCGAGACGCTGCGGGCGTTTCCGTTCGACAAGATCAAGCTCGACCGGCTGTTCGTCTCCGAACTCGAGGACAGTCCCCAGGCGGTCGCGATCATCCGCGCGGTTTTGGCACTGGGCCGGAGCCTGTCGATCCCGGTGCTCGCCGAAGGCATCGAGACCGAGCGCCAGCTGGTCGTGTTGCGACGCGAGGGCTGCGACGAAGTCCAGGGCTTCCTGCTGGGCTATCCCAAGGCAACTGCCGACTATGCGCGGCCGGCGCGCGAGCAACCTACCGACCCGGCGCCACGCGACGACGATATCAGCGACGCGGCCTGAAGAATTACTTCAGGTTAAGCGCGCCTTCCGGAGAATTACCTGCGGCAAAACCCTTCGGGGCGAACCCGGAACGAACAAGTCCGGGCTCCCGCGCGGCCATGATTTCCGCTTTGTTGACAGTGTCGCGGCGCCTGGGCGCCGTCCTGCAGGAGATCGCAGATGGACATGCGGACCGAGCGCATCGTCGCGCTCGTCGCCTTCGCCGTCATGAGCTCGGCAGCTTTCGCCGAAGGCGCGCGGCCACCGCGCCTGCCGCGGCTGTCGCCCGATGCGCCGGTGGCGGCGATGCGCGAACGCCTCGCGTCGGGCCGCGCGTTATCGCGGCTGCCCAATCCGTGCGAGACGCTCTTCCGCCGCGCTGAACGCACTACTGCCTCGGCTTCCGTCGCGAACCGCGGTGGCGAAAAAGGCGACGCCGCGGCCGCGTGCGCGGTCGATCCAGAGGCCGGCGCGCAGCGCATAGGCTTCGCCGGCGTGTCCGCTCCACGCCGCGCCGTCGCCGAACAAATCGTCGGCACATCCGTTCCGCGGCGTCGGCAGCAACTGCGTAGCGAGGCCATAGCGGCAATAGAAGCCTTTTGACGTATCGCCGTTGGCGCCGTCGAAGCGCCACGCCTCACGTTCGAGCTCGGCGATCGATTCGCGACTGAGGAAGCCGTCGCCCTGGCGCAGCAGCAACGCGCCGATCTTTGCCAGATCGCGCATCGAGAGCCGCATCCCGCCCTGCGGACTGAACAGCGCGCCATTGTCGCCCAGGCCGTAACTGGAAAGATCGCAGCCGGCTTCGCTCGCCACCGGGCAAGGCGGCGGCGCACCCTGCAGATCGTCGCGCGCGACCTCGCCGTTCGCGCGGTAGAGCACTACCGCCCGTGCCGTCTTGGTCGCGCTGCAGCCGCTCCAGTTGAAGCAGGCGTCGAGCGCGAGCGGCACGAACACCAGGCGCTGCATCAGCCGGTCGAAGCGCTCGCCGCCCGCCCGCTCCATCACGCTTGCCACGACCGGAAAGCCGATATTGGCATAGCGGAAAGTGCTGCCCGGCGAGTGCGCCGAGTCCCAGGCTTTGGGATCGGCCAGCGCATCCCGCAATTTGCGCGGAAACGGCACGATATAATCGATTCCGTCCGCAAGGCTCGAGCGGTGCGAGAGCAGCAGCCGCAGCGTAATCGGCACGTCGGGAAACGCCGGATTGCGCAGTTTCCACCCGAGCCAATCGGACACGTCGCGGTCGAGGTCGAGCGTTCCCGCCTCGACCATCCGCATCACGCCGAGTGCGACCACCAGCTTCGATATGCTCGCGACGCGCACTGGGTCGTCCGCCGTGACGCGTCGGCCGGTCGCGCGATCGGCGATGCCCGACGCGCGGGCCGCGGTCCTGCCATTGGCATCGAAGGCGACCCGAACTTCCGCCGCCCGTGTCGAGCAACCGGCAAGCAACAGCAGAAACAGAAGCACGCGCATACTGCGATCCTTCCGGAGCAGGGTCGCGCGCGCAACGAAAAAGGGGCCCGGTTGCCCGAGCCCCTCGATCGTTCAGCGTCGAACTTCGATCAGTCGCGGTCGCCGGTGAGGAATGCCGGCGAGAAGTCGGGCTCGGGGCCCTCCTCCTTGCCGCCGCCTTCGCCGCGCTCACGGCGGGGACCCCGATCACCCCGGCCTTCGCCGCGATCACCGCGGTCGCGGCGCGGGCCACGATCGCCACGGTCGCCGCCACGGCCACCGCCACCATCGCGGCGCGGGCCACGATCACCACGGTCTCCGCGATCGCCACGCGGCTCGCGCGGTTCGCGGGCAGGACGCGTGTCTTCGAGCTCGGCTCCGGTTTCCTGGTCGACGACGCGCATCGACAGGCGCACCTTGCCGCGCGGATCGATCTCGAGCACCTTGACCTTGACTTCCTGGCCTTCGCTCAGGACGTCCGAGACTTTCTCGACGCGCTCGTTCTTGATCTCCGAGACATGCACCAGCCCGTCGCGGCCGCCCATGAAATTCACGAACGCACCGAAATCGACGAGATTGACCACCTTGCCGGCATAGACCTTGCCGACCTCGGGCTCCTCGACGATGCCGAGGATCCACTTCTTGGCGGCTTCGATCTGGTTCACGTCCGACGAGCTGATCTTGATCACGCCTTCGTCGTCGATGTCGACCTTGGCGCCGGTGGTGGCGACGATCTCGCGGATCACCTTGCCGCCGGTGCCGATCACTTCGCGGATCTTGGTCTTGTCGATCGTGATCGTCTCGATCCGCGGCGCGTGGGCGGAAAGCTCCTCGCGGGTATGATCGAGTGCCTTGGCCATTTCGCCCAGGATGTGCGCGCGGCCCTCATTGGCCTGTGCCATCGCGACGCGCATGATCTCCTCGGTGATGCCGGCGATCTTGATGTCCATCTGCAGGCTGGTGATGCCCTCGCTGGTGCCCGCGACCTTGAAGTCCATGTCGCCGAGATGGTCCTCGTCGCCCAGGATGTCGGATAGGACCGCGAAGTCCTTGCCTTCGAGGATCAAGCCCATCGCGATGCCGCTGACGGGGCGCTTGAGCGGCACGCCGGCGTCCATCATGCTGAGCGAACCGCCGCACACCGTCGCCATCGACGACGAGCCGTTCGACTCGGTGATGTCCGAGGTCACGCGGATCGTGTAGGGGAACTCTTCCTTGCTCGGCAGCACCGGGTGCAGTGCGCGCCACGCCAGCTTACCATGCCCGACTTCACGACGGCCCGGCGCGCCGAAGCGGCCGACTTCACCAACCGAATAGGGCGGGAAGTTATAGTGCAGCATGAAATGCTGGTAGCTGAGCCCGTTCAGCCCATCGATCATCTGCTCGCTATCCTTGGTACCGAGCGTGGTGGTGGCGATGGTCTGCGTCTCGCCGCGCGTGAACAGCGCGGACCCGTGCGAGCGCGGCAGGAAATGCACTTCGGCCTCGATCGGGCGCACGGTCTTCGTGTCGCGGCCGTCGATGCGGCGGCCTTCCTTCAGGATCGCGGTGCGGACGACTTCGGCTTCGAGCTTCTTGAATGCCTTGCTCGCCTTGAGCGCCTCGACGGGCGATTCGGCGGTCAGCGTTGCCTTGAGCTCGCCCTTGAGTTCGGTCAGCGCGGCTTGCCGCTCGGCCTTCTTCACATTCTTGTACGCCGCGTCGATCTTGGCGGCGAACGCAGGGCGCAGCTTCTCGACCCAGGCCTTGGTCGGATCGGTGATATCGACGTCCCAGGGCTCCTTGGCGGCCTGTTCGGCGAGCCTGATGATCGCCTTGATGACGTCCTGGCTCGCTCTGTGCGCGAACATGATCGCGCCGAGCATCACGTCTTCCGACAGCTCCTTGGCTTCGGATTCGACCATCATCACGGCGTCGTGGGTTGCCGCGACGACCAGGTCGAGTTCGCCGGCGAGCACGTCGGCGTCCGACGGGTTGAGCTGATATTCGCCGTCCTTATAGCCGACGCGCGCGGCGCCGATCGGGCCGAGGAACGGAACGCCCGAGAGCGTCAGCGCCGCGGAAGCCGCGACCATCGCGACGATGTCGGGCTCGTTCTCGCCGTCATAGGAAAGCACCTGCGCGATGCAGTTGATCTCGTTGTAGAAGCCTTCGGGGAACAGCGGGCGGACCGGACGGTCGATCAGGCGGCTGATCAGCGTCTCGCGCTCGGTGGCGCCGCGCTCGCGCTTGAAAAAGCCACCAGGGATGCGGCCGGCAGCCGAGAACTTCTCCTGATAGTGCACGGTCAGCGGAAAGAAGTCCTGGCCTTCCTTCACGCTCTTGGCGGCGGTCACCGCGCAGAGCACCACGGTTTCGCCGAGCGTCGCAATCACGGCGCCGTCGGCCTGGCGGGCAACCTTGCCCGTTTCGAGTGTGAGGGTCTTGCCGCCCCACTCGATCGATACGGTTTTCTTGTCGAACATTGGATTTCCTTCACGCCCCGCGCCCTATGCGCGAGGGGCCTCAGATGCGGGAGACATCCTCCCGCTGTTGGCGGACTTTCCGCCAGCAACCCTGCCGCCGAATTGCGCGCAGGGCCGATAAGCGAACGGCGCCCGAAGGCGCCGCCCCATGTTATTTGCGAAGCCCGAGCTTCGCGATCAAATCCGCGTAGCGAGCGCCGTCCTTCTTCTTGAGATAGTCGAGGAGGCTGCGGCGCTTGTTGACCAGCATCAGCAGACCACGACGCGAATGATTGTCCTTCACGTGGGTCTTGAAGTGCTCGGTCAGGTTGTTGATCCGCTCAGTGAGGATCGCAACCTGCACTTCGGGGCTGCCGGTATCGCCACTGACGCGGGCGTGTTCCTTGACGAGCGCGTCCTTGCGCTCCGCGGTAATCGACATGTGCTTCGTATTCCTTCGACATCTTTTACAAGTTGAAGCCGCGCACGACCCGGACTTGTCCGGCCAGAGCCTCCACCAGCGCCACGGGGATATCGCCCAGCTGCGCGAAATAAAGGCCATCGTCGGCGGCATTCCCGGCCAGTACCTGCCCCTTGCGGAGCTGCCCTGCCTGGTCGGGAGTGAGGAATAGAGCCGGGATGTCGACCAGCCCCGCCCTCAGCGGCAGGAGCAATGTTTCAAGCCGGAGGCCCTTAGCGGCATCCGCCAGTTTGTCCAGCGAAATCGCGTGTTCAAGCGTGAACGGACCCGCTTTGATCCGTCGTAGATAGGTGACGTGCCCCACGGTTCCAAGCGCCAGCGCGATGTCCCGTGCAAGCGAACGGATGTAGGTGCCCTTGGAGACGTGCGCTCGGAGCGTAAACTCTTCTAAATCCTCCCCGGAACGGGGAGGGGGACCGCCGGCCGTAGGCCGGTGGTGGAGGGGGCCCACGGCAAGCGATTCCGGCGTGGAGGGCCCCCTCCACCATGCTTCGCATGGTCCCCCTCCCCGTTCCGGGGAGGATCTAAGATCGAAAACCACCACCTTCCGGCTCGCGAGCTGCACGTCCTCCCCCGCTCGCGCGAGATCATACGCCCGCTCGCCATCCACCTTCAGCGCCGAATAGGCCGGCGGCACCTGCTCGATCGGTCCCGTAAACCGCGCGAGCACCGCTTCCAGCGCCGCCAGCGAAGGCCGCACATCGCTCGTAGCAATCACCTTGCCCTCGGCGTCGAGCGTATCGGTCTGCTCGCCGAACCGGATCGTGAAATCATAGATTTTGTCGCTGTCGAGCATCCGCCCGGCGAGCTTGGTCGCCTCGCCGACGGCGATCGGCAGCACGCCGGTGGCGAGCGGATCAAGCGTCCCGCCGTGCCCGACCTTGTGCTTGCCATGGCCGCCCTCGCGCAGCGCGCGCTTGACCGCGCCCACGCCCTGCGTCGAGCCGAGCCCCAATGGCTTGTCGAGAATCAGCCAGCCGTGCATGGCTTCAGGCTAGGTTGACGCCGCCGAGGAAGATGCGTGCGATGCCGTTGGCGAGTGGACCGACGAACCGGCCGATGACGTCGAGCCGGGGCGACAGACTGGGCAGCACCCAGATCAGCAGCACCATCACCAGCAGCCCATAGCGCCCGATCTGCGCGTAGCGGATCGCGAGCGGTCGCGGCAGCAGTCCCTCCACGACATGGCTGCCGTCGAACGGCGGGATCGGCAGCAGATTGAAGATGCACAGGAAGATGTTGATCATCAGGAAGTTGAACAGATTCGCCACGACGAATCGCGCCAGCCCTTCGGTCGGCACATCGCCCCGCCATGCGACGAATGCGCCGAGCGCGACCGTAGCTAGCGCACCCATGAACAGGTTCATCAGCGGTCCGGCGAGCGCGACCAACACGCCGTCGACGCGCGGGTTACGGAGACGGCGCGGGTTTAGTGGCACCGGCTTGGCCCAGCCGAACACCGGCGCATGGGCGAGCGCGAGCATTAGCGGCAGGATGATCGTGCCGAACGGATCGACATGGGTCAGCGGATTGAGGCTCAATCGTCCGCGCTCCGCGGCGGTCGAGTCGCCGAGCATGTTCGCGACATAGCCGTGCGCGACTTCGTGAAACACGATCGCTGCGATCATCGGCACGATCCATGTCGCAGCCGAAAAGAGAATGTCGCTCAGTGCAAGTTCCTTCGCGCGCGGCTGAAACCCGCCGCTCGCGGCTTGATCTAGGGGCAGTCGCGGCGGTTCGCCAGTTTCAGTCGTTCTTGCGCTTCTTTTCGCGCTTCGGCGGCGGACCGCTACGGACCAGCCGGTCGATCCGGCAGCGGTCCCGCCCGACGAGGATCGTGCTCGAATCGTCGACCGTGTCGAAGCCCCAGTTGACCACGCCGATCCGCGTCGCGAACGGCAGGTCGACGCACGGGCCGAACATGCTGGCATAATACCAGTTGCGGCGCGCATCCTGGAGATAGATGCCTTGGCCATCGCGGGCCGCTTCGAAATCGTAGAGATTGCCGAACCGCGTGAACGGAATCGACGCGCGTTCGCCCGAATGGGGGCCCGGCGTCGGGCCCGACGGCGTTTGGGGCTCGGCATGCGCAGCGCCAGCGAACGCCAGCGCGGCGAAAGCGGCCGTCAGATATGCTTTCATGGCCCGTTCCTCGATGTTCCCCCGCAAGTCTCATTCTGTTCGCCTGTACGCTCGATGAAGTGCTTGCGGCACAGCGCCAGATAGCGGTCGTTGCCGCCGATCTCGGTCTGCGCCCCGCTGGTCACCGCGCGGCCCGCGCTGTCGACGCGCAGGTTCATTGTCGCCTTGCGCCCGCACAGGCACACCGATTTGAGTTCGGTGAGCGAATCGGCGATCGCGAGCAGCCGCGCCGAGCCGGCGAACAGATTGCCCGTGAAGTCGGTGCGCAGACCGCCGCGAGCTGGTCGACCTGCGCTTCGGACAGGAACTGTGCCTCGTCGACCAGGATGCAATGCAGCGGCGCGTTCGCCAGCTCCTTCTCGATGCACGCGCGCAGGTCGGTGGCCGCGTCGAACGCGACTGCGTCGGCGGCGAGTCCGATTCGCGAGGCGATCACGCCGACGCCCGCGCGGTCGTCGACCACGGCGGTGAACAGCAAGGTGCGCATCCCGCGCTCGCGATAGTTGAAATCGGCCTGCAGCAGCGTGGTCGATTTCCCCGCGTTCATCGAGGCATAGTAGAAATAGAGCTTGGCCATGACGCCGTTGTAGCGTCCAACCTAGGGCCTGTCCTCATATCCGGCAACGGCCGAGACGGAGCGGATTTTGGCGCGTGGGTAGGAGCGACGAGGGAGCGATGCTTAAGCATCGTGACCGAGGAGCGACGCCCTCCACGCGCCAAAATGATCAGGTGAAACAGCGCCCCGCGCTGTTTCAGCCGTGCCTGGGAGGCACGGCGACCTGATCATCCCGCCCCGAAGGGGTCGCGCTCAGGAGCCCTGTGGTCTTCCTCGCTTGCTTGCGCGTAGCTTTTGCTACGCGTCTGCGCTGCACTCGTCGCCACAGGGCTCCTGAGCGCGATCTCGGCCATTGCCGGATATGAGGACAGGCCCTAGCCCTCATCCCAGAGAAAGCTTAGGGATCAAGCCTTCTCCGGCTCGCGCGTCGCGAGCTTCTCCATCGGCACATTGGCGAACATCGCCTTGACCGCCGGGCGTTCGTTGATGCGGCTCAGCCAGGCGATCAGCCCGGGCGTATCCGCTTCGTTGACATAGTCGGGGAAGCCTGCGGGCATGCGGCAGGCAATCGCGAAGTTGCAGATGTCGGCGAGCGAATAGCCCGAATCGACCAGCCACTCATGGTCCTTCAGCCGATCCTCCAGGCGTCGCACCGATACGCCGATCTTGCGATATTCCTCGTCGAGGAGATCCTGCGGAAAACCCTCGCGCGCCCGGCGCCATTTGACCTGCTGCTCGGGAATCGGGACCTTCTTGAGGTGTTCCTCGAAGTCGGCGTCGGACATCGACTGGGCAATCGGGCGGATGCCGATGTGCCAGCCGATCGTCGAAACGCACCAGCAGAAATATTCGTCGACCCATTTGGTCCAGATGCGCATGTTGGCGCGCTCGAACGGGTCGGCCGGGCGTAGCGAGACGCCGTCCTCGGGAAACACGTCCTCGAGATATTCGCAGATCACGGTGGATTCGGTGACGATCTTGCCGTCGTGCCACAGCGCCGGCACCTGGCCGCGCGGATTGATGGCCTTGAACCAGTCCGAATGCTGTTCGAACTTGCTCGGATCGAGCCGCACGCCCTCGAAGTCGACGCCTTTCTCGTAAAGCGTCAGCAGCGGCTTGAGCGAATTGGCGGCGGGTCCGAAACTGTAGAGCTTGAGCACGTCCCTCTCCTGTAATTCTGTCGACACGGCATAGCGCCAAGCGGCAGTGTTTACAGGGGTGGAGATTCTACCCGTCGGAGCACCACGGCAAACAAGAGCGAAAGCATGAGGCCGCCTCCCTGGAGATGGAGACTGGCACCGCTGATCGCGGAGGAAAATCGAGCGGCAGGTGGGAGGCTTCTGTTGCCCGGTGCCTCCCGAACCGCTGGAATCCGCTTCTGTTGCCCGGTGCGGTCCAACCGCGCTTTTGTCTGTCTAACCTAGACCGTTAGGTCTTGGGTTAGGCCGCAATCGCGAGTGCTTCGTTGTCGTTAGCACTTGTGTGATGGGCCGTTGCGGTGGTCCCATTCCGGGCAAAAACAGCGCCTTTCAATACACGTCGATCCTGGTTCGGCCCCATCAGGAACGGCCTTCATTGAAGTCGTTTCTGGTGGAGCCGCCGGGTACTGCCCCCGGGTCCGCTGCATCTATTCTACGCCGCAGTTTATCGCCATAGCCGGCAAGCCGGCACCTCCTATATAGGCTTGAATCTCTGAATGAAAAGCGGCGCGCCTTCACAACGCCGCAATGGCTAGGCAAGACTGATCCATGCTGACCCAGCGCTCGCGCTATGCGCTCCGATCGATGCTGTTTCTGGCCCAACAACCCGAAGGCGGCGCGCCGACTTCGATGAACCGCATCGCGAGCGAGGCGAACGTGCCTCGCAAATTCCTCGAACTGATCCTCGCCGACCTGCGCGAGGCCGGGCTGCTGCTCAGCACGCGCGGCAAGATGGGCGGCTATCGGCTGTCGCGCCCCGCGCAGATGATCTCGCTCGGTGAGATCGTGCGCGTGATCGAAGGGCCGCTCGCGCTGGTCCCGTGCGTCAGCCTGACCGCCTATCGCCGGTGCAACGACTGCAAGGACGAAGCGACCTGCGCGATCCGCCACGCCATGGCGCGCGTTCGCAACGAGACGGCGCGGATTCTGGACGGCACCAGCCTTGCCCAGGCCAATGCCGCTGTCGTCCTTGAGGCGGCTTAGGCGCTCCGGCTCTTCAATTCGTCGCGAATTTCACGCAGCAGCACCACGTCCGCAGGCTCGGCGGCGGGTTCGGCGGTCCCTGCCGCCTTCTCCTTTTCGACCGAAGCCATCAGCCTGTTCACGCCGCGCACGATCAGGAACACGATGAACGCCAGTATCACGAAGTTGATCACGACGGTGATGAACTCGCCATAGCCGAGCACCGGCACGCCCGCCGCCTTGAGCGCTTTATAGTCGAGCAGCGATCCCTTATAGGTCGCGGGGATTTCGCCCAGCCGGACGAAATGGCTCGAGAAGTCGAAGCCGCCGAACAGCGCGCCGATGACTGGCGTGATGATGTCGTCGGTCAGCGATTTGGTAATGTTGCCGAACGCCGCGCCGATGATCACGCCGACGGCGAGATCGAGTACGTTACCCCGCGCAATGAAGGTGCGGAATTCCTGCCACATCGCCTGGTCTCCTCCGTTATGCACCGCTTCCGCAACGACATAGCCGCAATTCTGCCGATTTCCGAATTTGCTTTCAGCGCCAGTGTGCTTCTCGTATAAGACACCTGGCAACGACCGAGAGGAAGAGAAGTCAATGAAGCTCCGTGCTGCGCTCACGCTGGTTTCCGCGGTGCTGCTCACTGCCTGCGGCGTCAACAGCGTGCCCCGCTCCGAAGAGAACGCAAAGGCGCGTTGGGCCGATGTCCAGGCCGCCTATCAACGTCGCGCCGATCTGATCCCCAACATCGTCGCGACCGTGAAGGGTGCGGCGGCGTCGGAGGGCAAGATCCTCACCGACGTCACCAACGCGCGCGCCAGTGCCACGCGCATCCAGGTGACCGCGAACGACTTGTCCGACGAGAACAAGGTCCAGCAGTTCCAGGCTGCACAGCAGGCGCTGAGCGGCTCGCTCGGCCGGTTGCTCGCGACCGCCGAGGCCTATCCCGATCTCAAGAGCCAGGCGCGTTTCGGCGACCTGGTGACCGAGCTCGAGGGTACCGAGAACCGGATCAACATCGCGGTGCGCGACTACAACACTGCGGTGCAGGCGTATAACACGACGATTCGCACCTTCCCCGACGCGATCGGTGCCAAGGTCTTCTACGGCGCCAAGCCGATGGTGCCGTTCCAGGCCAAAGCAGGTGCCGACACGGCGCCGACGGTCAATTTCGGGAACACGAACTGAGCCAAGGCACAAAGACCGCAGCGATGCTGCTCGCACTGGTTCCCGCCCTGCTGCTCGTCGGATTCGGAACCGCGCCGACGCCCAGCAAGGCGGCAGCGAAGGGCTATCCTGCGCTGACCGGACGAGTGGTCGACGCCGCGCACATTCTTGGGCCAGCCGCGCGCAATGCGCTGGAGCAGGAGCTGGCCCTGGCGGGAGCGAAGACCAAGCACCAGATGGTGGTGGTCACCGTAGCGAGCCTTCACGGCCGTAATATCGCGGATTATGGCGTCGGCCTCGGCCGGAGCTGGGGCATCGGACGCAATGGCATCAACGATTGCGTATTGCTGATCGTCGCGCCCAAGGAGCACAAGGTGCGCGTCGAAGTCGGCTATGGTCTCGAAGGCGTGCTCCGCGACGAGGAAGCGGGGCACATTATCCAGAACGATATCCTGCCGCCCTTCCGCGCCGGCGACCTATCGGCGGGTATTGTCGCTGGTACCAAGGCCATTTTGCACGAAATCGACGTGCCGGGAGCTACTCCGTGAACCTGATCCGCACTCTGCTCGCGCTGCTGATGCTGCTGCCGATCCCGGCGATGGCAGCGCCCAGCTTCCCGCCGCTCACGGGCCGCGTGGTGGATGCGGCAAAGCTTTTGACGCCCGAGCAGAAAGCCGAGCTCGAAGCATTGTCCGCCTCGGTAGAGCAGGCATCGACGCGCCAGCTCGTGGTCGCGACGATCCCCGATCTCCAGGGCTATGACATCGCCGATTACGGCTTTCAGCTCGGCCGCGCGTGGCAGATCGGGCAGAAGGATGCGAACAACGGCATCATCCTGATCGTCGCGCCGAATGAGCGCAAGGTGCGGATCGAAGTCGGCTACGGGCTCGAGCCGATCATGACCGATGCGCTGTCGAATCGCATCATCCAGGAGCAGATCCTTCCGCGCTTCCGCGACAAGGATATTCCAGGCGGGATCGTCGCGGGCGCCAACGCCATTGCCGAGCAGATGAAGCTGCCGCTCGAAGCCGCCGAGCAGCGCGCCAAGGCGGCTGCCCCGCCGGTGCGCTCGGCGCGCCACCGCGGGTTCCCGATCGAAGTGCTGTTCGTGCTGGGAGTCGTGGGGTTCGTGATCGTTTCGAGTATCGGGGGTGCGATTGCCGGCGGTGCGCGCGGCCGACGCTACGGCGCGAACGTCGGCGGCGGCGGTGGCAGCGGAATCCTGCCCGTAGTGCTCTGGGGCATCGCCAATGAGATCGGCCGTGAGGCCGGCCGCGGTTCCTGGGGCGGCGGCGGTTCCTCGTGGGGCGGCGGCGGCGGGGGCAGTGACTGGGGCGGTGGTGGAGGCGGCGGCTTCTCGGGCGGCGGAGGGTCGTTCGGCGGCGGCGGCGCGTCGGGGAGCTGGTGACGATGCGGTTGAACGATAGCGACCGCGCCAAGGTCGCGGCGGCAGTGGCAGCCGCCGAGGCCGAAACCGATGGCGAGATCGTCACGGTGATCGCCGGGCGGTCGGACGCCTATCACGACGTCGCATTGCACTGGACGATCCTCGCGATGCTGCTCGTGCTCGCGCTGCTTGCCTGGGTGCCCACACCGCTCGAATGGCTGCACACGCATCTCGTCGAGAGCTGGGCGGAGACCGTCCCGCCGCGCTGGTATCTGACGTTCGCCCTGCTGTTCATGGCAGTGACCTTCCTCATCGCGCGCGTCGTGTTCGCGCTCGACGCACTGCGGCTGCTGCTCACGCCCGCCGGGACCAAGGCGCGGCGCGTGCGGCGCCAGGCACTCGCGCTGTTCCGCACCGCCGCCGAGAAGCGCACGCGCGCCGCCACCGGCGTATTGCTTTATCTTTCGGTGGCCGAGCGCCGCGCCGAGCTGATCGCCGACGAATCGATCCATTCGAAAGTCCCCCATGAAGTATGGGGCGACGCGATGGCGGCACTGATCGCCGCAGTGCGCGACGGGCGGCCGGGCGATGGGCTGGCCGACGCGATCGGCCGAATCGGCAAGATCCTCGCCGAACATTTCCCGCGCAGCCCCGACGACACGAACGAGCTTCCCGATCGGCTTATCGAACTCTAAGTCGGCCGCCATGGCGGAAGAGCAGGAAGAGATCGTCTGGTCGGGCAAGTGGATCACGGCCAAGCGCCGCGGCCGCTGGGAATATGTCTCGCGCGCGCGCAACATCCGCGCGGCGGTGATCCTCGCGATCGACGACGGCCATGCGATCCTGATCGAGCAATATCGCGTCCCGCTCGGCCGGAGCAGCCTCGAGCTGCCCGCCGGGCTAATCGGTGACGATCACGCCGACGACACCGTCGCCGTCGCCGCCGAACGCGAACTCGAGGAAGAGACCGGCTATCGCGCCGCGCGGTTCGAACCGGTCGGCGAATTCTTTGCCTCGCCCGGCATGGTCACCGAGAGCTTCACTTTGGTTCGCGCGACGGGGCTCACGCGGGTCGGCGAAGGTGGCGGCATCGGAGAGGAAGCGATCGTGGTCCATCGCGTACCGCTGGGCGAAGTGCCCGCGTTCGTCGCCGCCAAGCGCGCCGAAGGTGCCGCGATCGACGTCAAGCTCCTGCTGCTGCTCGCCGGGGATATCCTCGGCGGCTGAGACTGATTTGGTTCGCGCGAAGCCGCGAAGACGCCAAGAGCAAGTCCGCCGCGAGAGCGGCGCAGAGAAAACCGGTGCGAGGACGGACTCGCGGCAAGCATCGATCGCCATCTTCGCGCCTTCGCGTCTTCGCGCGAAATATTCATGTTCGCGCAGAGTGACCCGAGCCGCAGAGTTGGCAGCGACGCTCGAGCGCTACCCGCGGTCAGACTTGCGCGTTGGCGACCCGCTTTAGCGGAAATTGTCGGCGTAGGTCTGGAGCTTGAGCTTGCGCTCCGGCGCCGCGATCACGTGATAGCTATGGCCTTCGCGTTCGGCATAGGCTTTGGCCGCGTCGAGCGTCGGAAAGCCGAGGCGCAGCTGATTGGCAACGTCGCCGCTGCCCGCCCAGCCGGTGAGTGGGTCGGCGCGCTGCGCTTCGCCCGGCTCGAACTCGAGGATCCAGCCGTCGGTCCGCGCGCGGCCGGACTGCATGGCGTTCTTGGGCTGCTGATAGATGCGTGCATTGGCCATGGCGCGAGTCTCTAGCGCGGTGCGTTGGCGCGCGCATCTGCCTTTTTCGTCCGCAATGTCGCCGACGCGCTCGCCGGATCGTCCGGCCATGGGTGCTTCGGGTAACGCCCGCGCATCTCCTTCGCGACCGCGGCCCAGCTGCCTTTCCAAAAGCCCGGCAGGTCCCTCGTAGTCTGGATCGGGCGGCCGGCTGGCGAAGTGAGCGCGAGTACCAGCGGAACTTGGCCGTTGCCGACGCGCGGATGCTCGGCCAGTCCGAACAGAGCCTGCACCCGCACGTCGACGCGCGGGCCACCCTCGGCGGCATAGTCGATCGGATGGCTCGATCCGGCCGGCGTTTCGAGCCGCGCCGGCGCGATGCGGTCGAGCGCGCGCGCGCCATCCCAGCCGAGCAGGCCCAGCAGTGCCTGGGTGAGCCCCTCCTGGGAAAGCGCGTCGAGCCGGCGCTTGCCGGCGAGCAGCGGTGCCAGCCAGGCATCGAGACTGTCGCGAAGCGCCGCGTCGCTCAGCACATTGTCGGCGCCGCCATGATCGGCGGCGAAGGCCGCGCGCTGGCGTAGCGCGATCGCAGTCTCGGACCAGGGGAGCAGTTCGAGCCCGTGCGCGCGAACGCCTTCGAGCAGCGCGGTTTCGATTTCGGCACTACTCGCGCCCGAATCGGGCCCTGCGCTCAACCGCACCGCGCCCAATCGCCGCTCGCGCTGTGCCTGCACTGCGCCGGTCGCGGGATCGAAAGTGACGGTCCGGCGGGTTTCGACGTGATTCGCGAACAGCGTCTCCACTGTCGCCTGGTCGATCGGCGCCGCGGACAGGATGCGTGCGCCCGCGGCCATGCCCTGAGTCTCGGCGACCGCGAGCCATTCCGACCGCGCGAGCGGCGACGTCGCGTCGAGCTTGAATCCACGGCCGCCCACTGAGGCCCAGGTCTCGCCCGACGAGTCGCGCCGCCGAGCGACGCGATCGGGAAAGGCGAGCGCGACGCAACGCGCTATATCCTGCGCGCCGGTTTGGGGCGGCTCCGCGGGTACGAGCCTGGCCCATCGCTCCGCCAGCCTTCGCCCATTCTCGGCGCGCTGGCCGCGTTCGCTGAGCCAGCGCCGCAGCCGCAGTTCGAGGTCGGCGTCGCTACCGCCCAGCCCGCGCTCGCCGAGCAGCACGGCGATTTCGGCCGCTGTCTTCGCCAGCCCGATCTCCCCTGCGCGCACCAACATGTGCCCCAGCCGTGGCGGCAGCGGCAGCGCCGCGATCGCGCGGCCATGGTCGGTCGGCCGGCCATCGCCGTCGATGGCGTCGAGCGACTGCAGCCGGTTCCGCGCTTCGGCGATCGCGGCTTGGGGCGGCGGGTCCAGCCAGCGCAGCTGGCGCGGATCGGCGACGCCCCATAGCGCGCAGTCGAGCGTGAGCGCCGAGAGATCGGCTTCGAGGATCTCGGGCGTGTCGAAGCGCGGCAGGCCGGCGGTCGCGGCTTCTTCCCACAGCCGATAGGCAGTGCCCGGTCCCTGGCGCGCCGCGCGGCCCGCGCGCTGCGTCACGGCAGCCTGGCTCGCGCGCTCGGTCACCAGCCGAGTCATGCCCGCGGCGCGATCGTAGCGCGGGCGCCGTGCGAGCCCCGAATCGACCACCACGCGGATACCGTCGAGCGTCAGGCTGGTCTCGGCGATCGACGTCGCGAGCACCAGCTTGCGCCGGCCCTGCGGATCGGGTGCGATCGCGGCCCGCTGCGCACCGGGCTCGAGGCTGCCGTGCAGCCGGTGCAGCACGACCTCCGGGCCGAGCCCTTCGAGACGTTCGGCGGTGCGCTCGATCTCGGCGACCCCCGGCAAGAAGGCCAGCACGCCGCCGCCCTCCTCGCGCATCGCCTGGCGGATCGCCGCCGCGACCGAATCCTCGATCCGCGCCTCGGCGTTGCGGCCGAGGTGACGCAGCGTCAGTGGATAGGATCGGCCTTCGCTCTCGATGATCGGAGCACTCTCCATCAAGGCGGAAAAGCGGCCGCCGTCGAGCGTCGCCGACATGGCGACGAGCCGCAAGTCCGGCCGCAGCCCGGCCTGCGCGTCGAGCGCGAGCGCCAGGCCGAAGTCGCTGTCGAGGCTTCGCTCATGGACTTCGTCGAACAGCACCGCCGATACGCCGGCGAGTTCTGGATCGGCCTGGATCCGGCTGACGAAAATGCCTTCGGTGAGCACGGTCACGCGCGTCGCAGCACTGCGGCGCGTGTCCATCCGCGTGGCATAGCCGAAGGTCTTGCCGACGCTCTCGCTGGCGATTGCCGCCATCCGCTCGGCCGCGGCGCGCGCTGCGAGCCGCCGCGGCGAGAGCAGCAATATTTCGCCGCTGCACCAGTCTTGCGCGAGCAGCGCGGGCGCGACCGCCGTGGTCTTGCCCGCGCCAGGCGGCGCTACCAGCACTGCATTCGCGCGCGCCTCGAGCGCGACAAGCAGCTCCGGGAGCACGGCGTGGATCGGCAAAGCCTCCATGCAGCGCCCATGGCATATTTATTATCGTGCAGGACAGGCTTGCATGGCACCGCATGTCCCGCCACGCGTTAGCCGCCCCCGAATCATGGAGGACGGACCATGGCCAAGGTTCTCGCACACTTCACCATCACGCGCGCCGGTGAAGACTATCTGCTCAGCTTCGAGGACGAAGAAGGCGACACGCACGAATTCACGGCGAGCTTCGAGATCCTCGACCTGATCACCGAAGCGATCGAGGAGCAGCTCGAGAACGACGAGGACGATCTGCTCGTCGACGACGACGATGAGGACAAGGACGAAGACGAAGAGGAATAGGGACCAGGCCGCGGGTCGAAACGCGCACAAAGCCTCTCCCCTTCAGGGGAGGGGCAAAAGCGTGCAGACCTAAACTGAGGCCTAATAGGCGCGCGCCACCGCGAATTCGACGGCCTCGGTCATCGCCTCGCGCATCGCGCCGGCGCTGAACGTCCCGAGCGCATCGATTGCGCGCTGGCCATAGAGCCGCGCGCGCGCCAGCGTGTCGTCGACCGCGTGCGTCGCGCGTACCAACCGCGTCGCTTCGGCGAGATCCTCGTCGGAGATGCGGCGCCCGGCGATCGCGTCGCGCCAGAACGCGCGATCGCTTTCGGAGCCGCGCGCATATGCCAGGATCACTGGCAGCGTGACCTTGCCTTCACGGAAGTCGTCACCTGCGTCCTTGCCCATCACTCCGGCTTCCGAGATGTAATCGAGCGTGTCGTCGACCAGCTGGAACGCGATGCCGAGGTTGCGGCCATAGCTGTCGAGCGCGGCCTCCTCGGCTTCCGAACGTTCGGCCACCACAGCGGCGATCCGGCACGCGGCGGCGAACAGCGCGGCGGTCTTGGCGCCGATGATGTCGAGGTAGCGGTCTTCCGTGAGGTCGACGCGGCGCACGGCCGTGAGCTGGTTGACTTCGCCTTCGGCGATCACTGCGCTCGCGTGACTCAGGATCTTGAGCACTTTCAGGCTGCCGTCCTCGACCATCAGCTCGAACGCGCGGCTGAACAGGAAATCGCCGACCAGCACGCTCGCCGGATTGCCCCAGATGATGTTGGCGGTGCGCCGCCCGCGGCGCAGGTCCGAATTGTCGACGACGTCGTCATGGAGCAACGTCGCGGTGTGGATGAACTCGACTGCGGCAGCGAGTTTGTGGTGCCGCGCGCCCGAATAGCCGAGCAGCCGCGCCGACGCCAAGGTGAGCATCGGCCGCATCCGCTTGCCGCCACCGGCGATCAGATGGCCGGCCAGTTCGGGAATCAGCGGAATGTCGGACTGCATCCGGTCGAGGATGACGGCGTTGACGAGATTGAGGTCGCCCGCCACCAGCTGCATCATCGGCTCGAGCGACGGCGTACGATCGGGTCCGATTCGATGGACAGTGGCACTCATGGGTCGCGCGTCTGGCCTTGATCCCGGCCAAAGGCAAGCCTGCCTTGCGCGTGAGCGCAGACCACGCGAAAGGGAATCGCGGAGGGCCCATGACCGACGAGACGTTGAAGCGCTATCGCCAGAGCATCGACAACATCGATGCCGCGCTGATCCATATGCTCGCCGAGCGCTTCCGCGTGACTAAGGCGGTGGGCGAGTACAAGGCCGCCTCGGGACTGCCGGCGGCCGATCCGGGCCGCGAGGAGGCGCAGATCGCGCGACTGCGCAAGCTCGCCGGCGAGGCCGATCTCGACCCCGAGTTCAGCGAGAAATTCCTGCGGTTCATCATCGACGAAGTGATTCGCCACCACGAGCGGATGCAGAACGGCAAGTGAAGCGGGTGGCATTCGCGCTGGCTTTGCTGGTCGCGGGCTGCGCCGGTGACGGTAGCGGCCGCGCGGATGCCGCGGGGAGCGCCTCTTCGACCTAGGGCAAATACCGGCACCATCGAGGGTGGCGCCGGCAGACTGAAAGCGCCGCCTCGCCGCCGCCTTTCCCAACCGCGAGCTGGTGTCATTCGGCGACGAGACCGAACACCGATATTATCAGCATCGGCTAGTCGACGGCCCGCCCGGCTCGGTCCTGCTGAGCACAGGCGCAGTGCCGGACGCGGCGCACGCCGAGAGCGGCGCGCTCGTGGTGCATCAAGCGGCCCCCCCGCCGCGCTTACCCGCGCCGCCGCACCTCCGCCCCGCCGAAAACAACCTGCTGAACCATCGGCAGCCGCACCATCGCGTGGGGAAAGCCCGGCTCGAACGCGCTGATCGCGTCCAGCCGTGCGCGCTGCGATTCGTCGAATTCAACCTCGAGCGCGCCGATATTATCCTCCAGCTGCGCGAGCGTTCGCGCGCCGATCAGCGGCGATGTGACCGCCGGATTCAGCAGCGTCCAGGCCAGCGCCACCTGCGCGCGCGATTTGCCCAGCTCCGCGGCGATCTTGCCGACTTCGTCCGCGATCTCAAGGTTGCGCGCGGTGAGCATATTGTGCGCGAGCACGACATTGTGCCGGGTGCCCGCCGGGTTTGCCGAGGCATCGGTCTTCAGGTCCGATGGCTTGTACTTGCCCGTGAGCACGCCCCCCGCCAGCGGCGACCATGGGATCACGCCCAGCCCCATTTCCTGTGCCATCGGGATCAGGTCGCGTTCGGTGGTGCGCTCGGCGAGGCTATATTCGACTTGCAGCGCAACCAGCGGCGACCAGCCGCGCAGATCGGCAATCGCCTGCATCCGCGATACTTGCCACGCCGGCGTGTCCGAGATGCCCAGGTACAGCACCTTGCCCTGGCGAACGAGGTCGTCGAGCCCGCGCAGGATTTCCTCGACGGGCGTCGTGAAATCCCAGACATGGAGGTACAGCAGGTCGATATAGTCGGTCCGGAGCTTCCTCAGGCTGTCTTCCACCGAATGGACCATCGACTTGCGGTGGTTCCCTCCGGCGTTGGGATCGCCCGCGCGCCGATTCATCGTATATTTGGTCGCGATGACGAGTTGCTCGCGCTTGTCGGCCATGAACCGGCCGAGCAGCCGCTCCGACGAACCGGCGGTGTACATGCTCGCGGTATCGATGAAGTTCCCGCCGCGATCGACATAGGTGTCGAACAGGCGGCGCGCCTCGTCCTCGTCCGCGCCCCAGCCCCAGTCGGAACCGAAAGTCATTGTGCCCAGCGCAAGCGGCGAGACGCGCAGGCCCGACCGGCCGAGCAGACGATAGGATTGCAGTGTAAGTGGAGTGGACATGATCATTCTCCCAAGAAAAGCCGTTGCCGGCGTGCGGGAGGCGATATGGTCCATGGCAAGAGATTAGATAATCCGCTAGAATATGCGGTGGTTATGTACTTTTGGATGCATAATGCGCGGCACGGAGTTTGCGAGCCTCAACGCCTTTGCCGCTGTGATCGAGCATGGCAGCTTCGTCCGCGCGTCGGCACACCTTGGGATCACGCCTTCGGCGCTCAGCCAGACAATCCGTCAGCTCGAGGAACGGCTCGGCGTCCGCCTCCTCCACCGCACGACGCGCAGTGTCGCACCGACGAGTGTCGGCGAGCGCCTCTACGCGCGGTTCCGGCCGACCGTTGAGGAACTCGAAGCGGCGGTCGCGGAGGCGGTTTCGACGCGCGAGCGACCCGCGGGCCTGGTGCGGATCAATGCGCCGCGAATGGCCGCGACTGGCCTGATCGCGCCCCGGCTGGCGCGCTTCCACCGCGACAACCCCGACGTGGTGCTCGACATCACCGTGGACAATGCACTCACCGACATCGTCGCCGGTCGCTTCGATGCCGGGATCAGGCTGGGGGAACTGCTCGAAAAGGACATGATAGCGGTGCGTCTCACCGGAGAAATGGAGATGGTGGCGGTGGCATCGCCCGACTATCTGGCGCGCCACGGAACGCCCGCGACACCCGACGACCTTCATCACCATGCCTGCCTCAACTGGCGCTGGCCGACCGATGGCAGTCTCTATCGTTGGGAATTCGAACAGGACGGGCGCGAGATCGAAGTTTCGGTGAACGGACCCTTGATCTCCAATGACGTCGACGTGGTACTCGAGGCGGCGCTCCAGGGCATCGGCATCGCCTATACGTCGAATGACCGGATCGGCAGCTGGTGCGAACAAGGCAGGCTGGTGCGCGTGCTCGAGCGCTATTCGCCCAAATTCGCCGGCGTCTATCTCTATTATCCAAGCCGGCGGCAACAATCCCCAGCGCTGCGCGCATTCATCGAATGCCTGCTCGACGCTTAGCTGGGCCTAACCCGGGCAACCTCTCGAACCCCGATTGCGCATCGCAAGTGGAACCGCATCGGATATGCTGCGTTCGCGAAAATCGGTCGGGAGGCGTGATGCAGGACGACTATCTGATTTTCACGCCGGACGACGTCGATCTCAAGCGTTCGCCTCTGCGGAAGTCGCTCGGAGCGCCGACCTATGTGCTCGGCGCGTTCAATCCGGGGCTGACGCGGCTGCCGGGCGGTAATCTGTTGCTGATGGTGCGCGTCGCCGAGGCGCTGCTCGAGCCGGTCGACGGCGATTGCGCGCAGGCGATCCGCTGGACGCCTGGCGAAAAACGCTCCGCCGGAACCTATGTCCTCGATCGCTATCCGCTGGCGGGCATCACCATGGACGATCCGCGCCAGTTCGAGATCCGCCATCGCTCGCCGCGGCTGCTCGGGCTGACCTCGCTGTCGTGGCTGCTGCCGGTCGAAGTGTCGCGCGACGCGCGCACGATCGTGAAGGTCCATTACGACAAGGCGATCGCGCCGAGCGCCTCATTCCTCGAATATGGCGTCGAAGATGCGCGCATCTCGCTGGTCGGCGGCAGCTGGTGGATGACGGTGTGCGGCGTCTCGGCCGAGCGTCACTGCACGGCCATGTACCATTCGGTGAATGGACTCGATTACAAGCTGCTCGGCGTAGTGCTCGATCACCAGAACAAGGACATGATCCTGTTCGAAGGCAAGGTCGGCGGCAAATATATGGCGCTCACCCGCCCCCTCGGTGAAGTCTATTTCGCCTACCCAGAAGACTCGCCCTATCTCGGCGGTCCGTCGATCAATCTCGCCCAGTCGCCCGACGGCCTGCACTGGAAACCACATGACGCGCCGTTCCTGCGCGCGCGCAAGGGCACGACGTCGACGCAGCGCGTCGGCGGCGGCAGCCAGCCGGTGCTGACCAAGGATGGCTGGATGATGATTTACCACGGCGTCGAGAAGCGCGACGCGGTCGGCATCTATCGCAGCTTCTGGGCGCTGCTCGACAAGGACGACCCGTCGAAGATCCTGCGCCTCGAAGACCAGGTGCCGCTGATCGAGGCGGCGCCCGACCTCACCGCGCCGATCGCGCACCAGATGTATCTGCCGACTCCGGTCGTCTTCACCACAGGCGTGGCGGATGCGGGTGACGATTATGTCGTTGCAAGCGGCGAAGCCGATCTCGCCTGCCGCATAACGCATCTGCCGAAGGAGCGTTTTCGGTGAGCGAACCTCTGTGGTGGCAGAAGGGCACGGTCTACCAGATCTATCCGCGCTCGTTTCAGGATTCGAACGGCGACGGCATCGGCGACTTGAACGGAATTCGGGCGCGCCTCGAGGACCTCGTCGCGCTCAGCGTCGATGCAATCTGGATTTCGCCGATCTATCCGTCGCCGATGGCCGACTTCGGCTATGACGTCGCCGACTATTGCGGCATCGACCCGCGCTTCGGCACGCTCGCCGATTTCGACGCGCTGCTCGGCGATGCCCACGCCCGCGGGCTCAAAGTCCTGCTCGATTTCGTCCCCAACCATAGTTCGAGCGCCCACCCGTGGTTCGTGGAGAGCCGCGCTTCGCGGACCAATTCCAAGCGCGACTGGTATATCTGGCGTGACCCTGCGCCGGACGGCGGGCCGCCGAACAACTGGATCAGCGATTTCGGCGGCTCGGCATGGGAGTGGGACGAGGCCACCGGCCAATATTATTACCACGCCTTTCTCAAGGAGCAGCCCGACCTCAATTGGCGCAATCCCGAGGTGGTCGACGCGATGCTAGATGTGTTGCGCTTCTGGTTCGAGCGCGGAGTGGACGGATTCCGCATCGACGTGCTGTGGCACATGATCAAGGCGGCCGACTTTCCCGACAATCCCGCCAACCCCGACTATATCCCCGCGATGGGCGAGATGCACCGTGTGCTCCAGCTGCACTCGACCGACCAGCGCGAGGTCCATGACATCGCCCGCGCGATGCGTCGCGTCGCCGACGCCTATTCCGAGCGCGTGCTGATCGGCGAGATCTACCTGCCGATAGATCGGCTGATGGCCTATTACGGCAGCGCCGCCGAGCCCGGTGTGCATCTGCCGTTCAATTTCCAGCTGATCGACGCGCCCTGGGATGCCGCCACCCTCGCGCGGCTGATCGCCGATTACGAGGCGGCGCTGCCGGCGGGCGCCTGGCCGAACTGGGTGCTCGGCAATCACGATCGCCCGCGCGCCGCGACGCGCTTCGGGCCCGAGCAGGCGAGAGTCGCGGCGATGCTATTGCTCACGCTGCGCGGCACGCCGACGATCTATTACGGCGACGAGATCGGCATGACCGACGTCGCGATTCCCGCCGGCAAGGTGCAGGATCCGCGCGAGCTGCGCGAACCCGGGCTCGGGCTCGGCCGCGACCCGGTGCGCACGCCGATGGCATGGGATGCGGGGGCGCATGCCGGATTCAGCACGGCCGAGCCCTGGCTGCCGCTCCACGCGGATTGGGCGGAACGCAACGTCGCCGCCGAGCGTAAGGCACCGCAATCGATGTGGCACCTTTATCATGATCTGCTCGCGCTCCGCCGCGCGCATCCCGCGCTTTCGGTCGGCGACTGGGCGCCGGTCGGTTGCGAGGGACCCGTGCTCGCCTATGAGCGGCGGTCCGGCGCGGAGCGGCTGCTGGTGGTGCTGAACCTGTCGGGCGAGCCGCGGGAGTTCGCGGTGCCGGCCTGGGCCGAACGCCATCGCGTGCTGTTCTCGACGCGCGTCGGTTCGCGGACGCATCAGGGCTTCGGCCTGGCCCCGAATGAAGGTCTGCTCCTCGGATGAAAATCGCCATGCTGGCGCCGATCGCGTGGCGCACGCCGCCTCGGCACTATGGCCCGTGGGAATTGGTGACGAGCCTGCTCACCGAAGCCCTGGTCGCGCGCGGCGTCGACGTCACTTTGTTCGCGACGCAGGATTCGGTGACCGCCGCCACGCTCGATGGCGTGGTCCCGCACGGCTATGAGGATGGCCCTGGGCTCGATGCCAAGGTGTGGGAATATCGCCATCTCAGCCATGTGTTTTCGCGCGCGCACGCGTTCGACTTGATTCACAATCAGGCCGATTTCCCGGCGCACGCGTTCGCGCCGCTGGTCGACACGCCGATGGTCACCACGATCCACGGATTTTCGTCCGAGCGCATCGTGCCGATGTACAAGCCGTTCGAGGATCGCGTGCACTATGTCGCGATCTCGGATGCCGATCGGCATCCCGATCTGCGCTATGCCGCGACGATTCACCATGGCATCCGCCTCGACGAATTTCCGTTCGTGCCCCAGGGCGGCGAGGACCTGTTGTTCTTCGGCCGCATGCATCCCGACAAGGGCGCGGCCGAAGCGATCCAGGTCGCGCGCGCGACCGGGCGGCGGCTCAATCTCTACGGCATCGTCCAGGACCAGGGCTATTTCGACCGCGAAGTCGCGCCGCTGCTCGACGATCGCATCGTTTATCACGGCCCTGTCGGCGGCGAAGCGCGCGTGCGCGCGCTCGGCGAGGCGCATTGCCTGCTCCACCTGATCAACTTCGACGAGCCATTCGGGCTGTCGGTGATCGAGGCAATGGCGTGCGGCACGCCGACGATCGCGATCGGTCGCGGTTCGATGCCCGAGCTGGTCGGGCCGGACACAGGTGTGCTGGTCGATTCCGTTGGAGAGGCCATCGCGGCACTGGCGAAGATACGCGGGATCGATCGCATGGCGTGCCGGCGGGCGGCCGAGGAACGCTTTTCGGTCGAAACCATGGCCGACAAATATCTCGCGCTATATCACCGCATTCTCGGCTAGACTCGGCGTTTTCGCGCTGGGGGTAGCGGATGGCGATCGAGGAATTGGAGGCACTGCCGGCAACGGAGCCAATCGATCGCCAGCCGCAACTGCTCGGCCATCCCATCGGCCTCTTCGTTATCGCCTTCACCGAGGCTTTCGAGCGCTTCTCCTATTACGGGATGCAGGTGCTGCTCGTGCTATACATGGTCAAGCAGCTGCTGCTGCCCGGCCATGTCGAGCGCATCGCCGGCTTCGCGCCGTTCCGCGCCGCGCTCGCGCATCTCTACGGCGCCGCGCCGACCGAACAGGCGCTGTCGTCGCACGTGTTCGGGCTCTACACGAGCCTCGTCTATCTGACTCCGATCCTTGGCGGAGTGCTCGCCGATCGCTGGCTCGGCAAGACGCGCACCGTCACGCTCGGCGCATTGCTGATGGCCGCCGGCCATTTCCTGATGGCGTTCGACGTGTCATTTCTGCTCGCGCTGTTGCTGCTCGTGGTCGGGGTCGGCTGCCTCAAGGGCAATCTCGCGAGTCAGGTCGGTCTGCTCTATCCGGCCGGCGACAATCGCGCCGCCGACGCGTTCCAGGTCTATTATATCGGGATCAACGCCGGCGTCATCGTCTCGCCGCTGATCTGCGGCTATCTCGGCGAGAAGATCGGCTGGCATTGGGGCTTCGGCGCTGCCGGCGTGGGGATGTTGATTGGGCTTTTGATCTATCGTCTCGGCCGCCGGTATCTGCCGCCGGATCCCAGGATCGACCGTGGCGCCCCGGCTTCCGAGCCGAAACCGGTGATGGTGCGCCGCGACTGGCTCGCGCTGGCGCTGCTGCTATTCATGATTCCTGTGCTTGCGGTCGGCGCGGTCGGCAACCAGCAACTCTACAACGCCTATCTGATCTGGGCCGATCGCAGCTATGCGCTCGTCTGGTTCGGGATGCGCATGCCGACGAGCTTCCTCGCGACGCTCGATGCAGTCACTGGAGTCGCTACGCTGATCGGCGTCGTCGCTTTCTGGCGCTGGTATGGCCGGCGCTGGCGCGAGCCCGACGAAGTCACCAAGATCGCGCTCGGCTCATTCATATCGTCGCTGGCGTTCATGCTGCTCGCGCTTGCCGCGTCTCGCGCGGCCGCGACGGGAACCCAGGTGAGCCTGTGGGTCGCGCTCGCGGTGCACACCGTCAATGGCATCGGCTATTCGAACATGTTCCCGGTGAGCCTCGCGCTTTATTCACGCGCCGCGCCACGCGCGGTCGCTGGGACGATCGTCGGCATCTATTATCTCTACCTGTTCACGGCCAATACGCTGGTAGGTTGGATCGGCGGCAAGCTCGACGTCATGGCGATATCGGACTTCTGGATGCTCCACGTGGCGATGATCGTCGCGTCCGGCCTGGTGTTCGTCGCGGTCAAGCTGCTGTTCGGCAAGCTGCTCCAACCAGCGCTATAACGCCGGTTTGCACCGCCGCGTCAGATAGACGCCGCGCAGGAAGCCGCGCCGCGCCATGCCTGCGCTGATGGCGCGATTGAGGTCGCGTTGCGCACTGGCGGCGCCGCTGACTTCACGCACGATTCCACGAAACGGCACGATCAGGCCCGCGACGGTGTCGCCGGTGACCTTGAATTTGCGCTTCTGGCGCACCGGCGAGCCGGCGACGAAATCGGGACCGAGCACGGCGTCGAGTTCGTCGACGGCATCAGCGATCTGGTCGCAGCGGCGCACATCGGACAGGCCATAGGGGTTGCGCGCTGCGGCCTCGAGCAGCGGCGGAATCTTGGTCCTGACCACGCCGACGTCGCGGCCAGGCTGCTTGGCAATGTCGCCGGCCTTTTGAAGGTCGGTCTGGTTCTGCTGGGCCTCGGCAGGCGCGGCGAATGCGAAGCACAGCAGTGCAAGACACGCGATCGAGATCGGTCGGCTCATGGTCGTTCCTCTATCGTCCTGCGAGATCAACACCGCGACCCCCCGCCGAGACGCATCCGCTGCGATTAAAACCGCTCGCAAAGTCGCGGCCGCTCATCCGCTGCCAGCAACGTCTCGGCGCCGCCGAGAAACGTCCGCGCATCGTTGCCGCGCCGCGCGGGGAGATCAAGCGATCGCTCGATTCTCCATGATATGGTGCTTCGCGAGCGCTGCGTGGATGCCGGCAACGTCATCAAGGGCCAAGACCCGTTTGGGAATCACATGGTACGACGCGGGACCGGTGGCCTTCCAAAGCAGCAGGCTTGAAGAGTCTTCGGCCCAGCGCACGAATTCGCTCCAGCGATGTCGGCACGCCCCCCAGGGATAGGAGACGTCGATCGCCTCCTCATCCCACCGGATCGTGATGGCACCGTGCAACGACGTCTGCCGTGCGAAGTCCTTCCGTGCGCGCCGCCCGCGCAGCCCAACGCGTAGGACCAGCGGTACGCCGACCGCCAGCAATGCCAGCACGGCCGCTGTGACGAGGATGTCGGTCATCCGGTCCCAGCGCCAATAGGGATAGGCAGGAAACACGCCGATCAGGAAGAAGACAAGAAAATGGGTGGCGAGTTCGCCCAGGCCTTTGCGGCTCCGATAATGGGTCCAGAAGCACAGCCGCTCCGCCGAGACCATGTCGGCGGCCGTCAGCTCGAAGCTGGCCGGACCTTCGCTCATTCCGCCGCCAGCAGCGTCTCGGCGCCGCCGAGATCGACCGACACTAGCCGACTTACGCCGCGCTCGACCATCGTCACGCCGAACAGCCGGTGCATGCGGCTCATCGTCGCGGCGTTGTGCGTGACGATCAGGTAGCGCGTCTCGGTCTCCTGCGTCATCCGGTCGAGCAGGTCGCAGAATCGTTCGATATTGGCGTCGTCGAGCGGCGCGTCGACTTCGTCGAGCACGCAGATCGGCGCCGGATTGGTCAGGAACAGCGCGAAGATCAGCGCGACCGCGGTCAGCGCCTGCTCGCCGCCCGACAGCAAGGTGAGCGACTGGAGCTTCTTGCCCGGCGGCTGCGCCATAATCTCGAGCCCGGCTTCGAGCGGATCGTCCGAATCGATCAGCGCGAGGTGGGCCTGGCCGCCGTTGAACAAAGTGGTGAACAGCCGGCGAAAATGCTGGTCGACCGCCTCGAACGCCGACAGCAGCCGCTGCCGGCCTTCGCGGTTGAGCGTGCCGATACTGCCGCGCAGGCGATGGACTGCCTCGTGCAGTTCGTCGCGCTCCTTCGCATTGCTGTCGTGCGCCGCGTCGAGTTCGGCGAGCTCGCTTTCGGCGACGAGATTGACCGGCCCGATGCGCTCGCGCTCGACCGACAGCTTCTCGTGGCGCTGCGATTCCTCCTGCGGCGTCCCGACGCTTGCCGCTTCGAACCCCACGCGCTGTGGCAGCAGCGGCGGCGGGCATTCGAACCGCTCGCCTGAAAGCCTGCCCATTTCGATGCGCCGCGCTTCCTCGTTTTCCGCGCGTGCCGTCGCCCCTGCACGGCCTTCGCGCGCTTCGGCGAGCAGTTCGGAAGCCGCGCGCAACTGTTCCTCGGTGCCCCGCAACGCAGCCTCGAGCGCGCGTTCCTCGGCCTGCGCGGTCTCGCTTTCGAGCCGTGCCGCGTTCGATTCGCTTTCAGCCTCGGCAACCTCCGCGTCGAGCGCGGCAGGGCGTCCGGCGAGCGCCTCGCGTTCCTCGGCGAGCCGCGTTGCGCGCGTGTCGATCTCGCCGATGCGCCGTGCGGCTTCGCCCGCACGTGACTTCCAGCTGCGGCTCTCGGCCTGCGCGGCGGCGAGCCGCTCGCGCTGCTGGGCGAGCTCGCGGTCGAGCCCGGCGCGATCAGCACGCGCCGCGGCGGCGGCGGTACGACAGCGCTCGGCGTCGCCGGTGAGCGTGGCGACGCGTGCGCGCGTCTCGCTGCCGTCGGGAAGCGACGCGCGGCCATTTTCCGCGCGCGCCAGTTCGGACGCCGCCTCATCGGCTTCGGCGGCAACGCGCCGCGTCCGCGCGTCGAGATCGGCGCGCTGCGTCTCGATGCGTTCGAGCGATTGCGTCGCGCGGTCTTCCGCGCGCGCGGCTTCGCGTGCGGCGGTTTCGCTATGTTCGAGTACGCGGCGCGCGTCGGATGCGGAACGGCGCGCCTCCGCGATCGTCGCTTCGATCCGCACCAGCTCGGCATCGGCCTTGTCGACTGCGCGCACCGCTGCGGGTCGCGCCGCTTCGATCGCGCGCAATCGGTTGACGCGTTCGAGCCGCTCGGCCGCCGCCGCGCCGCCGCTGCGTGCGACATAGCCGTCCCAGCGCCGCAGCTGTCCTCCGAGTGTCACCAGCCGCTGACCGACCGCAAGCGCCTGGCCGGAGTCGCTTTCGGCGACCAGCACTTGCGCCAGCCGCCGCGCCAGCGCCGCGGGGGCATGAACGTGGCGCGCGAGCGGCGCGCTGCCCTGCGGCGCGCCGGGATCGCCCGGCTGCGGTTCGGCACCCGCCCAATAGCGCTCGGCCGTGGCGTCGAGCCCAGCTTCGAGATCGTCGCCGAGCGCCGCCGCGAGTGCGCGCTCATAGCCGGGATCGGCGCGGACCTGGTCGAGCAGACGCTCGCGTCCCGCCGGCCGCGTCGCCTTGGCGAGCGCCGCGGCTTCGCTGTCGAGTTGCGCCAGTTCGGCATGTGCGGACGCGCGCGCCGACTGCGCATGGGTGCGCGCTTCGATCGCCGATCGCTCGTCGGCGTCCGCACGCGCGAGCTGCGTGCGGCAGCTCTCGGCCTGGTGCAGCGCCTTTTCGCGCGTCTCGGCGGCACGCTGGCGTTCGGCGAGCAGCGGCGCGGCATCGGCGAGCGCGCGGACCTCGGCGTCGACGCGCGCGCGGTCGCGCTCGCAGCGCTCGACACGCGTGCGCGCCGCCGCCACCGCGGCTTCGGCGACGCGCCGCTCGGCGGCTTCGCTGGCCTGGGCGGCGAGCGCCTGCGCCAGCGCCACTTCGGCATCGCGCGAAACGCGCTCGGCGTCGGCCAGCGCGGCATCGAGCGCGGGCAGCCGCGCGCCGGCTTCAGCGATGCGCGTGTCGAGCGATTTGGCTTCGTCGGCGAGGCGGTCGAGCGCTTCGGCGGCGTCGCTCGCGAGCGCGCCTTCGCGGGTGCGATCCTCGACCAGCCGCGCGGCATTGGCGGCGAGCTCCGTGAGCCGGCGGTCGATCGCGGCACGATCCGAGCGGAGCGTCGCGAGCCGATGCATCGCCTCGCTCGCCTTGTCGCGGATGAACAAGGCGCGGGCGCGGGTTTCGGCGAGCGCCTGCGCGGCCTCGGCCTGCGCGCTTGACGCGGCCGACTGCGCGGTCTGGCGCTCGGCGACCAGCGCGTCGGCACGCGCGGCTTCGCGCTTGGCGTCTTCCGATGCGGCTGCGGCATCGCGCCAGCGAGCGAAGATCATCCGCGCTTCGGCGGTGCGGATCTGGTCCGACAGCGCGCGATAGCGTTCGGCCTGACGTGCCTGGCGGCGTAGCGCCGCAGCACGCGCCTCCTGGTCGGCGATCAGGTCGTCGAGCCGCTGCAAATTGGCTTCGGTCGCGCGCAGCCGTTGCTCGGCATCCTTGCGGCGCACGTGCAGCCCGGCGATTCCGGCCGCTTCCTCGAGCATCGCGCGGCGCTCGGCGGGCTTGGCGGAGATGATCGCGCCGATCCGGCCCTGGCTCACCAGCGCCGGTGAATGCGCGCCGGTCGCCGAATCGGCGAACAGCAGCGCGACGTCGCGCGCACGGACATCCTTGCCGTTGAGCCGATAGGCGGAGCCGGCACCGCGCTCGATCCGGCGGACGATCTCGACTTCACCTCCGTCGCTGGCATCGTCGCCGACATTCTCGGTCAGGATCGAGACTTCGGCAAATTCACGCTGCGGTCGCGTCGCGGTACCGGCGAAGATCACGTCTTCCATACCGGCGCCGCGCATCGACTTGGCGCTGTTCTCGCCCATCGCCCAGCGTAGTGCTTCGAGCAGGTTCGATTTGCCGCAGCCGTTCGGGCCGACGATGCCAGTCAGTCCCGGTTCGATCCGCAGGTCGGCGGGATCGACGAAGCTCTTGAAACCGGTCAGTCGGAGCCGAGTGATGCGCATCAGGGGCCTGGACTAGCGCCGCGCGCCGGAACCCGCATCTCCGTCAAACCCCGGCTGCCTTGAGCAAGGGCTCGAGGGACGCCCAGCTATAGGCGCGCCCGGCGGACTTGCCGTTGATGAAGAAACTCGGCGTGCCGTTGACCCCCAGCTTGTCCTGCGCCTCGCCCATCACACGGACGATCGTGTCGAGGTCCTTGCCGTTGGTCAAACAGGCGCGCGATTGCGCCGGCGCGAATCCCAACTTTGCCATGAACGGGATATAGTCGAGGTAGTCGGCCCAGGCCTGCGCGACCGCGAGCGGCGGCTCGGTCTGCATCTTCCCGGCGAGCGCGCTTGCTTCTGGGGCGCCGAGCTTCTCTTCAACCGCTTCCTGGTCGAGATACATGCGCTCGAGGATCGGGAAGAATTTGGCGGTGCCGAAGCAGCGCCCGAGCAGCGCCGGCGCGATATCGGGTTGGCCATGAACGAGGAATTCGCGGAATTCCCAGCTCAGCTTTCCGCTCGCGACATAGGCCATCAGCGGCTTGGTGCCTTCGCGCCCGAACGCACCGCACACGGGGCAAGTTCGCGAACCATATTCGATCAGCTGCACCTTGGCGTTGGGATTGCCGATGCGGAAGCCCTCGGCGGTACGCACGACCATGTTGGTCCACACAGGCGCCTTCGCCGCGTGTGCGGCAGCCTTGGCGGCGGGCCTGGCCGCCGGCTTTTTCGTCGGAGTGTGCGCCGCGCCGGCCGGGGTGGCAGCCAGCGCCAGCGCAGCGATCAGCAGCGAGGCAGGCCGCATCAGGCGCCGGCCGCCTTGAGCGCCGGCTCGAGGCCCGACCAGCTGCTCACGCCCTCGACGATGCGGTCGTTGATGAAGAAGGTCGGCGTGCCGCTGACGCCCTTGTTGTTCTGCGCGTCGGTCATCACCTGGAGCATATGGTCGAACGCGGCCTGATCGGACAGGCACGCGCGCGCCTTGTCCTCGGGAATGCCGCGCTGTTTGACGAATTCGGTATAGCCCATCAAGCCGTCCCACGCCTTGGCGGCTTCGATCGGCTGCTGGCCCTGCATCCGTTGAAAGATGGCTTGGCCTTCGGGCGAACTCATCTTTTCCTCGAACGGCGCCTGCTCGACATACATTTGTTCGAGCAGTCCGAAGAACGGCCCTGGCCCGCCGCAGCGACCGAGCAGCGCCGGCGCGAAGTCGGGCTGGCCGTGCACGAAGAATTCGCGGAACTCCCAGCTCAGCTTGCCGGTCTTGACCAGCGCCTCGAGCGGTTTGGTGCCTTCGCGCCCAAACTGTCCGCAGACCGGGCAGGTACGCGAACCATATTCGACCAGCTTGATCGGGGCATTGGGGTTGCCCATGCGAAAGCCGTCCTTGGTCGCCACCACCACGTCGGTCCATTGCTGGCCGGCGGGCGGCGGAACATTGGCGACGGGCGCGCCCCCGGTCGCGGAACCGTTGTTGGCGGCCCCGCCGCCGCCGCAGCCCGCGAGGATCATCAGCGGAGCGAGCGCAATCCAGAAACGCATTCGAGACATCCTTCCAGGAGAATTTTCTAGCTGATCTTGGCGATGCGGAACGCCGGCCCGGCGGCGACGCCCACGGCGAGCGCCTCGAGCACGGCCTTGAGCTCGGGATCGGCGATCGTGCGCAGGCTGTCGCCGAGTTCAGCGGGGAGCGCCTGCGGCGGTGCGGCGGGTGGCGCGGCGGGCGCAGGGCGGCGTACCTCGCCCTGGCGGATCGCGATGCGCGCGACCGCGGCATAACCGAAGAAGCGATTGACGCGCTCGATGATCTCCGGCGCGATATGCTGGAGCATCGGAGCGTGCGCGCCGCCGACGAGCAAATGCAGCACGCCCTCGGCGCGCTTGCCCTGTGGAAAGCGAATCGATTCGGGCATCGACACGCGCCCATAGCGCTCGCCGACGATCTCGCTCCAGCGGCTCACCACCGCATGCTGGACGAAGCCGAACTTGCGGAACGCCGCGCGGCCGACGTCGGGAAGCAGCTCGGACACCGCGCGCGAGCGGTTGCTGCGTTGGGATTCGGCGGGAGTGGCGGCGCGACGCTTCGTCATTTCACCATCCCATGCCATAGCCGCCCCGTGCCCGACAACGCCTCCTCTTCCGGAATCGGCGGCGAGCTGCTGCGCTGGTACGATATTCATGCTCGTGCACTGCCGTGGCGCGCGCCGCCTGGGGCTCCGCCGATGGACCCGTACCGGGTTTGGCTGTCCGAGATCATGCTTCAGCAGACGCAGGTTGCCAGCGCGCGGCCCTATTTCGAGAAGTTCGTCGCGCGCTGGCCCGATTTCACGAGCCTGGCGGCGGCCGATGAAGCCGAGCTGATGGCGGCCTGGGCAGGGCTCGGCTATTATGCCCGCGCACGCAACCTGATGGCGTGCGCGCGGGCCGTCGCCAGCCAGGGCGGCCGCTTGCCCGACAGCGAAGATGCCCTGCGCGCGCTCCCCGGCATCGGCGGCTACACGGCCGCGGCAATCGCGGCAATCGCGTTCGGCCGGCGCGCGACCGTGGTCGATGCCAATGTCGAGCGAGTCGTGTCGCGGCTGTTCGCGGTCGAGACCGACCTCCGCGAAGCCAAGCCCGAGATTCGCGCGC
>Ga0207675_100000516_pt1 | contig 37531 bp, 24 predicted proteins | sample KBSSwiS42_FD_184305 | JGI IMG/M metagenome (GOLD analysis project Ga0207675, IMG submission 184305) | Switchgrass rhizosphere microbial communities from Kellogg Biological Station, Michigan, USA - KBS Switchgrass S4-2 (SPAdes) (version 2) | ecosystem: Host-associated > Plants > Roots >...
AGTTGCCGCCGCCGCCGCGAATCGCCCAGAAGAGATCGGCATGCTCGCGCTCGCTCGCGCGCCGCAGCGTGCCGTCGGCGGTGACGATCTCCGCCGAGATCAGGTTGTCCACCGTGAACCCGTACTTGCGGGTGAGCCAGCCGAAGCCGCCGCCGAGCGTGAGGCCGGCGACGCCGGTGGTCGAATTGATGCCGAGCGGCACCGCCAGGCCGTGCGCCTGCGTCGCGGCGTCGAGCTCGGCGAGGGTGACGCCCGGCTGGACGCGCGCGGTCCGCGCCTCCGCGTCGACTTCGACGCGCTTCATCGGCGACAGATCGATCATCAGCCCGCCGTCGCACAGCGCGTTGCCGGCGATGTTGTGGCCGCCGCCCTTGATCGACACCAGCAGGTTGTCGGCCGCGGCGACGCGCACCGCCTGCTGCACGTCGGCGGTGGTGGCGCAGCGGGCGATGAGCGCCGGGCGGCGATCGATCATCGCGTTCCAGATGGTGCGCGCTTCGTCGTAGCCGCGCGAACCCGGCGTCAGCAGGCGATCGCCAAGGGTTGATTTCAGCGCCGCGAGCTGATCGTCCTGCAAGGCGACGCGCGTTCCCTGAGTCGTGACAACGGAAATTCCAGCCATGGCATCCTCGCGCAAGAGCGTGATCGTGTGGTGAACGAAGCCAGTATGGTCCGTTCCACGCTGTCGCCGAATACGAAAAGCGTGAAGATGCACGAGAGTTTCCGTATGGAAACCAGTTGCCGCGCGCGAGCGTCTAACCCCGCGCGCGAAATCACTCGCAGCGCGCCTGGCGCGCTTCGCTCGCGTGCGGACGACGGGAGAACGCAGAACCCGCGGAGCACGCAGAACACGATCGCCGCTCGGGGTGACATCGCGACGACGAGTGGAACGCAAAGCCCGCCAAGCCCGCAAAGCCTGAACAAGCGCGTTGATCCGCGCAGCGCGACCGGCCCGCTTCGCCTGCCGACGACGAGAGGAAAACGCAGAACCCGCCGAGCACGCAGAGACAAGGTTCGCCTAAGCACGCGCGACCGGCCCGCTTCGCGGGCTAGCGCCGCGAGCACGGCGGCGCAAACACAAACCTGTCAGCGTCAAAATGGTTTGTGTTTGCGTCGCCGGTCTCACGGCGCGTGGCGGCCGGCCACGCCGGCCGCCGGTCGCGCGTTGCGACGCGAACCCAGCCTGGCCGATCTGGCGCGCCAAGCGCTTTGCGGGCTTCGCGTTCAACCGGTTGTCGCGAAATTGCCCATCGCCGAGCGAATGCGGCGACCGACTCTGCGCGTCTCTGCGGACTCTGCGCGCTCTGCGTTGATCGTCGTGACAGGTGACTGTCGCCGCTATTACGGAAACACCAGCGCCAGCGACAGGTTGGCTTCGCGCGCCATCTCGATCGCGCGGCCGATCGTCGTGCCGAACACGAAGCCGCTCTGCGCGCCCACTTCCACGCCGAGGTGCGTCAGCACGCCGGCGGCGCCGCGGCCGCGCACGTCGGTGCCGTTGACATCGCAGGTGACCACGGCAGAGCCCGAGTCGCCCGGCGCCGCGGCCAGATCGCCCATCCAGTACGACGGCGTCGATCCGCCCGCCACGCCGACGCGCGCCATGGTCACGAACGTCTCGCCGACCACCACGCCGTTGCCGTAGTGGCAGAGCGGTTCGAACTGCGCCACTTCCTCGGTTGTGGTCGGCCCGCCGAACACCGGCATCGACGGCCGCACCTGTGGGGCCAGCGCCGCCGGAATGGTGACCACGCCGAAGTCGTTGCCGATGTCGCCGTCCGCCGCCGTCTGGCGCGCATAGGCGACCGCGCCGAGCACCACCAGGTCGCCGGTCAGCGTGAAGCCCGACTCGCCGCCAAACGAGCAGTTGCTGACGCAGACGCTGACCCGCACGCCGGAGGCATTGAAGTCGGCGCCGGGGCCGTGGGTCGCGGTCGTGCCTTCGGGGATGAAGCAATGGCCGGCCGCGCCGAGATACCGCGTCGCGCCGCTGGCCCAGATGAAGTTGGCGGTGCAGCCAAACGTCCCGGCGCCCGGGATGTCGATGATGAGATGCGACCCCGGTCCGATGTTCTCGGCCATCGCCGGCGTCACGGCGGCGAGCGGCACTGTTCGGGTGAGACGAACCATGCGCGTGAGATCGAGGCGCGGCCGCACCGCGTTGCCGGGAGCCTGCTGTGCCTCGCTGGCCGCGGCGACTGTGAGCGTGCACAAAAAAACGATGCCGGCGCGCGCCACCAGCGAACGGCGGGACGCGAAACTGCACGTGGAGCGACGTTCCAAGAAGCACCCCCTGTGAGAAGCGCCAGCTCGACGTAGCGGACCCGAGGCGAGCTGAGCTTCGAGGAGGGTTGCAAGTGGCAGGCCTGATCGACTGCTGCGCGGGCAGCACGACAGCCGCGTCAACCGCCGAGGCAGGATGCTCAGCGTTCGACGACGTGCAGTGAGATCTGCGAAGGATGGCTGCTGTCGTGGTGAATGCGGATCGTCGCCGGCTGCAGCCGTGATGAGGTCGTCTCGAGCTCGCCGGTGTGCAGGTTGCGCGAGAAGTTCGGGAAGAACGTCGACGAGACCTGCACGCGGATGCGGTGGCCGCGCGCGAAGAGGTTGCTGGTGACGAGGTTCAGGTCGACCGCGTAGATCTCGCCCGGTTCGAGGAGCTGACGACCCTTCGACAGATCCCGGTAACTGACACGCACAGCGTCGGTGCCCGGACTCATCAGATTCCAGGCGGTCCCATCCGGCGCGATCTCCAGCAGCCGCGCCCATACGTCCGTGTCCCTGCAGTCGCACGACACGAACAGCCGCACGCGTACCGGCCCGCTCACCTCGAGCTCGCGCGTCAGCGGCGCCGAATCGAAGGTGAGCACGTCCGCGCGTGTCGCCAGCGCCTGGTAATCGTGGACGCCGGCCGACTCGTATCGGTTGACCACCGGATCGTCGGGCTTGGAGACGAAGCTCGATGGCGCCGGCGTTCCCTCAGGAGGAGTTGTCGTCAGCCCGCCCCGCCCGGCGCCAGCTGCGGCGGTGGACAAGTAATACGGTGTGTCCTGTCCCGGCGGCGGCCACGTCGTCGACGAGCGCCAGCGGTTGTCGCCCATCACGAAGTACCGGGCGCCCTCGACAGCTTCGGCGGCGGGATCGCCGGTCACGTATCGGTCCATCCAGTCGAGCACGACCTCGTCGTAGTCGATCGCGGCGGCGCGGCCGAAGTCGCGGTCGCCGAATTTCGTCCGCGCGGTTGCATCGGCGCCGTGCACCCAGGGGCCGACGAGGAGCGCGGTGCGAGCCGGCTGCCCGCGGCGCGAGGCGAGCAGGCCAAGGTAGTTGGTCACCGCGCCTTCGGGCCCGTAGTTGTCGTCGTGCCAGCCGGACAGGTTGAGCACCGCCGCGCGCGTGCGGCCGTACTTCTGGCGAAGCTCGGCGAACTCCCAGAACGGATCCTCCGGGGGATGATGCAGCCAGTCGTAGTAATACGGCGCGATCTCGCGCAGGTCGTCGAGCCGATCGAGCGGCAGCGTGCGGACGATCCTGTTCTTGACGTCGCGCCATCGCGGCGCGCTGCCGCTGCTGCGATTCGCGTTCGTTCGCGCGCGCGCATCGTCGGCCATGGTCGTCCAGATCCACTGCGCCCACGAGAGATCCCAGATGCCGTTGGTGTAGAAGAAGTTCTGCGGCGTCGAGAAGGTCATGGCCGGGACCATGGCCTCGAGGTGCGGCGGGTTCTCGACCGCCGCGAGCCACTGCACGGCGCCCGGGTACGAGAGACCGAATGTGCCGACGCGGCCGTTCGACCACGGTTGGCGCGCCGCCCACTCGATGGTGTCGTAGCCGTCGCGTCCCTCGTGCTCGTAGGGGCGGAACTCGCCGTCCGATCCGTAGCGCCCGCGCACGTCTTGTACGACGACCGCGTAGCCGCGGGCGGACGCGCGGGTGAAGGTGGTGGACTCCGCGAGCGCGTCGCGCCGGCCATAGGGCGTGCGATAGACGAGCGTTGGCGCGCGACCCTCCGTCGGGCGCAGCACATCGGCACGAAGGACGACCCCGTCGCGCATCGGAATCGCGACGTCGGTGTCGTGGATCGATGGCGCCTGCGCGCCGCGCGCGGCCAAGCCGCTGCGCAACACGATCAGCCCCAGCGCGAACGCGACGGTCAGCAGGGCGACGCGTTTCATCGTGCTGTCCGCGCCTCCTGCAGGCAGCGCTGGTAGAACGCCCGTGCCTGCCGGACGTCGTTCAAGACCGCAGCCCGTTCAGCGTCAGTCCGGTAGTCCGCGTTTTGCTCCGTGGCGCCCTGGATGCGATCGAGCCATCGCAGGAAATACTCTGCCGCTTCGGCCGATCGTCGCGGCCTGCCGCCGACGTGAACATAGACCGGGCTGGTGGTGGCCCAGGGATAGATGTCGAGGACGTCGGGATGCGGGCCGTCGTTCCAGGCGCGGAGCAGCAACCAGCCGCTCCCGTCCACCGCGATGGTTCCGCGCGCATCGGCCGCGCGGCGCTCGCCGCCAGGGTCGATGGTGGCCGCGACGCGCCCGTTCCAGATCACTTCGAGATGGTCGACCGGAAAGTTCGCGCGCAGCGTCGCCCGATACGGCAGCGGCCCGGGGCTCGCCAGCTGCACCGTGTCGCCCGGCATGGCGGTGCCCGCCGTCAACTGCAGCAGCGCGCCGTTGGTCGCGGTTGCGCGTCCCCGCTTGACGCCGCTGAGGAACGCCTCGCGCGTCAGCGCTCCCTGCGCCGGAACGTAGACGCGATTCAACCCGACCGGCCCGCGCAGGCTCGCATAGTTCGCCATCGCGTCGGTGCCCGCGCCGGCGGGGACCTCGAGCCCGCACTCCAGCAGCCGGTACCACATCGCGTTGCCCGCCTTGTGATCGGAGAAGCCGACCGCCTCGTAGTAATCGATCTTGCCGAGCGCGGCGTCGATCGGCAGCGCGCTGACGAGCGCGTCGGGACGGCTGGTGTCGACGATCTCGTCGAACGGGTGCGCGTAGCCGACCAGCGCGTTCTGCTGGTGTGCCATGTCGGCGACGGCGGCGTTGTGTGGATACGGGCTCGCCGCAGCGGTGAACGGATAGCCGGCATAGCCGGGCAGCAGCAGATGGCGTGTGAGGTTGAGGATGCTCAGGTGCCCCCAGTAGCTGGTATGAAACTCCTGGCCGTGCAGGATCAGCAACTGCTCGCTCGAAGCCGGGTCGGCGTCGGTGCGGAAGCTGGCGATGTCGGGGAACCGCTGCTCCTTGTTGACCACCAGGTTGTAGACCAGGTTGAGATCCTCGGCGCGCGCCTGATCGGCCAGGCGGAACGGCGTGTTGCGATAGAGGCCGCCGTAGTTCATGTGGACGTGCAGGTCGCCGCTCCACCATTCGCCGGCGTCGGCTGGTTGCGGCAGCCTGCGAAGCGTCACCTTTCGAGCGCCGGTCCAGCCGGCGGCGCGCGCGTCTTCCTCGAGATGGGCGACTTCGTAGGCGGGGCCGTGGCTGATCGTGATCGACAGCCGATCCAGCGGCACCGCGATCCGGCTGCGGCCGCGCGCGTGAAAGTACCGCGTCTCGATCGGCTGGCGTTCGCGGACCAGGAGATCATCGGCGTGCAGCCAGGCGGCGTCGGGCGCATACGCGCGCTGGCGGCTGTCGCTGACGCTGATGCGCGCCGGCACGATGGCGCCGCGTTCATCCACCACTTCGAGCGTCAGCTCGCGCCGCGGCTTCAGATAGCGACGCTCGGCGACGCGCAGCTCACGCTGCTCGCCCGAGATCGCGTCGATCAGCCACAGCGCGGTGTTGCCGGCGCGGTTGGAGATGAACGCGATGGTGCGGCCGTCGGGCGACCAGACCGGGTTGGTGTTGTCGTAGTCGCCATACGTCAGCGGAAACGGATGGCCGCCGTCGATCGGCATCAGCCACAGCTGCTGCCACTGTCGGCCGAGGTAACTGCTGTAGACGATGCGCGCGCCGTCTGGTGACACGTCGGGCCGGGCGTGCCACGACGTCTCTTCGCGCTGCAGCAGTCGCGGCTCGCCGCCCTCGACCGCGATCCGCACGATGTCGCCGGTGCCGTGCGCCACCTCGCGATTGGAGACGAACACCAGCTCGCGCCCGTCGCGCGTCCACGCGGGGTTGATGGCGTGATCGAACGGGCTGTAGTAATAGCGCGTCACCGCGCTGCGGCGATCGGCGATGAGCGGGCGCGACTGCTCCAGACGCCCGTCGCGCACCTGCGCGATGTGCAGGAGGAAGTGTCCGGACCCGGCGGTCGACACGAATGCGAGCCGGCGGCCGTCGGGCGACCAGCGCGGCTCGACGTTGACGCCCCGATTCGACGTGACCGCGCGGACCGAGCGCGACTCGAGATCGAGCAGCATCAGCTCCATCGCCCGGCCGTCGTAGCGGACGAACGCGACGCTCCGGCCGTCGGGCGAGCAATCGGGCTGGTAGTCGGCGCCGGCGTCGTCGGTGAGCTGCTCGGCGACGCCGCTGTCGATCCGCTGGCGCCACAGGCTGCCCTGCATCGAGTAGACGAGCGACGCGCCATCGCGCGTCCACGTCGCGGCTGACGGGCCGCTGGTCAGCTGCGGCAGGTACAGCTCGCGGAAGTAATAACTGTGCGGCAGCGCGATCTGATCGAGCACCGGCGTGCGCGCCGGGCCCGGCGCCGCCGCGACCGCGGCCGTCGCCAATGCGGCAGCGACGCCACACACTTTGCATCTGTCCATGAGCTCCCGATAGCTTATCGGATCAACCTCGACGTGATGTCCTGGCTGCGCCGCTCACCCGACTGCCACCCTTGACCGCCGGCGAGGTCCGCGCTACAACACGCGCATGCTGAACACGCCGCTTTACTCGTTCCGTCGCCTCGCGCTGCTCGCGCTTGCTGCGATGCTCGCCGTCTCCGGACCGTGGGCCTCGAGCCCGACGGCGCAAACCGCGACCGCCTCTTCCTCGCAGCGCGCCGCGAACAGGAACGATCCCGAGCGCTGGGAACCCACGATCAGGAAGTTCGAGGAAGCCGACAAGGTCACGCCGCCCCCGCAGAACGGCATCGTCTTCATCGGTGCCTCGAGCATCGTGCGGTGGAACCTCGCCGAGTCGTTCCCCGAGCTCGGGCCGCGGGCGATCAACCGCGGCTTCGGCGGATCGCTGGCCGCCGATTCGACGCGCTACGCCGAGCGCATCGTCATTCCCTACAAGCCGCGGAAAGTCATTTTCTACGCCGGCGACAACGACATCGAGGCCGGCCGCACGCCGGAGCAGATCGCCGGCGACTTCACCGCCTTCGAGCAGAAGGTGCACGCCGCGCTGCCGTCGACCGACATCGTCTTCATTTCGATCAAGCCGAGCACTCGCCGCTGGCCGTGGATCGAGCAAATCAAGGCCGCCAACGCGCTGGTCCAGAAGTACTGCGCCGCGCACGCGCATATGTCGTTCGTCGACATCGTGCCGCAGATGATTGGCGCCGACGGAAAGCCGCGGAAGGAGTTGCTGCTCGACGACGGCCTGCACATGACGCCGGCCGGCTACAAGGTGTGGAACGACGCGCTGCGGCCGCTGCTGGCGCCGGCCCCGTCGCACCAGTAGCCTCGCGCCGTTTCCGAATCGCCTGTTCTAGAGGTACCGCCGTACTCGTCGCTTGTACTCGCGGTACGTGTCGCCGAACTTCCGCTCGAGGTAGCGCTCCTCGCGCAGCACGACGCCGAAGTGCATCACGAGAAGGAGCGGCACCAGCACGATCGCGCCCCACCAGGTGTTGGCCATCGCCGTCAGACCCAGGTAGAGCAGGGTCAGCGCGCAGTACAACGGATTGCGTGAGAAGCGGAACGGACCGCCGGTGACGATCGTGAGGGCCGGCTGCGTCGGCCGGACGTTCGTCCCGGCCGCGACCATCGTGCGCCGCCCCCACACGGCGAGGCCGATGCCAATGGCCGCCAGCACGAGCCCCACAGTCAGCAGCGAGCCCTCGACGATCCGCAGCGGCCACGCGAGCCGCGCCAGCAGGACGACCAGGAACGCCCCCATGAAGAGGAACGGCGGCATCCCGACGACGTCGGGTCGATCGTGAAACTTCGTGCCGCCTTGCGCCGTCATCTCGACCATTTCACTCCCTCATTTGCATCACTCGGTGCGCAGCACCGTCATCGGGTCCACTTTCGTCGCGCGCCATGCGGGACGCCAGCATGCCGCGAGCGCGACGCTCAGCACAATCACGGCGGCGGCCCCCAGCGTAGCGCGGTCGCCGGGAACGACGCCATAGAGCAGGCTGCCGAGCGTCCGGCCGAGCAGCAGCGCGCCGCCGATGCCGATCGCAATTCCGGCGGCCGCGACCGCAAGCGCCTCACGCGTCACCATCGCGAAGACCGCGCGCCACCCGGCGCCGATCGCCATCCGGATCGCGAACTCCCGCGTCCGCTGCGCGACGGAGTACGACATCACGCCATACACGCCGACGGCTGACAACAGCAGCGCGACGCCCGCGAACACCCAGAGCAGCAGCGAACTGAGCTTCGGCTCGGCCACCGCCTCCTCGAGCACCTCTTCCATCGTCTGCATGCCGTAGACGCCCAGGTCGGCGTCGACGTCGTGAACCGCGCGCTGCACGACACCGGCGACGCTGGTGGGCGCCGCCTCGGCTCTGACCAGCAGGTGCACGTAGCGCGCCGGATGCTGCAGGAGCGGCAGGTAAATCACCGGCTCGATCTGCTCGCTGAGGCGCCGCTCCTTGATGTCGCCGACGATGCCGATGATCGTGAACGTGTCGGCGGATTGGAACGGCCACCACGGCGCCATCGCCGCCGTGCCGAGCGCGCGAGCGCGCAGCGCCTTGCCAATCGGATTCTGGCCGGGCCAGTAGCGGCGCGCCATGGTCTGGTTGATGAGCGCCACAGGCGCCGCGCCGGACGCATCCGCGTCGGTGAACCAGCGGCCGCTGACGAGCGGCGTCGCCAGCGTGGCGAGGTAGCCGCTGCTGACGACGCGGAAGCCGATGATTGGATCGAGATCGCCGGCGAGCGGGCCGCGTCCCGGAATCTGCACCGTCGCGCCGAGGCCCCAGCCAAGGAACGGACGGGTGTTGACGATCGCGACGGCGCGCACCTCCGGAAACTGGCCGACGCGGCGGAGCACGTCCTGATGGAACGCGCAGATGCGCGGCGCGGTCGCGTACCGGTCCGGCGGCAGCCACAGTTGCATGGTCAGCAGGCGCTCGGCGCGAAAGCCGGGATTGACCTGCCGCAGGTTCCACAGACTGCGCACGAGCAGCGTTGCCGCGACGAGCAGCATCAGCGACAGCGCGATCTCGGCCGCGACCAGGGCACGGCCCGCCGCCGCACCGCGCGGCGTCTGCGCCGATGCGGTCAACGCGCCGGTCCGCGGGGAGCGCAGTGCCGGGAGGATGCCGAGCGCGATCGCAGTGAGGGCGGCTGCGGCGAGCGTGACCAGCAGCACGCGAGCGTCGATCGTCAGCGTCAGCGGCCGCGTCACCTGGACCTGAGGAATCAGCGCCGCCAGCGCCCGAAGGCCGCCGAGCGCCAGCGCGATGCCGCCGGCGGCGCCGAGGCCGGCAATCAACGCGCTCTCGGCGAGCGTCTGCCGGAGCAGCCGCCCGCGCGAGGCGCCGACGGCCACCCGCACCGCCATCTCGCGCTGCCGCACACCGGCGCGGACGAGCAGCAGGCTGGCGACGTTGATGCACGCGATCAGGAGCACGGAGGCGACGGCGGCGAGCAGCATGAGCAGCGCCGGTCGCAGGTTCCTGTTCAGCGGGAACACCGGCACCAGCGCCGCGCTCCACCCGCGGTTGGTCTCGGGATGTTCGCGCTCCAGATCGCGGGCGATGACTTCGAGCTCGGCCTGCGCGTCGGCGCGCGTCACGCCGGCGGCGAGCTGCGCCAGGCTGCCGATCGAATGCGTGTCGCGCTGGCTCTTGAACGCGCCGTCGACGGTCATCGGCATGAAGATCGCGGAGTCGCGAAACAGGAAGTAGAAGTCGCGAGGCAGCACGCCGACGACGGTGAAAAGCTTTCCATCGATCAGCACGTTCGTGCCGGCGACGCCGGGGTCGGCGCCGAAGCGCCGGCGCCAGAAGCCGTCGGTCAGCACGACCACGCGGTCGTGGCCGGGCTCCTCGTCCGAGGGCTGCAGCGTGCGCCCCAGCGAGGCGCGAACGCCGAGCATGTCGAAGAATGCCGGCGAGACGTTGACGCCGCGCACCTGCTCGGCCTCGACCCGTTCTGTCGGGCGAGCGTCTGCCGGTCTCGGTACAACGGAGAAAAACCAGTTGCGCCACGCCGCCAGGTGCTCGAACGAGCGGCTGCGCGCGCGCCAGTCGACCCAGTTGGCCGGCGACAGCGGGACGGTCTCCGCGGTGGTCTGGTGCAGTTCCTCGTTGATGTCGTAGATCCAGAACAGGCGCTCGGCGTGCTCGAACGGCGGCGGACGGAAGAGGATGGCATCGGCCACCGTGAACACTGCGGTCGTCGCGCCGATGCCGATGGCGAGCGCGAGCACGGCGACGATCGAGAAGCCGGAATGGCGGACGAGCATCCGCCACCCGAAGCGCAGATCGGCGACGAGATCCTCGAGCATCATGCGCGGAAGCGATCCGGTCGGAAGTCTACATTGCCACGGCGTCAGGAGTTCGATAAGAATTCGTCGATGCCCCGGTCTCGATGATCACGCTCGACCAGATTCGGCGATTTGCCGTCGCCCGCACGCTGTTCCCGCCGACCACGCTGAGACGCGCGCTTCACCGCATGGGCTTCGTGCAGGCCGATCCGATTCGCGCCCCGGCGCGCGCGCAGGACCTGATCCTCCGCCATCGCGTGACGCACTATCACGCCGGCGATCTCGAGCGGCGCTATCCCGAGCTCGGCATCGAGGAAGACTTCTTCATCACCTACGGCTTCGTCACCCGCGAGCTGCAGGCGCTGATGCATCCGCGCTCCGAGACCACGGTGCCGGCCGACGGGGTGCAGCCGTGGCGCGCGGCGCGGCGGCGGCGGGTCGACGCCCTGCTCGCGTTCGTGCGCGAGCGCGGGCCAGTGCACCCGCGCGAGGTCGATGCGCACTTCTCCCACGGCACGGTCACCAACTACTGGGGCGGCTCGTCGAATGCGACGACGCACCTGCTCGACGCGATGCACTACCGCGGCCTGCTGCGCGTGGCGCGGCGCGACCGCGGCATCCGCGTCTACGCCGTGCACGCGCACGGGCCGGCGCCACTCGATCCGCCGGCGCGCCAGGCGCGGCTCGATGCGCTGGTCGACGCCGCGGTCCGTCTCTACGCCCCGCTGCCCGGCCGCAGCCTCGCCTTCGTCGTGCGGCGGTTGCGGTACGCCGCGCCGCAGTGGCGCGACGACCTGACCGCCGCGCTCAAACGCGCACGCCAGCGGCTGGCCCGCGCGCAGATCGACGGCGTCGACTGGTACTGGCCGTCGACGGAACGGCCGGGCCGCGCCGGCGTCGACGAGGTCGTGCGGCTGCTGGCGCCGTTCGATCCCGCGGTGCACGATCGCGAACGCTTCGAGCGGCTGTGGGGATGGACCTACCGGTTCGAGGCCTACACGCCGGCGGCCAAGCGGGTCCGCGGCTACTACGCGCTGCCGCTGTTGTGGCGCGACCGCGTGATTGGCTGGGGCAACGTGGCGGTCAAGGGCGGCGAGCTCGTGACCGACATCGGCTATACCAGCGGCCGCGCGCCGCGCGAGCGGACGTTTGCGCGCGAGCTCGAGGCGGAGCTGGCACGAATGCGCTCGTTCCTCGCCCCCTAAGCCGGAAGTCGAAAGTCGGAAGTCGTCAGTCGAAAGTCGAAGGTCGAAAGTCTTCAGTCGAGGGTCGACGTGCTGGATAATCGTCCGGTCAGGAGCGCCCGGATGCACAGACGCCGATTCCTCGTCTCGTCCTCTTCTGCGATGGCCGCCGCCGCGCTCGGCGAGTGGCGGGGGCTCGCCAGCAACGACGCGGCTCAGGGCAAGCCGGCGACGAAGTTCCAGGACCTGCGCGGCGGCGCCGGCATCTTCACCGGCCGCGGCGGCACGATCGGCTGGCTGGTCACCGACGAAGGCGCGGTGGTCGTCGACAGCCAGTTCCCCGGCACGGCCGACGCGTGCGTCGCCGGCATCAGGGAGCGGTCGCGGCGCGGCATCCACGTCCTGGTCAACACGCACCATCACGCCGATCACACCGCCGGCAACGCCATCTTCCGCCCGGCGGTGAAGTTCATCGTCGCGCACGCGAACTCCGCCGAGTGGCAGCGGACGGCGGCGGTCGAGGCGAAAACGGAGAAGGCGCAGGCCTACCCGGACCAGACGTTCCCGAACGTGTGGCAGTTGAAGATCGGCAACCAGCGCGTGGTCGCGACCTATTACGGCTTCGGCCACACCAGCGGCGACGTCGCGGTCGCCTTCGAGGCGGCGAACATCGTCCACATGGGCGACCTGGTGTTCAACCGCTTTCACCCGTTCATCGATCGACAGGCCGGCGCGTCGATCGAGAACTGGATCACGCTGCTCGATCGCGTGCCGCGTGAACACACGGCCGACACGATCTACATCTTCGGCCACGGCAAGCCGGACGCCGGCGTCACCGGCAGCCGCGCCGACCTCGCACGGTTCCGCGACTACCTGACGGCGCTGCTCGACTACGCGCGCAAGCACGTCGCCGCCGGCAAGTCCCGCGACGCACTCGCCAAGACCACCGTCCTGCCGCGATTCGAAGAGTTCGTCGATCCCGATCCGCCCGACGTCACGCTCGGCACCGCGCTGGCGACGGCGTTCGACGAACTCACCGGTCAATAGCAGAGATTCATCGACTTTCGACTTTCGACTTTCGACTCAACGAGGTGGACCGATGCGAGGCAGTGCCGCTGCGGTGATTGCGATCCTGATGCAGGCGCAGGCCACGAACCTGCCGCCCGCGTATCCGCGGGCAGGGGTCACCAGGATTCTCGACAACGACCGCGTCCAGGTGTGGAACATCGGCTGGCTGAAAGGGCAGCCGTCGCCGCTCCACCGGCACGTCTACGATCTGGTCGGCGTCTATTACGAACCGGGCGATCGGATGATCATCTCGCCGGAAGGGGCGAAGCGCCCGGTGTCGACCAGGGCGTGGGATATCGCGTTTCAGCGCACCGGCATCACCCACATCGAAGAAGGCACCAGCGAGGCGCCGCTGCGCGCGGTCTTCGTCGAGATGAAGCTCGCCGGCGCGTACGGCGCTGATCCCGCCGCGGCCGGCACGTCGCCGTTCACCGGCCAGGGCGCGACGCAGAAGCTCGACAACGATCGGGTCACGGTCTGGGAGTACGTCCAGCCGCCGCCGGGCGGCGCGCACCGGCATCTTCACGATGCCGTCGTCGTCGCCCTCGGGAGCGGGAGCCCGCGCGCGGTGTGGGTGAAACGCGGCACCGTGCACAGCGACGAAGGGGCCGGCGGCGCCGCGCGCGTCTACGTGTTCGAGATCAAGTGACACAGGAGCTCGTCGATCAGGTCAAGCACTGGCACCATTCGATCAGGGTCGGCGACGGCGTCGTGACGCCCGGCGGGAAAACGCTGGAACATCATCACGACGATCTCAAACGCCTGCGCCTGCCGGAGCTGGCGGGCAAGTCGGTTCTCGACATCGGCGCGTGGGACGGCTACTACACCTTCATGGCCGAGGGCGCCGGCGCCAGCCGCGTCGTGGCGCTCGACCACTACGCGTGGTCGGTCGACTTCGAGCGCGCCGCCGACTACACGTCGCGCCAGCTGCGCGATCGCCAGCCGATTCGCCCCTTTCATACCCGGCCCGAGATCTGGGATCCGGTGGGTCTCCCGGGCAAGCGCGGCTTCGATCTCGTCTACCAGCTGCTGCACAGCCGCGCGGAAGTGGTGGTCGGCGATTTCATGACCATCGATCCGGCGGCGGTGGGGACCTTCGACGTCGTGCTCTTCATGGGCGTGATCTACCACGTCGAGGAGCCGCTGACGGCGCTGCGCCGGGTTCGCGAGTTCACGCGCGGCGTCGCCGCGATCGAAACCGAGGCGGTCGTGCTGCCCGCGGCCGAGGGCCGGCCGCTGTGGCAGTTCATCGACGCCGCGAAGGTGAATCAGGATCCGACGGTGTTGTGGGTGCCGACGGCGGAAGGGCTGCAGGCGATGTGCCTGGCTGCCGGGTTCTCGCGCGCCGAGGTCGTGTCGGGTCCGCCCCGGCCGCCGCGGTTCCGCCGCGCGAAGCCGATGCAGTATCGCGCCGTCGTCCACGCCTGGCGTTGATCGACGCGCCTTGCCTCGCGTGTTGCGCTCAGCTTTACCTTGCACACTGGTCGCCGCGTCCGGTTGCGCCGCCCTGTGAGTTGGCGCATGATGCGGGCCGCGTCGTTCGCGCGCCCATTTCCCCCGAACCCATCAGCGCGCCTCGAAGGAGGGCTCGATGTCTCGCCTCATCGGTGCAGTGTGTGCGATCGCGCTCGCGGCGTGTCCGCGTGTGGCGCAGGCCCAGGTGATTCCGCTTGCCGACTGTGTCACCCAGGGATCGGATCCGTCCCGGCTGCAGGCGTGGTTCGGCTACCGCAACTCCGACCCGACCGTCGTCTTCATCCCGCTCGGGCCTGATAACTTCTTTGTGCCGCCGCCGGCGGATCGCGGTCAGCCGACGAGCTTCGAGACGGGTGAGTTCCATCGCGTGTTCTCGGTCGAGTTCCCGTCGGCGGGACTCGTGACCTGGACGCTGGCGTCGGTCCAGGCACCGGCCGACCGCACGCTGCCAAGCTGCGACGGACCGCTGACATGGCTCGGCGAGTGGGACGCGACCCTCACCTACGAGACGAACCAGATCGTGTCCTACCTCGGCTCGTCGTGGATCGCGTTGCGCCGCAACAGCGGGCAACTGCCGCAGGCCGGCGCGGACTGGAACCTGCTGGCGCAGAAAGGCGATGTCGGCGTCCAGGGCGAGCGCGGCGAGAGAGGCGCGGAAGGGCCGCAAGGCATTCAGGGGCTGCCCGGCGCCGACGGCGCACCCGGCTTCAGTCCGGCATTCCCGGCGTCGACGATCTTCACGGTTCCGGCCACCGGCCGCCTGACGATCGCCGATCCGAACGTGCGTGCCGACAGCGTCGTGATCGCGGTCTACGTCGGCGGATCATTGTTGCCGCCGGCGGTGACGCACATCGGCGACGGTCAGATCGGCATCCTCGCCCTGCCGGGGAAGCGGATACGGTACGTGGTGTTCAAGTGAGGACGTTGAAAGCGCCCTAGGGGTGCCGCTGCGTCACGCTGAAGGTCTGGCCGGCGATCGTGATGGTGCCGTTGCGATCGGTGCTGTCCAGCTGAGTGGCGACGTTATACGTCACCGTCCCAGATCCAGTTCCCGTCGAACCACTGACGACCGAGAGCCAGTCGATGTTGGCCGTTGAGGTCCACGAGCAGGTCGACGCCGAGGCTGTCACGGTGACCGTACCGTTGCCGCCGGCCGCGGCGACGTCGACATTGTTCGGCGAGATCTGGAAGGTGCACGGCGGCGGCGGTGGTGGCGGCGGTGGTGGCGGCGCCGCCGCCTGTGACAGCGTGAAGGCCTGACCGCCGGCGGTAATCGTCGCGTTGCGCGCGCCGCCGGTATTCGCGTCGACGTTGAACGTGATCGTGCCGCTCCCGGTGCCCGAGGCGGCGCCGGTGACGATCAGCCATGGCGCGCTCGACGCCGCGGTCCAGCCGCAGGTCCCGGCCGATGCCATCACCGCAAAAGAACCCGAGGTTGCGGTCTCCGCCACATTCTGCGACGGCGGCGACAGCGTGAACGTGCACGGCGCCGGCGCCGGCGCAGCGGCTTGCGTGACGGTGAAGGTCTGACCGGCGATCGTCAGCGTGCCCGAGCGCGCGGCGGCGGTGTTGGCCGCGATCGCAAACCCGACCGCGCCGCTGCCGGTGCCCGATCCGCCGCTCGTCACCGTCAGCCACGGCGCGTTCGACGTTGCCGTCCACGTGCAGGTGTTCGCCGACGCGGTCACCGCGACGCTGCCGGCGCCGGCGGTGTCTGGCACATCCTGCGCCGTCGGCGCGATCGTGAACGAGCAGGGCGGCGGCGGCGCGCCGGCCTGCGACACGGCGAACGTCTTCCCGGCAATCGCAATCGTGGAGTTGCGGGCGGTGAACGCGCTGTTGGCGGCGACGTTGAAGTTGACCGTCGCGCTGCCGCTGCCCGAACTGCCGGCAATGCTGATCCACTGCGCGCTGGTCGTCGCCGTCCAGGTGCAGCTCGGCGCGGACGCCGTGATCGCGATCGATCCGGCTCCGCCGCTATCCGGGAATCCCTGCGTCGTCGGCGAGATGGTATAGGAACAGGCCGGCGGCGGCGCTGCCGCCTGCGAGATGGTGAACGTCTTGCCCGCGGCGGTGATCGTGCCGGTGCGCGCCGCGCCGGTGTTGGCGGCGGCGCGATATTCGACGCGCCCGTTGCCGCTGCCCGACGCGCCGGAGACGATCGTCAGCCAGTTGGCGTTGGCGGTCGCCGTCCACGCGCAGGTCGTGCCGCTGGTCACCTGGATGGATCCGGTGGTCGCGTCGGAGCCGACATTGTTGCTGGCCGGCGCGATGTCGAACGTGCAGGGCGCGGGCGTCGGATTGGGTGACGGCGACGGTGGCGCCGGAGCCGGCGGCGCGGGCGCGGGATCGGTCTCGGCGCCGGCCTGCTGGATGGTGACCGACTGCGGGCCGACGGTAACGGTGCCGGTGCGCGCGGCGGCCGTGGTGTTGCGCGCGACGGACAGCGTCAGCGTGCCGGAGCGGTTTCCGGTGGGCGTCGGCGGCACGGTGATCCACGGCGCCTGGCTGGCGGCGGTCCACGCGCATCCGGTCAGCGTCTCCATCGTGATCGCGACGTCGCCGCCGCCGGCGGAAACGGTTGCGTTCGTCGGTGCGACGGCGTAGCGGCAGGGCGCAGCGTCTTGAGCCACCTGCAGCGGCGTATTGTTGACTTCCAGTGTGCCGCGCCGCGCAACAGGTTCGGCATTCACGCTCACTTTGTAGGTGAGCGTTTCGCTTCCCTGGCCGCTGGTCGCCGAGGTGATCGCCAGCCAGGCGGCGTTCGAGCTCGCCGTCCACGTGCAGTCGCGATTGGTGGCGATCGAGACGGAACCGGTCATGCCGTCGGCCGGAGCCGCCTGACTGTTGGCGTTTTCGAGCGTCACCTGGCACTTCACCGCGGTCGGCGCCGTCGCCGAGATCGACGATGACGTCCCGCTGCAGGCGGTTGCGACCACACACAGCGCACCGAGGAGATACGGCAGAGCACGCACGGCGGCGTAGCAGAGTGCAAGCGCTCTGCCGCGCCGGCTGGGATGCTTCTCGAAGAAAACGGCCGAGCACTACGCATGAGCGTGCGGCTCGACCGTATTCCTAGGTCGTCAGCCCTTCACGGCCGATTCCTCGCGCTCGACGACGATCGTGCCGGCGCTGCCGTCAACGGTGATGCGTTGGCCCGTGGTGATCTCGCCGGTCGCGTTGAGCACGCCGACGACGGCCGGGATGCCGTACTCGCGCGCGACCACGGCGCCGTGCGAGTTGGCGCCGCCCATTTCCATCACCAGCCCGCCGGCGGTCAGGAAGAGCGGCGTCCACCCTGGATCGGTCGACGGCGCGACGAGGATCTCGCCAGGCTCGATGTGCGCGCCGACCGGATCGATGATGACGCGCGCCACCCCGGTCACCCGTCCCGCCGACGCCGGCGTTCCCGACAGCGCGCCGTCGGCTTTCGCGCCCGCGGCGAGCTCCGCTTCCGGCTCGGTGCCGTCCGACAAGAGCACCCGCGGCACGCGGCGGCGATTGAGCTCCAGCGCGTAGCTGGCGCGGCGCTCGACGACCAACTGGCGCAGGTCGCGGCCGGCGAGCGCTTCGCGCGCTTCGGCGAGGCTGACGAAAAACACGTCGTCCGCGGTTTCCAGCCGGCCGGCGGCGGCGAGATGCGCGCCGACGATCGACAGCTGATGCCGCATCGCCGCCAGGATCACGATCGCGTAGTACTTCGGCAGCTCGCGCAGGCCGACCAGCGCGCGCGCGCGCTCGAGCGCGAAGCGAACGATCCGGCCGCGCAGCGTGGAGCGGCGTGCGGCCCTGCCGGCCAGCGTGTCGATCATCGCCGTGGCGGCGGCGGCGCCGCGGGCGAACACGGCGTCCGGCGCCTGATCGGCGTCCTCGACCTTGATGTAATTGGTCAGCACGCCGAGGATGTGACGCGGGTCCTCCGACCAGCGGGCGATTCCGAGATCGATTTCGGCCACCGCGCGGTGTCCGTACTCGGCGAGGAAGCGCTCCAGCCCGCGCTGGGCGGTCGCCGGCAGCGTGCCGGCGTGGTAGCGCTGCGCCAGGGCGTCCGGCGTGCGACTGCGGAAGAGCGCCGCCGATTCGGCGTCGCCCTTGATCGCCGTCGCCAACGACCACAGCGCGAGGTCCATCTCGGTCGTGACATTTTCCGGCAGGCTTCGCAGCACCGCCTGGAGTTCGTCGGCGGCGGCATCGTCTTTCAGCAGCTTGCCCGCCAGCAGGAACATCGCCAGGCCGGCCGCGGCCGACGGCATGATGCGCGGCACCATCGTGATGGTGTCCTCGAGGAGCACGCGCTCGACGAAGGCGAGGCGATCGGCCGGAGTTGCGTCGTCACGCACTCGCGTGAGCTGCGCCACCACGTCGGCGATCCCGCGCGCGTGCCGATACGCCGCGTCCGGGCTTGCCAGCGCCCGCGCCGCCGTGATCGGCACGTGGAACTTCGCCGCGAGTCGCAACACGCGCCGGACGAAGCGGAGCATCGACGTGTTGATCAGCGACAGCCGCGGGTCGTCGCCCAGCCGTCGCAAGATCACCGCCGAGCGCGCTTCCATGGCATCGAGCACGCGCGGAAACAGCGCTCGTCCGGCGCGGCTGCGCAGCACGCCGGTGATGTCGACGAAGACGCGCTGGCCAGCCTCGACGTATCGCGAGGGCCCGTCCAGCGGATTGGCGACCGGGAACCCGAACAGCTCCGACGCACACGAAGCGATGACGCGAAACGCCGACAGCCCCATCGGGGTGATCGGGCGATACAGGCCTTGCGCGACGCTGAAACAGAAATACACGCGCAGCTCGGAAGGCGAGGTCGGTGCGCCAGGCGGCAGCGGAAACAACGTCGTGATCGGACGCGCCTGGGTCAGCCACAGCGCGCCGGTCGCGTCGATCGCCCACTCGGTGTCCTGCGGCGCGCCGTAGTGCGCTTCGACGCGGGCGCCGAGCGCGGCCAGCGCGCGAATCTGCTCGTCGGTCACGCACGCGTCGTTCACCGCCGTCCTCTCGACGTGCTCGGTCCCGCCGTCCTTCCTGGCGCGGATCACCACGCGCTTGTCGCCGATGCGGCGTTCGACGATCTCGCCGGTGTCGGTGTTGACGACGAAGTGATCGGGGTTGACGGCGCCCGAGACCACCGCCTCGCCGAGGCCGGGGCTCGCGTCGATGACCGCCTGCCGGCGACGCCCGGTAACCGAATTGGCCGTGAACAGCACGCCGGCAATCTCGGCGTCGACCATCTGCTGGATGACCACCGCGAGCCGCACGGTGTGCGGATCGATCCCCTGGGTGGCGCGATACGACACCGCGCGATCGGTCCACAGCGACGCCCAGCAGCGCCGCACGGCAGCAACCACCGCCGACGCGCCGACGATGTTGAGATAGGTGTCCTGCTGGCCGGCGAAGCTCGCGAACGGAAGATCTTCCGCCGTCGCCGACGAACGCACCGCGACCGGCACGTTCGATCCGAGCTGCGCGTAACCGGCGACAATGGCGCGAACCAGATCATCAGGCACGGGCGCGTCGACCAGCGCCGCCCTCGCTTTCGCCGCGAGCGACGCGAGCCGCGCGGTGTCAGTGGCCGGCGTGGCCGCAATCGCGTCGAGGATCGGGTTGAGCGCGGCGCCGGCCGCGACCTGACGGTAGGCTTCGGTCGTCACGCACACACCCGGCGGCACGGGCAGTCCCGCGCGGGTCAGGATGCCGAGGTTCGCGGCCTTTCCTCCGACCAGCGCCAGCGCATCGGCGTCGATCGCGGCAAACTCGAGCACCACGTCGCCGGCCGGCTCAATCGACGGCATTTCGACTTTCAATTGTGTCGCAGTCATGAACGCGCCTTTCGTTTTCGAACTCGTAGCGCAGCCCTTTCCGCCTTCGCTGAAGCTACGGCGGACCCGCCATAGCCTTGGCGACGGCGGGCAGGGCTGCCCGCGCGGCGGTCGGCAGGCCTAAAGGCCTGCGCTACGCGAGCCGCGCGCAATTGAAAACTCACTGTTATTCGGCGGTGAAGGCCAGATACCGCAGCTCGCCGCGGCGTTCGAGCTGCAGCACGACCGGGGCGCCGGGCTTCAGCGGGTCGAGCGCCGAGCGCAGCTCACTGAGACCCGACACCCATTTGCCGTTGACGCCGAAGATCACATCGCCGGGTGCCAGGCCGCCCTCGCGCGCGTCGAGCGCGTCGGCTTCGGTCGAGACGACGACCACGCCGGACGGGACGCGCAGGACCGGCAGCGCTTCCGCGATCCGCTTGTCCAGGTCCAGGCCGAGGATTCCGAGACGCGGCACGAGGTGCTGTCGTGGATCCGCCGACTCCGACAGCCCGCCGAGCGGATCGAGCCGTTCGACCATCGTCACCGGCACGGTGCGGCTCTGGCCGCTGCGAAGAACCTCGAGCGATACCACGTCGCCGGCGATGCGGCGGTAGAGCGCAATCTGAAGCTGGCGGCCGTTTTCCATCGGCTTGCCGTCGACCGCGAGCACGAGGTCGCCGGGCCGCAGGCCGGCGCGCGCCGCCGGGCTGCCGGGCAGCACGTCGGCGAGCACCACGCCGGAATCGCGCGCGAGCGCGAGGCCCGAGGCGAGCACCGGCGTGATCGTCTGGGCACGGAGGCCGGCATCGCCTCGGCGCACGCGGCCGTTCTTTCGAATCTGCTCGAAGACGGTGCGGACGATGTTGCTGGGGGCCGCGAACCCGACGCCTTCGTAGCCGCCGGCGCGCGACATGATCAGCGTGTTGATGCCGACGACGCGTCCGCGCAGATCAACCAGCGGGCCGCCGCTGCTGCCCGGGTTGATGGCCGCGTCGGTCTGCACGTAGATCATCGGCGACTCGGGCTCGAGCTGGCGCGCGACCGCGCCGACCACGCCCATCGACGCCGAGTTGTGAAGCCCCAGCGGGCTGCCGAACGCCATCACGATTTGTCCGGCGCGCAGCTCGTCGGAGTCGCCGAACGGCAGCGCCGGCAGGTTCGGCTCCTCGACCTTGAGCACCGCAAGGTCGGTCTCGGTGTCGAGGCCGACGAGTCTGGCCGCGACGCTGCGGCTGCGCGCGGTGAGGATCGACTGGCCCTTTGCCGGAATCGTCAGCGCCACGCGCAGCTGCTGGGCGCCACGCACGACGTGCGCGTTGGTGACGATGTAGCCGGCCGGATCGACGACGACACCCGACCCCGACGCGCGCCGCGTCGTCACCAGGTCGCCGGGGTTGGGTGCGATGCCGTCGCCGGGCGCATACGCAGTCGTGAAGACCTCGACCACCGACGGCTCGACCAGGCTCGTCACCGTCTGCAGCGACGTGCTCAACGCGTCGCCCGCGGCAGCCGCGCGCGAAACGGTCTGCGCGCGTCCGGTTGCGGGCATCAGCAGCAGTGCCGAAGCAATGAGTGCGATCGGAACGGTTCTCTTGCTGCGTGTCGACATCGTTGGTCCTCTCGGCGCGCCAGCGTCGTTCGCCGCGCGGCTGTTATTGCTCTTCTAGTCGAAGGAGCCGGGAACGAATCCTCTGAATACATCCGCGGCGCCCGCGGGTGTCTCGCCGGCGCCGAACGATGGTGCGGTGATATGCGTCACCAGCGGAATGCGTGACGTGTCCCGGTCGAGCGTCAGCATCGTCAAAAGCCTGCAGCCGCGGTCATCGCAACCGGGGTGCCGCGCCGCTCGCGCTGGCAGATGGAGAGGCAGCGCCCTCTCTTTCCACAGGCGCATCAAGCATTTAGAGCCGGCGCCGCTGCAGGAGGCGGGTTCGCCGGCTGCATGGACGCGGCGTTCGGCGCCATTCAACCTGCGCCGAAACGCGCACTTTGTCGATGAAGGGGCAGATGATACGGAGGGTGATGCCGTTCCCGCCCCGGCCCGCCGTCATCGCCCATCGCGGCGACTGCGCGGCGGCGCACGAGAACACGATTGACGCGTTCCGCGATGCGATTGCCGCCGGCGCCGACGGCATCGAGTTCGACGTCCGCCGCACCGCGGACGCGCGACTGGTCGTCCACCACGACGATGCGATCGGCCAGTCGCTGCTCGCGCGGGTCGACTACCAGACAGCGCAGGCGCTCGCCGAGGCGCTCGGCTACTCGCTGCCGCTCTTGTCGGAGGTGCTGGCCGTGACGCGCGGCCGCATTCAGCTCGACGTCGAGCTCAAAGAGGGGGGGTACGAGGCGGAGGTGCTCGCGCTCCTCGACCGCGCGGGCTTCGCGCTCGACGATTACGTCGTCACCACGTTCGATCCGGCGACGCTGCTGCGCGTGCGCGCCGTCGCGCCAACGGTGCGCACGGGATTGCTGCTCGAGAAGACAGAGTGGGGGAAGGCGTTCGAAGCGTTTCGACGCTCGACGGCGCACTTTCTCGCGCCGCACCGGACGATGATCGATGAACCGGGCCTCGCCGCCGCGCACGAGCAGGGCGTGGCGCTGGTTGCCTGGACGGTGAACGATCCGGCGATGATGCGGCGGCTGTTTCTCGCCCCGGCGGTGACGGCCGTCATCACCGACCGGACGGCGGACGCGCTTCGCGTGCGCGGCGAGACGCTCGCGAGAGGGGACTCCACGCCCTAACGCTTCAGGAATTCCACCTTCTGCAGCAGCATCCAGGCATTCGGGTCGATCGTGACCGACGCCGGCTCGGCATCGGCGGCGAATGTGAAACGACCGCTCGCTTGCGTCAGCTCCAGGCGTTCGATGCGCGAATCACCGCGCGGGCCGACGACCGCGATCTCGAGCGGCAGGCGATACGTCTCGCCCGGCTGCACCTGCGCGATTGCGACCTGGACCTGGCGCGCCCGCGCGTCGTAGTGCCAGTCGCCGCGCAGCGCCGGCATGCCCGGCCGCTTCAACCACTGATCGAAGAACCATGACAGCGGCGTCCCCGACGCCTGCTCCATGACCTGGCGGAAGTCGTCGGTCGACGCGTTCTGGTTGCGATAGCGGCGGTAGTACTCGCGGATGCCGTTCCAGAACTTCTCGGTCCCGATCGTGCCGCGCAGCATGTGCAGCACCCAGCCGGCTTTCTGATACACGAGCCGGTTCAGCACCTGGCTCATATCCGAGAGGGAGCGGTGGATGACCGGCTGATCCGGCGCTTCGCTTTGCGCCTGGACGATCGTCTGGACGTCGGCGCGCAGCCCCCGGACGAACGCATCGCGTCCACTGAACTGCTCGGTGTAGAGGTGCGTGAAGTAGGTCGCGAACCCTTCGCTCAGCCAGACATCGTCCCAGTCTTTCTCGGTGACCGAGTCGCCCCACCACTGGTGCGCGACCTCGTGGACGACCGGCGCGCGTCCGGCGGTGACGCCCTTCTCGCCGTAGAAGATCGCCGACGCGTGCTCGGTGCCGCCGCTCATCCCCGCGGCTTCGACGTGCGCCAGCTTCTCGTACGAGTAGGGTCCGATCTGATCGCTGAAGAACTCGAACGCCCTGCGGCCGGTGAGCTCGAAGGTCGCATATCCCTGATCGCGATCCTGCGGAAACACCCACGCCTGCTGCGGGATGCCGCGGACGACGTCGTAGTGATGGACGGTGAAGCGCGTGATCCCGAGCGCGAACAGCCACGAGGCGATCGGCACCGATTGCTTCCAGTGGGTGCGCCGCATGCCGCCGCCGAGGTCGGTTTCTTCGCTGAGCAGCCCGTTGGCGACCACCTGGTACTGCGCCGGCGCGGTGACGATGAACTCGCCCGTGGCCTTGTCGTAGGGGTGATCGATCATCGGCAGCCACTGGCGCGCGTGATTCGGCCAGTTCTCGCTGAAGATCGCCCGCTCGCCGTGGATCGTCCGGATCAGCCGGAGGCCGTTGCCGGGCACGCCGCCGTAGCGGATCAGCACGTTCACGTCCTGCTGGCGCGGCGTGTCGGCGCCGACCGGGATGCGAAGCCGATCGGCGGCATGCGCAAAGACGACCGCGTGGTCGCCGATCGCGACCGAGGTGACGGTCATGCCCTTGTCGCCGACCGCCGACGCCAGGTCGAGCGAGATCTCGGCGACGTTTGGCTCCAGCCGGAACGTGATCAGCGCCTCGCCGTCGATCCGATCCGACGCGTCGTCGACCGTCAATCGAAACACGTAGTGAATGGCGTCCACGCCCGGCTGGCGCGGATAGGTGTCGGCAAAGCCCGGGCGCGCGAAGAGGATGAGGAGCAGGGCGACGGCAAGGCGACGCGTGCGCATGGACGCGGGGCAGTATATCCACCGCCCGCTTCCTCGCCGGTCCCCTCTACAATATTTCGCCTCCGAAATCCGTCTACATAGCAGGTGAAGGATGCGGCGCCCCTGACGCGCGGCGCACCCGACCCGGATCGGCAGATCGCCGACGTGGTCGAGCGGGAACAGGTGCGGCTTCGCCGTTTCATCGGCCGCCGCGTGCCGGATCCCCGCGATGCCGAGGACATCCTGCAGGACGTGTTCTACAAGCTGGTCGAGGCGAACCGGCTGCTGATGCCAATCGATCACGTCACCGCGTGGCTCTTTCGCGTCGCGCGCAACCGCATCGCCGATCTGTTTCGCAGCCGGCGTGCGAACCGTCTGGCCGATGCGGCCGGCAGCGACGAGATCGTCCAGCTCGAAGAGCTGCTGCCGTCGCCCGACGCCGGGCCGGATGCGCTCTACGCCCGCAACGTGATGCTCGACGAACTGGCGGTGGCGGTCGACGAGCTGCCGGCGGACCAGCGCGCGGTCTTCCTCGCCCACGTCGTCGAGGGGCGCAGCTTCAAGGAGATCGCCGCCGAGACCGGCGTCGGCATCAACACGCTGCTGTCGCGCAAGCACTATGCGATGCGCCGCCTCCGCGCGCGGCTGCAGAGCATCTATGACGAATTCGGCAATCGGTGAGGGACGACCATGAGAAAGATCGTGATTGTGCCGCTGGCGCTGCTGGGCATGGTGATCTTCGCCTTCATCGGCGGTCAGATCGTCCGGCTGCTGTGGAACGGGCTGCTGCCGCCGCTCTTCGGGTGGAGCGAGGTGACGTTCTGGCAGGCGCTCGGCCTGCTGGTGCTGTGCCGGATTCTCTTCGGCGGTTTCGGACTCCACGGCCGCGAGCGATCGAATTCATCCGTCAGGAATAGAATCGCCGATCGCATGGCCGATCGCGTCGCCGAGCGCTGGGCGACGATGACGGCGGAGGAGCGCGAGCGCTTCCGTCAGCGGATCCGAGAGCGCTGCGGGTTCGACCCCGCGGGCGGCGAGACCAACGCGTAGCCTGCGCCGTCTCCGAACGGATAGGCTGCCGTGTCGGATCGGATATCGATCGTCGCGTTGAGATCGACCCGCGGCGGCCGTCGGACCACGCCAGGCAGCGGATCTCGATTGACAACCCGACGGCACTCGCCTTGCGGATGGCGCGGCCATCATGCCCAAGTCCCTGGCGAGCCGAATCACGTGTCTCTCCCTCTCGTTCGCGTTCATCGCGGTCGCCGCGTCGACCGTGGTCGCCCAGGGTCGCTGGACGACGGAGACGCGCCTGCCGAAATCGCTGCAGGAAGTATCGGTCGTGGGATTCAACGGGCAGGTGTACGTCTTCGGCGGATCGATTCACAAGGTCACGACCAACAGCGCGTGGTCCTACGATCCGGCGACGCGGGTATGGACGAGCCGCGCGCCGTATCCCGGTCTTGCCCGCGATCACATGGGCGTGGCGGCGGTTGGAGATTTCATCTACCTCATTGGCGGCACCACCCGATGGCCGCAGCCGTCGGTGATCACGGTGCAGAAGTACAACCCGTCGACGAATACATGGAGCGCCGCGGCGCCGCTGCCCGGCGAGCGGGCGGCAACCGGCGTCGCCGTCATGAACGGCAGGATCTACGTCGCCGGCGGTTCGAGGGCGGCGGTCTCGGTTTCTGATTTCACCGTGTACGACCCGGCCACTGACACGTGGGCGGTGCTGCCGCCGATGCCGACGGCGCGCGATCACCTCACGGCCGCGGCGGTTGGCGGCAAGATCTACGCGGTCGGCGGCCGGGTGAACCCGCAATCCTGCTCGCCGATGAACACGGTCGAGGTGTACGACCCGGTGTCGAATGCCTGGTCGACCGCGGCGCCGATGCTGACCGAGCACGCCGGGCACGCGACCGGATCGGTTGGCGGGCGAATTCAGGTGTTCGGCGGCGAGGGCAGCTTTGCCGACTGCCGCACCAACCCGACCTCCGAGGAATATGACCCGGCGACCAACACCTGGACGGCGCTGCCGAAGATGCCCACGCCGCGCCACGGGATCGGCGGCGCAACCATCGGCAACAACGTCTTCATCCCGGGCGGCGCGACCTGGACCGGCGACGCGGCGACCGCCGCGCACGAGCGGTACGACCGTCTGGGAACGCCGACCTCCGGGCCGGTTCCGTCGCCGTGGACCGACGCCGACATCGGCGCCGTTGGCCTCGCCGGAACCTCGGTCTACGACAACGGCGTGTTCACGATACAAGGCGCCGGCCCGAACATCTGGAACAGCGCCGACGCCTTTCATTTCATCTATCAGCCGATGGCAGGGGACGGCCAGATCGTCGCGCGCGTCGAGACGATGGGGGACACCGATCTCAACGCGAAGGCAGGCGTGATGATTCGCGAGACGCTGTCGCCCGGATCGCGGCACGTGATGCTCGCCGCCGAGCCGGAAGACACGCTCGAGCTCGTCACGCGCGCGACGACCGGCGGCACCGCGGTCAAGCTGACCAACGGCGCGATCGCCCAGCCGGTGTGGCTGAAGATCGTCCGCACCGGCGCAACCATCACGACCTTCGCCTCGCCTGACGGCGGCGCGTGGTCGTCGATGGGGACGACAACGCTCGCCCTGCCGGCGACGGCGCTGGTCGGCCTCGTCGTCTCGAGCCACTCGGCGACCAAGCTGACGGCCGCGACGATCGATCACGTGACGGTGAGCGCGGCGTCGGGCAACATCCGTCCCGCGGTGACGATGACCGCGCCGGCCGACGGCGCGACGTTCACCGCTCCGGCGACGATCAATCTGGCGGCGAACGCGAGCGATTCCGACGGCCGCATCACGCGCGTCGACTTCCTCGCCAACAACACGGTGATCGGCAGCGTCACGTCGGCGCCGTTCACCGCGTCGTGGTCGAACGTGCCTGCCGGCACCTACACGCTGGCTGCGATCGCCACCGACGACGACGGCGCCCAGACGACGTCGACGGCGGTCTCGGTCACGGTGAACGCGCCGCCGGCGTCAGGCACGCTGCCGCCGCCGTGGCAGAACGCCGACGTCGGCGCGGTCGGCGTCGCCGGCAGTGCGAGCGAGGCGAGCGGACGGTTCACCGTGCGCGGGGCGGGCGCCGATATCTGGAACACCGCCGACGCGTTCCAGTTCGTCTATCAGCCGTTGAGCGGCGACGGCCAGATCGTCGCCCGCGTGGCGAGCGTGCAGAACGTCAACGTCTGGACGAAAGCCGGCGTGATGGTTCGCGACGCGCTGGCCGCCAACTCGGCTTACGCGATCATGCTCGTGTCAGCGGCGAAGGGACTGCAGTTCCAGTCGCGAACCGCTGCCGGCGCGACCGCCACCGGCGTCGCCGGCGCCGTCGCCGGCGCGCCCTACTGGGTGAAGGCGGTGCGCAGCGGAACGACGGTGACCGGCTTCCAGTCGGTAGACGGCGTCACGTGGGTGCAAGTCGGTTCGGCGACGATTGCGCTCGGGTCGACGGCGTTCGTCGGGCTGGCCGTGACGAGCCATAACGCGACAGCCGCCGCGACCGCCGCCTTCGACGGCGTGGCCGTGACGCCGGCGGGCGGTCCCGGGGCCGTGCCCGCGCCCTGGACGGATGCGGATGTCGGCACCGTCGGCAAGGCGGGAAGCGCGACCTGGCAGGCGGGCACGTTCACCATCGACGCCGCCGGCGCCAACGTCTGGAGCACCGCCGATTCGTTCAACTTCGTCAATCAGGCCCTGAGCGGCGACATCGAGGTCGTCGCGCGGGTGCGCAGCCTGCAGAACACCGACCTGCACGCCAAGGCCGGCGTGATGCTGCGTGCGTCGCTCGCGGCCAACTCGCCGCACATCATCCTCGACGTCGAGCCCAGCGGGCGGATCGAGTTCATGACGCGTGCGTCGACCGGCGCGGTGACGACGGTGATCGCCAACAGCACACGGGCGTTCCCGGCGTGGCTCAAGCTCGCGCGCACCGGCGCCACGGTGACGGCGTCGACCAGCGCCGACGGCGCCGCATGGACCCCGGTCGGCACGACAACCACGAGCCTGCCGGCCACGCTGTTCACCGGCCTCGCGGTCACCAGCCACAACACCGCCGTGCTCACGAGAGCCGTGATCGACAACGTCTCGGCGAAGGCGACCCCATCGCAAGGGGGCGGCGGAACGATCAGCTTCACGAGGAAAACGATCGTCGTCAACGGCACGAGCGCGGCGCCGCCCGCAATCGCCGTCGCCGGTTTCTCCGGGCCGACGAGCCTCACCTTCGGGCCCGACGGGCGGCTGTACGTGTCGGTGCTGAACGGCAAGATCTACGCGCTGACGCTCGACCCGGCGAAACTGACGACGCCCGGCGAGATTGCGGTGACCGACGTGCAGGTGTTCGACGACATCTACCTGAAGCCCTCGATCGTCTGCGACGCGAACGGCGCGAACTGCCAGGCGCAGCCGGCGCCGGGCGCGGGGCGCCAGGTGACCGGCATCGCCATCGATCCGGCGAGCACGCCGGGCAACGTCATCCTCTACGTCACGCACAGCGGTCTTCAGAAAGGGAAGACCGACATGACGCTCTACACGTTCGGCGGCGCGCTCAGCCGGCTGACGTTGCGCCCCGACGCCGCCAATCCGTCGCGGATGGTCGTCGTCGACGATCAGGATCTGCTGGTCGGTCTGCCGCGCTCGCGCGAGGCGCACACCGTCAACGCGATGGCGTTCGGCCCCGACGGCTGGATGTACATGTCGATCGGCGGCAACACCAATTCCGGCGCGCCCAGCACCTTCTTCGCGAACCTGCCCGAGGTGTATCTCTCGGCCGCCGTCGTCCGGTTCAATTACAAGAACCTGCTCGGCACGGCGCTGCCGCTCGACTTCACCAACGTGCGGAAAGCGAGTGACATGACGCCATATGCCGGCAAGTTCGAGATTTACTCGACCGGCTACCGCAACTCCTACGACCTCCTGTGGCACAGCAACGGCCGGCTCTACGTCAACGACAACTCGCCGAACCTGAGCCAGGGCAACACGCCGGGCAGCGCCGACGGGTGCTCGACGCCGTCGATCGATGTCAACACGCAGCCCGACACGCTGCACATCGCGACGAAAGGCAGCTACGGCGGGCATCCGAACCCGGCGCGCGGCGAGTGCATCTGGGGCGACGGGAAGCCGTACAACCCGGACCTCCTGCCGGACGCGCGGTTCAGGGCGCCGATTGGCAAGTATCCGGCGAGCGCGCCGAGCGCGAACGGCCTCGCCGAATTCCGCTCCGATGCATTCAACGGCGCGATGAAAGGCGATCTGATCAGCGCCAACTACGCCGGCGACCAGACGCTGCGGCGCGTCGTGCTCACCGCCGACGGCAGCGGCGTCGCCTCGATCACCAAGCTCGCGCCGTTCGCCAACCCGCTCGATGTCGTGGTCGACGGCAACGGCGTGATCTACGTGCTCGAGTACGGATCGAGCGCCCTGACGCTGCTCGTGCCGACCGAGATGGGTTCCTGCCCGGTCGCCGGCTCGGATCCGAAACTGACCGACAGCGACAAGGACGGCTATACCGATTTCGACGAACGCGCCAACGGCGCCGACGCCTGCAGCGCTGCGAGCACGCCGGCGGACTTCGACCGCAACGGCGTCAGCGATCTCCTCGACAACGACGACGACGGCGACGGGATCGCGGACGGCGCAGACCAGCTGTTCCTCGACCCGCAGAACGGCGCGGCCACGCCGGTGCCGTTCGCGATCGAATGGGACCCGTCGGATGGCGCCTACGGCGGCGTCGAGCACAGCGGCTTCCCGGGCACTCAGATCTCGAGCGGTGCGCCGGTCGACCAGGCGAGCGGTCACGGCCTCGACCCGGCCGCGATCCATCCAGGCGACGCCGGCGGTCACATGACGCTGTGGACCAGCGCCGGTACGGCCGAGGGCGCAACCAACACGCAGATGAACGCGCTGCAGGTCGGCTTCGACAGCGCCACCGACTTCCGCGTCTGGAGCCGCATCACGCAGCCGTTCACCGGCCTCACGCCTGCGCCAGGCCACGTCGGCGGCGTGTTCTTCGGGCCCAGCCAGGACAACTACGTGCGCCTCGCGCTCATCGGCGTCGCGGGTGGCGGCACCGCGATTCAGCTCGCGTCGGAGGTTGGCGGGGTCTTCAAGGAGATCGCGCGGGTGATCGTCACCGGCCCGATCAGCAACCTCGATGTGTTCCTCGTCGGCCGCCCGGGCACCGGGACGGTGACGGCGTTCTACGACGTCAACACCACCGGGACGATGAAAGCGATTGGAACGGCGATCGCCGTGCCGGCGGGATGGTTCGGGAACAACGCCGGCGCGGCGGCGAACACGTCGCTGGCCGGCTTGATGGTCAGCCACGGCGCGGCACAGCAGATGGCGTTCGTCTACGACTTCTTCAGGATCGATCGCACGGTGCCCTGAGCAGCCGGACGCTCCATTTCCGCGCGCGGGACGATAATGATCGGCACTGGTGGAGGGCCGAGAGCCTCGTGCGCGTCGAGTCGGGCCGGCCGCGCTTGCCGTGTTGTGGATCGGCGTGCTGGCTGCGCCGTCCACGCTGACGCGCTTCGACGGGCTGCCGTTCAGTTCGCCGCTCGAGGCGCTGGCGATCGTGGTGGTGCTGCCGCTCGCGCTGTCGGCTGCGGTGCGGCGCCTCGTCTGTCGCACGCTGGCGACGTGTCCGGCCGGCGTTCGCCTCGCGCTGCTCGCGGCGGTGCTCGGCTGCGGCGTGCTCAAACTGGCGCTGGCTCCCGCTCGCCCCGCCGGGTTCCTCGCCTGCTATGAATCGACGCTCACGCCGCCTCCCGCCGGCCCGTGCGAGCGTTCGTTCGAGAACCCGCTGTTTCGATTCGACGCGACGCGCATCGACCGCGTCGTCGACTTCGGACCACAGGACTGGAATCTCTCCTTCTTCAATTCGCTGCGGTTCAACTTCCTGTGGCGGGCCGGTGAGCGCCGGCAGGATCGTCTTCCGTTCAAGGTCGCGTGGCGCGGCATCGTCGAAGCCGACGAAGCACGGAACGTCGAGATCACCTATGCCGGCCAGGGACGCGTCGGCATCGACGCGACGTCGATCGAGTTGGCGCCCGCGTACGACGCCGAGCGCACGATAGCGACACGCCTCACGCCCGGCCGCCACGTCGTGCGGATCGAGTTCAGCTTCGATGACGACTCGCGCGCCCTCATCCGGCCGGCCGGACCGTACGCCACCTTCCGACTGCGGACCGTGGGCGCCGAAGGGCAACCCGGACCGCCGCTTCGCGCCGCGGCGCCGCGGGCGTGGCTTCGCGCGGCCGCGCTCGCTGTCGACGCGATTGGCAGTGGTCTGTCGGTCCTGCTGCTGGCGATCTACGTGCGGCTTGCGCGGTTCGAGCTGCGCCCCGCACCGATGCCGGCGCGTTTCCGCCGCCATCGCTCGACGCGCCTGCTGCTGGCCTACTTCGCGCTGCTCGTTGTCGTCGGATGGATCGCGCGCGATGCCTACCCGCGGCTCGGCACGGTGGTCTACCGGCGAGCGGGCGAAGACTGGCTCACCTACGAGTCGCACGCCCGCTCGATCCTCGAGAGCCGGTCGCTCGAAGGCGGCGAGCGCATCTTCTACATGCAGCCGCTGTTTCGCTACATCCGCTTCGCGGAGCATCTTGTGTTTGGCGACGGCGATCCGCTGATCAATGTGCTCGCCGCAACGGCGCTCTACTGGACGATCCTCTGGGCGGCTTCGTCGTTGATCGGGATGAGGCGCATCGGTCGCGCGCGGGCCACGCTCGTCGCCATCGCCGCGGCATTGATGCTGGCGCTGGCGGGATCGACGGTGGTCGGGCTGATGATCGAGTTCAGCCTCTCGGAGCACGCCACGTGGATCTTCACCGCCGCCGCGTGCGCGCTGCTCGCCAGCTCGCGGCCGCAGCGATGGGCAGCCGGAGCGGCGTTGATCGGCGCGGCGCTGATCACGCGCCCGAATCAGGCGCCCGCCCTGCTGGCGATCGCCGCCGCCTTCCTCGCCCCGGCGCTTCGCCGGCGGGAGCGGCCGGCACTCGTCGCCGTTGCGGCGCTCGCTTCCGTCTGCATGCTGCCGCTCGCGCACAATCTCTACTACGGCGGCCGAGCCGTCGTCTTCACGACCACCGCCGGGAGTCCCGCGGTGTTGGGCGTTCCGCCGTCGACGCTGGCGAGGACGATGACCGACGCGGCCGCGCGCGAACAGATCGCGCGTGAACTGCGGGGCCTGCTGTTCCTGCCGCCGTGGCGCAGCTCGTTCGGGCACGACGAGGTGCGATTCGTCCTCTACGGCTTGCAGGCGGTGTGGATCGCTGCGCTGTACCTGGCGTCGCGCCGATCCGTCGCCGCCAACCTGCGGCTGCTCGCGGCGGTGCCGGCGCTCTACCTCGGAGTTCACCTCGTCTACGCGGTAGGCAACTACTACCCGCGTCATATCATCGCCGGCCACTTCGCGATGGGATTGGTGGCGATGACCATCGCGGCGCGCGCTCGCGGCCCCGCCGTCGCGCCGGGACCGGAGACCAGACGCGATCTCCAGGTCAGCCGCTAGCGAGGAGCCGGGCGATCGCGCTCGCCGGCTGGTTGCATTCGGCAAACATTCGACGCCTCGATTCTCGAGAGCCGGCCGGTTTGACGCGCGGCGCGACCGAACCGCGACGCCTCCATTTCCGTCCCTGTCCGAGATGCCCTTCGACTCGGCGCCTGTCGACCGCGCCGTGCGCCTCGCTCAGGGCTGGCCCTTCGACTCGGCGCCCGCGAATCGCCTCGGGCGCCTGGCTCAGCACACAGGCGCACGAGCTGTCGTCGTGGCGATGTGTGCGTGCTGCGCGGGCGCTTCGGCGCAGGACCACCCGGAGCCGCTCGACTCGACCTCGGTCGAGCGGTTCGCGGACGACTTCTTCCCGCGCGAAATGTCCCGGCGCCGGATCCCCGGCGCCGTTTTCGTTTTCGTCTCGTCGGGCGAGATCGCGATCGCGCGCGGCTACGGCGCCGCACAGCTCGAACCGCGGCGCCCGGTCGATCCGGAGCGGACGCGCTTCCGGCTGGCGTCGGTGTCAAAGACGATCACCGCGACGGCGGCGCTGCAGCTCGTCGAGTCGGGCCGGCTCGACCTGCATCGCAGCGTCACCGGCTATCTCACACAGATTCACCTGGACGAGGCGCGCGGCGCCGTCACCCTGCACCATCTGCTGACGCACACGCCTGGATTCGACGAGCGCCTGACCGGCATGGCGGCGCGTTCGGCAGACGCCGTGCCGCCGCTCGCGGATTACCTCGCGCAATCGATGCCGCCGGCGTTCATCGGCCCGGGCCGCGTCATCAGCTATTCGAACCACGGGTTCGGGTTGGTCGGCCTGCTGGTGCAGGAGGCATCCGGCCGTCCATTTGCCGACTACGTGCGGGAGCGGGTCTTCGAGCCGCTCGGGATGCTCCGAAGCGGCGCGCTCGAAGGCGCGGTTCCGGCCGATCTCGCGACGGCGTACGACATTGCCGGCGGGCGTCACCGGCCGCTTTCGCCCGAGTACATCCAGGCGACGCCGGCCGGCGCGTTTTACTCGACCGGGACCGACATGGGCCGGTTCCTGATCGCGCATCTTCGAGGCGGGGCGTATCGGGGCGGCCGCGTGCTGCGCCCGGAGACCGTGGCGATGATGCACGCGCAGCACTTCGCCCAGGCTGCTGGCGTGCCGGGCTGGGCGTACGGAATGTGGGAGGACACGAGAAACGGCCGCCGCGCACTGCTCCACAACGGCGGCGGCAAGGGCTATCGCGCCGTCATCTATCTGCTGCCCGACTCCGACGCCGGGTTCTTCGTCGCCTACAACCTCGCCGATCGTCACGTCGAGGGTGAGCTCCAGGAAGTCTTCATCACACGGTTCCGCGAACGATTCCTGCCGGCTCGCGCCGGCGCTGATGCGGGAGCGACCGCGGCCGGCGTCGACCCGGTCGAGGGCGAGTACGTGTACGTCCGTCGCGCGCGCACGACGGCCGAGAGCTTCATCTCCATCGTCAACCACGTGCGCGTCAACCGCGGTCGAAACGGCGCGCTGACCATCGCCGGGTTCACCGGCGGTCCGATTGAGTTGCGTCCGGTGGCGCCATCCGTGTACCGGCGCGCCGATGGACGCGGAACGGTGGCATTCGAGGCCGCGGCCCCGGACTCGCCGCCGCGCCTGCTGATGATCGCCGGCAGCGGGTTTCCCGCCGTGTTCGAACGCGTTCCGCTCGCCGCGACGGTGCGGGTTCAGCTGATCTGGTTGTCGGGCATGGTGATCGCAATGCTCTACGCCGCCGCGCGGCGGCCACTCGCATCGGTATGGCGGAGAGCCGCGCGGCACGACACGAGCCGGAGTTGGCGGTTATCCACTGACGCGGCGGCGAGCACGTTGAATCTCATCTTCCTGATCGGCTTTCCGGTCGCGTTCCTCGGAAAGAGCGAGGGCGGGTTTCCCGAGTTCGCGTATGGTGTGCCGGCCGCCGCCCGTGCGCTGTTGCTCGTTCCTCCTGTGACCGCCGTTTTGGCCGTCGCGTCGTTGATTGGCTCCATCATCGACCCGCGCAGCAGTTCGCCCCGCCGGCCCGTTCGGCTCGCTTCGCTCGCTCAGGACGGCCCACCGGTGGCGAACCTGCTGGTCGTCGCCGCCCTTCTGTCGTTCACCGCCTTCGCGTGGTACTGGAACCTGCTGCCCGTGCCCGGGATCCGGTGAATTCACCCCGACGCGGCTGGCGCGTCGGGGATGAATCGCTGCGCTGCGCTTCATTGCGACACCCACTCTCAGGGCTGACCGCCGCCGTTGCATTCGGCAAACATTCGATTAGACTCTCGGAGCGCTTCGAGTGCGTTTCAACAGAATCGCGCGGCTCGCGGGCCGTGTGGTCGAAGACAAGGCATCGAGGAGAGGCGAATGACTGGACGACGAGCGGAGACGACCGCGCCGGACCACCGGACGAGTCGCCGGCACTTCTTCAAGATGCTCGCGGGCAGCCCGATGCTCGCGCTCGCGTGGCCGGGCCTGCCACCCAGCTGGCAGCGGTCGATTACGAGAGAGCTGCGGCGCAGCGCCGCCGGCGGCGCAAACCCGGCCGCCGTGCGCTGTGCCAGCTGCGGCGGGGAAATCGTGGCCGCGTCTTCATCCCTCGTGGGTGGCTACGCGGCGCAGCAGGACGGCGCGCCCGCGCAATCGACCGCGCTGGAGGATCACCTGACCGGGCAGATGATTGAATCGCCCGACGACGCGATCAACGTGTGGGACTTCGAGCGCGTCGCGCACGCGAACAACCTGCCGCAGCACTGGGCCTACATCCACATGGGCGTCGACGACTTCGAGACGCGGAAGGCGAACCGCGAGGGGTACCTGAGGCTCGCGCTTCGCCCCAGGCGGCTCGGCCAGGACGCGACCAAGCTCGACACGTCGGTCAAGCTGTTCGGCCGGCAGTGGGACACGCCGCTCTTCCTGTGCCCGGTCGCCGCGCTCGAGGCGTATCACACCGAAGGCGAGAGCGGCGCGGCGCGAGCCGCGCGCGCGCGCAAGGTGCTGATGATTCAGTCGAACAGCAGCTCGCAATCGTACGAGCAGATCATGGAGGCGAGAGGCGAGCCGCACTGGTTCCAGATCTACACGATGACCGACTGGAGCATGAACAAGAAGCTGATCGATCGCGTCGCCGCCGCCGGCTGCCCGGCGCTGGTCTGGACGATCGATCTGCTCGGCGGCAGCAACCGTGAGCTCTCGCGCCGCTCGCTCGGCCACGACGAATACGGCGGCGCGCTCTGCCAGAACTGCCACAACCACAAGGAGGGCTACCAGCGGCCGATGCGCCGCGGCCTCGACGGGCCTCCAGGCCCGCGCCCGCCGTACACGTGGGACTACGTCAAGCGGATGAAGGACGCCTCATCGATGAAGCTGCTGCTGAAGGGCATCGTCACCCGCGAGGAGGCGGAGCTCGCGGTCGAACATGGCGTCGACGGCATCGTCGTCTCCAACCATGGCGGCCGCGCCGAGAACAGCCTGCGCTCGACGATCGAGGCGCTGCCCGAAGTGGTGGCCGGCGTCAGAGGGCGTGTGCCGGTGCTGATCGACAGCGGCGTCCGCCGCGGCGCCGACATCTTCAAGGCGCTCGCGCTCGGCGCCGACGCCGTCGGCATCGGCCGTCCCTACGTCTGGGGCCTGGGCGCGTTCGGCCAGCAAGGGGTCGACAAGGTGATCGAGCTGCTGCTCGAGGAGTTCCGGATGGTGATGCGGCAGACGCGGACGACGACGATCGATCAGATCGTGCCGTCGTTCGTGATGGAGCGCTCGACGCCGATCATGATGCGCATCAACAACCTGGGCTTCGGCCTGTGAACCGGGAACGAAGGGACATGCGTACTGCTTATCTTGGCGTCGTCTTCTGTGCCGCGCTGTTTCTCCCGGCTCGCCCCGCCGGCGCGCAGCAGCCGAACGTCGACTTCGCCGTGTCCGGCACGTCGACGGTCCGCAGCTGGACGTGCAACGTCAAAGGCGTCCTCAAGCTCACGCCCGGAACCGGTGCGCCAGCGCTTCCGGGCCTCGCGGGCGGCGTGCAGACGGCGACGCTCACCGTGCCGGTCAAGGACTTCAAGTGTCCGAACGACGAGATGACGCAGCATCTGATGGACGCGATGAAGCCCGACCAGCACGGCGAGATCACCTACCGCCTGGAGCGTTACGTCGTGACCGGCGGACGCGCCGAGGCGACCGGCGCGCTCACCATCAACGGCGTGACCGAGCCGATCACCATGCCGTTGACCGTCGCGCCGGCGTCCGGCGGACTGCAGGTTGCGGGCACGACGCGGCTCGACATGACGAAGTTCCGCGTCGATCCGCCGGTGGTGATGATGGGCCTGATGAAGGTGGGGCCCCAGATTCGGATCGAGTTCAAAGGCGTGGTCGCGCCGTAGCGATGTGATATAAGGTCGGCCTCGCCTGTTTGGCGGAGTGCCGCGGAGTCTCGAGAGCCTTGAGGTGACGCCATGACCATGAAACGCAGAGAATTTCTGGCGGCCGGTATCGGACTCAATCTCAGCGCGACGGCGATGGCGCTGGCGCAGCAGGGCAACACCACGCCCGATCGGGCC
>Ga0207675_100000518_pt1 | contig 37487 bp, 26 predicted proteins | sample KBSSwiS42_FD_184305 | JGI IMG/M metagenome (GOLD analysis project Ga0207675, IMG submission 184305) | Switchgrass rhizosphere microbial communities from Kellogg Biological Station, Michigan, USA - KBS Switchgrass S4-2 (SPAdes) (version 2) | ecosystem: Host-associated > Plants > Roots >...
CAGCACTCGGCTATCAGCCCAGCAGCGAGCAGCGGCCCGCAGCCTGCAGCCTCACCATTAGACTTCAACACGCGCTTCCGCTTACATCAACCGAGTCTCACCCGTGTCAGAAGACACCGCCGCTGGCCCCGCTGCCGTCTCCGCGTTCGCTGAGCTCGGCCTCGATCCTCGCATCACGGCCACCCTAACGACCCTCGGCTACGAGGAGCCGACGCCCATCCAGAGTGCCGCGATCCCAGCGCTTCTCGAGGGGCGCGATGTGCTCGGGCAGGCCGCAACGGGCACGGGCAAGACCGCCGCATTCACGCTGCCGCTCATTCAACGGGCGGCGCTCGGCGCGGAAGTGGTCGGCCGTGTGGTCGAAGGCGCCGAGACCGATGACGGCGCAGACGATGCGGCGATTGATGTCGAGCGTGGCGGCCCCGCCGTCCTCATTCTCGTGCCCACGCGGGAGCTCGCCATGCAGGTGGGCGAAGCCGTGCACAAGTACGGCAAGGGACTCGGCATGCGCGCCGTCCCGGTCTACGGTGGCCAGGACATTCGGCGGCAGCTCCGCGCGCTCGAGCGCGGTGCGGACGTCGTGATCGCCACACCGGGTCGCGCCCTGGATCATATCCGTCGGAATACGCTGAAGTTAGGCAACATCCGCTCGGTCGTGCTCGACGAAGCCGACGAGATGCTCGACATGGGCTTCGCCGAGGACCTGGAGGCCATCCTGTCGGCCGCGCCGACCACTCGGCAGACCGCGCTCTTCTCGGCGACGCTGGCGCCGCGCATCCGCGCGCTGGCGGAACGGCACCTCAATCATCCGGTGCGGGTATCGATCCCGGGCGAGCGCGCGGAAGCCGGCGCGCTGCCGCGCGTTCGGCAGACGGCGTACATCGTGAGCCGGGCTCACAAGATCGCCGCGTTAGGTCGATTGCTCGATGTCGAGGCGCCGACGCTCGCGTTCGTGTTCTGTCGCACGCGCACGGAGGTCGATGAGCTGACCGAGACGCTGAACGGCCGCGGGTATCGGTCGGAGGCGCTGCATGGCGGCATGTCGCAAGATCAGCGTGACCGGGTCATGCGTCGGGTTCGCGCGAACGCGACCGACCTGCTCATCGCGACGGACGTTGCCGCGCGCGGGCTCGACGTCGAGCACGTGTCGCACGTCGTGAACTACGATGTGCCGTCCGCGCCGGACGCCTATGTGCATCGCATCGGGCGAACGGGGCGTGCCGGCCGCGAAGGCGTGGCGATCACGCTGTGCGAGCCGCGGGAGCGTCGGCTCCTGCGCAACATCGAGAGCGTGACGAAGCAGAAGATCGAGATCTCGACGGTGCCGACCGTTGCTGACCTGCGGGCGCGGCGTCTCGAGCTGACGCGAGGCTCGCTTGAGGAGGCGCTGCTCGAGGGTGAGGAATCGCTCGAGACGTATCGCGTCGTCGTGAACGCGCTTGCGGCGGAGTACGACGTGGTGGACATCGCGGCGGCGGCGGTGAAGCTCGCCGATGAACGTGGCCGAGATGGTGATGGCGCGGAGGAGGAGATTCCGGATATCCAGTCCGTAGAGCGGCCGCGCCTGGCGCGTGAGCATCGTGGACCGCGCGGCGAGCGCGACGAGCGTGGTGGGCGCGGGGAGCGCGCGGTCCGGGGCGAGCGCACGTTCCGGGAAGATCGTGATCCTCGAGCCGATCGAGGCTCGCGTCGGGGCGGGCGCGGTCGTCAGGCGGACCTGGACGTAACGCGCGTGTACGTGGGTGCGGGGCGGAAGTCGGGAGTTCGTCCCGGGGATCTCGTCGGCGCCATCGCGAACGAAGCGCGCGTGGACTCGAGCAACATCGGGGCGATCGAGATCGCGGACCGATTCTCGTTGGTCGAGGTGCCGGAGCGGATGGCGGAGCGGATCATCGACGCGCTACGGAGTTCGACGATCAAGGGCAAGCGTGTTACCGTTAGGCGGGATCGTGATTTCGAGGCTGGCGGGCGGGACTAGCAGGGGAAGCATCGCTTCTCGGGACTCGCATCGCTTCTCGTCAAGCTCATTTTCGGGGAAAACGATGAAGCGGATATTGCGGAAACTGCCGGATGAATCCCTCACTGGCTGCCCTCCTCGCACAACGAGCGTGAGATTTTGAGAACGACCCCGGGACGCTCATGCGTCCCGAGGACATTTCATTCCAATCCCGGCTCGTTGCGCAAGGGAGCGTCGATGCAAAGCCGGATCCGGCCGTTTCAGCAGCATCTGCTTCATCGCTGTGCCCGAAAAAAGCTTGCCCTACAGCGATGCTAGCCGGACCACTTCAGGCAGGAGCTGTTATCCGGTCTGTTGCACGTAACGAACACGCGCTATATCCAGAATCTCCCTCGAACTCGAGATCGATCATGAGCCTCACGCGGTCGTCAGTCGTTCTCATGCTCGCGGTGCTCGTCGCGGGGTGCAGCGCCGAGCAACCCAAATCGCAGAGCGCCGCCGGCGAAGCGGCCAGTACCGACAAGACCTTCAAGCCCACGCAGTACTCGGTCGCGGACTTCTACGCCAACAAGGGCTTCTTTGGCGCCTCGTTCTCGCCCGACCGCCAGAAGATCCTCGTGGCGTCGAACACCTCCGGGATCTGGAACGCGTATGCCGTCCCGGCTGCGGGTGGCGACCTCGAGCCGCTCACGAAATCGACGACGAACTCGATCTTCCCGATCTCGTACTTCCCTGGCGATGCACGAATCCTCTACTCGTCCGACCAGGGCGGGAACGAGCTCTCGCACCTCTACGTGCGTACGCCCGAAGGTACCGTCACCGATATCACGCCCGGCGCGAAGCTCTCGGCGCGGTTCGTCGGTTGGGCCGGCGACGACAAATCGTTCTTCATCGCCACCAACGAGCGCGATCCGCGCTTCTTCGACGTGTACGAGGTGAAGACGGACGGCCTTGCGAAGAAGCTCGTCTACAAGAACACCGACGGATATAACATCGCCGGCGTGTCGCGCGACAAGCGTTATCTCGCGCTCGTGAAGAGCTACACGACGTCGGACCAGGACATCTTCCTGCAGGATCTCCAGAAGAACACCGCGACCAACATCACCAAGCACACCGGTGCGGTGAACAACTCGCCGGCCGATTTCTCCCCCGACGGCACGAAGCTCCTGTTCGTCTCCGACAGCGGTCGCGAGTATGCGTCACTCCGGGCGTACGACCTCGTCGATGGATCCAAGAAGACGGTCTATGAGCAAAAGTGGGACATCCTCGGCGCGGGCTACTCGAAGAGCGGCAAGTATCTCGTTGTGGGAGTGAACGAGGACTCGAAGGCGGCCGCCCGGGTGCTGGACGCGAAGACACTCGAGCCTGTGTCGCTGCCCGACTTGCCGACGGGACTGATCCGCGGCGTCGAAATCGCGCCTAACGATTCGCTGATCGCGTTCTACGCCAGCGACGGCAGCGTGCCGCCCGAGCTGTACGTCGCCTCCGTCGGCGCGGCGCCTCGCCGCCTGACCAATGCGCTCGACCCGAAGATGAAGCGCGACGATCTGGTCGTCCCGACGGTCGTTCGCTTCAAGTCGTACGACAGCCTCGAGGTGCCGGGCGTTCTCTACAAACCGCACCAGGCATCATCCGAGGCGAAGGCGCCGGCGATGGTGATGGTACACGGCGGGCCGGGAGGTCAGGCGCAGGTCGGGTACTTCGAGCTCACGCAAGCGCTCGCGAACCGCGGCTATGTCGTGTTCGACATCAACAACCGCGGCTCGAGTGGTTACGGCAAGACGTTCTTCCAGATGGACGACCGCAAGCACGGCGAGGCCGATCTTGGCGACGTCGTCGCCGCCAAGCGAATGCTCGCGGGGCTCGGCTACGTCGACACGACGAAGATCGGCATCATCGGCGGCAGCTATGGCGGGTACATGACGCTCGCCGCTGTGACGCTGCAGCCCGATGCATTCAAGCTCGGCGTGGATCTCTTCGGCATCTCGAACTGGGTGCGCACGCTGTCGAACGTGCCGCCGTACTGGGAATCGTTCCGCGAGGCGCTATACAAGGAGATGGGCGATCCGAAGACGGACTCTGCTCGCTTGCGCCGCATCTCGCCGCTGTTCAACGCCGACAAGATCAAGGTGCCGCTCATGGTGCTGCAGGGCGCGAACGATCCTCGCGTTCTCAAGATCGAATCCGACGAGATCGTCGCCGCGGCGAAGAAGAACGGCGTGCCGGTGGAGTACGTCGTGTTCCCCGACGAAGGACACGGGTTCGTGAAAAGGGAAAACGAGATCCGGGGCTACTCCGGGATTCTCGCGTTCCTGGATCAGCACCTCAAAGGCGAGAAGCCGCTCGCGGCCGACTCCGCGGCGAGCATCGCTGTCCCGGTGACTGGTAGCGACTCGACGAAAGGTGGAGCGAAGCGATGACGGTCGTGGCGCCGGCGAACGTCCTCTACGACGTGGTCCAGACACCGATCGACAGGCTGGTCGTCGCGAGCGACGGCTCCGCGATTGTCGGCGTGTGGATGGCGAACGCCGAGCCGGATGACGGGAGCTGGGCGGACCGGCGTGGCGCGGACTCGCTCCTCGACGAGGCGCGCCGCCAACTCGTCGCGTATTTCGCTGGCCGGCTTCGGGCATTCGACCTGCCGCTCGCGCCTAACGGGACGGAGTTTCAGCGGCGTGTGTGGACCGAGCTCACGAAGATTCCCTTCGGCGCTACGATCAGCTACGCGCGGCTGGCGCGACGTGTGAGCAACGCCGCGGCCGTGCGAGCGGTCGGCGCCGCGAATGGCCGCAACCCGATTCCGATCATCGTTCCGTGTCATCGCGTCATTGGAAGCGATGGTTCGTTGACGGGGTTCGGCGGCGGACTCGCTCGGAAGCAGTGGCTGCTCAACCACGAAGGAGGACAGATCGAGTTATAGAAGGCGCAACAGAACAGGTTATTGGTTACTGGAATTGGTAATTGGTTATTTGAACCCTCGGGATGCTCATCGCGCAGCGAGACGCATCCCGAGGGTTCTGATTACCTGTAACCAATTCCAGTAACCAATTACCAGTGTAGTCCGACGTCTGTCGTGGAACCTCCGCCGGGTTGCCGTCGTATGTGATGCTCATCACCGGCGCAGAGGTCGGGATTCCAATGGACAGCACGTCGAATTCAGCGGCCGGCTCCACGAGCAGGTCGCTCGATGGCGTCTCCTCGGCTTCCTCCGACAGCATCATGATGTGGGGAGCCAAGGGGTCGGGGAAGTCGATCTACATCGCGTCCCTCGTGTACTGGAGTCCGCCCGCTGACGCGGCGCGACGCGTCTGCGTGTTGCCCGCGACCTCGGCCGCGGCCGAATGGGTCGCTGACCGGGTACGAGCGATAGCTCGCCTGGAAGACGGGGAACCGGGAACCGGCGGGAGCCCGCCGCAGGCGGGCAGATGGGAGCAGAGCATCTACGGAGCCTCGGTTCCCCGTTCCCCGTTCCCGGTTCCCGCTGTCCCCGAGCAATACAAGACCCTAGTTGAAAGACGCCTCGACTTTCGCCTCTACACGCTACCCACCACCGCCGGCCCCATAACGCGGCTCCTCAACACCGAGTCGCGCTACGAAGCCAGCCTCAACTTCTGGGACGTCCCCGGCGAAGTGTACGACGGCGACATCCCGCCCAACATCCTGCGCGAGATGACCCGCGCTCGCGGGCTCATTCTCCTCATCAATCCCAGCTTCGTGCCTGACGAGGGTCGCGCGCGCTACTACATGCGCTTCTTCGACCGCACGCTCGGGCGACTCAAGTTCGCGCTCGCTGACGCCGCGCGACGTGGCGAGCGCGTGCCCTTCGACGTCCGCACGAACCAGCTGACGATCCCGGTCGCCGTGTGCCTCAGCCAGATCGATCGGGCGCCGCAGTTCATGGATGCCGAGCCGAAGGCGCTGTTCGAGGAAACGGTCGGGGACACGGCGCCTGTCCTATATTCGTGGCTCACACGGTTCGACATCTTCAAGCTCACCGCGTTAGGCAGGCCGCTCCGCCGCGTCGGTGACCGCGAGGTGCTCGACGGGGAGCCCCGACCCAAGTTCGTCCATCTGCCGATCTCGTGGATCGTGGGGCAGCATGACCGCACCTGACACCGCTTCCGGCGGCCCTCGGCGCGCCATCTGGGGTCTCGTCAACGACGGATATGCGCTCGTCGCCAAGACCGCGACCCTCTCGTACGACGAGGCATTCGAGCTCTGCCGCGTCCCCGATATCGGCGATCCGAGCGCCTATCTCGATTCGGGACTCGCCTACCTGCACGCGCCGAAGTGGGGCCACGTCTTCGCGCGGTATTTCACGAACGCCGACCGCGACTCCGCGGGACGCGCGTCCCTCGTGTACGATGTCGTCGCGCTGAACGACGACGAGTTCGCGGCGATCGGCAACGACGCGTTCGCCGCGCTTCCGCCACTCGCACGGGATCACCGTCCCGAACGGTTCGGCGAGCTGCCGATTCCCGCGCTGACGCCTCGGGACGAAGCCACAAGCGCGGACCGGCTGGCAGAGCTGCTGAAGGCCGAAGACCAGACGACGATCACCACGCTGCTCGCGGCGCTGCTCGCTGGCGACCGCGTGCTGTCGTTCCTGCCTGGGGTTCGCGCGGAGACTGTCGAGTGCCTGACGCTGCTCGTGCCGCCATGGCTCCGCTCGGCACTCACCTTCCAGATCCCCACCATCGACGTCCCGAAGCACACGCCTCGGCTCACCGTCGCCGAGCGGCCGCACGCGCTGCTCGTGGAGCGCGAGTGGACGGCCATGCTTCCGCGGGATGCGGCCGATCCCCGGTTCGCCGATCCGGCAGCAACGGCCGGGCGACTCGTGGCGTTAGGCAAGACCGGTGACCGGCTCCATAGGGCCTGGGCGGTCGGTGCCGTGCTGTCGCCCGAGGTCGCTCCGACTCAGATCGACCTCGGCGCCGAGATCGCGGGCATCCTACGGATGGACCTCCTCCACGAAGGGCTGCGCTCCGGCGACCTGCGGCGCGCGGTGCTCGTGACGGCCCGCGCGGTAACCGACGACGAGCGTCTTCGTCTTGCCGACGCACTGTTCAGGCACGCGGCGGCCGATCGCGTGGCCGCGTCACTCGCGGACGTTGCTCGTGGAGAACAGCGTGGTGCGTGGAGTGCAGTGCAGGCCATCTCCATCGCCGTGGGTCTGCGCCGCGACCAGCAACGCGACCGGTTCACGAAATTCTTCTCGACTCTTCTCGACGGGCTGCGCGCGGTTCCGCGTCCTGCCGAGGACGACAGCGCGCGCGCCGCGCAGGTCACCCTCGCGTGCGCCGCCGCCGCGCTCGACGATCTCGACCGGTTCCTCGACGTCGCCGATCCCGCGTTGCCGTGGGAGGCCGCCTGGCACAACGGCACCGCCCGCTGGGTGAAAGGACGATCCCAGGTTGCGCGGCTGTTCGACGCGCTGGCGGCGAGGGGCACGTCGTACGGCGACGCGGTCGATGGCGTGAACGCGATCGCGGCGGTCGTGGCCTCCGCGGCGGGTCGCGCGCGAGAACGCGCATCGGCGATCGGTCTCGTGGTCGTCAGGCGGACGTTCCGCGAGCGTGCGCTGCTCGAGCCTCCCGACAAGCTTGGCCAGCTCGCCGATGGCCTCGTGCGCATCTGGTCGGCTGGGAAAATTGACGCGAGCGCGCCGCCGCCTGACGACGCCGAGCGTGCGCTGCGGCGGCTCTTCGGCGTCGGCGAGCCTCTGGCCAGTGGCGGCGACCCGCGTCGTCTCGCGGCCGAGCTCTCGCGGACGATAGGCGATGCGCCGGGAGGTGAGGTCGAGCTGGTGGGCTGGATCGTCGCCGCGCTGGACCGTGCTCATACGGGAGCGATCGGTGATGCCCCGGTCCGCGTGGCGACCGTGCTGCTCGACGAAGCGCACCGTCTCGCGCCACGCAGCGAGCTCGCCACTCACATCGGGCGCGTGCTGCTGCATTTCGCGACGACCGACGCCGCCTTCGTTTTCAGGCCGGGATGGCTCGAGCTCGTGCGGCGCGTGGACGACGTGGTGCGCCGCGAGCTGCTGGCGCGAGCGCTCGCCTGGGTCGCTCGTGGTTACGCTGGCGGGCGGTTCACGATCGGCGCGCTCGTCGATGCCTGCGTAGCGTCTGGCGCGGAGGGCGGTACGATCGATGCGGTGACGGTCGCGCTACTCGAGTCGCATCTCGTGGCGGCGGTACACCGTCACGGCAATGCGACCGAGCTGGCGCTGCTGGCGGGCGTGGTCTCGGGGATCGCGACGCCTAACGCTGCTGAACGGTTGACGGACGCACTGCTGGGCGTGGTCGACGAAAGCGTGAGCGATGGCGTCCGCATGCGCCGCCTCGCGCTCGCGTTGCACGAGGTGGAGCGTGTGCGCGACGAGGAACGCTTCGCCGACGCCAGGGCGGCGCTCAGGCGCGCCACGGCACGGCACGCCCTGTCCCCCGATGAAGAGCGCGCATTGCGCTCGTTCCTCGGCGTCGATGGCGGGACGGTCATCGGACGTCTGCTCGGTAAGCTGCCGAGCCTGACGACAGGTGGCGCGGTCGCCGCGGGTGAGCGTCGATGACAGCTCCGACCACGCCCACATCGCCCGTGGCGCCACCGACCATAACGCCGGTGCCGTCGCTTGCACCGGGTGACACGCACGACGGGTTCTTCCTCTGGGGCGCGCCCAAGGCGGGCAAGAGTGGCTTCATCGGCGCGCTGTATGGCCTCTCACGCGGTGACGACGGGGAACGGTGGACCGCCCACCCGAAGGACTGCGACGACCCGCACACACAGGCGATGGTGCTTCGCGCGCACGAGGAGCTGAGCGAGCGGCGAAACACCAAGACCGGCGTGCGAGACATGCCGTACCGTCCACTGCGCCTAACGCTTCGGAAGATGAAAGCCGGCCGGCAGGTCGGCGAGCTGCGGGTCGCGCTCGTCGATCCGGCCGGGGAGTTCTCCGTCGACCCGGCGCATCGGCTCAGCTCTGCCGGAAAGCAGCTGTATCGCCAGGTATCGACGAGTCACGGCGTGCTGTGGCTCTTCGAGGCGACGCCCGATGGCGCCGCGTCCACGCTCGATCGACTCCTGATCCTCGAGCAGCTCGTGGCGCTCCTGGAGGCGGGAGGCGCGCCGCAGCTCGACCTGCCCGTGGCCATCTGCCTGAGCAAGATCGACTGCCTGTCGGAGGAGAAGCGGCGTGGGGCGCTCGCGAACCCGACCGAGGCACTGCTCGACCACCTCGGCGCCACGTCGCTCACGTGGTTCGAGGCCGTGTGCCCGACGCTGCGCTGCTTCGCGGTGTCATCGGCGGGTGTCGTGCCCGACAAGGTTCGGCCGATCGGATTGAATGAAGTCCTGGATTGGCTGCAGGATCAGCGCGCTCGCCGAGTTCGGACGGCGCGAGTGAGCGCGATCCGCGGGCGAGCGTTCGACTTCGTAAAACGCTGGACGTCGGTCGTGGCGAAGGGGACGATGCTGCTGGTCCTCGGCGGCGGTGTCGCGTTCGGCGGCGTACTCGTCGCCCGCAAACTCCTGCAGCCGACCGAAGCACCGACCGAGGTAGTCGGCCCTGCACCTGTCGTGCGGCCTGTCAGCACATCGTCGTCACCAGCGCCGGCAACGCCCGCGGTGCGGACTCGCCAGTCAGCGGGCGACGTGAACCGTGCGCCCACGCATCCCGTCGCGAAAACCGTCCCGGTGATCTTCGATGCGAAGGCGGAGCGTGACAGCATGCGCGCGGCGTTCGCACAGGGGCTCGCCGCTCAACGCAGCGGGCAGAAGGGCTCACCATGGTTCCGACGCGCATACGTGCACGCGACGCGGCTCATCGAGCGCGGCCAACCGGGGAGCAAGGAGTATACGCCGGAACGGCTGATTCGCGCGCGCGCCTGCGTGTTGGGCGAGCTTCAATGTCCTCGAGCGGCAGTGAGCGAAGATTTGACGTGGGTGCTCGTGTTCGGTGACGACGCGCAACGCCGCACGGCGGTGCGCCTGCTCGAGCGGATAGGGGCATGACACTCACCGCCGCTATCGTGCTCAGCATGGCGGTCACCGCTGTGCTCGCGTTCCTCACCTGGCGGATTCCCGCTCGAATCTCGCGCGTGGCGACGCTCGTGGTGGTCGGAGTTCCGCTCGCGCTGCTCGTGGAACTGCTGCGCGGGCGCAATGCATCCCTGTCGTCGCAATCGCTGCAGGTCGTCGGCCAGTATGCGTTTCTGCTCGATACTCTGCGCATCGGGTCGAGGTCCGGGGCGGACGTGCGCATCCCGGCGCCGAACAACGGACGGAGCGGCACCGGCCTGGTGTCGGTCCACATCGGACCTAATGACACGTCAGTCGTCGTGCGGGCGGAGCCGGGAGCGCCCCCAGTCCGCGCGGGCCAGCGGGTACTGGCGGCAGCTCCTGTAGGCCGACGCGCCACGATTGTTGTCTCACGTGCCGGTGCGGCCCCCGCAACGGTTCGGGCCGCGATGCCGTGGTGGCCGATCGGATGCACGACGCGACTCGCACCGCTCTGTGCCGAACGCACGCTGACCACGGGCGGTGTCAGCGTTCGCGTGCGCGCGTCGGAGAGCGGTGCGTGGAGCGACGCCTTTGGGCCAGCATTCGCTCGGGTCCCGACGTTCGTGCTGTTCCGACGCGACGGACAGGTCTACATCGCTGCCGCTTCCGGGACGACGTTGACCGTGAACGGCGCGTCGCCACTCACGGAGACGCGGGTCGCCAGCGGCGCCATCGAGATCGGCATCGGACGCGAATCTTCCCGCCTTCGGGTGACGGCCGACAGACGCGCGAACCGTATGCATGTCCTGTTCGCGGGGCGACTGCTTGGTGACCGGTGGCCGCTTCACGCCGGCAGAGATCGCGCGGTTCACCGCGTGCAGTACGGGGCGTCGGCGTCGCCTGGGACCTTGCCGCTGATCGACTTCAACGGAGTGCCGTTAGGCGCAGGCACGCCTCCATATTCCGGCGCGCTCGAGTGGGCACCGGGCCGCTGGCGATGGCACGCCGATGGCCAGGTCCGCCCCATTGCGGTTGGCGAGACCGTCTTGCTCCCCGGGACGGGGAGCGCGCGATCCGAACGCGGTCACCTGGTTCGCCTCTCGGCGGAAATCGCGGCGGAAGGTACGCTCGCCCGGCTCGCGATCGTCTGGCTCCTGGGCGCTCTCCTGCTGGCGGCGTCGGCCAGCTCAGCATCGGGTCCGGTGCCCGCGCTGCGACTTGCCGTCCTCGGCCTCGCCTACACGTTGGCGATGGTTCGCTCGACGATCGCGATCCGCGTCGCGACGTCCGAGCCGTTCAACGCCGAGGCGGTGCCGACGACGCTCGTGTTCCTCATCGCCTTTCCAGTGCTCGTGTGGCTACTCGAGCGCATGCGCCACCACGATTGGCAGCGGTCGCTCAAGGCATTGGGCATGGCGCCATTGCTCCGTCTCGTCGCGGACGCTGGCGTCGTGGTGGGAGCCGCCATCGTGACGTACATACTGGCGGGTGGTGAGGACCGATCGCTGTTCGTCGTTTTCATCATTGTGGCCGGCTCGGCTGGACTCCTCGTGCTGCAGTCGCTGCTCGTCCCGCGCGAAGCGCAAGCGACAACGACCGGCGCGCCGCTCGGGATGTTCGAGATCGGCGCTGAGCGCGGATTCTCGAGTCGGCATCTCATGCGAGCCGTGGCGACGCTGCTCGTGCTCGTGGTGCTCTACATCGCGCTCGCGTTGTCACTGCGTGGTGTGCCGCCCTACCTCAGCATGGCGCTCTATAGCGTCGTGCTCCTGTTCGCGTATGCAGCGGCCGAGTTGCGAGGGAGGGTCTGGCCGCGGATGTCGCCAAGGCACTACCGGCTGGCGGTACGGGTCGCAGCGGCCATCGGCGCGCTCGGCGGACTGCTTGTCGGCCTAACGCTTGCTTCCCCTGGGATTGCATTGGGGATCGTTGGGATGGTAGGAGGCGGAGTGGCAACGGCTCTGGCCACGAGGTTCGCGCTGGCGCCACTCGTCGGACCGATCCGGTTGTGGCCGTACCACCGAAAGGACGTGCTCCCGCCGCTCTGGTTCGCCTTCGCGCCCGTCGCACTACTGCTCGTAGCGCAGTGGGGAGCCGTTCGGCGACTCGGGATCACGCTCGGCTTCGCGCTCGCGATTGCTGGCCTGCTGCTCGTCGTTCGGGTGTTCGCCGTGCTGTGGCACCGTGAGACGAAAGAACGCGTGGATGCGCACCTGCGCGGCACCGCTCCCGGAAGCGAGACACGTCGCCGGACGCCACTGTTCGTTCTCCTCGCACTCACGGTCTACGGCGGATACCTGGGCGCGGATCGCGGGCTCATGCTGTTGCTGGTGACGTCGGTGCTGGCGACGCTGGTGATGGCAACGGCCATGTTGGGACCGCGGCGGCTCGCGGCGTCGGTGGTGGTGCTGGTCGTCACGTTAGGCGCCGTCGGTGCGTGGCTTCGGGTGCCCCCGGCCGAGCTGGCGGCGCGTCCCATGACGCTCTCGACACCCCAGGTTCGCTTCGCGGCCGTTCGCCATCCCCGCGCCCTCGAGCGTCAGATGCTCGTCACGAAGAGCAGCGCCGCGCGCGAGATCGTCAGCACCCTGCAGCAGGACTGGGGCATGCGCGCGTATGCCGCGTCTGGCGGCACGTGGGGCAACGGCCTTTATGGCACGGCGTACACGCGCCGCGCGATCTCGGAGGACGTCGCTCTTACCGACAACGCCTATGCCGTGTTCGTGCTCAGCGAGCACGGGTTCGCTGGCGGAGCGGCGCTTTTGTCCGTCTACCTGGCGCTCGCGTTACTGCTGCTCGCGAGCGCGATGATTGCCGGTCGCGCCGTGAACGAGGTGCCGCGCGGCATCCTCCTCGGCGGCCTCGCGATGTACGTCGCCGTGCCGGCGCTGTACATGGCCGCGGCGAACGTGTCGTTGCTCCCGCTCACCGGGCAGAACCTGCCATTGCTCGGTTTGCGATCAGGCGCCGACGTCGCCTTCGCATCGTGGACGCTCGCGCTCGCCGTCATCGCGTTGCCGAGAGCCACGCGTCCCGCGCGTGGCGTCACGGAGCGCGCGGAGATCAACAGCCACGCGATGCGGCGCCTGGCCATTATCCTCGGCGCCGCGGCTGCAATGGTCGTGCTTATCGGAGCGGTCGTCCTTCGCTCGCTCTATCGTGCGACCCATCGCGACGTGGCGCCGTTTCAGCTCGCGACGTTTGCCGACGGCCTCCGCGCTGCCATTGACCGCGCCGACATCGTATCGAGCGGTGACTCGGTCGTCGCCGGTCCGGCCGCGCGCGGGAAGTTCGGCTATCGCGATGGCGACTTCGTTCAGTCCACACTCGAGCGGGCGAATGCCTTTGCGGCGAACCGGGCGGAGTACCGATCCCATTGCGTCGAGCGAGCGCCGTGGCTCAGCGGCGACGCATCCGGTGTGCAGGTCTCGGCCGCGGCGTGCAAGGTCGATCCGCCGGTGGGGAATGGCGGTCCCTGGATTGGCCGCCTCATGGCCGGCGCGACGCTCGCGTCGTCCGACACCACCGTGCGTGCCGGTAAAGTCGAGGTCGAGACCGATGTGGTGCTATCAGGCGGCCCGAGTGGTGTCGTGCTGACGCCGGAAGCAAGGGACGTCGTTAGGGTGTCGTGCCACGATTCGACAATCGCGTTCGGTGCTGGCGCGGACGTCGAGTGCATGGGAGACCCAAGAATTCGCGCACGTCGGTCCGGAACTGGTGCGGTGATCGATGTCATCGCGACTGGCACAGGGGTCACGAAGAACGGCAGCCCCGTCTCGTCAGGCGAGCGACTTCGATTCGGCGACATCATTGCCATCGACAGTTCGGCCACATGGGTCGTGGACGCGACACCGCGCGGATCGCTCGCGTATTCGCGCGAGCGGAACGGGCAGGCGATGCGGGCCATCATGCCGACGACGCCGGCGCTGGTCGCCCGCCTCGACTCGCTGTTGGCAGACGGCCTCCGGCTGCGGTCGCGCGAAGCGGCGTCGGACGTTGCGCTGACGCTCGATCGCTCGGCGATCGATGCCGTTCAGCGAGGCCTCGACCGACGGTGTGCGGAGGCCGCAGCGGGGGGCGTCAGGCAATGCTCAGCCATGATTGTCGACGCCGAAACGGGTGACATTCTTGCGTTCGCGGACTGGGCCAAGCCCGATGTGCGGGTCAGCAAGTTTGCGGCGTTGGATCAGAACTTCCGGAACCATCGATCGGCGTCGACGATCAAGCCCTTCATTGCGGCCGCCGTGCTGAACGAGTACCCCTCGCTCAAGTCGCTGGTGGTCGAGCATCCCGGCGAGCGGTTCGCGAGCGCCGCTGGCTGGCCTCTCGGATTCACGACGCCGATGAAGTCCGAGCTGCACGGGTGTCCCCGCGTTCCGGTGACGTGGGACTGCTTCATCCCGAACTCGAACAACTTGTACGCGGTGACGCTGGGCTTCCTAGGCGCGGCGGAGCGCGGCGCGAACGGCATGCCGGCGTTAGGTGGCGTCGCCGAAGGGCCGTGGTACGCGCTGAATGGCCTGCGCATGGTGCAGCGGCCCAGGTTCGACGTGAAGCAGGGTCGCCGGATGATCGCGAGCTCGCCACTCGCGCATCAGCTCGAGACGCTGTTCGATGCGCGGATCGGGCGCCAGTCCGGAGAGTTCGATGAGAGCCTCTGGCGTCCGCTCGAAGCGAAGCGACTGCTGCGCACGAATCCGCAGTGGCAGCTCGTGTCGCCGGACGTGCCGTCGCTGCCGCTGGACGCGCCCCAGTTCTCTGACCTGCGCTACCTCGCCGGGTTCATGATCGGCGAGAACGAGAACAACTGGAGCAACGCGGCGTTGGTGCGAGCGCTTGCCCGCATCATGAATGCCCGCGGGACTGAGCTCAGGCTCATCCAGCGTGTCGGCGACACGGTGCTCGCTCCGGCGGAGAAGCCGAGTGTGCACTTCACGACCGGCCGCGACGACGTGCTCGCCGGCATGCGTGGCGTCGTCCGCGGATCGGGCACGGCGGCACGCACGACCGGCGCGATGTTCAACGGTCCCGGCTTCGATTTCTTTGGCAAGACGGGAACGCTCGAGAGCCAGCGCTTCGAGCCGCTGTCGCTGTTCCTGTTCGGCGGCCGCGAGGCGAAGGCCAAGCCGCGCGCGTGTCCGATCGTGGGGATCGTGTACGTTGAATCCGAGCGTGGCGCGGCCGAGCGCCTAACGGGTGTGTCGCTGTTCGCCGATGTCGTCGCGCCGGTGCTGCGGGAACGTTACGGGTGGGGGGACAAACCATGTGTACTCGCACGGCCGGCGGGAGAAGCGCCTTGAGGAACGGAGCGCTGATCGGATTGCTCGTGGCCGCCGTTGGCTGCGATCGGGGAATGGACCTCATGCCGTTCATGCGACGATCGCGCATGACGATCGACTCGCTCTCGACCGAGAACGCGAGTCTTCAGAGGCAGATGGTCATGTTCGAGCGCATTTCTGCCGAAAAGGACACGTTGCTCCGCGAGGTGCGAGACGCGCACGTTCTGATCGAAGCCGTGGCCGAGCAGTTGAAGCACATGGACGGATCGCCGGCGAGCCTCGCAGCGATGGATTCCATCACGGCCGAGATGGGTGGGTCGGACAGCGCTAGCGCCGCTGGCGGGGAAGTGGGCGTCGACCCCGCGGGCGAGATCCCGGCAGGACCCGGAGGTTATCGCGATGTGATGCTCCGGAGGCTCGAGCACGTCAGACGACGTCTCGCCGATGTCGAGGACAGCTCGCGTGTGCGCGGGCAGCGTCTGCTCGAGGCGGCGAAGGACAACGACCGGTTGCGGGCGGAGGTGGAGGAGCACCTCCGCACGATCGAGGGCCAGAAGGATCTGATCGCGACGTACGTCGCGCGAATCGCCGAGCTGGAGACGCAGGTCACCGCTCTCACGGATTCGACCCGGAAGCTGACCGAGGCGAACGCGGTGCTTGCCCAGGAGAACGAGGCGCTCACCGACTCACTGAGGCGGATCACGTCGCGCGCGAACACGGCCTGGTACGTCGTCGGTTCCCGCAAGCAGCTCGTTCGCGCGGGCGTTCTCACGGAGGAGGGCGGCATCCTCGGCTTCGGCAAGAGCCTCACGCCGTCGCGCGCGATGGCGCAGGGCGTGTTCACGCGAATCGATCGGGTCCGCGATACGGAGATCTCGTTGCCCAGAGCGAGGCAATACCGGATCGTGTCGCGGCACGATCCCGATCTGGTTTCCGTGGAGGCGTCGTCGTCGGGGAGGACGCTTCGCATCAATGATCCGGAGCGCTTCTGGAGTGCGTCCGTGTGGTTGATCATCGTGCTCGAGTGACTGTGCCTGTTAAGTCGTTAGTCGGTAGTCGTTAGCTAATAGCTAACGACTACCGACTAACGACGAGCGGCCCTTGAAGACTCGGAGGAGATACCAGAGCGACGGGATCAGGACCACGGCGCCACCGGCGAGAACGGCCATCGTTTCCGCGAGCGTTCGGTTCGGTGCTGCGGCGGCGTTTATCGTCAGGTCAGGCGGGATGATCAACGGAAACTGGGCGAGCACCCAGCCCCACAGGACGAGCGTCACCCATGCTCCCGCGGCGACCCGAGCGAGTTGAAAGCGTCGCTGAAGCAACGATACCGCCGACGTCACCGCCGCCACGGCGGAGCCGGCGAGCACCAGCGTCGCCCATCCGGGCCTGATCAAACGAGCCATGACGCCGGTTTCGGCGCCTAACACGAGCGCAATGATCGCCAGTGCCATGGCCGCGACTGCCGCGCCGAGCGCTCGGTTGCGGAAGTCATCCTGTAGCGCGCGGTCGGCGGCGGCTTCGATCGTGAGATAGGTCGCGGCAAGGAACGAAAGCAGCGCGACCGCCATGGCGCCGACGGCAATGGTGAACGGCGAGATCCACGGAAGAACGTACGTGGCCGCAAACCCGGCCGTCCCGGAGTCAACGGCCTTCATCGCCGCGCCGACGTGGCCAGACACGACCGCGCCGACACACATGCCGAGCACCGCCGGCGTGATGAGGCTCGAGACGGCGAACGTCTGCCCCCAGCGGCGCTGCTCGGAGCGCGGTCCGTAGGAATAGGAGCGAAATACGAACGCCGAACCGCGCAGCACGATCCCGATGAGCATGAGCGAGAGCGGAATGTGCAGCACCGTTCCGAACGCCGCGAACGCCGGCGGGAAGCAGACGAACAACATGACCACCACGACGATGAGCCAGACGTGGTTCGCTTCCCAGATCGGACCGATGGCGTGCGCGACGAGATCCCGCTGCTGTTGCCGTCGAGGACCGGACGCGAGCAGGTCCCACACGCCGCCACCGAAGTCCGCGCCGCCAAACAGCACGTACGCGTTCAGCGCGACGATGACGATCCAGGCGGCAACTTCGGCGAGGGTCAGATTCATCGTTAGGTGGTCACCGCGTCGGCGCGCGGATGAACTGTTGACGCAGCAGGTACACGACGATCGCTCCCAGCAGCACGTACAGGAGCGTGAAGATCAGAAACGGCACCACGAGCCCCGGCATCGGCGTGACGGCGTCGGCCGTTCGCAGCACGCCGTGGATCACCCATGGCTGTCGGCCGACTTCGGTCACCGTCCAGCCGGCCTCGATCGCGAGAAAACCCATCGGTGTCACCAGCGCGAGCGTGCGCAGCAAACGGCGGTCGTCGACGACGGCGTCGATCGCGCGGCCGCGCCACCAGCGCCAGAGCGCCCACACCGACACGAGCGCCATGATCGTGCCTAACGCCACCATGATCTGAAACGCGATGTGGACGATCGCCACCGGCGGCCACTCGTCGCGCGGCACGGTGTCGAGTCCCTTCACCTCGGCGTTCGGGTCGTGAAAGGCGAGCAACGACAGGGCGCGCGGAATCCTGATCGCCCATCGCGTTTCACGCTCGTCGACATCCGGCCAGCCGCCGATGTGGAACGGCGCACCTCGTTGCGTCTCGAAGTGCGCCTCGAGCGCGGCGAGCTTGGCGGGCTGATGGACGGCCACACTCCTCGCACTCACATCACCGGAGAGCGGCTGAAGGATCGCGGCCGGCGCGCCGAGCGAGAGGGCGATCCCGAGGGCGAGTCGGTGGAACGCTGACCGGTTTCCGCGGAGGAGGGCAACGGCGTGGATCCCGGCGACGGTCAACCCTGTTCCGGCGTACGCGGCGAGAGTCATGTGGAGCGTCTCGGAAAACGCCGCGGCATTCGCCATCGCCATGAATGGCCTGACGTTGACGGCCTTGCCGGCAACCATGTCGAAACCCGCGGGCGTGTTCATCCAGGCATTCGCGATGACCACGAAGATTCCCGAGAGGACGCCGCTGACCGCCACGACGATGCCGGCGAACAGGTGGGCGCCTCGGCTCACGCGATCCCACCCGTACAGGTAGATCCCGAGGAAGATTGCTTCCGTGAAGAACGCAAACCCTTCGAGCGAGAACGGCATGCCGATGATGGACCCGGCAAAGCGCATGAAGCCGGGCCACAGGAGCCCGAGCTCGAAGGAGAGGACGGTTCCAGAGACGGCTCCGACGGCGAACAGGATGGCGGCGCCCTTGGACCATCGCTTGGCAAGGTCGAGGTAGACGGCGTCACCCGTGCGGGTCCAGCGCCACTCGGCGATCACCATGAGGGCGGGGAGTCCGATGCCGACCACCGCGAACACGATGTGGAAGCCGAGGGACATGGCCATCTGGCTTCGCGCGGCGAGTAGGTCGGGCATGGCGGCTGTGATCTCCGACACGTGCGCCCACCTGAGGTGGACGAATGAGCATCGTCGATGACCCAATAGACGGCGGTAATGCGTATGAAATGTACTTGACAACGGAATCGGTCGATGCTAGTGTGCGCCCCCTGGGAGTCGCGTCCCGATGTTCACGGCACGCCGCGCGCGGCGCGGATGTGCCACCTCGACCGTTCACCGCACGGCGAGTGAGAGCATCGAGGCGCGACTTTCGTTTTATCTGTGACTCGCGGCGGGATTGCGGGGTCTGGCAGGTTGTTTCGAGGGGGTCGCGCGCGCCAGCGCCGCTGACTCAACGTGAACCATATAGATCGCTTCGCCTACAGGAATTCGTATGAAACCGACCGTCTATCTCCCACTCGCTGATCTCTGCCCGACTGGCCCGCGCCAGTCGACCACGAGCTCGATCGCGCGGTTCAACGCCGGTCGCATCTCCGTGCGCCGTCTGTGGATCGAGACGGAAGGCAAGCAGGTCGGCAGTTACGATCACGGAAAGGACACCGCAGGTGGCTCGAGACCGAAGCGAATGCCGTGAGGCATTGCTTCCAACTCGCGGGAGCGAACCGAATCGCCCCACCTGCGCGAAGGCTGCCAGGTGGGGCGATTTGCATCTGGGCCGGTCTTGGAGCAGCAGCGCTGTTTGACAACCGATCGGTTACGAAAGATCAGAACGCTCCACTGCCGGCCGGCGGGGGCGCCAAGCCTGAGGCGTTAGGCGAACGCGACTCCCTGAGCCAATGGTGAGGTGGCCCCCGACGGTCCGTCGGTGGAGTGAGTGAAGTAAGTCGATAGTCGATAGTCGATAGTCTGAGCTAACGACTACAGACTCACGACTAAAGACTTTTTTCCGACGCGTATGGGCTCTTGCCGCGCGTCGTCCGGGGTTCGTAGTTCAAAGTCAGAACGTGTCACCGCCGCACGAGTCCTTTGCCCGACGAGGGCCGACGAGTGCGGAAAGCACGGTGACGAGATGCGGGTTCGACTCCCGCCGATCGCCGGTGGTACTATCGCCGCCATAGCTCAGCAGATTAAGAGCGCCTGGTTACGACCCAGGAGGCCGCGTGTGCAAATCACGCTGGCGGCTCTTTCCTCACATGGACACGACTATGAACGCCATGAACATCTTCGGCCGGCACGACGACAAGACGCTCGCGCAGTTGGCGGACGTCGAGCGTCGCGCCACGCGCGTAGCGCTCATGGCCGACGGCCACCTTGGCTACGTCATGCCAATCGGTGGCGTGGCGGCCTACGATCAAAAGGTCTCTGTCGTCGGTGTCGGGTTCGACATCGCGTGCGGCAACTGCGCGATCCGGACCGACCTCACGCTCGACCAGCTGTGCGGACTCACGAGCGCCGATCGGGCGCGAAACCCGTCACGTGTCATCGGCAACGCGATGCTCAACGAGTTCGCCGAACTGCTGCAGTCCGAGCTCAGCTTCGGAATCGGGCGTAAGAACAACGCGGACGACGCGCCAGTCGATGACCCGCTCTTCATGGATGACGCGTGGTATGTCATCCCGAACATCGGGCGCTACCGCGACGATCTCCGCGACAAGGCTCGCCGTCAGCTGGGGACGATCGGGAGCGGGAATCATTATGTAGACGTCTTCGTCGATACGAAGGAGCGTGTTTGGGTTGGCGTCCATTTCGGCTCCCGCGGCCTCGGGCACACGATCGCCACCAATTTCCTCGCGTTAGGCCAGGGCCTGCGCTGGGGCGACAAGGCGAAGGAGCAGGAGGTCCTTCTGGACCTCACAGCGCCGCTCGGGCAGGACTACTGGGCGCTGATGAACCTCGCGGGACGCTATGCCTACGCAGGACGCGAGTGGGTCGCGCGCAAGGTCGTGGAGTGGTTGGGTGGGTCGTCGGAGGAGGTCGTGCACAACCACCACAACTTCGCGTGGAAGGAAGAACACTGGGTGCCCGCGGTGGGAGCCGTTCAGGAGCTGGTGGTGGTGCGCAAGGGTGCGACGCCCGCATTCCCTGGCCAGATGGGGTTCGTTGGTGGGTCGATGGGCGACGACTCCGTGATTTTGCGTGGCGCTACGGAGCCATCACCTTCGCTTACCGACGCCGAGGGGCGCAGCCGACAGGACGCAGCGCTCTTCTCCACCGTTCATGGCGCTGGTCGCGTCATGTCGCGCACCGAGGCGGCGGGGAAGCGCGACCGCCGCTCGGGACAGCTCAAGAAGTACAAGGAGGGTCCGCTTGCGGGTCAGGTCATCAACGCCGGCAGAGTATCGCCGCAGATGATGCAGCAGTGGCTCAAGGCGTCAGGGGTGATTCTTCGTGGCGGCGGATGCGATGAGTCTCCGCACTGCTATCGCCGCCTCACCGACGTGCTCGCCGCTCAGGGCGACACGATCGAAGTCCTCGAGACCCTGAGCCCTATCATCGTCGTGATGGCGGGCGAGAACGAGTTCGATCCGTTCAAAGACTAAGCTATCAGCCATCAGCCATCAGCTCAAACGGCGAAGCAACGAACGGCGCGCCCGTCTGTTAGGGCTGATGGCGCCCTAACGACTCAGGTTCGAGTGGGTCGACCGAGCTCGATTATCGATTCCAACGATCGCCCGACCAATCATCGGGCGCTCGAGCTCAACTCTTCATCCGCTCGACATTCCCGCCTTCGGGTCGACGCAGCGTGGGTTATCGGAACCGTGCGCGGAGCCGCATCCATACGTGCTCCACACGGTATACCCAGCTCAATAACTCATCCGAAGGCCTTTCACCAATCACTCGGCGCCAGCCGACTCGACCACAGGAGGGCGAGATGTTGGACTTCACGAAGCACTTTGCGACTCGCCTGACGCGTCTCGCGACGCCGCAGGCCGAGCGTATCCCCGGGACCAGCCAGGTCCCCAACTCGGCGGGCGGGTACGCCTGGCCCGTCGACAAGTGGACGCGCTTCGACCGATTCCTGATCTTCGGGTCGGAGCGCGGAACGTATTACATCCGCGAGCGCACGCTCACGATCGAAAACGCGACGAACGCGCGCGAGTGCATCACGGAAGACGGGCCTCGCGCCGTGCGTCGAATCGTCGAGATCAGCGCGGCTGGCCGTGCGCCGAGCAACGAACCGGCGTTGTTCGCGCTGGCCATGTGTGCCGGACTGGGAGACGACGCCACGCGCGCGATGGCGCTCGAGGCGTTGTCCGAGGTAGCCCGCACGGGAACGCACCTCTTCCACTTCCTCCAGTATGTCCGCGGGTTCCGCGGATGGGGGCGTGGAGTCCGGCGCGCCGTCGGGCGCTGGTACACCGAGAAGCCGGCACCGGCCCTCGCGTACCAGATCTCCAAGTACCAGGCGCGGGACGGGTGGGCGCACCGCGACGCTTTGCGTCTCGCCCACCCGAAGGCGCCCACCGTCGCGCACGACGTGCTGTTTCGCTATGCGACGAAGGGGTGGGACGGCGTACTGGAGCTGGACGGGGTGAGCGACGTGGATGTGGTCGCGCTCATCGAGGCGATCAAGTCGCTCGCCCACCTCACGCCTAACGAAGCGGCCACGGTCATTTCGCGCTCGAAGCTCACCCGTGAGATGGTTCCGACCGAGCTGCTCACCCACGCCGTCGTGTGGGAGGCGCTGCTCGAGCGCATGCCGCTCACGGCCATGATCCGGAACCTTGGCGTCATGACGAAGGTCGGGCTGATCGCATCGGGAAGCGAGGCAGCGCGAACGGTCGTGGATCGACTGGCCGACCGAGAGGTCCTGCGTGGGGCGCGTGTGCACCCGGTTGCGGTGCTCGTGGCCATGAAGACGTACGCGCAGGGGCGCGGGATGAAGGGGAGCGGGAAGTGGACGCCGGTGACGCGGGTCGTCGACGCGCTCGACACGGCGTTCTACCTCACGTTCGACAACGCGCCCGTGACGGGCAAGCGGATCATGCTGGCGCTGGACGTCTCCGGATCGATGGGAGCGGCGGTGTTCGGCATGGACTACCTGACCTGCCGCGACGCCTCGGCGGCGATGGCACTCGTGACGGCCGCGACCGAGCCGGATCATCGGTTCGTCGCGTTCACGAAGGGTGACTATCCGTCGCAGTGGACGGCGACGCACGGGTCGCAGTACAACACGGGGCTCACGCCCCTAACGATTTCGCCGCGTCAGCGACTCGATGACGTGGCGCGCCAGATCGGGAACCTGCCGTTCGGGGGAACCGACTGCGCGCTCCCGATGGTCGAGGCGTTGAAGCACCGCTGGGCGGTCGACGCGTTCGTGGTCTTCACGGACAGCGAAACGTGGGCCGGCAACATCCACCCGGCGCAGGCGCTCCGCGAGTATCGGGAGCGCATGGGGATCGCGGCCAAGCTGGTGGTGGTCGCGATGGCGTCGAACGGGTTCAGCATCGCGGACCCGGATGATGCCGGGATGCTGGACGTCGTGGGATTCGATACTGCGACGCCTGGGGTGCTGGCGGAGTTCATGACCTGAGGCAGTTCACTGATGCCCGAGAACCAATGACCGACGACACGGAACTGAAAACTGGCCATGACATCTCGTGGTGTCATGGCCAGTCATGAGTGATCGGTCATCAGTTTTCCGTTTTCAGGCATCAGTTTCAAAATTCGCACAACAATCAAACCATGGAGGCGAACATGATGCAGCGACAGAAGCACATTCGTGCTCGCCTGACGCGTCTCGCGACGCCGCAGGTCGAGCGACACCGGGGGACGTGGTTGCTCACGCGTTCCGCCGAGGCGCCGCAGTGGCCCGTCGATGAGTGGGAGCGGCTCGACCGCTACCTCATCTTCGGCAGCGAGCGCGATATGCACGTCGTGCGTGGCAGAATCGAGGCGGATGGACCGCGCGTCGTGAGACGCGTCGTCGAGTTGAGCGCCCTGGGGCGCGTGGTCAGCAACACGCCCTGCCTCAGGGTCTTGGCGATGAGCCTAACGTTCGGTAACGCGGCCGCTCGCGTCATGGCGCGTGAGGCCGCGCCGGAGGTGGCTCGCACGCTCGATGAGCTGCGGAAGATCGTGCAGTATGTGAGCAGGATGCGCGGTACCGCCCTTGGTGCCGCGCCAGGAATCAAATGCGGAGGTGAACGCGGGGCGGTGGTGCCATCGGTGCGGCCGCCCCGCACCTCGCGACTCGTCGCGGGGTGAGCGAAGTTGCAACCAATTCATACTCAACCAATGACAAACAGGCTGAAGCAGTACCTCGATGCCGAGGAGCCGCGGATGCCGGAGGGGGAGGGGGACTACTGGGTTGTCGAGACGAGAACGTCCTTTTTGGTCGTCTCGGCCGACACGGCGCGTGCGATCGAACGCTCGCTCGCCCGCCTCTGGCGCCCGCGATGGCTCGTCTTTCGTGATCTGACCGGTGGACGGCGCCGACTCAGGACGGACGTGGTGGAGTGCGTGTTCGAATGTACCACTCGCCAGCGCGCGATTCGCCGCGCGTTCGAGCGCGACCGTCGCCGCGAGGAGAAAGCAGACAGGCGTCCGTGGGATGAGGACGATTGACATACCTAACGACTGTCGGTTGACGGGAGCGCCCGGAGCGACTCGACAGGGCCCCTCGGGGTCCTGTCGAGCGCGTTCTACGACGCCAGTATGACGGGAGGATCGTCCATGGAGGATCACGTCGAAGTCCTGGCCACGGTTCCTACAAAGCGACGCGTGCCGATCGCCTGGTGGGTCGCCGCGGTTTTCGCGCTCGCCATCGCGGCCTACTCGCTCCGCTACGTGTTCCTCGGCGAACGCGCGTACACTCCGGAGCTCGCACCGTCGTTTCGCGCGCGCCCGCTCACTGTGATGGCGCACACACTGTTCGGGCCGATCGCGCTCACGCTTGGCCTCGTCAATCTCCTACCAGCCATGAGGCAGGGACGGCGGTGGCCGGTGCATCGATGGCTCGGCCGAATCTATCTCGTCTCGTCGATCGTCCTTGGCGTGGCGGGTCTGTCGCTGTCGTTTCACGCCACCGGCGGGCCGGGCCCGCGTACAGCGTTTGGACTTCTCGCGCTCGCGACGCTGGGGGCGTCGCTCATGGGTTATCGATCGATCCGCGTCAGGGACGTCAGGCATCATCGCGAGTGGATGCTGCGCAGCTATGCTCTCATCTTCGCGGCCGTGACGCTTCGCGTCTGGATGCCGATCCTCGCCACCGTTTACCAGGGACAGTTCGTGCCAGCCTATCGATGGTCCGCGTGGCTCTGCTGGGTGCCTAACGTCTTGGTCGTCGAGTGGATGATTCGACGCGGATGGCGGCCGCGGTTCGCGCCGCCCCAAGGATTCGCGGCGTCATGATGGGCGCGCCGGTGGCTCGCACAGCGCGCGCGGTCGCGTCCGGCGCTTGGCTCGCGCTCGCCGGGGTGGCGTGTGCCGCCACCACACGGGAATCGCGGATTCCCGGCGCGCGCGACGATTGTGAGGCGGCTGCCAGCCAGGTCGCCAACAAGACGGCGACGGCGGAAACGTTCAAGGCGCTTGCCTGGTGCGACGAGACCGGTCCCTCCGCGCTCGCCGCGACGTGGCGGAGTCTGCCTGCGGACACCGTTAGGCTGCGTACGTTTCTCCTCGCCAGTTCCAACCTTCGAGATGGGCGGATCTTCAGTGCGGCGCATGCGACCGCCATCGACTCCACTCGCCGAGCAAGAGAGCGCGCCGCGGCGCTCCTGATTCTCGTGGCGCAGCTCGACTCGACAGCGACTGTCACCGTTGTCCCGGCGTCGCGCAAAGAGGTGTGGCGGGCGCAGCTCGTGCGCGAAAGTCACGTGTCGCAGATCGCGGGAACGAAGCCCTTGCCGACCGACGCGCACGTCCGCGTGAATGCCCTCGTGCAGCGCATGGCCGTCGGCATCCCCACCGGCGCTGCCGGGCTTCGCGACCCACTCGGCGTTGCAGTGCAAGCGGCCCGATTGGATCTGAAGCGTTTGCCTAAGGTAGTCGGTAGTCGATAGCTCTTTTCAACCGTGCTCTGCCACGCATTGGCGGCCGGCTCCTTGCGGGGATTTCGCGGTCCTTTTTCACCCTCACCGCGAGGCGCATATCGATGGCAAAATCCCCGAAGATTGCCCCATGCCTGTGGTTCGACAATCAGGCTGAGGAAGCAGCGAGATTCTACACCGAGATCTTCAGGAAATCGCAGATCGTCGCGATCACTCGCTACAGCAAGGTCGGATTCGAGACTCATCACAAGCCAGCCGGCTCGGTGATGACGGTGGAATTCGAGCTCGACGGACAGCGGTTCACAGCCCTCAATGGCGGGCCGGAATTCAAGTTCAATGAGGCGATCTCCTTGCAGGTCTACTGCGATTCGCAGGACGAGATCGACTACTACTGGTCGAAGCTTGGCGCAGGTGGTGATCCAAACGCGCAGGTGTGCGGCTGGTTGAAGGACCGCTTCGGCGTGTCGTGGCAGATCGTCCCGAAGGGGATAGAGGAGCTCTTCAAGGACGAGAATTCCCCGGGCGCGCAGCGCACGATGGAAGCGATGCTCAAGATGAAGAAGCTCGACATCGCGGAGCTCAAGCGCGCGCACGACGGCGAGTTGGCAAACGTCTAGATCAAAGGGATCAGCGTCGTTTGAATTTCGGCAACCCTGAAATTCAAACGACGCTGATCCCTTTGATCCTGCTACCGCAGCGCTTCCACCGGCAGCTTGGCGCCCAACACCTCCACGCGCTCGATCGCCGGCGGCGTGGCGAACAGACGCGCCGCGTTGTCCATCAACGCCTTGGCGATCGGACCGTTCAGATGGGTCTGCCGACCGGTTTCGTTCTCGAACGCGTCGAAGACGCCGAACGTGGTCGGGCCGAAACGGAGCGCGAACCAAAGCGGGGTCGTCGTTTCCTGATTCGCGAGCTGAAGACCTTGCTGCAGGAGGGCGGCGACTTCGTCTTCTTTGCCGGCCTTTGCCTCGAGCCGGACGAATAAGCTGTGCTTGAGCATCTCATTTTCCTCGGTGAGGGGTTGTCGCTGGATGCTAGGCCAGCGCGCCTCCGGGGGGTATTGGCAAGAACGCCATTCTTAGTATCATACTTGCCATGCGCATCAGCGTCCTCACACTCGACGGCGTGTTCGACCTTGGCCTGTCCGCCGTCCTCGACGCGTTTCAGACGGCCAACGAGCTGATCGAGTTGTCCGACATGGCAGTGCCTCGATTCGACGTGCGAATCGTCGGCGTGCGAAAGAAGGTGACGACCTCACAGGGGCTCACGGTGCCGGTGCACGCGCCAGGAGCGAGGCCGCCCGAGTGTGTCGTGGTTCCGGCGATCGGGTTCAAGATGCCTGCGCCGCTCGAGGCGGCCCTGGCGAGGCCCGACATCGCGGACGCGGCGACGCTCCTTCGGCGCTGGGCCGCTCGTGGATCGACAGTCGCCGCGGCATGCATCGGCACGTTCGTCGTCGCCGAGTCGGGATTGCTCGACGGTCAGCACGCGACGACGACCTGGTGGCTCGCGCCGCTGTTTCGCAAGCGATATCCGAACGTGTCGCTCGATGAATCGAACATGATCGTGAAGTCCGGCCAGTTCGTGACCGCGGGGGCAGCACTCAGCCACATCGATCTCGCGCTCTGGCTCGTGCGCGGGGTGAGCCCGGAGCTGGCCGCGCTCACGGCGAAGTATCTGATCGTCGACACTCGGCCCTCGCAGTCGGCCTACGCGCTGACCGATCACCTGGTGCACGATGATCCTGTCGTCCAGCGGTTCGAGCGGTGGGCGCGCGCGCGCCTAACGCGCGGCTTTTCCCTCGATGAGGCCGCGAAGGCCACCGGGGCAAGCAAGCGCACGCTCGCCCGCCACATGCAGAACGTGCTCGGCAAGTCGCCACTGGCGTACTTCCAGAGTCTGCGCATCGAGCGCGCCGTTCACTTGCTGAAGACGGGGAACGCGAGCGTGGACGAGATCGCGGCTCGTGTGGGTTATGCGGACGGTACCACGTTGCGGACCTTGCTGCGGCGACGCTTGAATCTCGGCATCCGGGAAATCAGGAACTCGTCTCGCCATGCCGAGGTCGCGGCAATACCGCCTAACGCGTAGAGTCGGAAGCGCTGCTCGGTCGCACGAAAGCCGGAAATGATCCTGTCAGAACTCGCCCGTGCCGCTTCACCTGAACCCAAACCGTGTACTTACCCGGCTGCGGGAATGCGTAGGGGAAGTACAACGAGTCCGCCGGATCGAGCGCCGTGTTCATCGCGTGGACCATCACGCCGGGCGCGTTGCCCGTGAGGCGTGTTTGCGCCGCGAGCGATATGGTACCAAGTGGGTGGAGGTGGATGAACACCTTGCCATCGTCGCGAACCACGACGACATGCCCCGCCATACCCAGGAACGGTTCGAGCGAAGCCGTGTCGCCGGCCGGAGGGGTGGCGGCGAATCGCAGCCCCGCCTCCTCACCCGCGACGAGCGGCGTCGGATTCCGGTTCCACGTAAGCACCGTTCCGTCGGCCAGCACGGAGCGCATCGAATCACCCTTCTGACCGATCGCCCAGGTGTCGTCCGCGTCCGTCGTCGTGTCGCGCGTCGCCGAATGACGCTCGCCTGCCAACGTTACCGTGGACGTGAGCGTCTCTGTCAACCCGCTCTGGTGCACGATGTCGGCGAACACTCGGTACGTCCCCGCGGGAAGATCCGGGAGCACAGACGTGAACGTCACCGTGTCGGCGGTGCTCGGGTGCAGGTGGGCGAACGCCGATCGACCATCGGTCGCGATGAGGAACAGGTGCACGAGCTTGCCGTGATCCTCCATCAACGGCGTTGCCGAGGTGGCGCGACGCGCACGCAGCCAGGCGACGTCGTTTCGATGCACCCAAACGGAATCGGTGATCGCGAGCTGGAAGCGACGTTGCGCGGCCGTCGTGTCGACGGCGACGCGAACCGCGAGCGGTCGGAAGAGACCTCGAGTGAAGTCCGCGTCTTCCGCGCGCCACCACGCGCCGCCGCCAACGATGACGATCGCGAGGATGACCACCGCGCGGGCCATCGCGAACCGGGCACGTCGGCGGCGCTGTGCGTCTGGCTCCACGCCGGGCGGCAGCACACCCTCGCGCACCGTCGCGCCGACGATCGTGAACAGGCCTAACGCGAGCACCAGTGCAGCGATCGACAGCACGCCGGCGAGCGCGCCGTTGAACTGGAGTCGCCGCCCCGGAAGTGCGACCAGCGGCACGACGACGGTTCCCTCACCGCGCGCGCCGCTCACCGATACGGTAACGCTGTTCGACCCGGCGCTCATGACCCACAGCCGTGTCCTGTACCATGACGTGCTTCCCGGAATCGGGCTCGCCACGTCGGGTGGCGGTGCTCCGCCCGTCGCGTCGAAATGGTTGACGAACGCGGTGACGCGCGAAACGCCGGCTTCCCCTATGCGAATGTTGATGACGGCGATCCCCGGCACGACAGGCGGCGCTTCGACGTGCACCAGGACCTTGTACGGTCCGGCCAACCCGTCGAACCACACGTCGGGACTGCCGATGTGTGCGGACGAGACCAGCGCGATCGCCGCCACGAGAGCGGCGCGATGAAGCGAGCGCACTATCGCTGGACGCGCGCCATCCCGGACCCGATCCACAGTCCGATACGCGACGTGACGACGGCGGTCAGCGCGGCGATCCCGATGCCACGCGCCATATCGCCGACCGACTGCTCCGCCGTCCAGAACCGGTAGCGCCACGACCCAAGCTTGGCGTTGTAGTCCCACTGATCGGCGCCGAACACCACGTTGCGCGCATGCGGCGTGAGCAGAAACTCGGCCCACCACCAGTGAACGGCGAGCATGACCGCGACGAACGTGAGCCCGGCCGCGAGCGCCAGAAGCCAGTTCCGCCCTTCGAGCTTGCGCATGAGCAGGTCGATCGCGAGCGCCGGCGCGATGAGCAGAAGGGGGAAGGGCGGTGGCACCATGCGTGTCACCGGATTGTAGATCGGCGCGAGCCTCGGCACCGCCGGAAAGAGCTGCAACGTCCACATGAGGAGGAGCATGATCGTCATGTAGATCGCTGCCGTGGTCGTTGCGGGCCAGCGAAGCCGCGACGGACGCGACGTCGCAATGAGGATCAGTGGCAACCCGATCGCCGTCACGCGATAGAATCGGGTGCTGTGCATCTCGTTGGGAAACGCCGCGTACTCCATGATCACCGTCGCGTGCATCGTGAGCAGGATGCCCGCCGACATGGCGAAGAGGAAACTCAGGCGGCTCTGATCTTCGCTCGATGCGCGGTTCTGGCGTGCGAGCGCCATGAGCATCGCCCCGACCTGGATCGCGATCATCCCCCACGCGAGCACCATGTGCGGCGGGCTGATGATCTTGACGTCTAGCCCGTACGCGTTGTGCCACCAGTTATCGAACGGGGCCGAGGTGACCATCATGAGCGTGCCCCAGATGCACACCCACGCGCCTAACGGGCCACGGAAGCCCCAGAAGCGAACGCTCGCCGCGCGCTGGTCGGGACTGCCCCCGAACGTCGTGCGCAGCACCAGCCAGCCGCAGCTCGCGCCCGCCACGATCGCCGCGACCTGCTCGAGCACGTGTGGCGGCGACCAGAACGTGTCGCGTCCGATCGTACGGTGCCACGAGATGTCCCAGATCAGTCCGACGACGATGGACACGGACGAGAACAGCACGGCGTAGAGCGGCCAGACCTGTTCGGCCGCGCGTGCCGACGTGGTCGCAGGTGCTGCGACCAGGGTATCAGCGCGGGAGGCTTCGATCGTTGTGCTCATATATCTCGAGGCGGGGTCAGTCGATGCCCACCCTCCCCTTCACGGCTGCGATCAGCTTGGCGGAATCGTACCCCACACCATCCTTGAACACGGTGGAGACCTTGCGGATGACGCTGGGGTCACTCGTTAGGTCGCCCTGCAGCACGACGAGATCCGCCGCCTTGCCCTTCTCGACGGACCCGAGCTTGTCGTAGACCCCGAGGATCTTCGCGCCATTCGCGGTCATGATCTGCACGACCTGCGGTGGTGTGAATCCCGCCTCGATCAAGAGCTCGTAGTTCCGCTGATCGCCGAAGCCCGGTAGCGCGCCGCCAAAGCCCGTCGGATCCACGCCCGCCGCCAGTCGGCCGCCGGCCTTCACGAACTCGCGCTCGAACTCCATCGCGTTCTTGAACATCTCCGGCTTCATGGTCCAGTTCTTCGCCGTGTCGATCTGCGCGCGCATCTTGAGATACGCCTCGCGCACATCCGGGCTCATCGCCTCGAGCGTCCGCTCGTCCTTCGTCGGGCGATTCGGGAAGAATGGCTCGAACACCGCGAGCGTCGACGTCATTCCCACATTCTTCGACACCATGGCCGAGATCGCCGACTTCGCTGTGTCGCTCGTCATGTTCGCGACGCCCACGCGCGCGATGCTGTTGGAGGGACAGGCGTCCGGCTGTTTCTCCGGGTCGAAGTCCGTGGCCGTCAACAGGCCGTGCTCGAGATTGTCGATACCTAACGCGACGGCCTCGCGGAAGCTCACGGAGCACAGGTGTCCCGTCACCTTCATGCCGCGCTTGTGTGCCTCGTCGATGGCGGCCTTGAGCTCCGCGCGGCGGATGTCGGTGTAGGCCTTGATCCACTCCACGCCCTCCTGCGACCAGTAGGCAACGAACCGGCGAGCCGATTCGGGCGTCGTGATCTCGGCCATGCTCCCCGCGGAGCCAGCGGATCCACCGGTGATGTATGGGGCGGTCAGGTGCACGCGCGGGCCAGGAATACGACCCGAATCGATCGCTTCCTTCGTGTTGATCTCGGCATACGGGGCACGTCCACCGGTCGTGCGGATCGTCGTGACGCCGCTGCCGAGGTAGAGGCGCGGCCCGGTGAACGACATCTGTGCGGCGCGCCCGCCGGCCGCCGTGTAGAACAGATGGTCGTGCATCCCGACGAGCCCCGGAATGACGGTGCTGCCAGAGAGGTCCATCGTTTTTGCGCCGGCTGGTGCCTTCACGCTCGAGGCGGGACCCACGTCGGTGATCCTGCCGTTCTGGATGACGATGGTCTGGTTAGGCTTTGGTGCCGCGCCGGTGCCGTCAATGATGGTGACGTTCGTGAGTGCGACGACTGGCTCGGTCACGCTCACGTACTGGTTGCGCACCTGCTGCGAGAGCTTCGTCGCAGCCTGGGCGGAGAGCGTAGCGACCGGTAGAACGAGTTGGGCGAGAAGAATTGCGAACCTGAATGAGCGCATGGCTCCTCCTGGGACTACTGCACCGTGAACGCCATCATCATGTGCGCCGACAAATGCTCTGCGATGTGGCAGTGTAGCATCCAGCGTCCGGGGTTCGATAGATCAAGCAAAATGTCAGCCGTCGCGCCCGCCGGTAGGAGCACCGTGTCCTTCCACACGAAATTCGTGTTCGGCACGTCGTTCACGGCCAGCACGAGGAACCGCTGGCCGTGGATGTGGATGGGGTGCTGCATGCCGTGGAACGAGCGGCGCTCGTTCACGAGCCGGACCTTCACGACGTCGCCGCGTCGGAACCTCCAGTCGATGTCCATGTTCTCCTTGCCGGTGGCCGGGTCACGGAGGATCCAGCGTACCTGGTCCCCCGTCGCGGCCCAGTTCATACCCGGCATGGTGCCGCTCCACTCCACCGGCGTGAAGAAGATCGAGTCGAGCTGCATGATCTGCCGGGTGAAGAACGGCAGCCCCTGCGTTTCCATCGTGAGCACGAGCGCCTTGTCGGCGGGACGCGAGAAATACCCGCGGTATCGCGCGACGCTCGCGCGCGCGGCGGTGTCGGCACGGAGCGTCTCGAACGATGCCGAGCTGTTCGATCTCCCCGCGCTGGCCGAAACATGCACGACACCCAGTGTGTCCTCCTCGGAGAAGAACCGGCCGTACAGGTGGTCGAGCCCGCGCACTCGATTCACGAGCGCGATGTCACCTGGTCGATCGAATCGCACGTGCACCACGTACCGCTCGGCCGGTCCGATCACGACGCTCTCCACCCACTGCTCGCGCTCGTAGTTCCCGACGTCCCCCGCCACGACCTTCATTCGCGCACCCGGGAACGAGAGGTTGAACGCACGGGTGTTCGATACGTTCGTGAAGAAGAAGCGCACGACCTCGCCCCGGTCGACCGAGAGTGCATAACGCGGCTCTCCGTTCACCAGCATCACGTTGCCGAACCGCCCCATGAGAGCGTGCGTGGTGGTCGACGCGCCGAATGGCACCATACCATCTTCGCCGAGGAGGAGGTCGTCGAGCATGAGCACCTCCTCACGATCGGCCGGCGAGAAATAGTCGGCTCGTGGCGAGCGCACCATGATGTTGCCGTAGAGACCGAGGTCCTGCTGGACGTCCTCGCGCACGTGCGGGTGATACCAGTAGATGCCGGCGTCAGGGAAGCGAAGGTGATAGGTGAAGCGCTCGCCCGGAGCGACGGCGCGCTGGGTCATATCGGGCACGCCGTCGTTCGCGTTGTCGAGGCGGACGCCGTGCCAGTGCACCGTCGTGGGCTGGTCGAGCGCGTTCGTGAGCTCGACGGTGATCTGCGCGCCCTGAGCGACCTGCAGCAACGGGCCCGGGTACTGGCCGTTGAACGCGAACATCGTGAGTGTCTGCCCCTTGAAGGGACGCCGAACGATGCCGGCGGTGAGGCGCAGTGTGTCGCCACTCGTCAGGCGGACGAGCGTTCGCGGCCGCGCAAGCGGGAGGCTGTCGGGATTCGCAGGCCGCGGCAGGTATGGCGCCGCGTTAGGCCTGAGCGTCATCTCGGCTGGGAGCATGGAGATCCCCGCTGGCATCGGCACCATGGACCAGCCGAGCGAATCCATGCCGTCGTGCTCGTGGTGCTCGTGATGGGCAGAGTCCTCACGGGTGGCGCCGATCAGGAACTGCATGAAGTCGGGCGGCTGGAGACGCGTGCTGGGCGACATGCCGCGAAGCAGCAGACGACCACGCATATCCGTCGCGCGGGCTGACTCCTCCGCCGTGACGAGGACGATGAATTTGTCGAGCGAGATGGCAGGCAGCACGTTGCGTCCGTTGTCGACCGCACCGAGCCGCTGGATGACGTCCATGGTCGGCGACGCGACCCACGCGACAAAGGCCGCGTAACGCCCGAGCGATGCGGGGCGTGGGAGACCACTGAGCGTCACCGCGGGTGTGTAGCGAAGATGGCCATCGGGGCTCACGTCGACGGTGAACGGTCCGGGCGCCCGACCCAGCTCGACGCGTCCCGATCCTGACCGAACGCCGACAGCGCGAACGAGCTCGATGCAGTAGAGATCGCGACTCGGCGAAAGCGGTAACTCCGGGCCTTCGCAGAACGACGCTCGCGGCTCGCGCGACGCGGAAAACGACGCGGCAATGCAAACGCTCAGGCTCAGCGAGCGCGTGACGTTCCGACCAGGAATCGTGGCGACCTCCGTGAATAGTCCAACATTGATATAGTCGTGAGCGATCATCGAGTGGTCAACGCGGCGGGTGCCTCAGGTCGTCAGAACGCGGTTAGTATTGTGTCACTCGCAATCCCTCCTGATGCCATCGATCACGACGCGATTCCGGGCAAAACTCTTCCGCATGCCGGGTACAGGTGGGTGGACCTTCGCGCCGGTGCCGAAGCGTCATGCGCCGCCAGTGATGCACGGATGGGGACGCTCCAGCGTCGTGGCGTCGGTCGATGGGTACAAGTGGAAGACCAGCGTCTGGCGGGAAAAGTCGGGTCGGACGCTGCTCCCGGTTCCGAAAGCTGCACGTGGCGAGAAAGGGAATGGCGACACGGTGATGGTTCGGCTCGAGTTCAACGTCTGAATCCACCGAGACCGGTCGGACCTCCGTGGCGGAACCGGATTGCCTTCGGTGTCGCGGCGCATGTGTATCGTGCTACGACTTTCTTTCCCCTCTGCCTCGACGGGTGAATCGTGGAAACGTGGTGGCATGACGTTCGTCACGGACTTCGCGTCCTCGCGTCGCAACCGGCCTTCACCGCAGTGGCTGTCGCGTCGCTCGCGCTCGGGATTGGTGCGAACACGGCGATCTTCAGCGTCACCAACGCGCTTCTACTCCGTCCGCTGCCTTACGAGGACGCCGACGGAATAGCCATCCTCTGGCAGCGCTCGCCCGGGCTGGGTGTGCAGCAGGACTGGTTCTCGACCGGGCAGTACCTCGACATCCGGACCGACAACCAGGCCTTCAGCGACGTCGCCGCAACGATCGGCGCCAGCTTCAATCTCACCGGACGCGGCGCCCCCGAGCGCATTGATGGAGCACGGGTTTCGGCATCGCTGTTTCGGCTCTTCGGCGCGAAGGCGGCCGCGGGCCGAGTCTTCACGGCCGACGAGGACCAGCCGGGCAAGGCACCGGTCGTCATTCTCAGCAACGGATTCTGGAAGCGGCGCTTTGGATCCGACCCATCGGTCGTCGGCCGGAGCCTCACGCTCAATGGCAACGCGTTCACGATCGTCGGCGTCATGGCCGCCGACTTCGTGTTCAACAAGGAGATCATGCCGGCGGTGAACGGCATTCAGAACGTCGATCTCCTGTTGCCGCTTCCGCTCAACGAAACGGCCCGCAGCAACCGGGGCGGCGAGGACTACAACGTCTTCGCCAGGCTCAAGCCGGGTATCACGGTCGAGAAGGCGCAGGCGGACATGAACGTCCTGGCGGCGCGGATGAAGCGCGACTATCCGCAAAACTACCCGCCTAACGGCGGCCTCACGATCAGTGTGGTCCCGTTGATCAGCCAGGTGGTGGGCGACGTGCGGCTCGCACTGTACGTCCTGCTCGGCGCCGTCGGTCTGGTGCTGCTGATCGCGTGCGGGAACGTGGCGAACCTGCTGTTGTCGCGGGCGGCCATCAGGCAGAAGGAGATGGCGGTTCGCGCTGCGGTGGGCGCGAGCCGGGGGCGGATCATCCGCCAGCTCCTCACGGAAGCCGTGCTGCTGGCCGCGTTAGGTGGCGTGTTGGGGCTCGCGCTCGCCATCGCCGCCGTCAAGAGCCTGAGCACGTTTGGCCCGACGAACATCCCAAGACTCACCGAGGTCGGCATCGATGGTCGAGTGCTGGCCTTCACGTTCGTGATCGCGCTCATCACGGGCGTCGTATTTGGACTTGTGCCAGCGCTCCGTGCTTCGCGGCTCGACCTGAACGATGTGCTGCGCGAAGGCGGCCGAGGTGGTGTGGGGACGAGCGCGTTCGGCCTGGGGCACCAGCAGCTGCGCAAGCTCCTCATCGCCGCGGAGATCGCGCTGTCGCTGGTGCTGCTCATCGGGGCAGGGCTGCTGGTCCGCAGCTATCAGCGGATCACGAGTGCCAACCCTGGCTTCGATCCAACGAACGTGCTGTCGTTCCGACTGGCGTTACCGGGCTTCAAGTACAAGACGCCGGAGGCCGTGATCGCGTTCTACAAACAGCTCGAGGATCGTCTCTCGGCGCTGCCCGGCGTGCAGCACGTCGGGTCGAACTACCTGCTGCCGCTGAGCTCCGTGGCGTTAGGCTGGGAGCCGATCACGGTGGACGGGTATGTACCCAAGGCGGCGGGCGAGGATCTCATCATCGCGAGCAGCGGCTACGTGAGCCCGGACTACTTCCGGGCCATGGGGATTCCGCTGCTCAAGGGCAGATTCTTCGACGACCGCGACGTGCGAGACGCACCGGACGCGGCGATCGTCGACGACAAGCTGGCGGAGCGATTCTGGCCCGGCCAGGATCCGATCGGAAAGCGGATGCGGCGTGGCGACTCGGGCCCGTGGCGGACGGTAGTCGGGCTCGTCGCGGACACGAAGCAGTACGCGGTGGACGGCGAGCCGCCGATCACCGCGTTCTATCCGAATCGGCAACTTGGTGTCGGAACGCGGTATCTCGTCGTCAAAACGAACTCCGACCCGCGCAGCCTGGTCACGGCCATGACGCGGGAAGTCCAGGCGCTCGACGCCGACTTGCCGGTGTACGATGTGGCGACGATGGAGGAGCGTCTTGGCGACTCGTTCGCGCGACGACGGTTCTCGATGTTCCTCCTGGGCGTCTTCGCGGCCTGCGCATCGCTGCTCGCGGCGATCGGCATCTACGGCGTGGTGAGCTTCTGGGTTAGTCAGCGCACACGCGAGCTGGGGATCCGGGCAGCACTCGGAGCGCGGCAGGCCGACATCATGCGTCTCGTGATTCGTCAGGCGGTGGTGCTCGTCGGAGTCGGCATCGCGGTTGGGCTGCTCGCCGCGTTAGGGCTGACGCGCGTGATGGCGAGCTTGCTGTTTGGCGTGGGTGCGACGGACGCCGTGACGTACGCCTTGCTGGCGGTGTTGCTCGGAATCGTGGCGCTCGTGGCGAGCTACGTTCCGGCGAGGCGAGCGGCTGGCGTTCCGCCCATAGTGGCGCTGCGGCACGACTGAGCTTACCGGCCGGCCTCTCAGACGAAGGGGTGTTCGGATCGATCGGATTACTCGGATGCGGCAGATCGTGTGTCGGTTGCGCCACCGCTACCAGGCAATTCTTCCGAGCCGGTTGTCATCCCGAGCGACGCGAGGGATCGCGATGTCCCGGCAGACATGAGCAGCATACTGGGCATCGCGCTCTACCGGGACGCGCTCTCTCACCACGAGCCGCAATGAAAGGGGGAACTGCCGCTCGGGACGCTCCTGTCCCGAAAAGAGGATCGTGATTCCTCGACGCGCAGCTGTGAACCGCATCCCGGAACGTTCACGGGGCGATCCGATTGATCCGCTCGATCCTGAAGAATCCGAACACCCCTTCGTCTGAGTGGCCTGCCCGATTGCGCGAACCGCTACTCGGGCTGCAACACGGTAATCGGGTCGGTCCTGGAGGCCACGCGCGCCGGGAGGTAGCTCGCTGCCGCCACGACGAGTAGCAGCGCCGGCCCCACCACGGCGAAGACCAGCGGATCGTGTGCCGAGACGTCG
>Ga0207675_100000520_pt1 | contig 37450 bp, 31 predicted proteins | sample KBSSwiS42_FD_184305 | JGI IMG/M metagenome (GOLD analysis project Ga0207675, IMG submission 184305) | Switchgrass rhizosphere microbial communities from Kellogg Biological Station, Michigan, USA - KBS Switchgrass S4-2 (SPAdes) (version 2) | ecosystem: Host-associated > Plants > Roots >...
CGTGTTGACGGTTTCCTTGAGCTGCAGGATCTCGCCGCGCACGTCCACCGTGATCTTGCGACTCAGGTCGCCGCGCGCCACGGCCGTGGTCACCTCGGCGATGTTGCGCACCTGGCCGGTGAGATTGGTGGCCATGGCATTCACGGAGTCGGTCAGGTCCTTCCAGGTACCGGCCACGCCGGGCACCTGCGCCTGTCCACCGAGGTTGCCTTCGGTGCCGACCTCGCGCGCCACGCGGGTCACTTCGGCCGCGAAGCCGTTGAGCTGGTCCACCATCGTGTTGATGGTTTCCTTCAGCTGCAGGATTTCGCCGCGCACGTCCACCGTGATCTTGCGCGACAGGTCGCCGCGCGCGACGGCCGTGGTCACCTCGGCGATGTTGCGCACCTGGCCGGTGAGGTTCGACGCCATCGAGTTGACGTTGTCGGTGAGGTCTTTCCACACGCCCGAGACGCCGGTCACCTCGGCCTGGCCGCCGAGTTTGCCCTCGGTGCCGACCTCGCGCGCGACGCGCGTCACTTCCGAGGCGAACGAACGCAGCTGGTCCACCATGGTGTTCATGGCTTCCTTCAGCTGCAGGATTTCGCCGCGCACGTCCACCGTGATCTTGCGCGACAGGTCGCCGTTCGCGACCGCCGTGGTCACCTCGGCGATATTGCGCACCTGGCCCGTCAGGTTGTTCGCCATCGAGTTGACGTTGTCGGTGAGGTCCTTCCAGGTTCCGGCAACACCCGGCACGAGCGCCTGGCCACCCAGCTTTCCCTCGGTACCCACTTCGCGCGCCACGCGCGTCACCTCGGAGGCGAACGAACGCAGCTGGTCCACCATGGTGTTGATGGTTTCCTTCAGCTGCAGGATCTCGCCACGCACGTCCACCGTGATCTTGCGCGACAGGTCGCCGCTCGCCACGGCGATGGTCACCTCGGCGATGTTGCGCACCTGGCCGGTGAGATTCGCGGCCATGGAGTTCACGTTGTCGGTGAGGTCCTTCCACGTACCGGCGACGCCCGGCACCGCGGCCTGGCCGCCGAGTTTGCCTTCGGTGCCGACCTCGCGCGCCACGCGCGTCACTTCGGAGGCGAACGAACGCAGCTGGTCCACCATGGTGTTGATGGTTTCCTTCAGCTGCAGGATCTCGCCGCGCACGTCGACGGTGATCTTTCTCGACAGGTCGCCGTTGGCCACGGCCGTGGTCACTTCGGCGATGTTGCGCACCTGGCCGGTCAGGTTGCCGGCCATGAAGTTCACGTTGTCGGTGAGGTCCTTCCAGGTGCCGGCGACGCCGGGCACGATGGCCTGGCCGCCCAACTTCCCTTCGGTGCCGACTTCGCGCGCCACGCGCGTCACTTCGGAGGCGAACGAGCGCAGCTGGTCCACCATGGTGTTGATGGCTTCCTTCAGCTGCAGGATCTCGCCGCGCACGTCCACCGTGATCTTGCGCGACAGGTCGCCACTCGCCACCGCGATGGTCACCTCGGAGATGTTGCGCACCTGGCCGGTGAGGTTGGACGCCATCGAGTTGACGTTGTCGGTGAGGTCCTTCCACACGCCGCTCGCGCCGAGCACCAGCGCCTGGCCGCCCAACTTTCCCTCGGTGCCGACTTCGCGCGCCACGCGCGTCACTTCCGAGGTGAACACGCCCATCTGCGCGATCATCTCGTTCACCACGTTGGCGGATCGCAGGAATTCGCCCTTGAGCGGCCGCCCGTCCGCCTCGAGTCGCATGGTCTGCGTGAGATCGCCTTTCGCGACGGCAGTAATCGTGCGGGTCACCTCGGCCGTGGGCCACAGCAGGTCGTCGATCAGCGTATTGACCGAGGACTCCATCGCGCCCCAGGCGCCGGTGCGCCGCTCGCTGGCGACGCGCACGCGCGTCTTGCCTTCCTTGCCGACCATCTGGCCGGCGCGCTCGAGCTCCTGGCAGAGGCGCTGGTTGGCGCTCACGAGGTCATTGAATGTATCGGCGATCTTGCCGGCGAGCCCGGTTTGATCCGGAGCCAGGCGGGCGCTGAAATCACCGTCACGCACCGCTTGCAGCGCGCGCAGCAGCTTCTTGAGGTCCAGATCGGGTGCAGCGGCGTGACCAGCACCACCGTTGCCGTTCGCCACTTTCACCTTGACGACCGGCGTCGTGCGGCGGCGCGGCGAAGCGCGTCCGCGTGCGGAAATATCCATGTTTTGCCCGGGTTCCTGCGAGTGCGTCAGAGTCTAAAGCCACACCTATTGAGACTGCTCCGCGCAGTCGCGTAGGAATAGGCTGACAGACGGGGTTGCCACGCCCCGTCGCAGGACAGAGACGGCCTCAGCGCGGAGCGCGTGCCGCCTTCGGCGCAAATACGTCGCCGAAATAGTCCCCCGCGTACCACAGGGGCGGCGTCTGCGAGTCCGCCATGGCGCGCGTGATGCGGTAGTTCGCATCGGCAAATTTCGCGCCCGCCTGCCAGTTGATTTTCTGGGCCATGTCGTCGCGCGGCGTGTGATAGAAATCCGCCTGGAATTCTTCCCAGGCCTTTTCCCCGCCGTTGGCGAGGCCGGTCATCAGGAACACCGCCGGCACCCCCTGGCGCACGAACTGGTAGTGATCGGAACGCGTGAAGGTGCCCTGCTCGGGCATGGGGTCGGGCGACAGTTTGACATTCATCGGCGCCACCGCCTGCTCGACGAATTTCGCGATGTTGGAATGATTCGCGCCGAACGCCACCACGTCGGTGAATTCGTAGGTCAGCAGCGGCATGTCCAGGTCGACGTTGCCGACGATCTGCTGGATGGGGACGGTCGGATTGTGCGCGTAGTAGTCCGCGCCGATGAGACCCTTCTCTTCGCCGGTGGACGCCAGGAACAGCATCGAGCGGCGCGGCCGGTCGGGCGCCGAGGCGGCTGCGCGCGCCACCTCCAGCATCGTGGCAATTCCCGCGGCATTGTCGAGCGCGCCGTTGTAGATGCGATCGGCGCCGGGGGCCGCATTCGGGATGTCCTTGATGCCGAGATGGTCGAGGTGCGCCGACAGCACCACGAATTCCTTCGCCAGTTGCGGATCGCTGCCCGGCAGGATGGCGATGACGTTGGGACTGGTCACACGTTCGGCGCGGGCTGCCCCTTCGATACGCATGCGCGAGGGCAGACTGAAGCCACGCGGCGCACCCTTTTCCTGGTCGGCTTCCTGGCGGATGTCGGCGAAGCTGCGCTTCGCACCCGCGAACAGCAACTCGGCTGCCGGCGCGTTGATGGACCCGCCCGCGCGAATCAGCGGCGCTTCCGAGTGCGCCAGGCCATCGGCTTCGACCCAGTCATAATCCGGATCGTTGGCGTATTCGAGCATCTTGTTCCAGGGAAACACCTTCTCGAACTGCAGCGTGGACAGGGAAATCGTGCCGATGGCGCCGTGTTTCTGCGCCACCTTGCCCTTGACGGCGCTCATGTGCGCGCCCTCTTCGCTGGGCAGACCCTTCGGGAAGCCACGCAACATCACGACGATGGCGCCCTTGACGTTCAGCCCACGGTAGTCGTCGAGCCCGAAGCGCTTGTCCTCGAGCCCATAGCCGACGAACACCAGCGGAGCTTCGATGTCGACCTGCTTCTCGCGCGGATTGATGCCGGTCAGAACGTTGTCGGCATAGGCAAACTTCTTCTCGCCCTGCGGTCCGATGATGGTGACCGAGCCGCTGCCCTCGGCGCGCGTGGTCTTCTGCAGCGGCACCTGCTGGTACCAGCCGCCATCGGTGCCGCCGGGCTTGAGTCCGTAGGCCTCGAACTGGCTGGCGACGTAACGCGCGGCGATTTCATGTCCGCGCGAACCGGTGTCGCGGCCTTCGAGCAGGTCGTCTGCGAGGAATGCGACGTGCGCGCGGAAGCGCTCCGGCGTGAACGCCGGAGCGGCGCTCTGCGCGGTTACCGACTGCGCGAAAACCAGGGTGAATGCGCACGAAAAGAGCAGAACCAGGCTGTTATTTTTCATGCCGGCATGATCGGTCGGGGGAGCTAACAAGTCCAGCGGGGCCACCCTGCCGCATCGCTTCGCCGCGCCGCCGATTCGCCCTGCCTCAACTGCGGATGACGAGATCCAGCTTGCCTTCGCGACGCTCGACGCTGGCGCTCACCGATCCGGCATGACGCCGCACGGTGAAGTCCACGGAGGCTTCGCCCACCGCCAGATTCTTGACGCGAATCTCCTCGATTTCCTCCGGCATCACCGGATGCGCGAGCACGATCTGCCGGTCCAGGGCATCGATGGTGATACCCAGCACCGACTGCAGCAGCAGGAACGTCGCGCCGGCGGAGGCCGCCTGCGGTGAACAGGCCACCGGCGAGAGCAGCGGCGGCTCGCGGCCACGGCGCCGGAATCCGCAGAACAGTTCCGGCAGGCGCAGCAGGTCGAAATGCTGCGCGGCCTGGAACTGCGCATTGAGCACACGCAGCGCGAACGCCTTGTCGTCATAGCGCGCCGCGCCAGCCGCCAGCAACGAATTGTCGTGCGGCCAGACTGACCCGTTGTGATACGACATCGGGTTGAAACGCAATTCGCTCTCGGCCACGGTGCGGATGCCCCAGCCCGAGAAGAACTGTTCGTCCCGGAAACCGGCGATGACGCGCCGGCCGCGCTCGGCGTGCGCGATGCCGCTGAACAGGCAGTGCCCGGCATTCGAGGTGCGCACGCGGCAGGGTTGTTTCTCGCCGTCCAGCGCCAGCGCGAAGGTCTCGATGTCGGCACACCAGTAGGCCGTGTTGAAGCGCGCCTGCAGCGCCTGCGCCGCCTCCACCAGCGCGATGGCGCGCGGCATCTCGCCGAGCGATCGGGCGATGCGCGCCGCACCGAGCTTGGCGCCGTACACGTAACCCTGCACTTCGCACAGTGCCAGTGGCCCCTGCGCGAGGCGGCCGTCGGCATGGAAGATGGCGTCGGGTGCACTCTTCCAGCCGTATTGGCCGGCGCTTCCGGCGCGGCTGCGCGCCTCGACGAAGCCGTCACCGTCGACGTCGCCGTAGACGTCGATCCAGCTCAGCGCCGAGGAGATCGCCGGCCACAGCTCGGCGATGAAGTCCAGATCGGCGGTGCGCGCGTAATAGGCACCCGCGAGCAGCACGAACAACGGCGTGGTGTCGATGCCGAAGTAGTTGGGCGCGATGTCGCCACCGCGCGCTTCGTTGAGGATCTTGCCGGGCTCGGCGCCGCTCGCCGCGAAGGTGTCGGCGCTCTGGGTCGCGGCCAGGTAACGCAGCACGCTGCGCGCGATCGACGGCCACAACCAGAGAGTCTGCAGCGCGACGATGATGGCGTCGCGGCCGAAGGCGGCGTCCAGCCACGGCAGGCCGGCGGCGGGGATGCGCCCGTGCGGCGTGGCGGTGAGCATCATGCCGATGTCACTGGCGGAACGCTGCAGCCAGGCATTGAACGTGGCGTCGCTCGAGTCCACCTGGCACGGCGGCCGGCCCTCGTTGCGCGCCAGCTCTTCGGCCGCGGCCAGCGAACGCGTGTAGGTGGAGATGTGCGCCGGCTGGGTGGCGCTGCGGCAGCCGATGGCGATGGAGATGGTTTTCTCGCCGCGGCTGCCGATCTGCAGGCGGTATTTCAGACTGTCGGAGGAGATCGCGTCCGGCGCGGTGTGGCAGTCGACCACGGTCTCGTGCACCAGGTCGTCGGCGCCGAGATATCCCTGGGTCACGCTGTCGCGCTCCACGCGCTCGAAGCGCGCGCGCCCGGCGTCGACGCGCCGCTGCGCGCGCACGTCGATGATGTTTTCGAAGTCGCTGCCGAAGCGCACCACCAGCTCGAACGACACGGTGCTCAGCGCGAAATTGCGCACCTTGAGCATTTCGTAGCACACGCCGGCCCAGAGGAAGCGCGAGCGCACGATGTGCAACGTGCCGCGCGGCAGCACCACGCGGCCGCCCTCGCCGCGCACGTCCGGGTTGGTCAGATTGACGTTGAGCAGCACGTTGTCTTCGCGCGGGCTCGCCGACAGCAGCAGCGGGCGCTGGCCGGCGATGCTCAGCGTCAGGCGCGACAGGTGGCGCACGCCGGCGCGGTACAACCCCGCCTCGGTCCGCGCCTCGGCGTCGATGTCGCCGATCTCGTTGAAAAGACCGAAGCAGTCGTCGCGTTTGAGTGAATGCGTGCGCTCGGCGCTCGGCACATCGGCCGTGATCACCTGGTGCGGCGCTTCCATTGCGCTTGCAGGTTCAGGTGACACCGGAGCGGGACCTCGTATAACTGATGCGCGTTCGCAGCACGGTAGCCCCCTGGATCCGTGAATGCCAGAAGACCGAAGTCGTAGGCTGCTTGCTGCCGAACGAGCGGGATATCCAGCCGCCCTGCGCAGGCGAGCCGCCGCGATGGATCTCGACTCGTTCCAGTTCCTCCTGCGGCTCCAGGTATACCTGCGCGAGTCCGGCGACGATACGCAGTCCGCCCTGGTGACGCTCGACCTGGCAGCTCTCGGCGAAATGCCAGGCGCGCCGCACGCGGTGGGCGCCTTCGCAGCGCAACAGGTCGGTGACTTCGATGAGCTGCCGCGCCGGCTCCACGCTGATCGTGCGCCGGTGAATCAGCGGGTCGGCGAGCCGTTCGTAACCCTGGTGCTCGCCGACGAACAGCTGGCGGGACGACGCCACGTCGAATTCGATGCAGCGGGCGTGCGCATGGTCGGTCCACATGAAGTTGCCGGCCTGCACGGACTGGTCCTGGTCGTCCACCGTCACGGTGTTGTGCGCCAGCGTGCCGCGAAAGTAGCGCCGCCACTCCGGTTCGGTGTGGTAGGCATAGGTCCCCGGGTCGACGAGGATCTCGCGGTCGCCGATGTTCAGCGTGAACGACAAGGCGTCGGCGTGGCCGTGCGCCGCGAGGCTCAGGTAACCGAGCGCGCCGGAGTCGACCAGCAGCCGCACCTCATCGGGCGTCTCGAAGCCGCTGCCGAGCAGGTAGTAGCCCGATTCGGCGAACTGCTGGCGCGGCCGGAAGCCGGCGCGGCCGCGCTCCTTGAGCCGTCCGAGCTTGCGCACCGAACCGACGCCGAGCAGCGTCACCGTCTTGCCGTCGACGGTACCCGCCTTGGCGGCCAGGTCCGGGCGCTCGAACAACACGGCGCCGGTCGCGATCAACGAGCCGTGCGGCGAGAAGCCCGGCTCCGGCGCCAGCCTGACGACGTAACCGTCGTCGGCATCGCCAATCATGGGCAAAGCACCCGCGATGCCGGTCATCGATGCGAGGAAATCGATCATGCATTCCAGGCGGCGCCAGTACAGCGGCGAGAAGTCCTCGCCACGCGCGCGCGCCGCGAGTCCGGCGATCAGCAGGAAGTCGAGTACGAAAGTCTGGTAGCCGAAGGCCTGTTCGCGATTGCCACCGTCGGCGGCAGTCTGCCGCAGGCACTCTTCCTCGAGCACTTCGTGGCAGCGTTCGCCCCAGGCACGCATCTGTGGCCACAGCGGCCAGGTCGACGCCGCGACGTACACGCCGGCAGCTTCGCCGATCAGGTGATTGTTGGCCGAGGAGAAGCGCGACAGGTTGCCGGCGATGGACCGCGTCTGCTCGTACACCGACTGCAGCCAGCGATCGCGGAACTCCGCCCCGCCCGGTTCGGTGAATATCCGCGCGCGCATGCCGCCGATGAGTTGCCAGGCGATGCTCCAGTTGATGAGGCGGATGCCGAGCTCGAGCGCGCTCACCCAGTTGGGACCGCGGCCCGGCGGACACTGCTCGATCCACGATTCGACCTGGCGGCGAATGGCCTGGGAATAACGCGCGTCGCCGGTGAGCGACGCGGCCTGCGCGAGCGTCGTGAGCTGCAGGTGCCGGTTCGCTTCCCACAGGTACTTGATGTTGCCCACCACGCGCTCATCGCGGTAATCGATGGCGCTGGCGCGGCGCGTCCCCGCGACGCGATGGGTCAGCGGATCGCGATTCCACTGCGGCGGGTCGCCGAGCTCGCAGTCGCGGATGTCGAACAGATCGTAACGCCCGGCGGCCACGCGATCCGCGTACGCGATCAGCGCATCCGGCGACAGGGAAACGAACGGCGGCAGAAACCTGAAATCGGTCGCGAACGAGTCGCGCGCCGGAATCTGCCGCGCGGTGAACGGCGTCGACACCGTGCGCACGGTGCGCGCCAGGCGATACGCGACCTCGGCACCGGACATGCGCCGCAGACGCTTGAGATACCAACCGGGTTGTTGCATGGCGATCAGCGCGTGAACAGCGGTTCCACGCCCTGGCGCCGCAGCGCGTCGTGGACCGGCGGCCGGTGCACGATCAGCGGCGTCTTGCCGCGCGGCGTGCGCTCCAGGCGGCTGGCGATCTCGACCGTGATGTCGACGTCCGGCGGCACGCGCACGCGCGCGTTGGCCAGCAGGTCCTCGGCGTCATCGCCGCAGAAATCGTCGGTGGGCAACACGAAGATGCGTGCCGCTTCGAAACTCTCCTGCACCACCTGCAGGCGGATCACGTTGCGGATGTCGCGCGGCAGCGCGCCGATGCCACTCAGGCGCACCTTCTGTGGACAGAGGATGATCTCCTGCTCCCGGCCGAGTATTCCCTCGAAGGTGCGCAGCCCCAGCGCCAGCTCCTCCAGCTCGTTCGCGCCCCAGTGCGCGGGCACACGAATGAGATCGCCGGTGCGGTAACGCACGATGGGCAGCACGTTGTTCCAGTACGAGGTGCCGACGACTTCGTAAAGTTTGAACGGCGCATCGCGCGGCATCACCTGGCCGTCATAGGGAATGAATTCCACGCGTGAATACGCGCACGAGAAGCGGTACTCGCGCGGCGCGACCGCGTATGCGAACGCGACGCGCTCGGCCTGGCCGTAATAGTCGACCAGGCGCGCGCCGAGCATCTGCTCGGTGAGCCGCCACGCATCGGGGCGGAACACCTCGGACGAGGTCACGACCGCGGCGATCGACAACCGGCGGCCGCTGTCGCGCAGGTAGCGGCACAGTGTCTCGAGCGCCGTCGGATACGCGCACAGCAGGCGCGGGGCGAATTTCTCGATCATGTCGGCCACGTACTCGGCGCTGGTGAGCGTCACGGCGTTGGCGCTCATGGTCAGCATGCGCCCGCCGTTGATGAACTCGTAGTCCGGATTCGGCGAGATCTCGAGATCGCGCGGATTGTCGCCGCGCAGGATGGCGGTGCGGTCGGTGGTCACGTTCGCGCCCGCCAGGGCCACCAGCCGGTCGATGCTGGCCTGCTCGAAGACGATGGACTGCAGCGAACGCAGCACCTTGAGCGGCACACCGCTGGTGCCGCCGGTGGTGGCATGCGCGGCCAGCCATTCCATGCCCGTGGTGAAGGCCTGCAGCCCGTGGCGCAGCGGCTCCTTCTCGAGCAGCGGCCAACTCGACAGCGCATCGCCGCCGCGTACCGAGCGGCCGTAACTGGTGGCGCGCGCCAGTTCGAGAGTGCGCTTGAGTTGCCGCTCCGCCCAGGCGCGGCGGCCGGCAAGATCGAGCTTCTCGACTTCGTCGAGCGCCTCGCAGGCGGGGTCGTAATAAAAGGGATTGCGACGGACCAGGCTCTGGCCGAGGACGTGTTTCTTGAGGAATCCCGTGACCGATTGCACCGCGCTCATGACAGGCCCCGGATGTCCGCGATCGGCGCGATGCGCTGGTAGAGGTCGCCCAGCCGGCGCGCATAGACGTGTACGTCGAGCGCGCGGGCGCGGGCGTGCGCACGGCGGCCCGCCGCCAGCCGCTCCGCGTCGTCGCCCAGCATCTGGGTCATGGCGGCCGTGATCTCGGGCACACGGCCCGGCGCGACGAACAGTCCCTCGGACTTGTGCGTGAACACTTCCGGAATTCCTCCCACGGGTGTGACGATGGACGGCAATCCGGCCGCCATGGCTTCGAGCAGCGACATGGGCATGCCCTCGGCGTACGAGGGCAACACGAATACATCGCTCGCGGCGAGCAGCCGGTCGCGCTCCGCGGCATCCACCCAGGCATGCACCTGCACGCTGTCGCCGAGCGGCGCGGCCATGCGGCGCGCACCTTCGACGTCACCGTCGCCGGCCAGCACCAGGCGCGCACGGGCGCGAAGCGACGCGGGCAGCGCGGCGAAGGCCTTGAGCACGTCGAATGAACCCTTGCCCGCCGAGATCCGGCCGAGCGTCAGGAACTGCACGCGCGTGCGCTGGGCGCGATTCGGGATCTCGGGATTCCAGCGCACCGGGTTCGGCAGCACCGCCACCTGCGCGGGTGACAACTCGCAGGTGTCGACGTAAAAGTCGCGCCAGCGCTGCGACAGCGTGATGAACACGTTGGCCCGCTGCAGGCAGGCGTTGAGGCGGCGCCGCAGCGCCGCAGGCAGGCTGGCATGAAAACGGTCGAAGCCGCCGCCATGCGCGTGCAGGATCAGCGGTCGTCCGGCGCGCGCCACCAGCGTGGCGAGCAGCATCTTGCGCATCGCGCTGCCGCGCGAGGCAAAGTGGATGTGGAAGATCGCCGGCTCCGTGGACGCCAGCGCGCGTTGCAGCGCGTTGACGGCGCACGCGAACGTCCAGCCGCGCGACAGCACCGAGCCCTCGACCATGGTCGGCACGTGGCGGATGGACACATGGGGCGCGAGATAGTCGCAGATGAGCTGCTCCACGGAGCTGATGCCGCCGCGCACGCCGAGTCCGGGACCGAACTGCAGCACCCGCACGCGACTGTCGGGCGGGACCGGCACGGGCACGGGCATGGGCGGCGGCGCGGGCGAGTCGACCTCGCGCCTGACCGAGCTCACCTCTGCATTCATTGCGCCTCTCCGTGGAAGAGACCGCGGTAACCCGCCACCATGGCCGCGAGCGAGAAACAGTTGACTGCGCGCACACGCGCCGCCGCGCCCATCTGCTGGCGCTTGCGCCGGTCGGAGTACAACGCGGCGATCATCGCCGGGAGCCGCGCGGCGAGTTCGGTGGGCGACACCACGTACCCTTCGACGCCGTCGGTGATCATCTCGCGCGCACCGCCGATGTCCGAGAGGATCACCGGGCGACCCATCGACATCGCCTCGAGTGCGGCATTGGAGAACGATTCGACCGCGGTCGACGGCAGCAGGAACACATCCAGCGCCGCCAGCACCGGCCGCACGTCATCCACGGCGCCGATGAAATGCACGCGGTCGGAGATGGCCAGCGCGCGCGCATGCCGCTCGAGCTCGCCGCGCAACGGGCCGTCGCCGGCGATCACCAGGTGGGCGTCGACGCGCGCGGCGCGCAGCCGGTGCAGCGCCGTCAGCAGCACCTGCTGGTTCTTCTCCGGGCGGCACATGCTGACCGTGCCGGCCACCAGCGAGTCCGGCTTGATGCCGAGCGAGGCGCGCAGCCGCTTGCCGGCTTCGAAGGCAGACGTGAGCTCGAAATGCTCCGAGTCGACGCCGTTGTACACCACGGTGGAATTGCGCCACGCCGTGCAATGGGCGCGGAACCAGAATTGCCGCTGCGCCTGCGAGCCGTGCACCGTCACGTCGAAGCGCTTCAGCACCCACTGGTAGAGACGCTTGAAGAGCGGGTGGCCGCGGAAAGTCGAGGTATTCACCAGCGCCACGGTGCGCGGCCGGTACGGCAGGATCAGCGTGGCGAGCGCGACATACAAGGCCTGGTAGAGATTCACCGCGAGCACGGTGGCCGGGCGTTCCTCGACCAGCAGGCGGCGCAAGCGCCACAACGCGCCGAACGAGAACTTGCCCTTGCGATCGAGCTTGCGCAGCGGCACGTCGCGCCGCATGGTCGGCTCGAGCGTGAACGGTCCGTTGAGGCAGGCCAGCGTCACGTGCACGCCCTCCTCCCGCAGCCGGTTCGCGAGCCGCGCGATCTTGCGCTCCGAACCGCCCACGCCCAGCGTGCTGAGCACGAACAACGCGTCGGGCCGCGTTGCCGTGGACACCTGGGTATCCGCCTTCGACGACCTGAGTGCAGTCAAGGTAGTGTCCGCCATTGCCGGGGTATTCATTGCACGGTTCCTCCATTGGCTGCGCCGATTCGCATGCGCGCCGGCTTGTTCTCGAGTAGTTCGATGTAACGCCCCGCGGCGGCGCTGGTGAATTCGCGGGACACGAAGTCGCGCGCGCGGCGGCCGATGTTTTCACGATAGACGGCGACGTCGAGCAGGCCGCGGATCGACTCGCGCATGTCGTCGATCGATGCCGGCACCGAGCCGAGCTGCCGGCGGCCGATCAGGCCGTCCGGGTCGAAGAAGCTGACCACGGGCACGGCGCGTATCCAGGCCTGCAGGAAGGTGTTGGGGAATCCCTCGATGCTGGAGGTGTTGAGAAAGATCCGCGCGCGGTCGAACCAGGCACCGGTGTCGGTGTAACGCACGGCACCGGGCATGGCGACATTCGGCAGCCGCGCCGCAGCCGCCTTGACGTCCTCGAAGTAGGTAGAGCCGCCGGGATGCGGCATCGGCCCGCCGGCCAGCACGAAGCGCACGTCCGGCAGCTGCCGCGCCAGTTCGAGCACCATCTCCGGCCGCTTGAGCGCCCGCAGATTGCCGAGCCACAACACGTCGATGTCCTTGGCGACAGCGGCGCCGTTGCGATGCGGCGGCTCGACCAGCATGTTGACCACGTGGGAATCGAGCGCGTGGTTGTCGAGCAGCATCTGCTGCTGCACCTGGGTCTGGGCGGCGATCAGGTCGGCGCGCCTGAGGCCGTAGTCGTACAGCCGCCGGTCGCGCCACAGGCGGATGCGGCCGTGCTCGGGATCGCAGTCGCTGTCCGAGGCCACGCGGAAGATGAAACGCCGCCCGTTCATGCGGCAGAACCAGGCGGTGATGCCGGTGAACGCGCCGGCGGGTGACTGGTAATAGATGTCCGCGTCGGCCGCCAGCAGCGCGGCGAACAGCTTGCTGGCGCGCGGATGAAAGAATCTCAGGCCGGGCAGCCCGGCGTGCCGGCGGTGCGCGGCGATACAGCGGATGCCGTCGACTTCGCGCTGCGCGCCCTGGCCATCGTCGAACACGATCAGCGAGACGTCGTAGCCCAGGTCGCGCCAGGCGCGCGCCAGCAGCACGTGCTGCACGCTCTCGCCGCCGATGTAGCGCAGGTCGCCTTCTCCCGACAGCAGGCCATAGGCGTCGAGGCCGACGATGCAGATCTTGCGGGTTTTCGCGCTGCCGTTCATCGCCGCCCCTGCGCGCCCGTCCAGCCGTACGCGTCGCGCGGACGTTCCACGGTGCGCAACCGCGTGCGCCGCTCCGGCGCCGGCGCCGGCTGCGGCACCACGCACAACGCCAGCCGCGTCACCACGCCGGCGTACATCCAGAAATAGACCCACGGGTCGTGCAGGTCCACGAAGAACACCGCGCCGCACAGCGCGACGCCGCCGACCACGTAGGCGATCAGCTGGCGGCGTTGCTCCGGTTCCGCATGCAGGCTGGCGCGCCGCGCGCGCGCGATGGAACCGAACAGCAGGTAGCAGCCGGTGATGAGTCCCACCAGCCCGAGGTTGAACCACAGCGCGAAGTAATGATTGTGCGGTGAATAATGGAATGGCATGGACCAGTAGACGTTCCATCCAAAACCGGTGACGAAGGTCACCGGCTGTTGCGCCATCGCGGCGAACAGGTCGGCCCAGATCTCGGTGCGCCCCGACGTGGCGTACGTCGCATCGATGTTCGCGCTCTGTCCGAATACGCGTTCCGTGAGCAGTCCGCCGTACTGCGAGAAACTCAGCACCACCACCAGCACGGCCAGCGAGCCCAGCACCCATCCGGCGATGCGGCTGTACGAAACGAGGTGACGGTACAACCAGCCGCCGACCGCGCAGGCCAGCAGCATTCCGACGATGCCGCCGCGCGAAGCCGTCATCGCCAGTGCCACGAGCGATACCAGCGCGCCGGCCAGCCAGGCCAGGCGCCGGATGCCGCGGTTGGCGACCGCCGCGGCGATCAGTCCCGGGATGAACAACACGATGTACGCGGCGTACTGGTTGGATTCGCCGAGCGCGCCCTGCGTGCGGCCGTCGATCCGCTCCTTGTAGCCGAGGTTGATGAGGCCGGCGGTGTCGAGGATGGTGGCGAGGTTGGCGAACACCGCGCCGAGCAGCATCCACTTGATGACCTTCATCGCGTCGTCGGCGTCGTGCACGCCGAACAGGAACACCGCGAAGAAGATGTAGTAGTCGATCAGACCGCCCTTGAGGTTGATGCCGTTCGGGATGAGGTCATAACCCGGGTACTGGATGATCAGCGCCGCCATCAGCCAGGTGAAAATGGCGTAGGCGATCTGGATCAGGAAGGCCGCCTGCATCGGCGCGGCGGACATGACCGGCGTGCGCGCGATCACCATGCGCAATGCCAGGAAGGTGGCCACCATGTAGATGACCAGGTTCTTGGCGGAAAGTCCGGTGGTGATCGTGAGATCCCAGCGCAGCACCTGCGTTGCGAGCAGGAAGAACGAAGTGATTCCGAGCAGAGTCGCCAGACGAGTCCCCTTTGTCCACTTTGCCTTCGAAGAACGGCTTCATCAGTACGCCCGATCCGTGCGGATCACGGCGATCGCCGTGGCCATCAGGATCTGCAGGTCCAGCAGCGGCGACCAGTTGCGCATGTACTCGAGGTCGAAAAGCACGCGTGCTTCCATGTCCTCGACGCGCGTCGTCTCTCCTCTGCAACCTCTCACCTGGGCAAGTCCCGTGATGCCCGGCAGGACCTTGTGTCTAACCATGTACCGTTTGATCAGCTTGCGGTATTCCTCGTTGTGTGCAACCGCATGTGGGCGGGGTCCTACGAGGCTCATGGATCCTTGCAATACGTTAATCAACTGCGGCAACTCGTCGAGCGACCAGCGCCGCAGGTGCCTGCCCACCGGCGTCACGCGGCGGTCGCTGCGCTGCGCCTGCGCGACGCGTGCGCCGTCTTCGCACACCGTCATGGTGCGGAACTTGTAGACCAGGATCTCGCGGCCATCGAGCCCGTAGCGCCTCTGGCGGAACAGTACCGGCCCGGGTCCGCTGCGCTTCACGGCGTACGCGATGGCTAACAGGAATGGCGCGAGCAGCAGCAGCCCGAGCGCCGAGAACACCACGTCCATGAGCCGCTTGACCAGTCCGCGGTAGCCGTGGAACGGCGTCTCGCACATCGCCACCACCGGCATGCCGAGGATCTCGCTGGCGCGCTGCTGGATGGTGTCGAAGCCGCTGACGTCCGGCACGAAGTAGATGGACGCGGTGGTGTCGCCCAGGTCGTGCACCAGCTCGCGCATGCGAGTCACCTGTCCCGGCGGGATCGCGATGAAGATCACGTCGATGTCGCGGTTCTTGACGAACGACGCCACGTCGGCAAACTGGCCGAGCAGCTGCGCGTCGCCGCCGCACCCCAGCCGGTCGCTGCCGCGATCGTCGAAGAATCCGGCGACTTTCATGCCGAGTTCGGTGTGCAGCGCCAGGCGCCGTGCCAGTTCCTGGCTCGCCGAAGTACACCCGACGATGACCGCGCGGCGCGCATGCGCGGAGTCCATGAGCATGGCGCGCGTGATCGAATGCAGGACCAGCTGCAGCAGCACCAGCAGCACCGGCGTCACCAGCACCCAGGTCACCACCACGCGGCGCGAGTACTGCTCCGAGAACTTGGTCATGTAGCCCAGCGCCAGCAGGCAGGCGACCAGCACCGCCCAGCGCCACAACAGTTGGGTGGCGAGCTCGAGCCGCCCGGCAACCACCTGCGATGTCGGATTGCGCGGCTGCAACAGCGCCAGCGTGAGCGTGGCGGCGAGTATCGACAGCACCAGGAACGGCCGGTCGTACTCGACGTCGTACAGCCGTGTGAGTGGATAGAACATGACGCCGGCCAGCACCGCTGGCAGCGCATCCATCAGCCACAGCAGCACCGGCGCGGCCAGCGTCGTGCCGCGCTTGAAGACGATCGGCTGGCTGAGCTCGTAGTGAAAATGCGACGGGTCTTGTGGCTGCATGGCACCGCCAGAATAGAAAAGGGCCGGCGTCCGCGACGCCAGCCCTTGTCCCGTGCCCGTATCGCCCGACGATTACATCGCGCCGGGCGGCCTCCTACAGCGCGCTCAGCGCACCGACAGCGCCGCCGCGGCGCCCGGGCTCTGCGCAGAAGTCATGCCCTGCTGCGTATTGTCCATGTCGTGCAGCCAGTTCTCGAGGTTGGTGTAGCCGTTCGACGCCACGCTGTTCGGATTGGAGGGCAGCGTGAGCCGGCGGGTGTTCTTGGTCAGCGACGGCCAGCCGCCGCCGTTCTTGCTGCAACGGCTGCTGCCGTTGGCGGCGACGCAGTTGATGATCCCGCCGGTGCGGTTCTTGACGCTCGAAATGACGCGCCGCTCGGACGCGTCGCGGTCCGCCGGCCGCGCGCCGGCGTACTTGAGCACGCGGTCGTACACGACGTTGTTGGCCGTGGTGCGCGCCGTCAGGCCGCTGTTCCACGCCGCCACCGTCGAGGTCTGCAGCAGGCCGGAGATGATGTCGCCGCCGTTGAACGACACCAGGTCGGAGATCGCATTGCCGCTGTCGGCACGGTTGTCCTTCACGTAAACGCGGCTCCCCGCGACCAGCGAGTAACTTCCCGAGGTGTGCAGGTAGATAGGCCGCGTGGTGCGGGTGTAGGCCGGCCCCTGGATGAACACGTTGCCGACCAGCGAGCTCTTGGTGCTGCGCGAACGGTCGGTCTGGCCGTCGTAGTCCATGTCGCTGCGGTCGTAGACCAGGTTGTTCACGAACACCAGCTCGCGCGAGCGCGCCAGCGGGTTGCGCGCCACCTGGTGCGCCAGCAGGTTGCCGATCATGGTCACGCGCCCGCCGCTCGCGCTGGAGCCGAGCAACACGCCGAAGCCGTGTTTCTCGCGCGTGGTGCCGTCGTCGCTCATGTGCAGCGACTCGTTGAGCGGCTCGGCGAAGATGTTGTTCAGGAAGGTGATGTTGTCGTGCACGCCCCAGACGCTGGCGTTCTCGTCGATGGCCCAGCCGATCGTGCAATGGTCGATGACGATGTTGTTGCGCGGGTTGGAATCCGTGCCTTCGATCTTCAGCGAATCGCGGTTGCTCGGGTCCGGGCCGTCCGCGTCGTCGCCGGCGCGCAGGCGGATGTGCTGCACGAGCACGTCATTGGCCTGGATGTTGAGCGCCGCGCCGCGCAGCATGATGCCGGGCGAAGGTGCGGTCTGGCCCGCGATGGTCAGGAAGCTGTTGCGCACCTTGAGATCCGACGTGATCCGGATGGTGCCCGACACCTCGAACACGCACACGCGCGGGCCGCTGGCGTCGATACAGGCCTTGAGCGATCCGCTGCCGCTGGCGTTGGTGTTGGTGACCCTGTAGACCGTGCCGCCACGTCCGGCCTTGGTGTCGATGCCGTATCCGTAAGCCCCGGGGATGACCGGCAGCGCGTGCGCGGCCGTCGCGCCGAGCGACAGTACCGCGGCGGCCGAGATGAACGTTCTGACAAGGCTCATTCCTTAAACCCTCGTGTATTAGTTAGCTCAAATGGATTTCATGGCGATCGGCGTCGGCGGACCTTCGAGGCCGCTGGCGCTGACGCCGATGACCGCGAAGTACCAGGTGCCGGGAGTCAGCGTCGCGAACTCGTAGGAGGTCTGCGCCGGATCGTTGATGAAGATGCTGTGCTCGAGATCGTCCTCGCTGCGCCCGTAGACGATGTGGTAGCCCGCGAGATCGTCGAGCAGCGAACCGTCGACCTTGGAAACCGGCTTCTCCCAGGTCAGCGTGGCGACGCCGGTGCCGGAGCCCACGACCGTGATGCTGAAAGGTTTGCCGGCCGTCTCGTGCGTGGCGTCGGCCACGGTCAGGGTGATCGACTCGTATTCGCCGACGTCGCCCAACGCGGGCGTGCCGCTGATCTTGCCGGTGGTCGAATCGATGTCCGCCCAAGGCGGCAGGTTCTCGGCGGTGAATTTCAGCTTGTCGCCGTCGGCGTCCGAGGCCACGGGCTGATACTCGAAGGGCTCATCTACCCACGCGGATCCCGCAGCAGCGTCCGACAGGGTGGGCGCGCGGTTGCCGGTCACCGGCGCGGGTGTCGGATCCGGGGTCGAGCCCTGGGATGACGAGCCAGCGCCGCCACCACCGCATCCGTAGCTGATGGCGATGATGAGCGCGGGTAAGACAGCTCTTACAGCATTGCGCGCGGGCATGGGCATGTGTCGGAATCCTCTGGCGCACCCCGTCCTGGGCTGGGTGCATTTAGGAGTCCGCGTGCAAACGCTTCAACGCATTGCGGAAAAAGTGCTCGTGCCCGCTGACGTCGCCATAGGGCGACAAACGAGTTATTTCAAATACTTGGCAAAAGGGGTCAGAAAAAGCCCTGCACGGATTTGTGACGGGGCTTCCTTAGGGGGCCGGGGTAGACCCCTCTCTTATATATAGCCCGTCAGCCGCCGGACGCCGCCACGCAATGCGCCATGCCGTGGTACTGCTTGAGGATCGCATCGCGCAGCATGTCGCACAGCATTTTCCCTTCCGCGTCCGTGAGCCCGTAGACCACGAGGCGTCCGTCGCGCTCGAAGCGGTTGCCGGCGGTGGCGCTGAGGTAGGTGGAAGGAATCGGCACGTCGTCGAACAGTTTTGCGTAGCGCGCCGGCAGCTCGGCGTGGCATTTCTCTTCGTGCTGCATCTTGCAGCCGGGACAACCTGCGAGCGCGCCATTCCACGACTCGCGCGCACGTCCATGGCAGTCGGCTTCGTCGGCGGCGCGAATGAACAGCGCCATCTCCACTTCGCGTCCCTGTGTTTCCGCCGTGACGCGAATCTCGCCGTATACCGGATGTTCGATTTTCAGCGGCCCGCCACTGCCCGAATATTTCTGCCAGAGAAAATATCCGCCGCCAACGACCAGGACGAGCACCAACAGCTTCTTCATCCACGCCTCCCTGGCCGCGGATGATAACTGAATTGTTAGCTACCAGCAGGCGCCGCGGTAATGACAGCGCAGCAGGTCGCGGTTCGGCAGGTTGACGAGGTCGATGAGATAGTGATCCGGCCGCACGCGCGCCTGCAACGCGGCGTCGAGCGCCGGCTGTTGCAGGCCCACCAGGATCACCTCCGACGGATCCACCATCGCATCGAGGTCGGCACACAGCAGCGAACCGAGGTGCGGGATGTTGGCGTCGATGTAACTGCGGTTGGCGCCCAGCAGCCGCGACAGCTGCACCTCCGGATCGAAGATGCGCAGCTCGCAGCCTTCGCCGATGAGCCGCTTTGCGACCATGACCAGCGGGCTTTCGCGCAGGTCATCCGTGCCGGTCTTGAACGACAGGCCGAGCATGCCGACGCGCGGCCGCCCCATCTGCAGGATCATGTCGACCGCGTGATCGACGTGTATGCGGTTGCTGGCGAGCAGGCTCGCGAGCATCGGCACTTCGACATCGTGCTGGCGCGCGATCTGCGCCAGCGCGCGCAGGTCCTTCGGCAGGCAGGACCCGCCGAACGCGAAACCCGGCCGCAGATAGGCGCTCGAGATGTTGAGCCGCGTGTCGGCGCACACCAGCCGCATGACCTCGTGCGAATCGATGTCGAGCGCCTGCGAGATGCGCCCGATCTCGTTCGCGAAGGTGATCTTGAGTGCGTGGAACGCGTTGCAGCTCATCTTGAGCGTTTCGGCCACGCGGATGCTGGTCACCAGGAAACGCGCGTCCAGGTGCTGGAAGATTTCGCGCACCGCTTCGACCGCGGCTTCGCAATTGCCGCCGACGATGGTGTAAGGCGGATGATCGTAGTCGCGGATCGAGCTGCCCTCGCGCAGGAATTCCGGCTGGAACGCCAGCCCGAAATCGACGCCGGATTTCTTGCCGCTGGCACGCTCGAGAATCGGCTCTATCTTCCCTTCGAGAGTGCCGGGCTGCACCGTCGAGCGCACCACTATGGTGTGAAACTCGCGCTTGCCCTTGAGAGCCAGGCCGATCTGCTCGGTGAGCCGCAGGATGGCTGTCAGATCCTGGCTGCCGTTGGCGGCCGACGGTGTGCCCACGCAGATGAACGACACCTCGGTGTCGCGCACCGCCTGGTGAGCGTCATTGGTGACCGCGACCCGCCCCGAGTCGACCACGTCGCGCATCAGCTCCTGGATACCTTCCTCGAGAATGGGCGACTTGCGCGCGCGGATCAGGTCGAGCTTCACCGGGTCGATGTCGACGCCCGTGACACGATGGCCGTCACGCGCCAGGCAGGCCAGCGAGACGGCGCCGACATAACCCAGGCCAAAGATGCTGATGCGTTTGACGGCAACAGGCTTGGCGCGCAGCCCGATCGGCGACAGCGCGGTGAGCTCCGGCGTCCCTGCCGGAGAATCAGTAGTAGGCACTTTCGTTGCGTTCCTTGGAGCGATTGAGCACCACGCCCAGCAGGTTCATCTCGGCGAGCACTTCCTTCGCGCCGCGCAGCATGGCGCGGCCGCTCTTGCCCTCCGAGACCACCAGCAGCAGGGAGTCGAACTGCGGCGCGAACGCCAGCACGTCGTCGGAGGCGAGCAGCGGCGGCATGTCGAATACCACGATGCGCCGCGGCGCCTCGCGCTCCAGCGCCTGCAGGAACTCCGACATGCGCGGCGAATTCAGGAACTCCGAGGAATGCTGGAAGGCACGTGCGTTCGGGATCACGCCGAGCCGCTCGGAATGCAGCTTGTAGACGATGTCATCGAGCTCGGCCTTGCCGAGCAGGTAGTCGGACAGGCCCTTCTCGAAACTCATGCCGAGGTAGTTGGCGATCTGCGGGCGCTGCAGGTCGAGATCCACCAGGAACACGAAGGTGTTCACGTCCTGTGACAGCGCCAGCGCCAGGTTGATGGCGGTGAGCGTCTTGCCCTCGCCCACCGACATGCCGGACACGGCGATGCTGCTCCACTTGTGCATGTCGAGACGCCGCAGCACCCGGGTGCGCAGGATCTTGAAGGCACGCAGCGCCGCGGTGTCCGACACCGCCGGCAGCACGCACATGCGTTCCATGGCGCGCACGTCGACACTGGCGTTCTGGAAACGCCGCGCCTGTTGCAGGTCGGCCGGCGCCGCGCTCACGCGCCGTACGCGCTGCCGGAGACTGGCCGACTCGATGCTGTTCGGTTTGTCGGGCCGCTCGCCCCCCACACGTTCGGCAAAGTTGCGTCTGATCGCGTCTTCCATGGTCGTACTCATTGATGCCTCGCTACTTTGTCGTCAGATGAAATTGCGTATCACGGTGAAGGCCACCCACACGCCGACCACCGCGCTGGCGGTGGCGAAGGCGAAGCGCCATGCGCCGCGACGGCGCGAGCGCGAATTGCGGATGGTCGGGATCGCCACCAGCGGCGACACTGCCAGCAGCTCGCGCACGTCGCGCGCGCCGCGCACCTTGGGATCGAACGCCTCGGCCGCGATCGTGATCGTGAGTCCGAGCACGATCGAGCCCACCAGCCCGATGAACAGGATGGCGAGGCGCTGCGGCTTGCCCGGCATGGCCGGCAGCATCGGCGCCTGGATCAGGCGGAACTCGTCGGCGCGGCCGCCCACGATCGCGGACTCGCTCACTTCCGCGTCCATCTGGCGCGCCAGGAGCTGTTCGTACTTCTCGCGCGCGATGGTCATGTCGCGGGTGGCGTTGGCATACTCGCGCTCGACCTGCGGCGTGGCGGTGACGTTCTTCTCGAGGCCCGTGAGCTTGGCGCGCAGCGCGGCGTTCTGCGCTTCGATGCTGGCGAGCTGGCTGTCGATGGCATTGATCTGCGTGCGCAGCTGCATGCCCACCGGCGTGCCGTCCGACATCTCCACGTCGCCGCGTTCGCCGGACTTGATGCGCGCCTCGAGAGTCGAGATGTCGCGCTGCAGCTTCTTCACGTCCGGGTAGTCTTCGCCGTAGCGCTGGCGCGCCTCGGCCAGCGTGGCGCGCTTGGAATTCAGCTGCGAACGCAGCGACGAGCCGGCGCTGGCGCTGGTGCCGTATTTCATGCTGTCGATCTGCCGGCGCAACGCGATCATGTCCGGATGGCTTTCGTCATAGGTCGAGCGCATGCGGCTGTACTGCTCTTCGAGCTGGCGCACGCTGCCGGCGTCCGGGCCCGCCGCGCGCTGCGTTTCCAGCTGCGCGGCCAGGAACACGCGTTCCTGGCGCAGGCTGCGCGCCTGCATGTCGTTCTGCTGCATCTGCGCCTCGGTGCGATCCATCATGCTCATGTTGACCTGCGTGAGCTCGGGCAACTGACCGTAGTTGGCCTTCTTGAAGTCGGCGAGCTTGGATTCGAGCTGCGCTACGTGCGCGCGCACGCGCTCGGCTTCCTTGGCATAGAACTCGGCGGCATTCGACGCCCTGCCCTGGCGCTGGCGCCGGTGCTCGGCGAGGAACGCGGACACCAGCCACTGCGCGCCCTGCTGCGCTTTCTCCGGGCGGCGGTTGTCGTACGACACGGTGAAGGCGTCGACCACCTCGCGCTCGCGACCGGTACGCGGATCGAGGATCGGGGTGGTCACGATCTGCACGTTGATGTCGCGTTTCAGGCGCTTGAGCATCGCCGACTCGTCGTCCGCGAGCGTCGGATACAGGTTGTGCTCCTTGTTGAGCTTGCGCAGGTTGCTGTCGGTGAGCACGATGCCCTTGAGGTTCTGCACGTACTGGTCGGCGTAATCGGACTCGCCGTTTTCCGCGGACAACGAGCTCAGCGGCGTCGAGCTCGACCCCGAGTCGATCTCCACCAGCCCGGATGACGTGTAGATGTCGGGCAGTGCCACCGACAGCAGGATGGCGAGCACCGCGACCGGGATCGCGAAGCCGAACAGCAGCGCCTTGCGGCGCGCGATGGCGTGGATGTAATCGGAAAATTCGGGAGATGCCTGTGAGTCCATTGCGTTTCCTTCAGCGCCGACGCTGCAGCGGTTGATAGAGAATCGAGACCAGCGCGCCGCTCGAGGTCGCGTCGCTGGGCGCGGCCTGGAATTTCTGCCAGGTGTAGTCGGCGGTGACGCGCAGCGCGAACTCCTCCTGCCAGCGCCATTGCAGGCCGATGTCACCGGTCGCGTAGCTGCGCGGGCGCAGCGCCTGCTGATCCTGGTTCACGTCTTCGTCATGCGTGCCGCGCACGCCGGCGAGGAAACTCAGCCGTGGCGTGAGATCTCGGGTCCAGCGAAAACGCAGCTGGTCGCGCGTGATCACGATGCCGGAGGAAGACGGGCCGACGCTGCGTACCAGGTCGGCGAACAGCTGGTTGCGCCCGCGGACCATGCTCACGCCGCCGCCCGCCAGCCAGGCGGTCACCGAGCCGCCGGCCTCGAAATCGACCCGCTGTGCGCCGCCGCGCACGAATGTCTGCGTCTCGGCCGCGTTGCGCGTGCCCCACTCGAGCTCGACGCCGTAGGATGTCGAGTCGCCCTGGAAATCGAGCTCGTACTGCGCGCCGCGCACCCGCGTGGTGAACGACGAAGTCGGGCTGACCTGCATCACCAGGCCCGCGGTCACATCGCCGTAGCGATAGTCGACCTGCGCGCCCGGGACTTCGTTTTCGTAGCTCACGTCGACGACATTGGCGCCGAATTCCAGCGCACGCCGCGGCGACAGCTCGTAGCTGAAGTCCGGGCGCACGGCGAAACGCGTGCGGCGATTGTCGATCAGCACCACGCCGGAACCGCCGGTGTCGCCCTCGCCGAGACTGGCGTCGCCCGGCACCTGGGCGTCGGGTTGCTCGCTGCTGACGACGTCCTGCTGCGCGGCCTCGCCACGCACCTCGGTGCGCAACCGCTGGCCCTGGTGCAGCCAGTACAGGTCGCCGTAGTAGTCGACGGCATCGAGATCGGTTGCGTCGGGAAAGTAGGTCGCGTGCACGCGCGGCGTGAAGCTGAACTCGCCGCCCGAGGGTGTGCGCGCGCGCATTTCCAGCTGCGCGTCCACCAGCGGACCCTGCACTTCGACTTCGTTGCCCGGCATCGCCAGGCGGTAGTTGTCGTCGAACAGGTATCCGGCCTCGACGGACGGGTTCAGCTCCCAGTCCGCGGCCCCCACGGCGAGCGGCAGCGCAATGGCACCGGCGGCCGCGCCGAAGGCGGTGAATTTCTTCACGCCAGGCCGCGCGCTCACGGCGGATTTTTCCATGGCGCGCCTCACGGCACGACCACCACGTCACCGGCCTGCAGATCGATGTTCTGATCCATCTTGCGGCCTTTGACGACATCGTTGTAGCGGAATGGCAGCGACTGTTTGCCGGTGGGCGTGCGTCGCAGGACCACGATGTCGCCGAGCGAGGCGAATGGCGTGGTGCCGCCGGCCATGGACAGTGCCTGCATGACATCGACACTGGGATTCATGATGAACTCCCCGGGCTTGTTGACCTGCCCGATTACGTAAACCTTGTTGCCCTTGATCTCCTGGATGGACACGGTGACCACCGGGTCGGAGATGTAGCGGGTGAGTTTCTGGGAAATGGTCTTGTTGAGATCGGCGACCGTCTTGCCCTTGGCATCGACTTCGCCGACCAGGGGAAACGAGAACGAGCCGTCGGGCCGCACCAGCGTTTCCTTCTGCAGGTCCGGCTCCTTCCAGACGCTGATCGACAGCAGGTCGCCCGGCTTGACGGTGTAGTTGGCGTCCTGCGCCATCACGTTCGTGACCCAGGCCAGCGCCATGATGAGACAACACGCCATCAGCAGCTTCTTCATCGTCGTTCTCCAGCAGTAAGATGTTCATAGGCCGCGAGCAGCCGCGGCGCTTCGTGTTGCCATGAAAGAGTGGTCTCGACGCGTTCGCGGCCCACGGCGCCCATGTAGTCGCGCAGCCGCGCATCGCCGAGCAGCGCGACGATCTTCTGCGCGAGATCGGCGACGTCGTTGGGCCGTGCGTACCAGGACGCCTCGCCGGCGCTGACGCGGCCCTCGGTGAGGTCGAACTGCACGATCGGTTTGCCCAGCGCCATGTACTCCATGATCTTGTTCATGGTGGAGCGGTCGTTCATGTCGTTGGCGCGGTCGGGGTTGACGCAGATGTCCGCGGTGCACAGCATCTCGAGCAGCTCGGCGTCGGGCACCCGCCCGGTGAACGTCACGTAGCGTGCGATACCGAGATCGCGCGCCAGCTGGTGCATCGCGGGTAGTTCGGTGCCCCCGCCGACGAGGCCGAAGTGGATGTCGTCGCGCCCGAGGTGCTTCACGATGAGCTGCACCGCCTGCAGCAGCAGGTCGATGCCCTCCTGTTTGCCCATGACCCCGACGTAGCCGACCAGGTAGCGGCGGCCGCATTTCAGCGCCGGGTTGGCGGGCACCTGGCGCAGGCGCGACAGGTCCGGACCGGAGCGCACCACGAACACGTTGCGCGGCTGCACGCCGCCGCGCGTCAGCGCGATGTCGCGGTACGACTCGTTGGTGGAGATGACCATGTCGGCGGTGCGGAAAGTCATGCGCTCCAGCGCGAGCAGCAGCCGGTGTCCGAAGCCGCGCTTCGCGAACTTGGCTTCGTACAGCTCGGGATTGATGTCGTGGTGATCGAAGACGAATTTCTTGCCGAACAGCTTGTAGAAACCGCCGATCAGGAAAATCGTGTCGGGCGGGTTGCAGGCATGGATCACGTCGAAGCCGCGGCCGAAGAGCACCTTGAGCGACAGCCAGAACTCCATGAACAGTGCGACGCCGTACTCCAGCGCATATCCCAGCGCGCCGTCGGCCTCGCGCGGCAGCGAGTGGCGATGAATGTCGATGCCGTCGACCTGCTCGAATCCTTGCTCGTATCCCGGCGCCTTGGGGCAGATGATCGAAACCGTGAAACCGGCGGCGGCCAGCGTGCGCGCTTCCTGCATCACGCGCCGGTCGAACGGGCATGGCAGGTTCTCCACGATGATGAGCACGCGCTGCGGACGAGCCGCGCGTTGCGCGGTTCGCGCGATGGCGACGCCATTGGCGGTTTCGGACATTCGGACCTCCCGGGGAATCTGACCAGTCACCGTAGCGCCAGTACCAGCCGGCGCAGATTGCGGTCGCGCGGCACCGCTTCGATGGCGAATCCCATCGACAGCGCGAGCACCTGCATGGGCCGGTTGGACCAGTGCATCTCGCCGCTCAGGCGCGCGACACCGATGCGGCGCGCGTGGCGCAACAGCGCGGCCATCAGCGTCTTGCCGATCTGTTCCTCGCGATGTGTGCGCGCGACGGCGACGCGGAAATCGGCGCCGTCCGCATCCGGCGCGCTGCAGACGCACACGCCGATGACGCGATCGCCGCCCAGGGTGTTTTCCAGTGCGGCGAAGCCCGCGGCCTCGCGCGTGCCGCCACCGATCACCTGGTCGAACAGCAGGTCACAGAGCTGACGCACGCTGTCGCGTTCGCGCTCCGCCGCGTGGTGCGTCAGGTCGAGCGCGAACTCGGCCAGCAGGCGCCGGTCGCCCGGCGATATCTGCCGCACGCTGTAGGCGCGGTGGGACCGCGGCGTGTAGTACCAGCGCCGCGCCAGCCACGCACTGGCGAACAGCTGCGGGCGCGTGGTGAATGGAGCAACAGCGCTTCTTTGCATGTCCGCAAGCGTCGCGTACCGCGCTCCACCTTGCCGTCGGACGCCGGGTGATGCGGTGTTGGAAAACACCTGCACTCGGCGCACGCGCGACATGCGGCGGGGGGTGGCGTCCGACAGCGCAATCTGTCGTGCATCACCGACAGGATGCGCTACTCACGGCGTGACACCGGCGTGCGGGGCCTCGCACGCGGAGTTGGACCATTGCTGTAGGAGTGAACCGACAGCCACGGCGCGACGCCGCCTGCAATACTGGCCGTCGCGCATGAAGTCCGAATCTCTATCCATGGCAGCCATGCGCGCGTCGCGACTGTTGTCGTGCGCGGCGCTGGCGGCGAGCCTGGCAGTGTTACTTGCAGGGGGTCACGGTGCCACCGGGGACGCGGTCCTCGCCGGGCTCATGACGCCCCTGTCGGCATCCTGCATCGCGTTGCTGGCGCTGGCTGCATTGCTGGTGAGTTTTCCGCGGCGCTGGATGCGCGCGGTGGGCCAATGCGTGGCCGCGTGCGCCTGCCTGCTGGCGCTGGCGCCGTCGCTGGCGGGCGCGGTGATCCCGCTGTTCGCGCAACTGCCGTCGTCGCCGCTCGACACCTTTCTCCAGAGCTTGCCGGACAGCGGACTGCCGGCCGCCACCAGCATCATGCTGATCGCCACGGCGCTGGCGCTGTTGCTCGCGCCGGGCCGCGGCCAACTCACCACGCACCTGTGCGCGGGCGCCGCGGCGGCGGGCCTGCTGGTGACCGCCACTTCACTCATCGGCTTCGCGCTCGGCAGCCCCACCCTCGCCAGCCTGGGCCTCGATTCGTCGCTGCTGCCGAAACCGCTGACCAGCATGGTCGCGGGCATCCTGCTGCTCGCCACGCTCGCGCAACGCGGCGACGCCGGCTGGTTGTCCGTGTTGCTGGGCCCCTCCGCCGCCGGCAGCTCGGCGCGCGGCATCATCGTGTGGACGGTCATCGCGCCGCTGGCCTTCGCGCTGCTGGCGCTGTCCGGCCACCGCCAGGGTTTCTACAATCTCGAGTTCGCGTTCGCGTTGATGGCAGCCGCCATGTGTTGCGGCCTGACGGCGCTGGTGTTGTGGAACGCCACGCGCGTGGAGCGCGCGCAGGCGCGCGCCGCGAGCGCACGCGATGCCATGCAGGTCGCGGCCAATCGCCTGCGGCTGGCGCGTTCGGCCACCGGCATCGAGATGTGGGAGTGGTTGCCCGCGCGGCGCGAATGGTACGCGCTCGACGGCGCGGAGCGTCTCGATCCCTCGAGCAACGAATTTCTCGAGGCCGGACTGATGCGCGCGCTGCGCGATGGCAAGGCGGAATTCGAATTCCCGGTGCGTCGCCACGCACCCGATGGACACCTGCAGGAACGCTGGATGCTGGCGACTTGCTGGCGTGAGCTGCGTGAACGGGAACCCGCCAATGAACCGATAATAGTGGGCATCAGCGTCGACATCACCGAACGCAAGCTCGCGGCGCTGGCGCTGGAGACCAGCGAGACCCGGCTGCAACTTGCGGCCCGCGCCCTGCCCGGCTTCGTCTACGACTGGAATTGCGCCAGCGGCAAGGTGCTGCGCACTTCCGGCCTGGAACTGATGATGGGTTATCGCGGCGCGGAGATCGCCCCGGTGAGCCGCTGGTGGGAGGACCTGGTGCATCCGGACGATCGCGAGCTCGCGCTGCCGCGGCGCGTGGCGCGCGCCGCCGGTCCCGACAGCGACGTCGACAGTCTCTCCTGCGAATACCGCGTACGCCACCAGAACGGCAACTACCTGTGGATCTGGGATCACTGCATCCTGGTGCGCGACCGCGGCGGCAACGTCATCCGGGTCGTGGGCAGCGTTCTCGACATCACCGAGCGCAAGGAAGCCGAGGCGCGTCTTGCCGCCAGTGAACACCGCTTCAAGGCGGCGCTGCTCGCCACCACCGGAATCTTCTGGACGTTTTCTCCCGAGGGCCGGGCCCGCGGCGAACAGACCAGCTGGAGCGCGTTCACCGGCCAGAGCAGCGAGGAGCTCGCCGATCTCGGCTGGCTCGACGCCATTCATCCCGACGACGTCGAGCCCACGCGCGAGGCCTGGCGCATGGCGCTGGAAACGAAGCAGGAGCTCGTGACCGTGCAACGCGTGCGGCGACGCGACGGCGTCTACCGCACGCTCGCCGTGCATGGCGTGCCGGTCACCGACGAACGCGGCGCCATCGTCGAATGGGTGGGATCGCACACCGACATCACCGAGCAGCGCGAAGCGGAACAGAACGTGCGTGACAGCGTGCGCCGCCTGGAGCTGGCGCTCGACGCGGCGAGCATCGGCATGTGGGACTGGGATCTCGACTCGGGGCGCATGAGCTGGACACGCCAGAGTCACCTCATCACCGGCGTGCCGCCGGAGCAATTCACCGGCGACGCGCACCAGTTCTTCCGCCTGCTGCTGCCGGAAGGCGTGGACCATGCGGCGGCATTCCTGCTCGACGTCACGCAGCCCGAGGCGGTCAAGCAGGCGGAGCTCGAGTTGCGCCGCCCGGACGGCTCGCGGCACTGGATCCAGCATCGCGCCACCGGCATCGCCGACAACGACGGGCGCATGCGCCGCATCGTCGGCACGCTGCGCGACGTGACGCGCCGCCGCGAGCTCGAGTCCGAGCGCGAAGCACTGCTGACCGCCGAACGCGCGGCACGCGCCGAGCTCATCGCCGCGGCGCAGGCCAAGGACGAATTCCTCGCCACCATCTCGCACGAGCTGCGCACGCCGCTCAACGCCATCCTCGGCTGGGCCACGCTGATGCAACGGCCGCGCGTGGACGCCGCGACCGTGAGCGACGGGATCAAGGTCATCGAACGTAATGCCCGCGCGCAGACACAGCTGCTCGGCGACCTGCTCGATGCGAATCAGCTCATGTCCGGCAAGCTGTCGCTGTCCTTCGAACCCATGGACCTCAACGAGGCGGTGCGCGCCACGCTCGATTCCATGCGCGTCAGCATCGCCGCGCGCAAGGTGCGCATCGAGAACCAGGTGGCCGACATCCCCCTGCCCGTGATGGGCGACTCGGTGCGCCTGCAGCAGGTGGTGAGCAACCTGCTGTCGAACGCCATCAAGTTCACGCCGGCCGGCGGCCTCGTCACCATCGTGACAGCGGGCGGACCCGAAGCCGCCTGGTGTGAAGTACGCGACAACGGCGAAGGCATCGCGGCCGAATTCCTGCCGCACATCTTCGAGAAGTTCAGCCAGGCCGACACCGGCAGCGCGCGGCGCTTCGCCGGTCTCGGGCTGGGCCTCGCCATCACGCGCCAGCTGGTCGAGTCCCATGGCGGGACGATTTCCGTGCACAGCGACGGACGCGGCAAGGGCACCACGTTCCGCGTGCAGCTGCCACGCCTCAAGGCACAACACGTCGACGAAGATCAGCCGCAGAACCCGATCCAGCCCGGCGACAAGCCGCTCGCCGGACTGCGCATTCTCGCGGTGGACGACGAAGCCGACTCGCGCGAGTACCTGCAGCGGTTGCTGGCCGAACAGGGCGCTGACATCGTCAGCGTGAGCTCCGCCGCCGAGGCGCTCGATGCATTGGGCGCCGACACCGGCCGGTTCAACCTGCTGGTGAGCGACATCGGCATGCCGGGCTCCACCGGCTACGACCTCATCGAAGCCGTGCGCGGCCAGCTCAAGGTGGACGCGCACCACCTGCCCGCCGTGGCGCTCACCGCGTTCTCGCGGCGCGAGGACAGCGCGCGGGCCCTCGACAAGGGGTTCCAGAAACATCTCGCCAAGCCGGTGCAGGTCGGCAGGCTGATCGGCGCCATCCGCCAGCTCACCGGTCGGCAGCAATCGCGCGCCTCGCAGCGCGCGCGCCACTAGCCGGCTCAGGGCTTGAGCGTCAGCAGCAGGCCGAGATTCTTCTCGTAAACCGGGACCGCCTCGCGCAGCACGCGCTTCAGCTGCGGATCGCCGTGACCGGCGATCTGCGCGCGGTACTGCCCCAGCGTGTTCTCGTGGTACGAGATCTGGTTGATGATGAAATTGGCGTTGCTGCGTGCCGGCGTAGCCTCGGGCAACGAAGTCGCGCGTCCCGGGTTGGGCTCCGGCAGACGCCAGCCCTTCGCGGCCGCGAGCGTCTCCAGCCGCTGCGACACGTAACGGTTCTGTGCGGCTATCTTCTCGGCCGCGGCGCGCAGCTCGGGATCGTCGGTGCGGCCGGCCGTGTTGCGCGCGTCGATCAGGCCCTGGCGCGCGCTCTCGACGGCCGCCAGGATGAACGCCGGATCGTCGGTGGCCACGTGCGGGCGATCGAACCACGGATCGGTGGGCTCATCGTCGCGGATCGCGCGATTCTCGGCCTTCGCGGCGTCGAGCCGCCGCGGCATCGACGCCTGGTCGCCGGTCGCCTGTTCGGTGCGCGGCGCATCCGGAGGCGACGCCTGCGGAGCGGGGCCGGCTAACAACAATGCCAGGACTATCGGGGTCAGCATTTCATTTCCGGAATATCCCGCGAGGCGCGGGCGGCGTGTGCCGCCCGTTACCCGCGGAGTCACTCATTCCCGGCGCATCAGCACCGTCGCGATCAACGCGATCGCTGCGCCCGCGGCCGCGCCGTAGGCAATCGATTTCCACGGATTTTCCTGCACGTAACTGTCCGTGGCGCGTGCGGCGGCGGTAGTCGCTCCACGCACGCGGGTGCTGGCATCCGCCAGCCGAACCTTGGCCTGGTTGACGGTGCGCGCGACTCGCTGACGCACGGCGTCGACGGCAGCGCCGCCCTCTTCGCCCAGCGTCTTGAGCAGCTCTTCGGCCTGCGTGATCACGCGATTGAGCTCCACTACCGTGGTATCGGTGTTGCGCGCGCCGTTCTCGAAAGTCTTTGCCTGGATGGTCATCGCTCCTCCTTCGTGAATGTCATGGATCAGGGGCACCTTAAGACCCCGCGGCGAGCGCACGTGTAAGTGGTGCGCGCCCGCGTCCCTCGGGCGGAGGAGCATGCGCCTGTGGGGCAGCACCGACAATGGTTGAAACTACCGGCGGCGGCGCGTCGCTCCGGCGCGCCGCGCACTTGCGCAGCGCATGGTCGGTCGCGTCTGACGGCGCATACGCGTCTAGTCCGCGGGCGCCGCACCCAACGCGCGTGCAGCATGCTGCGGGTCGAAACAATGCACTAGAACCCCTGTAAGGAGCTAAACGTAATGAAGACATACAGCAGCTGGACTCTGGCGGTAGCCGCGGCGGTGGGCCTTTGCGCGCTCGCCGGCTGCAATCAGCGGGAGTCGACGCAGGAAACGGCCAAGGACGTCGCCGAAGCGCGCCAGGATGCCAACGAGAACGTCGCCGAGGAACGCCGTGAGGCAGCCGACACCGCCACCGATAGCGCCAAGGATCAGGCCGAGGCCGAGTACGACGTGGCAGTAGCGCAGGCCGACGGCCAGCGCAAGATCGCGAAGGAGAAGTGCGAGACGCTGGCGAGCGATGCGCAGAAGGCGTGCAAGGACCAGGCAGATGCGAGCTACGAGTCCGCCAAGGCGCAGGCCCAGGCGACACTCGATTCCGCCAAACGTTCCGGCACCGCCGAACCCGCGCCGACACCGGGAAACTGAACCGGGCGTATACGCAATCACGACAGGGTGATGCCCACCTGAGAGTCCTTAGTTCGGTCGTGATCGCGTGACCAGCCGTCCGGCGGCAGCTAACTACTGCCGCCGGGCGGACCACCGGCTTCGGCACGGACAAGAGCAGGAGAGGGTCATGACAATCACCGCACTCAAAGTCAACAGCCGGAAACTCAGCCCGATCCTCGTGCTGGCAGGGGCCATGCTCGCAATCCCGGCGTGGAGCGTGAGCCTCGCCACGACGACTCCGGCCCAACCCATACCCGCGGATCAGACCGCCAGCGCCGCCCCGCTCGCCATCGAGAGCTGGTCGGCAGGCAGTGCCGCGCTGGTGCCGCTGATGGCGGCCGACGCGCCGGCGACCCGCACGGCCGGTGTCAATGCACCCGGAGACGGCGCGCGCGACGCGCCCGGCAAACGGCTCGACGACGTCTCCTTCGTGCGCCAGGCCACCGAGAACGGCCGCAAGGAAGTGCTGGCCGCGCGCGACGCGCTGCCGCAGCTCAAGAAACCGGAACTCAAGCACATCGCGGAAATGCTGGTGAACGACCACAGCGCGGCCAACGAGCGCCTGTCGCGCATTGCCGAAGGCAAGGGCTGGCCGGTACCCGCGCCGCAGGCTGCCGCACCACCGCCGTCCGGCACCGCCAGCGGCGACTTCGATGCGAAGTGGACCGCGGACATGATCGCCGGCCACGAGCGTTCCCTCGCGCTGTATCGCGCCCAGGCGCAAAGCGGCGAGGACAAGGATTTGCGCAATTTCGCGCGTGACACTCTGCCAACCATCGAACATCACCTGGCGGAGCTCAGGAGTGTGCAGAAATGAACGGCTCAGAGGGCAGGATGCTGACCTTGCGCATCATCAAACTACTTGGCATCGCCGGCATCGCGGTGCTGGCCGCGGTGTACGTCGCGGCGCGCTCGCAGCGTCGCGACGAGGAAGAACGCCGGCGCCTCAACGAGCAGCTCGAGAAGGAACGCTGGGAGAGCGAAGGCGGCGCGAGCCACACCGGCCCGGCGACGCCCAGCGCCGTGAGTATCACGGCGCACTGAGGCAAACCACGCTCAGCGCACCGCCGCGGGCGGACCCTCGGGCACCGGCGCGTGCTCCGGTTGCGCAGTCTTGTCCACCACCACCATGGTATTGCGCGGCTGCTGGATGGCGTGATGGTCGAAGGCCTGCTTGAGCCGCAACAGGAACTCGCGCTTCACGTTGGTCTGTTCGAGCGCGTGCACCTTCATGCGCGCGCGCAGCTTGATGCCGCCCGCGTCCCACGACTCGATGCCGGCGATGTCGAGGTCGTCGAGGATCCGCGGGCCGAAGCTCGCATGGGCGCGCAGCTGCGCCGCGATGTCGCGCATCACCTGCATGACCGGCTCGATCGGCTGGTCCAGGGCGATGATCACGTCGAAGACCGCGAACGCGAATGTGCGGCTGGAATTCGTCACTACGGTGATCTCGCCATTCGGTACGAAGTGCACGTTGCCCTCGTAGTCGCGCAGCTGCACGTACCGCAGCGTCACGTCCTCGACCAGGCCGCTCTTGCCGGCGATCTGCACCACGTCCCCCTGGCGGATCTGGTCTCCGGCCAGCAGGAAGAAACCTCGAAAGAAATCCTTCACCAGTGACTGGGCGCCGAAGGCGATCGCGATACCGGCCACCCCCGCGGTCGCCAGGAACGGCATGATGGGGATGCCGAGCGTGTTGAAGATCGCCAGCACCGCGATCACCGCGATCAACGTGGTCGCGACATTGCGCAGCGCGCCGCTGACCGTGGCGGCCCGCTTCTTCGACTCGATGTCGTGGGCGTGCAGCGCGGTGAACTTCTCCAGGCCGCCGATCAGCCGCCGCGCGAAGTACACCAGCATGAACGTGATGACGAGGATGGCGGCGATACGTCCGCCGGCCTGGATCCAGTCGACGGTATTGAACCATTGCATCACTTTGTCGTCGTTGCCCATCGGCCGCTCCGTAACCGGGAGGCGCGAAATTAGCGCAAGGACGCCGGCGGTGCACGCGGCCGCTTCCTACAGGCGCCGCTAGCCGCGTCCGAACGTTGCGCTACGCCGCGCGGCCGCATCATGCGGGCGTGAACTCCGGGGTGAGAAAGGTCTCAAAGGTGCTGGCGTCGATCCTGGCCCTCTTGCCGGGCTTGTTAGCCCCGGCGGCTTCCGATGCGCCCTCCGCGGAGCCGGTGTCATTGACCGTGAACCGCTGCGGCGAGCCTGAAAGGGAAATTCGCTTCGGCATGCTCGCCCCGGACGAAGAACCGGACCTGCAGGCCTCATACGGACTGCCGGTGTGCCTGGCGGTATTTCGCGAGACGGATTACACGCGCCGCTGATGCTCAGCGCCGGTTGCCCGTGGCGGCCCCGGACGACGCCTTCGCATGAGGCTCACCCCCGCCCTGCATGCGGATCACGCTGATCTGCCCATCCGACTCCAGCCACGCGCTCTTGACCTCGGCCAGTTTCTCGATGCCCTGCTCGCGCAGTTTGCTCTGCAATTCCTCGAGGGTGATGAATTCGCGCCGCAGATTGCGCCGCTGCAATACGCCGCGCTGCACGAGCAGCAGTCGCTCGGCATTGGCGAAGCGCCTGATGAGCGGCACATGGAATGACAGGAAATCCAGCAGCCAGTTCCAGCCGATGATCGTGAGCACGAGAATGGCGCCCTCGGCGACGGTGTCATAACCGCCGGCCATGGCGTTCTGCGCCGCATCTGCGACGATCACCAGCAACAGAATGTCCGCGATGCCGACGGCGCCGACGTCGCGGCGCAGGATGAAGCGGAAAATGACGAACAGCAGCCAGTAGACCAGGGTGCCGCGCAACACCAGCTCCGGTACCGAGACGTTTATCGCGAACAGATCCGCGATCACGACCCGCTACCGGAGCTTGGCAGTCGTCACAGGCCGCCGGGGTGCTTCAACGCACTCGCTTGCGCGTGATCAGGTTCACGATGGCCAGCAGTATCACGGCTCCGATGAACGACACGAACAGACTCGCGATGCTGATTTGACCGGAGTTGATGCTGGGCGCGCCAACCAGCGGACTGATGAGCCAGCCGCCAAGGAAGGCGCCGATGATGCCGACCACGATGTTGAGGAAAATGCCCTGACTTCCATCGGTGCGCATCACGATGCTGGCGAGCCAGCCGATCACGCCTCCTATCACCAACCACAAGATGATTCCCATGTGCGTCTCCTGTTTCTAGTTGATTCCCACGTTGCGATCGCGCTGGTACGCGTGCAATTTGTTGTAAAGCGTTTTGAGGCTGCAGCCTAACACGTCGGCCGCGCGCCGCTTGTCACCCTCGAAGTGCCTAAGGGTGGCAAGAATGAAAGTGCGCTCGATCTCGTCGAGCGTCGCACCAATGGACATCTGGATGACATCGCTGCCCGCGGCATCGGACTCCTGTCCCGGGCGCAGCGTCGGCATGTCTTGTTCGCTCAGGTGCAGTTCACCATCGCAGAGGATGTAGGCGCGCTCTACCGCATTGCGCAATTCGCGCACGTTGCCGGGCCAGCGGTGGCGCAGGAAACGCGCCCGCAGATCGTCGGACAGTCGCTTGCGCGTGCCGTGGCGCAGGTTGAGCTCGGCGATGAAGAACTCCGCGAGCACCAGCACGTCGTCGCCGCGCTCGCGCAGCGGCGGCAGCTGCACCGTGACCACCGCGAGCCGATAGTAGATGTCCTCGCGCAGCCTGCCCTCCTCGAATGCCTGTGCCGGCGAGCGGTTGGTGGAGGCCAGCACCCGCACGTCGACTTCCAGGTCGCTCGATCCACCGACGCGGTTCAGGCGCTTGGTCTCGAGCACGCGCAGCAGCCGCGACTGCAGGTCGAGCGGCATCTCCGTGATTTCGTCCAGCAGCAGGGTGCCGCCGCTGGCGCGTTCGAACACACCTTCGCGCGTGCGCATCGCCCCGGTGAAGCTGCCGCGCTCGTGGCCGAAGAGTTCGGCCTCGATGAGCGTCGCCGGGATCGCCGCGCAGTTGATCGCGACGAATGGTTTGCCGGCGCGCGGGCTCATGGCGTGGATCGACTCGGCCACGAGCTCCTTGCCGCAGCCGGATTCGCCGCAGATCAGCACGGTCGAATCGGTAGGCGCAACACGACCGATCAGGTCACGCACCCGTTGCATGGCCGGCGAATTGCCGATGAGCCGCAACGCACTGTCATCGAGCTGGTCGGCTTGCCCGTCGAAACGCGCCGCCGTGTTGCGCGGCGCCTCGGCGAGCCCTGCGCCGAAGTCTGCCGTGAAGAAATCTCCGGGCGTGGATTTCACGGACCGGAACCAGGCGCGGGGCGCACGGGAATCGCCCGGTCGTCCTTGCCGACGATGATCTCGACGCGGCGGTTCATCTGCCGGCTGCCGGGATTGCTGTTGCTGGCCTTGGGGTACTTTTCACGGTAACCCGTGGCGCTGACGCGCTGCGCCTCCACACCGCGCTGGATGATGGCCATGGCCACCGCGTCGGCGCGCTTCTGCGAAAGCTCGAGGTTGTAGTCGTCGGTGCCCTGGTCGTCCGTGAATCCTTCGATCTGCACCTGGCGCTCAGGGTGATCTTCCAGGAAGGTCGCGATCTGCTCGATGGGACGCTGCGCACCCGGCTTGAGGTCCGCGCGTCCCGTGTCGAACAACACGTCGCCCCCGAGCGTCAGCACCGTGCCGCGCTCGGTCTGCGTGGCCTGCACGTTCTCTAGCTGGGCCGCGAGCCGCTGCGCCTCGGCCTGCGCCTGCGCGGCCTGCGCCTGCGACTGCGCGGCCTGCGCCTGCGCGTTCTGGGATTCCGCGCGTGCCTGCTGCGTTTCGGCCTGCGCGCGCTGCACGTCGTTCTCGCGCGCCGACAGCAGGATTTTCTGGCGCTCGCTTTCACCGGCCTTGATGTGCGCGATCGCCAGCTGCTCGTGTGCGCGTTGCTCGGCGATGTGCGCGGTCTGCGTCGCGAGGTAGGCATAGTGCGCGGCGACCGGGCTCCTCGCGCCCCTGTCATGGGCGGCGCTTTCGGCATTGGTCAGCAGCGTACGGGCGCGTGCCAGCTCGGTGGGCGCGTGTTGTGTGACCGCCGGATCGGCTTCGGCCGCGGCCACCGCGCTGCGCGCCTGGGCCAGCAGGCCCTCGTCCTGCGGAGTAGTTTGACAGCCGATGAACAGCGCCGCGGCGGCGGCCATCGGCAGCAAGGCGACGAGTGTGCGTTTCATGCGGTTACCTCACTGCGGTTGCGGCGGCGGGTTTTGCGTCGACGGAGCATTCGGCGATGGGCTGTTGCGCTGCGCCTCGTGGCGCAGGTCCTCGAGCGAGGCGTCCATCTCGGTCGCGAGTTGTTCCTGCTGCCGCGCGCGCGCCGTGAATTCCGCGAGTTGCGCGTCGACTTCGGCCTGGTCGGCCATGCGCGCGGCCACGTCGGCGTCGCGTTTGTCGGCTGCCGCCTGGGCTGCGGCCAGCTTGTTGCGCGCCGTGGT
>Ga0207675_100000523_pt1 | contig 37194 bp, 23 predicted proteins | sample KBSSwiS42_FD_184305 | JGI IMG/M metagenome (GOLD analysis project Ga0207675, IMG submission 184305) | Switchgrass rhizosphere microbial communities from Kellogg Biological Station, Michigan, USA - KBS Switchgrass S4-2 (SPAdes) (version 2) | ecosystem: Host-associated > Plants > Roots >...
CACGCTCCAAGCTCGATGTTGGCCACCGAGTTCGCCAGCCGGGCAAGCCTACCCCGTTCCCCTCGCTGCCACCTCCACGGCCCGCCGGAAGCTCGGCGGATCGAGCGCCGGATAGCGATAGAGTTCAGGCTCTACTTGCTCGAAATACGAGAGCAGCCGCGATCCGGTGACGAGACCGCGGCCAATCATCTCGCGGACATCGACGACATCCTGGCGATGCCCACGTTCCAGCTTCGCCAAGGCCTGCGCGTACAGGTCAAAGTGATGAAAGCTGACCCGTCCGATCCGGGCAATTAGTGGGCTTCTGTCCTCCCATCCCGGTGGAACGGGGATGAAGTCGAGAGGGGACGCCAACTCGACATTGACCCGCAGGCGTTCCTTGATCGCCGGGATCGCGCGCAGCAGCGCGTCATCCTCGGGGCTCATCACGAGGTCGACGTCGATGGTCGACGACCGCCACCCCATCAACACGGCCGTCGTCCCACCAACGAGATACACGCGCAGCTCGTGATCCGCGGCGCGGGCGAGCGCCTCCATGAGCTGGCGGATGCGACCCGCGTCGACCGGCGCTCGCACCCGTTAGGCGGCGGATTCGGCGGTCCGCTCGAAGCTCACGAGGAGCCGGATGAGCGCGTTGAACCGGGAGTGTGCGGCGTCGCCCTCGGTGCGGGCGAGCAGCGCGTAGAGCCGATGCTCAGGGTCCTGGGCAGTCTCCGGCACGGGGATGCCGAGGCGCCTCAGGCGCGGCGCGCCGATGGCGACGAGCAGCGCGGGCGCCGTCTCGCGGCCATTCTGCAGATCATCGAGCCCCTCCCGAACAAGGGCGCCGCCGGGCAGGTCATCCCAGGTCATGCGGACAACGCTACGCCAGCACGCGAACGGACGCCAGCTTCAGCGTATCCTCTGTCGCGCTGGACCAGCGCTCATTGTGAACGATTCGCGCGACCATCGCAGACCGCAGTCGTCTCAAGGGCTCGAGCTTCCGCAGCGCCAGTCGATGAGGATTGTCGGTGGTGATCGCTGCCTGCTCCTCGCTGAGCGCGAGTGGTGCGCGACGAAAATGCAGGAGCTGGAGATCCCGGTTCACCGCCTCGATCTCTTCACGGAACACATAGGTGGCAGCCGACGGCCCCGCGAGCATCTCGAGCACCGTGCTCACACCAACGGGCACGAGCAGGAACACGGCCCAGTTACTCGGCAACGGCTCGGCCGGCTGGAGCCTCTCACGGTCCGGATCGAGCAGCTGCACGAAGCCGATGCGTGCGTCGGCCGTTGCTGCGGAGAGCAGTGTGCGGGCGCACGGCACCCGTTCCGGCGCGGCGAACCCTTCGACCAGCCTGGTAAAGTCGCGAACCTCGGCCGGACCAAGGCCGCGGCCATCGGAGAATCCCGCCTCACCAGTCAGCTCGGCGAGCATCTGCCGCTGTGCCTCGCGGCGCTCCGTGATCGCCGCCAGGCACGCGTCGCGCTGCCGACCCAGCCGACCGAGTGTCGTTAGGCCCGCCGGTGTCACCAGTGTGATGCCCGGTGGCTCTCGCTCCTCTCGAACACTCGTGACCGCGCCAAGCGGAACCTGCCACGGGTCGTCGTCCTCGGGGACGACCGTGACGTGGGTGTCGTACACCTGGAGCTCCGCCGGTCGAGCGTCCGGAGCGAGGACGGCACCGTCGTAGACGTCGGGCATGGTGACGCCGTGCGCCAGCATGCCCGCGACTCGTGCCTGGTTGCGGACTCGTCGCAACTCGTGCGCGAAGGTGTCGAACCGTCGGCCCAGCTGGCGGAGCACCAGTCGACCCTCCGGCCAGAGGTGCAGCTCGATCCGGTAGTCCGCCGCGGTCAGTCGATCGGCGTCCAGCCACGAGATGGTGGCCGGGCCCACCGAGAGCGCATCATCCCCGATCACAGCCTCGCCGTCGCCTGCCTGCCTAACGCTTCCCGTCGCGTCGACCAGCTGGAAGGCGGCCGCGGCGCGCCTCGGCTCCGCGACCACGTCAGCTCCCGAACGGTTTCCCGCACTCCGGGCAGAACTTCGGCGAGCCGTCGGCCTCCGCCCCGCAGTTGCCGCACGTTCGCTTCTGGGCGAGGCTCGTGCCGCACTCGGGGCAGAACTTGCCACCTTGTGTCTTCGCCCCGCAGGTCGGGCACAGCGTGGAGACGACCTGCTCGAGGTTCCGTTGGCCGAGGTAGTCGACGGTTCGCGCCTTGGTCATCGCCTGGTCGCGAGCGGCCTGCGCCTGCGCGGCGGCGATCTCCTCGTCCATGTCCGGCGCGCACGTCTCGCAGAGGCCGGCCTTCTTGTTCCAGCAGATTGGCTCGCAGACCCAGCTTCCGCATCGCGAACACTGCTTGAAGATCGGGCTGATCTCGCGCACCGCCGCGTCGAGGGCCGAATCGTGCTGCGGGCCGGCGACCTGGCTCTGGATGGCGGCGGCTGACTGGGCCGCGCGGCCGAAGATCCCGCCGAAGATCGTCGCAGCGACGTTCGCGACGTTGGCGACGCCGCTCAGGGCGTTGGCCTGGAACGTCGACATGTACCCGTTCCCGCACTTCCGGCAGAAGAACTGGAACTGGTAGCCGCGCTGGTTCGAGAGGTCGGTGTAGTTGCTGGTGAAGGGAATGTTGGCCATGGGTCCGCTCCCGGTGATGACTGAGTATGGAATCCCCAACCAGCAGTAGCTAGAGCACAGATCTAACTGCCCCGCGCCCGAACTACGCAAGGAGCTTGATGATTGCTATGATCCCATCGGTCAACCGGAGGAACGATGAGCCGAGAACAGGGACGGACGGTGTGGACTGTCGTCGTCGTAGCGTTGCTCGCGTGCGGTGCCGCAATCGGCGCGTGCGCGCACACTTCGCCCGCGCCCTCAGCCGCGGTCGCGTCGCCGCCGAGCGTCGCGCCGGGTGACTGGCCGACGTTCAATCGCACGCTCGCCGGCGACCGATTTTCACCGCTCACCGAGATCGACCGGTCGAACGTTGCGCGACTCGCGGTCGTCTGTCGCTATCAGCTCCCCGAGGTCACGGCACTCCAGACGGGCCCGATCGTCATCGGCGGCGTCATGTACTTCACCACCGACACGATCTCCTACGCCATCGACGCGGCAACCTGCGCCGAGCGCTGGCACAGCGTTAGGCACAGCCCGACACCGAGTCGCCTGGCGGTGAACCGCGGCGCGGCTTACCTGAATGGCCGGCTCTTTCGGGGGACCTCGGATGCCCACGTGATCGCGCTCGACGCTGCCGATGGCCACGAGCTGTGGGACGTCACCCTCGACGCTGCAGGACGCGGCGTTACCGTGCCGATGGCGCCGACCGCATGGAATGGGCTGGTGTTCGTCGGCAACGCCGGCGGCGACCTCTCCGGCGTCATTGGCCACGTGTACGCGCTGGATGCGAAGGATGGTCGTGTCGTCTGGCGCTTCGATGTGGTGCCGTCCACCGGCCCGATTCCGCGCACGTGGCCGACGGCCGATCGCTATCCGATCTCCGGTGGCGCGTTCTGGACGGCGTTCACACTCGATGAGAAGGACGGCGTGCTCTACGTCTCGTCCGGCAACCCGGCGCCGGACTTCGACATCGCCGTGCGTGATGGCGAGAACCTGTACTCGAACTCACTCATCGCGCTCGAGGCGTCGAGCGGCAAGCTCCTCGCGTACAACCAGCTCGTCAACCACGACTTCCACGATTGGGACGTCGACAGTCCATCACCGCTCGTCAGGACGCGCGCGGGTCGCGAGATCGCGGCGTCGGCGAACAAGGATGGACTGCTCTCGGTCGTCGATCGTTCGCGTGTTCGAGCCGGCGCCATGCCGCTGGTCTATCAAATGCCGACGACGACGCGTGCCAACGTCGAGACGCCGCTCTCGCGGGACACGAAAACGCGATTCTGTCCCGGGTACCTCGGTGGATCGGAGTGGAATGGCGCGGCGTTCCACGCGTCGCTCAACGCGCTCTACGTCGGCGCCGTCGACTGGTGCGCGACCGTGCAGCTCGTAGACGAATCCGCGCCGGTGCCACCGCAGGGCGCGGGCTGGTTCGGTGCGGCGTCGCTGCAATTGGATCCGGCAGACAGTGCGAGGGGATGGCTCACGGCGTTCGATGCGGACAACGGCGCGGTCCGATGGAAGTTTGCGGCGCCGCGCCCGGTGCTCGCGGGCGTCACGCCGACAGCGGGAGGGCTCGTCTTCGCGGCGGACCTCGGCGGGACGCTCTATGCGTTCGATGCCGAGAAGGGTGATGTGCTCTGGCGCCTAACGACGGAGCAGTCGATGGGAGGCGGGATCGTGAGCTATCTCGCGGGCGGAAGGCAGCGGATCGGTGTGGCGGCGGGGATGAAATCCCCAATCTGGCCGGGCGCGTCGGCGGCGAGTCAGATCGTAGTCTACGGGCTCCCGTGAAGAAGGGCGCGTGCGCCTTTACATGACGCCAACGCGTCCTTTGGCGCCTTCTCGAAGCTTCATGGAGTCGTATCCTACGCCGCTCTTAAAGACTGTCACGACGTTGTAGATGTCGTGTGGCGTCTGCACCGGATTGCCGCGGATGACGACCAGGTCCGCCATCTTGCCGGGTACGATCGAGCCGGTCTCCTTGTCCTTGCCCACGATGCGTGCGCCATTCAACGTCATGATCCGAACCGTCTCCGCGGCGGTGAACCCCGCTTCGATCAGCATCTCGTAATTTCGAAGATCGCCGAAGCCGGGCAGATAGCCGGTGCCCCATGGGTCGCAACCGGCACCCAGCAGTCCGCCGGCGCGAACGAAGGCGCGCTCCCATTCCATCATCTTCTTGAGGAGCCTGACGGGCACCGTGAAGCCGCTCTGCGCGAGACCCGCGTTGTTTGCCTGGACTTCTGCTCGGGCGGCGGGCGACAGCATCTCCATCGCCGCCGAATCGAGGTGCGCACGCTCCGGCACGAACGTCTCGTAGACGCCGAGCGTCGACGCCACCGCGGTGCCGTGAGACACGATCGCGCGAATGCTTGCCTGCACCTCCGGGGAATTCACGTCGACGTCCGCCTGCACCTTCATGTTCTCCGGCGGGCACACGTCGGGCTTCTTGCCAGGCACGTAGTCGCTGTTCGTGATGAAGCCATGCTGCAGGAGATCGATCCCGAGCTCCGATGCTTCTGTGAAGGTGATGGAGCACAGGTGTCCCGTGACCTTGAGCCCGCGCGCATGCGCTTCCTTGATGCCCGCGGCCAGCTCGGCGCGCGTTTCGCCGCCGAGGAACTTGAACCACGTCGCGCCCTCGCTCGCCCAATACGCGATGACTCGGCGCGTTTCCTCTGGCGTGGTCAGCAATCGGTCTCCACTCGCGGCGGAGGGCGGGCCGGCGGAGAGGTACGGTCCCGCGATCAGGAAGCGCGGCCCGGGTACGACGCCCGCATCGACGGCGCGTTGCAGGTTCAGCTCCTGGTAGGCGAACATGGTGCCCGCGGTCATCGCGGTGGTCACGCCAAGCCCCAAGTACAGGAGCGGTGCGGTGACGCTCATCGGCGTGCTCACTTGCATGCCGCCGAACCACGTGTGCTCGTGCAGGCCAACGAGCCCGGGAATGACCGTGGAGCCCGTGAGATCCAACACCTGTGCCCCGGCAGGGATCTTTGCGGCGCTCGCCGATCCGACTGCCTCGATCCTGCTGTCGCGAACGATGATGGTCTGGTCCTCGCGTGCCGGCGCGCCGGTGCCATCGACCACGCGCACGTGCGTGAGCGCGACGATAGGCGCGTTGACGGAGACGTAGCGCGCGACGTTAGGCGCGAGCGGTCGCGGCTGTGCAGAGATCACCGATACACACAGGAGGCCCAGGGCTCCTGACACGGTCCAAATGCGATTTGACATATCAGTAATTGAGGATCCAGAAGTGAAGCGTCGCCTGCCGCCTGCCGCCTGTCGCCTGTCGCCGGCCGCCTGCCGCCTGTCGCCGGCCGCCTGCCGCCTTAGTGGCGACCTTCGAGCAGCCCCCACACGGCGTCATCCTCGGTGCCTAACACCCACACCGAGTACCCACGCAAATGGTACTGATTCACCAACTCGAGCTTCGCCATGAACGCACGAGCGTCCTCCAGCCACGCGTGACGAAAGACTCCATGGACCTCCCACTCCGCGTGCGGCGCCTTCTGAACGCTGTCCCAGACGGGCACGACGCCCGCACTGTCGAGAATCGCCTTGCCACGCACGTAGGAGATGTCGCCCCCTCGCAAGCGTGGACCGTGGCGCCTGTCGTACGTCGGATACCACCAATCCGAGTACGACGCGAGTCCTAGCGAGATCTTGCTCGGCGCTACGCCGAGCGACAGCACATAGCGAAGGCACTCCGTCATCCACGGATATCCCGCGACCGGCCCAGGAGGCGACTCGCCGGTGTGCTGCGCGTACGTCATGTACGAGATGAAGTCCAACGTGTCGGCGAGCGCCTTGAAGTCGTACGCGCCGCGCCAGTTGTCGTAGATCCAGCGATCGTAGCTGTTGGTCCCCGGGTTCTCGCTGAGCCGCGGGACCACGGCCGCGGAGAGCTGGCACCCCGCATGGTGTACGGAGTCGACTGCCTGACGAGTGAAGGCGGTGAAGGCATCCTTGTCGCGGATGTGAATGTTCTCGAAGTCGAACTGGATGCCATCGAACCGGTTGACCCTGCATAACGCGGCGAGCGAGCGCAGCGCCCGCGTGCGTGCGACACGGTTGGTCAGGACGCGATGGAACGCCCGCTGGTCGAAGCCGGGGTTCACGACAAGCGGCATGAGTTTAACGCCCTTCGCACGTGCCGTCTCGATGACACGCGGATCGACGTGGCCACGAATCCTGCCCGTCGAGTCCATGGCAAAGACCTGCGGCGCGGCGATCCTGATCTGATCAGCGTAAGCGATGAACGACTGGATGCTCCTTTCGCCGTCGAGGTACCACAAAGCTTCGCCCCGCTGTGCGGAGGCGATACTGGACCATCCGAACGCGCTGAGCGTCGCGAGGGCGAACTGGAGCCAAGGTCGCATCGGGGTCAGATCATGAGCGTTGCGCGCCCGCAGCGCCAGTCATTGCCAGCGCGCGCCGCCAGCAGAGAGTGACGGTCGTGATCCCCAGTGCCAGCGAGGCCACGTTGATGACCGCCTCGGTCACCATCGCTCCCGACGCGGGCAGCAACCGGTAGAGACCACGTTCGACGTTGAACGTGATGTCGATCGCGGCGAGATAGATGAGCGCGCTCCCACGACGCGCACGTCGCCAGCGACAACGTAGTTTATCCAGTATGCGATCGTGACAGCGGCACCGAGCAGGAGCAGCGCGCTCAGGATTCGGTCGGAGCGTTTCATTCGTCGAATATCTGGCCTTCAACAGGAGTCAGCGATGAACCGAACGTCTGCAGGAAAGTGGCAGCGCGCCTTCGTCCTCGGTATCGCACTGGTCGGTGCCGCCGGCGTCGGCGCCACGATGGACCGGCTCGCGTTCGCGCAGCAGCCGGGCATCAAGCGCACCATTCTCCTGCGGACTGACGAGCCGGGGAGCCAGACTCACGAAGCGGTGATGGGTGTCGCCGAGATCGCGCCGGGAGCAATGGCGGGAAAGCACCGGCATCCCGGCATCGAGATTGGATATATCCTCGAGGGCTCGGTGACGCTGGAGCACGAGGGGGAGCCGGCAAAGCAGCTCAAGGCTGGCGACGCGTTCAAGAATGAGCCTGGTGTGCATAACGCGCGGAACACAGGCACGGTTCCCGTGAAGATCCTCGCCATTTATCTCGTCGAGAAAGGAAAGCCGATCGCCGAACCGGTCCCGTAGGTCACCGTCGCCACTCCTTCGGTAGGCCCATGCGCTCCAGCAGCCGCTGATAGCGGGGCTCCTGCCGCATCGGCCGGAGCGATGGGATCGCATAGAGAAACCAGATCGCATCGGGATCCTTGGCGTCGATCGCACGCTCGAACATCACGTACATCGAATCGCGCTGCCCGAGTGTCGCGAAAACCACTGCCGAAGATCCCGGATGCGTGCCGCGACGCGTCGATCTTCATGCTATCGGTCACGATGCGCGTCCAGGTACCGTCGGCTGCATCGCTCGGTCACGATCGCGGCGCATCCGCTCCGCACATGCCGCCGATGATCTGCCACTTGCCGCCGACCTTGACCCACGTGTGCGTGAACTTCCGCCACAGCTCCGTTCGTCCGTCCACGCGGCCATCGGCGTACTTCCATATCATCGGCGTCTTGTAATAGACCACAACAACGCCGCCGACGTTCGACGCGCCTTCACGCGTGAGCGTGTAGTCGAACGTGATCTTCCCGTCTCTGATCTCGCGGACCCAGTCGCCGATTTCCGCCTTCGTCGCAGGGTGGTCGTTGTGGCACGGCCAGCCGCGGAAACCGTCGTTCCACAGCGTGCGGTACTTCTCCACGTCGCCGGCCTTCACATAACGCCAGTAGGTGTCTTCCATCGCCCACACCTCATCGACGTCGGACGCGCGTGATCGCGCAGTCGCCGCGGTAGCGAGCAAACCTCCGACGACTGTCACGACGAGCAGCGCAGACCGGTTCATGGTTCCTCCCTTGGTCGAGTTGCGAGAAGACGCCGCTACGGTTTCACCACGCGATACATCCACGCGTCGCCTCGGTACTCACGCCACATGATCGTCGCGCGCTCGAGATCATCGGACACGCTCACGATGTTCGAGACGTGGCCGAGCGGCCCGAGCGGCTTCTCCTGCGCCCGGCCCGCAAGCTGGTACATCGTCGCCGCGTCCGTGCTGCTCCAGACGGTGAACGCGATCGACCCGTCGGCGAGCCACCCGGCGAGCCCGTCCTCGGCGAAGTGTCGCGACCACTCGACTGGCGCGCCACCAGCCAGTGGCACCACGTCGAGGCGCAGGGTGTCGCTCGTCGCCGCATTCCACCCGAGGGTGAGCAGGCGCGAGTTGTCGGTCGAGACGTCGAGGTGGATCAATGACGCATAATAGTCCGACTTCCGGATCTCGCGACGCCTGCCGTTCTCCTCGATGACCACCCGATCCCGCGAGCCGGGGATCCATGCCCAGCCGTTAGGCAGGGCAACGGCATCGACGATCGCCGAGTCGCCGACCTGGACCGTCTGCGTGGAGGCGCCGTTGCGGATGTCGATTCGTGCGAGCTGCGCGCCCGCGCCGGTCATCGAGTAGATGGCGACCGTCACGGAGTCGACCCAGCGCGCGGATACCACGCGGCCCGTTGGGCTCACGGCGGTCTCGCTGCCACCGCCGAACGGTGCTACCGAGACGCGAACCTCGTCGCCGCCTTTGGGCGTCGGGACACTGCGCCGCATGAGCAGCCGCCCGCCGTCCGGCGACACGAGCGCGAGGACCCGGTTCGAGGCCTGCATGAGCGGTGGAGCGTTAGGCAGCGTGCCGTTCAGCACGTCGGTCAGGTTCGCCGCGATGACCGAAAACGAGTAGCTGCCGTCGTCGACGGTCATCTGCGTGCCGTCGGCGGTCACCGAGAGGTTCGTGAACCGTCCGCTGTAGATCGTGTCCTGATGGGTCGCGAACTTGCCGGTCGTCGAATCCAGCGCGACGCGCACGACCGCCTCGGCCGCCGTCGGACCCGCGCGCGTCATCCAGAGGGCGTCGCGCGACGCAACGCCGCCGCATGTGCACGAGTTGAGCAGCTTGTCAGTGATCTTGCCATTCCGCTCGAACACCTGCCAGAGTCCGTGCGGCGGTTGGATCACCATGGCGACAATGCGCGACGTTCCGGGCACCGACACGAGCGCTCCGATCTGGGTGCCGGGACCGGGCACGCGTACGCTGTCGCGCACGGTGCCGTCGAGTCCGGCGACCTTGACCGTGAATGCGCCGTTGGTCGGCACGAGCGATCCGATCAACAGCGAGTCACCGCCGGCATAGAACGTCGCCAAGCCGGAGGTGAGGTACCGCGGCGTACCACCTAACGCCGATACGAGGTAGGTGCCAAATCGGCCGGCGATGGTCCCGTTCACCATGAGGTTGCGACGGTCCGGGCTCCACTCGAGCGCGTACGCCGATGTCGCGCCCTCGAGCACGCGACGCGTGGTCGTGCTGCCCACGTCCTGGAGGTCGATCGCGTAGCGGCAATCGGCGCCGGTGCAGTCCTTCGTGAAGAACGCGAGCTGTTTGCCGTCCTGCGAAACCGTGGGCGCGGCGATCTTGCCGGAGAACGTCAGCTGGGTTCGGTCGCGGAGGGCCGCGGACGTGTCCTTCTCTCTGAACGCACCGTTCGCGACGAGGACCGCACCTGTCCCGGCGAGCGCGACCACGGCGGCCGCTACGCCGATCATCACCCGCCGCGACTTGGGCGCGGCCACCGGGACCGCGCCGGCGGCTGTCGCGCTCGATGCGCCGGATCTGGCGTCTGCGGGAGCCGCTTCGAGGGCCCGCACAAAGTCGGCGACGCTCGAGAATCGGTCGGCCGGGACCTTCGAGAGCGCTTTCGCGATTGCCGTGTCCACGGGCTCGGGCACCATGGGTCGCACGGTTCTCACGTGCATCGCGGGCTCCGTGAGCAGCTTGGCGATGACCGCCTGGACCGTCTTGCCCGTGATCGGCGGCTCGCCGACCAACATTTCGAAGAGCACCGACGCCAGCGAATAGAGGTCGCTGCGCGCGTCCACGTTGCGGTCGCCGGTGGCCTGCTCGGGGCTCATGTAGTGCGGTGTACCTAACGACAGACCGGTCTCGGTCAGGCGGCTGCCGCCCGATTCCTGCACCGCGAGCGCGATCCCGAAGTCCGCCAGCATGGCCTCGCCTTCCTGGAGGAGGATGTTCTCCGGCTTGATGTCGCGATGCACGACACCCTTGCGATGTGCGTAGTCGAGCGCGCTGCCGACCTGTTTCGTGATGGCGAGCGCCTGCTCGAGGCTCAGCTGCTGCTCGCGATTCAGCAGGTCGCGCAGCGACTCGCCGCGCACGTACGGCAGCACGTAGTAGAGCAGCCCGCCCGCGCTCCCGGAATCGATGAGCGTCAGGATGTGCGGGTGGTCGAGCCTTGCCGTGATCTTCACCTCGGCCAGGAACCGCTCGTTGCCTAACACGGCACCGAGCTCGGGGCGAAGGACCTTGAGCGCGACCTCGCGACCGAGCTTGAGGTCGTGCGCGAGGTAGACAGTCGCCATGCCACCTGCGCCGAGCTGGCGCTCGATGCGGTACCGGTCGGTGAGAATCGCTTCGAGGTCGGGGGACGACGGCGTGCCGGACATTGGGAAGCCTGTGTGAGGGCCGGGTTGCTTTCAGACGGGGGGTGACGAGGGCGAGAACAGGTACAACCGCGATTAGGAACCCTGATTCGACGTTTCGATCATCGAGACACGCCTCGCCAAACAGCGAATACCACGACCAGCACGAGCGCGACGGCGAGCACCACGCCGATCATCAGCAACAATCGCTCGGTGTGCGGTCGCGGTCCGGTCGTTGGCGCACTGGTTGTCGGCGGATTCACCGACGGTGGACTCACCGCCGGAAGCGCTGCGGCCGAGACGGGCGTGGATTCGGACGATCCCAGCGCATCGCCGAATTGCGACACGAGACCGAAACGGTCTCCGGGATTTTTCGCCAGCGCGCGCTCGAGCGCCGCGGACACCGACGCGGGTACCGTTGGCCGGAGATTGGCAACGGGCCTCGGCGGCGTGACCATGTGCTGCTTGATGATCGACGGGGCCGTGGGGCCCGTGAAGGGCGGCTGTCCGGAAAGCATCTCGTACAGCACGCACCCTAACGAGTAGAGGTCGGTTCGGCCGTCGACTTCGCGCTCACCGGCAGCCTGCTCAGGGCTCATGTAGGCCGGTGTGCCAAGGCTGATGCCTGCGCCCGTCAGCGACTCGGTCCCGGCCTCGCGGACCGCCCTCGCGATGCCGAAGTCCGTCACGACCGCATGCCCGCTCTCGAGCAGGATGTTCTCCGGCTTGATGTCGCGGTGCACGATGCCGCGCGCATGGGCATAGCTCAACGCGCCAGCCACCTCGCGCGCGATGCGAATGGCGTCGTCGAGCGGCAGCTGCCCCTCGCGCTTGAGCCGCTCGCGCAGCGATTCGCCTTCGACGAACGGCATGACGTAGTAGAGGGCCCCACGCACCTCGCCCGAATCGTAGAGCGGCAGGATGTGGGGGTGGCGCAGGTTCGCGGTCGTCTCGATCTCTCGAAGAAATCGCTCGGCGCCTAACGAAGCGCTCAGTTCCGGCTTGACGATCTTGACGGCGACCTGCCGCTTATGCTTGACATCCCGGCCGAGGAAGACCGTGGCCATCCCACCACTGCCGAGCTCCCGCTCGATGGTGTAACGGGCCGCCAGGGACCGCACCGAGTTGATCACGTCGCTCATCGCGGCCTGCTCGCGTTCGTGGGCAGTCCCATCGGCTGAATCAACTCGCCAACCCGTGGGTCTTGTTGCAGTGCATCAAACCTGGGTACGCGCGCGATCCCCCGTCTGGTCATGCGCTGAACTCCGCCACACGCCGCGCTGACTTCGCGAGCACCCGGTCGAACTCCGGTGTCCCACGCAGCGGTTCGAGGAACGGGCAGTGGATGGCGAAGAACTCGTACGGATAGAAGCTCTTGTCCACCGCCATCTCGAACAGCTCCATACCTCGCGCCGTGTCGCCCGCCATCGCGAACGACTCGGCCAGGTGGAACAGGTGGTGGCCATCCAGCACCCGTATGTCTACCGGCGTGATCAAGGCCAGCGCGTCGTTCGGCCGCCCCTCGGCCGCCGCGACGAGTGCCCGCATCTGTGCCGTGTACGGCAGCTGCGGCGCGTGCTCGTTGAGCCAATCGGCCTGCCGTGCTGCATCCGCCGTGCGACCGACGAGCAAATAGTGATATGCGAGCGTCCAGCGGTGGATGAAGCTCTCCGGCTCCAGCTCGAGCGATCGCTCCTGCGACTCCAGCCCTTCCATTGGCCGCCCCACGAACCACGTCGTGACGCCGGCCAGCATTCCGGCGAGCGGCGAGTGCGGGTCGGTACCGACCACGCGCTGGCTCAGGCGGTACGCCTCGTCGGGCTGACCGGCGGCTATGAGCGAGATTCCGAGGAAGAAGTGCACGTCGGCATCGGTGGGGTCCAGCTCCATCGCCGCTTTGAGCGATCGGACGCCTTCGCGTAGAGTGCCGCGCTCGTAGCCGATGAAGCCGAGCAGCGCGTGACCGTACGCGCGGTCCGGCGCCAGCGAGATCAGCGCGCGCGCCTCCGCCTCGGCGTCGTCGAGAAGCCGTGCTCCGCCGGTCATACCGCTGCGTACGCGGATGATGAGCGACAGGGCGCGGAGTGCGCGAAGCGCGGGCACCTCGCCCTCGATCGCGATTGCCCGTTCGAGGAACGGCATGGCCCGATCCACGTTGTAGTGGCGGAGCTCCTGGCGGGCCTGGAGGAAGAGCTCGAACGCCCGGGGATCGGTGATGGGGCGGTCGCTCAGGCGTGTGTTCTCTTCGGGCGACAGGGTGACCTGAAGCGCGTCCACGATCGCGCGCGACACGCGCTCCTGCAAGTCGAACACGTCGTCCATCGTCCCGCTGTACTTCTCGGCCCAGAGCTGGGCGTCGGTTTGCGCATCGATGAGCTGCGCGGCTATTCGCAGCGCGTTGCCGGCGCGCCTGACGCTGCCGGTGAGCACGTAGCGAACACCGAGCTCGCGTCCGATCTCGCGGGCACTCTTGGTGCTCCCTTTGTGCTGCATCGACGACGTCCGCGAGATCACGCGCAGCGCACGGACGCGGGACAGGTCGGTGATGAGCTCCTCGGTCAGGCCGTCGCTGAAGAACTCGTTGTCGGCGTCGGCGCTCATGTTCGTGAACGGCAGGACGGCGATCGACTTCTCGGCGGGCACCCGGGTTCGGCCCGGCGTGGCGACGCGGGGGCTGGACGTTGTTGCCGTTCGGAGGTCCGAGACGACCTGCGCCCCGGTCGCGTAGCGGGCGCCGGGCTCCTTCTCCAACAGTCGCGCGACCAGGTCGCTGACGTCCGCGGGAACGTCGCCGCGAGTGTCGGCCACCGCGGGCGGCGAGTAGATGAACCGGCGGGCAATCGTCGCCTGGGCGGACGCGCCCGTGAACGCGGCCTCGCCCGTGAGCATCTCGTACAGCACGCACCCTAACGCGAAGAGGTCGCTACGGCCGTCGAGCTCGTCGCCCGTCGCCTGCTCGGGGCTCATGTACGCCGGCGTTCCGACTGTGACGCCAATCTGCGTGAACGTCGAGGTCTCACTCGCGGCGGCCACGATCGCTTTGCCGATGCCGAAGTCCGCCACGACCGCGTGCCCCTCGTGCAGCAGAATGTTCTCGGGCTTGATGTCGCGGTGGACGACGTCGTGGCGGTGCGCGTAGTCGAGCGCGTCCGCGACCTCGGCGGCGATGCGCACAGCGTCGTCGACGGGGAGGGTGTGGTCAACCGTCAGCCGGTCGCGCAGCGTATGGCCCTGCATCACGGGCATGACGAAATACAGGAATCCGTCGCATTCGCCGGAGTCGTAGAGCGGGAGGATGTGCGGGTGGTTGAGCTTCGCCGCCATCCGGATTTCCCGTACGAACCGCTGCCGACCTAACGACTCAGCCAGTTCGGGGCTGAGTACCTTGACGGCGACATCCCGCTCGTGCCTAACGTCGCGCGCGAGGTACACGGTTGCCATGCCACCCCGCCCGAGCTCGCGCTCGATCCGGTAGCGGTCGGCGAGGGTGGTCGTCAGGCGCTCGGAGGGCTCGATCATGGTACGGCCCTCGCCTTCAGTTCCTCGAACCAATTCAGGACAACGTGTATCTCTCGAGGCGACGCGTCGGGATTTCGGGCGGGGTACAGAAACCGCCTGCCGTCGGCCGATACCGCGAACCCGTAGTCGAGCGTTGCCAGATCCGGTCTGGCGAACAGCGGGCGCGGCACCGTCCAGTCGAGTCCGGTCCGAGTCGACACCGACGTCGCCATCACCGTGTCGCTCTTCAGGAAGAACAGCTCCCCGCTTCGCGCCGACCACTGCGGGAGCCGGCCGCCCGTCGTCGAGATTTGTTGCTTCCCGCTGAGCGCCGGAAAGGAAATGGCGTACACTTCCTCGCGTCCGGTCTCTTCCGTCGTGTAGGCCAGCCACCGACCGTCGGGCGAGAACTGCGCGTTCGTTCTTCCCCTGCTCACCGTGTCCACGCGCTGGCTCTCCAAGTCCAGGACGCGCAAGCCGCCGTCGTCAATCGCCAGCGCCGATCCGTCGGGCGACCAGTCGAGGGGAATGGCCGATCGTCCTTTGCCGGCCGCGTAGGTCTGCTCGACCGCACCTTGGCCGTCCGCGGACCGCGTCACAATGCGGGTGTCGTTGGCCGCTACAATGAGCCGGTACGTCACACGCCGCCCGTCACGGGACCACGTCGGATTGTCCTCGGTCTTCGTATCGAACGTCAGGCGACGCTGCTCCCCCGTCGCCACATCGAACCGCGCGATATCCGCACTCGGCGACGCCACATAGGTCACGGCGTAGCGTTCGTCGGGTGACAGGCGGATGCCCTCTACGGTGACCGGTTCGCCGACATGACCGATGACCTTCCCCTGTCGGTCCACCCACGTCAGCTGATGCAGCCGCCAGCTCGATCCGCGGATGTACGCGAACGTACCGGCATCGGAGATGGCAAAGGAGCCGGCGCCACCCCAGTAGCCGGTCTGAACGCCTTCCGCGACCGTGAAGGCAGGTCCCGTTAGGCGCCGCCGTCGGAGGTCGAACGGGACCGCCTCCATCGTCCCGTCGGCTCGGATGTAGACCACGTGACCCGTCGGGACGTATCGGCCGTCGGTGCCGCCGCTCACGACGGTGGTTCGCTCCCCGCTCGTCAGGTCCTCGAGCACGATCCGCGCGTCGTGCCACATCATGCTCGGCCCCATGATCGTGTAGAGCACCGACCGGCCACCTTCGAGCAGCTGCGGCCACATGTGCGCGGCCACGGCGCCTCCCGAATCCAGCTTCGTGATGACGGTCCACGTTGTGTCGCCGGCTCGTCGGCGGGAGAGACCGGGCAGCGACCATCCCCCCGTGACAATATCCTCCCCGATTGGACGAGCGGACACGTTCGCGACCGGTCCGCCGGAGAGTGACACTATCCGCCAGTCACGCCCGAAGCGGCCGGAATTGCCGACCAGCATGGATTGTCCGTCCTTCAGGAACTGCGCGCAACACCCCATCGCGAAGGCGCCGAGCGGCTCGGGTCCGTCGCGCTCGAGCCGTCGCCGGTACAGGATGCCGTCCTGGAAGTAGGCGAGGGAGCGGCCATCGGGCGCGATCGACAACATCGGGACAATACCCGCGACGTCGAGGCCGCCCGGGACCGGAATCGTGAAGTGCGTGACGGGCGCCGGCGCATCTGCCCTGTTTGTGTGCAGTCCCCAGCCGATGGCGCCGCCTCCCACGAGGAGTCCAAGCGCCACGGCCCATCGCGCGGCAGGCGTGGTGAGCGCCGTCCCCCGCTGCGCCACGGCTGGCCGGGCTCGATGCATGGTGACATGGGGGTCTCTCAGCGCTTCCGCGAACTTCGCGGCGCTCTCGAATCGGTCCGCGGGGAGCTTTTCGAGGCCCTGCGCTACGGCGGCCGCGATGTGCGCCGGTACCGCCTTGCGCCGCCGGGTCAGCGGCTGCACCTCCTCGGTGACGATCTTCATGATGATCTGCTGGGCGGAGCCGCCGCTGTGCGGCGGCTCGCCGGCGAGCATCTCGTAGAGCACGCTGGCGAGCGAGTAGATGTCCGACCGCGCCGTGATCGTTTCCGCGGTGGCCTGCTCGGGGCTCATGTAGTGGGGTGTGCCTAACGATAGTCCGCTCTCGGTGATCCGTCCGTCGGCGGCGGCGCTCACCGCCAGCGCGATCCCGAAGTCCGCGACCACCGGGCGGCCCTCGTGCAGCAGGATGTTCTCGGGCTTGATGTCGCGATGCACCACCCCGCGGCGATGGGCATAGTCCAGCGCGTCCGCAACGTCGATCGCGATCTTGATCCCGTCATCTATGCCGAGTTGCGTCTCGCGGTCGAGCTTCGCCCTGAGGGTCTCGCCGTCGATGAACGGCATGACGTAATAGAGAAACCCATCGACGCTCCCGGAATCGAACAGCGGGAGGATGTGCGGATGCTGGAGTGAGGCCGTGGTCTTGATCTCGACCACGAAGCGCTCGGCACCCAACACGGCGGCCAGCTCGGGCTTCAGAACCTTGAGCGCGACCTCCCGGTCGTGCCTAACGTCGCGGGCGAGGTAGACAGTCGCCATGCCGCCTTGGCCGAGCTCACGCTCGATCTGGTAGCGGTCGGCAAGTGCGGTAACGAGACGAGGCATGATCATCGGGCGGCCGTCCGCTGACGCAACTCCGTCAGGAAATTCTCCACCAACACCAGCGAGACCGGCATCGCCCCTGTCGCCGTACCAACGCGCAGCATCAGGAAGCGCTGTCCGTCCGGCGTCACGTCGTAGGCCTGTCCCCAGGGGGAGAGGAAGTAGCCGCTGGCGGAGAACAATCGCTCCTTGGACGCGATCCCGAAACTCGGACTGGTCGTCACGTGGGCCGATTGCATCTGGTTCGCAGCATCGAGGTAGAAGAGCTCGTTGCCTTGTGCACTCCAATGCGGCGACGATCCACCGTCGGTGGAAACCTGCCATTTCGCCGACTGGGCATCGGGAAACGGCCTAACGAATACCTCGAAGCGGCCCGTCTCGTCCGACGCATACGCCAACCACTTGCCGTCGGGAGACAAGGACGGGCTGCGCTCGCGGAACGAGGTCGCCACCACCGACTTCGGAACGCTGTCCACGCCGCGCTTCATCGCGAGGATGTCGCAACAGACGTCGTCGGCCGAGCGCAGCACCAGCCACTGACCGTCCCGAGACTCGAACCCTTCACCCAACCCGCGCGGATCCGACGCGACCTTCTGGGCCGGAGCACTGCCGTCGGCGCGCTGGCGATAGAGCGCGAGCGAGCCGCTTCGGTTGGAGATGAAGAAGACATCCCGGCCATCGCGCGACCAGCTCGGCCGTAGGTTGTTGGTCCCCTCGTACGTGAGACGCGAGAGCGGCCCGCCGTTGAGCCGCTTGATCCAGATATCGGGCACGCTGGTGTTGGACTTGACGTTGATGAACTCGACCGCCACCTGCGATCCGTCCGGAGAGAGCGCCACGGAATACGCCAAACCGTCGGGCCACTGCGCGTCCATGGTCGTGGCCACGCCGGCGCGCGTGAGCCACGTGGGCTCGGCGATCGTGGACTGGTAGTCGGTCGTGTAGAGCAGCGATCCCGTCGAGGAAAGCGCGAGGTCGACGACGCCGAAAGCGCCGATGCCGATCCCTCGCCAGAGCGGCACGGGCGATCCGATCATCTCGAGCCGGTCGGGGTCGAAACGGGACGCCATGAGCGACCCATCCGCCGTGACGAAGAGCAGATACCCGGGAGGGGAGTAGCGTGCCACCAATGCCTGGACGAGCGACTTTGTCTTTCTGGTGCGGAGGTCGGTGACCATGATGCGGAAGTCACCGATGTTGTCGCCGATGTGCCTAACGCGAAACAGCATCCCGGCGCCTCCCGGTAGGATCTCGGGCCAGGCAGCCCCTACCTCTCGCTGCAGCGTGTCGAGCCGGTACACCACTTCCCGGCCCGTGCCATCCGGCCTGACGCGCGACAGCGTCGTGAGTCCGTCGAAGTAGATGAAGCCGTCTTCGCTCCACACCGCTCCACCGCCAGACACGGCATCCCCGCCAACCACTCGCGTCGAGCCGCCGCCGGCTGGAGCGACCAGTCGTAGCTCGAACGGGTTCACGGTGAGGTATCCAATGCGAGTTCCGTCCGGTGACAGGAACGGACTCGACGCCCCTTCGGTGCCCGGGATCGGCACGGGCTCGAGGGCGTCGAGCGACCGACGCCACAGCTGCGTTCCGCCGTTGCCGGGTCCCACGTAGAGGAACGATCGCCCATCGACCGCCCAGGCGAGTCGCGTCCCGCCCGGCGCGGTCAGCCCCTTTGACGGGGGAAGCGCGAGGCTGATACGGGAAACCGGTGCTGGCGCCGCCTGCTGACGGCCCTTCACGGCCATGGCGATCGAGGCGATCGTGACGACGCCGAGGCCGGCAATGATCGCTGCGGCGTAACGATGCCAGCCCTGCGGCGACGCGGTGCCGGCGGCAGTCGTCATCCCGGACGTCGTGAACGCCGGATTGCCTAACGCGTCGGCGAAGCCCTTCGCGGTTTCGAAGCGGTCGGCGGGCAGCTTCTCCAGCGCGACGGCCAGCGCCGCCGACACGTTCGGTGGTACGGCTTTCCGGTACCGCGTCACCGGTTCCACCGGCTCGGCGATGATCTTCATGATGATCTGCTGCGCCGACCCGCCGAGGTGCGGGGGCTGGCCGGCGAGCATCTCGTAGAGTACCGACGCCAGCGAGTAGATGTCGGACCGCGCCGACAGGTCCTTGTCCGCGGTGGCCTGCTCTGGCGACATGTAGTGCGGCGTGCCTAACGACAACCCGGTTTCGGTCATGCGCCCACCGGCGGCGGCACTCACGGCGAGCGCGATCCCGAAGTCCGCCACCACCGGCCGCCCGTCGTGCAGCAGAATGTTCTCGGGCTTGATGTCGCGATGGATGACGCCGTGCCGGTGTGCGTAGTCGAGCGCATCGGCCACGTCGCGTGTGATGCGCACGGCCTCGTCCACGCCGAGCTGCGTCTCCCGATCGAGCCGGGCGCGCAGCGTCTCGCCGTCGATGAACGGCATGACGTAGTACAGGAATCCATCCGCTTCCCCCGAGTCGAACAGTGGCAGGATGTGCGGATGCTGCAGCGCCGCCGTCGTCTTGATCTCGACCACGAACCGCTCGGCGCCCAGCACGGCGGCGAGCTCCGGCTTCAGAACCTTGACCGCCACCTTGCGATCGTGCTTGAGGTCCTGCGCGAGGTAGACGGTCGCCATGCCGCCCTGACCGAGCTCGCGCTCGATGCGGTAGCGATCCGCGAGCGCCGCAGCGAGTCGGTCCACGGTGGTCGTCATGCGCGCCTAACGGGTCGCCGCCGCGGTGCGGCGGAATTCGTCGAGCCAGTTCATGAGCACGATGATCCGCGCACCCGCCGTCCCCACCGCCTGGGTCAGCACCATGCGGCCCGATCGACGATCGACGTCCCATGCCTCGCCAAGCTGGGGAATCGTCGCGACGACCTCGCTCGAACCGACGGTGAACGGCGGGCCCGGGTTCACGTGCACCGCGTGGATCGTCGCGAGGTCGGTGCCCAGGTAGAAGATCGTCCGACCATCCCCGGACCAGCGCGCGTGCTGACCGCCCTTGGTCGAGATCCGCCACTGGCCGCCCGTGCCTGACGGGAAGGGACGCACGTAGATCTCCGACGTTCCATTCTCGTTCGCCGTGAACGATACGTAATGACCGTCGGGCGAGACGATCGGGTTGTTCACGCCCTCCTGGGACTCGAGGAACATCCGCGGCGTCGCATTCGGCGACCGTGGGTCGGTGATGGCGATGCTGCCGCCCGTGAAGCCCGCGCCGCGCAAGCCTCTGGGAATCGCATTCGACGCGAATACGAACACCGAATCCGCCGGCCACGACCAGCCGTGCTGATCGTTAGGCATGCGCACGATCCGGACGGGTTTCGTGCTCCGGTCCACCGGCTGCACGAAGATGTCCTCGGCGTCCGAGCCTTCGGCTTCCGCCGTGAATGCGAGACGCGTTCCGTCGGGCGACCACACCGGCGAGTGGCCACCTCCCTCCAGCGTGAACCGCGTCAACGTGCCGAGGCCCAGGTCGTAGATCGCGGTGTGTCGATTGGTACCACGAGCTGCGCCGAACGTCAGCGCGAGCGAACGACCGTCGGGGGAAAACCGTGCATAGCTCGTGATCTTTGGAGCGATCGGCAGCGTGTCGATCTTCCCCCGTGGATCGCGCATGAGCAGGCGGTACTCCGGCTCGACGCCGGACCGGTACACGAGCGTTCCGTTTCGCGCGATCACGAACGGCGCGACATTCCCCGACATTTGGGCGTCGGGCACGACCGGGATCGGCGTGCCCGACACGGTGTGGCGCCTAACGTCGAAGCGCACGGCAAAGAGGCCGCCGTTCGGGTGGCCGTACACGATGTGCCCCGTCGGCACGTACTGTCCTTCGGTCGCCTCCTCGAGCACCGTGAACGCCGAGTCCGATGCGAGGTCGTAGTACGCGAGCTGCGACCCGCGCTGCGTGTCCACATACAGCACGCCGCGACCGTCTGGTGTGACCCGAGGAGAGCCGGCAAAGCGCGCGCCCTTGAGCAGGCGTGGCGGGCCGCCGGCAGGCGGAATGAGGTAGACGCGATTCCCGCTCTCGAAAACGATGCTGCCGTCCTCGCCCCAGCTCAACCGTCCGGCCAGGAGTGAATCGCCTGGAACCAACGCGAGCGCCGAGCCACCCGCGACCGCAATCTTCCGAAGGTGGCCGTTCGACTGGAATGCAATCCACTCCCCGTCGGGCGAGAACGACGGCGACTCGGCCTCCTGCGTCCCGGGGAACAGGCGATACTCGCGCTGGCCGGCGTCGCGAACCACGAGGCCTTCCGAGGTGGCGAACGCGAAGCGCGCGCCGTCAGGCGACACGGCGAATCGCCCGAGGTCAGGGTTCGCGGTCGGTACCTCGAGCATGAGCGCCACGAGTCGTCGCGGCTCGGCAGCCCGGCCTTGTCGCCACGACCAGATGCCGGCGGCGATGCCTAACAGCGCGAGCGCCGCCCCGCCAACCAGCGCGGCTCGGCCCAATCCCGACGTGTCGCGCCTCGAGTCTGCTGCCGGTGCCGGAATGGCTGGCGCGGCCCAGGTGAACGTCGGGTTCTGCAGCGCACTGGCGAGCTCGCGCGCACTCGACGGTCGATCGGCCGGCAGCTTCGAGAGCGCCTGGGCGATCGCGGCGTCGACGTGGGGCGGGACCGAGTCACGGAGCCGCGCGAGCGGCGACGGTTTCTCCGTGATCACCTTCGCGACGATGGCCTGCGCCGTGGGACCTGTAAATGGCGGCTCGCCAGCGAGCATCTCGTACGTCACCGCGCCTAACGCGTAGATGTCGGCACGGGCGTCGACGTGCTTGTCGCCCATGGCCTGTTCGGGCGCCATGTACTGCGGGGTGCCGAGCGAGAGGCCGGTCTGCGTCATGCGCTGGCCACCCGCCTGCTGCACGGCCAGCGCGATGCCGAAGTCGGCAACGAGGGCGTGTCCGCCCTGCAGGAGAACGTTCTCCGGCTTGATGTCGCGGTGGACGACGCCGCGCTCGTGAGCGTACTGCAGTGCGTCGGCCACTTCACGAGCGATCGCGAGCGCGTCCGCGACGGGCAGCTGCTTCTCCCGTTCGAGCCGGCTTCGGAGCGGTTCACCGTCAACGAACGGCATCACATAGAACAATAGGCCATCGGCCGAGCCCGAGTCGAACAGCGGCAGGATGTGCGGATGCTGGAGGCTCGCGGTGAGCTCGATCTCCTTGAGAAACCGCTCCGGGCCGAGCACGGCGGAGAGCTCGGGGTGCAGGACCTTGAGCGCCACCTTGCGCCGGTGCCTGACGTCCTCGGCGAGGTAGACCGTCGCCATGCCGCCCTGACCCAATTCCCGGTCGATCCGGTATCGGTCAGCGAGCGCGGCGACAAAACGATCGGCGGTCGAGGTCATGGTGCGGCCTCGTCGACTGCGCGTTTCATTCGCTCCACCCAGTTCGGAATCACGCGCAGGTACCGCACCGGTACATCGGGCGCGCCCTGCAGGTAGACCACACGTCCATCGGTCGTGGGCATGGACGATGGTCCGGCGGTTCCCACCATGCCCGGTGCGTCGATCCAATGCCGTCGCTCGACGATCGGATTCGCGGCGTTGGGGTCCAGCCTAACGCGCTCGAACCCCATCGATGGATCGTACGCGGTGTAGAACAGCTCCGTCGGCGAGAGCCAGTGCGGCTCTTCGCGATTGCCGGACGCGACCTCCCAGCGTTTACCCGTCCGCGGAAACGGCTCGAGCCAGATTCGCGTGAGATCCCAGTTGTTGTAGGCGATCCACCGCCCGTCGGGCGAGACGCGCACGAACGCCGCGTCGCCGAACAGCGAGTCGATCGTTGCCGGGCGGCGATCGAGATGCTGGACCTCGGCCCGCCGGCGCTTCCACGAGACGCCCACGAGGCGGTCGTCAGGGAGCCAGTTGTAGACTTCCCATTCGCCCCCGACGAACGCCGGTGCCGGAGGACTGGCGTCATCGGGATCGCCGACGAACACCGTATCACGCGTCGCGAACGCGATTCGTCCGCCGCTCGGACTCCAGGCGGGCGCCGTCATGAACGGACGTCGCACCCACAAGACCGACTTCCCGCTGACGAGATCGTAGATGCGGAGCTCCTGTCCTTCGCGGCCGTCGACGACCGCCGCGAGGCGCCGACCACCCGGCTCCATCGTGAACGTGATATAGGCCTCGGGCGGAACAGGGAGCGTGTCCATCCCACGGTCCGATGCCCTGACGAGCGAGCCCACCGCGTGCACACGGCCCTCGGCGTAAACCAGCGTGCCTGACGCGGACAGGGCATATGTGCCGGCCTGGTAGTACGCCGATTGGCCGATCCCCGATAGCATGCGCACCGGCCGTCCGATACGGCCCGTCGCGGCGTCGAACGACGCGGCCATGAGGTCGCCCTGCAGCATGTACGTCACATAGCGACTGTCGACGATCCGAAAGTCGGTGCCGAAGACGAGCGATGAGTCATTCCCAGCGCGCCGAAGCGTCTGCCCGTGTTCGCCGATGTCGCCGGCGCCGGGCTTGGTGACATCGTCCGATGGGTCGACTCGATAGGCGGCGTTCTGCGCTCCGCCTCCGCACAGGAATGCAGTCGTACGGGGTATCGACGACGGGAGCACACAGTAGGTGATCGCGGAGGTTGTCGACGCACCGCTCGACGGGTCGAGCCATCGAGCACGCGTGCCGTCGCCTTCCGACACCAGGATGCGTCCGTCGGCGAGCCACTGCAGCGTCGCGCCCGAGTTGCCCCGGCCGAGCGTTGTGGCGTTGCCGCCCGATACGGGGACGACGTCTACGGTCCATTCGCGGCCGCGGACACGCAAGAAGGCGAGTCGGTTCCCGTCCGGCGAGACGGCCGGCTGCGTTCCGTCGGTCGTGGCCTCGATGAGTCGTGTCGTCGCGTCGCGGAGGCTTCTGTACCAGAGCTCCGCGTGGCCGTTGCGCGTGGTCTGGTAGACGGCGAAGTCTCCGTCGGGCGAGACGGCAAGGCCGATGGGCGCTTGAGCGAATCCCACGACGAGGAGCCCGCGGAAAGCGGCGCTGTCCGGGAGGCCCACGTCGTACTCCGTGGGGCCCGCGGCGCCCGTCTGCCGGATGAGCGTCCAGCCTAACGCGGCGAGCGTGACGACGGCGACGCCGGCGGCGCCGAGCCCGATGGCGCGCCACGGTCTTGTCGCCGCACCGGCGTGAACGGCAGTCGTCGACCGCCTGCGCGGCGCGTCGCTGGCCAACGCTGCCGCGAGCTCCGCCGCGCTCGCGAAGCGATCCGCCGGGAGCTTGGCGAGCGCGGTGAGCACTGCGTCCTCGACGTGCGGCGGGATCGACTTCCGCACGAGCGTCGGGCGCTCGGGCTCGGCGCTCATCACCTTGGCGACGACGGCCTGGACGGTCGGCCCGGTGAACGGGGGTTCGCCGGCGAGCATCTCGTACGTCACGGCGCCTAACGCGTAGACGTCACTGCGGGCGTCGATTACCCGCTCGCCCATCGCCTGCTCGGGACTCATGTACTGCGGCGTCCCCAACGACAGCCCCGTCTGCGTCATCCGCTGCCCGCCGGCATGCTGGACCGCCAGCGCAATGCCGAAGTCGGCCACGAGCGCGTGACCACCCTGCAGCAGAATGTTCTCCGGCTTGATGTCGCGATGGACGATGCCAAGCGCGTGCGCGGCGCCAAGCGCGTCGGCGACCTCACGCGCGATCAGGAGCGCATCGTCGATCCGGAGCTGCCCTTCGCGCTCGAGGCGTGCGCGCAACGTCTCGCCCGTGACGTAGGGCATCACGTAGTACAGCAGCCCGTCCGCAGCCCCACTGTCGAGGAGCGGCAAAATGTGTGGGTGCTGAAGCCGTGCCGTCGTACGGATCTCGGCCAGGAACCGGTCGCTGCCCAACGCGGCACCGAGCTCCGGGTGCAGCACCTTGATGGCGACGTCGCGGTCGTGGCGGAGGTCGGTGGCGAGGTACACGGTGGCCATCCCGCCCGCGCCGAGCTCGCGCTCGACGCGATACCGACCGTCGAGCGCGGCCCGAAGCTGGACGAGTACGTTAGGCGGGGCCGCGGTCATCGAGCGAGCCCCGGCACTCGAGCGAGGTACACGTCGCCGCGAAAATCCCGCGTCTGGCACGCACCGCGCCGCGCGCTGGCCGCGATCGTCACGGCCTCCACGACGCACCCATCCGGGAGTGTCATCACGCGCTCCGGCGCTGCAATCGGCCCACCGCCCTCGGTCTTCACACGCGCGAGCACAGGCCGCCGTGCAGTACTGTCCCAGCGTGCGAAGTACAGGTAGCCATCGACCGCCCACGTCACGGTGGCGATGCGCGGCGCGCCGGACTCGCGCAGCAGCGCGCGAAACTGCCAGCTCGTGAGCGGCGTCGTCCCGATGTACGCTGCGTTAGGCCCAGCGACCACCATCGCCACCGATCGGCCGTCCGGGCTCGCGGCCACACTGAGCAGCCGAAACGAATCCGGGGCGGCCACCAGGCGAACCGCCGCGCGCGCGGAGTCGATCACGAGGAGCGAGCGGCTGTCCGCTGTCACGTCGACGACGCCGCTGCCTCCAATCGGAATGGGGCTCAGCCCCCACTCCCGCGTGCTGAACCCATCGCGCACCGTCGTGGTGCGCCCGGCAATATCCACCTCGTGAAGGCGTATCGCGTTTCGCTCATTGCGAATGAACAGGACGCGCCGACCATCTGGCGAGACCGCCTCCAGCCCGCCAACGGAATTGCCGCCGCCGGTGCTGATGGCCTCCTCGGCCGCTACCGAATCGTCCAGACCGAGACGATAGAGGTTGTCGCCGGCGGCGTTGCCGCGCATGTAGAACAGCGCGCGTCCGTCAGGCGTCATGGTGGGATTCCCGTACCACGACGTGCCGTTGGTAACCTCACGTCCCGTCGACGCGGTACCGGGTATGATGTCGAAGACGCGCGTGTTCGAGAGCGCGTCGCCGGAGATGAACGCCAAAAGCCCCGTCAGGCGAGCGAGATCGAACTCGCCGCGGTACAGGGCCTGTCCTCGGGGCAGCAGCGGCACGGGCCCGCCGACGAACCGGCCGCCGCGGCCGACGGTGATGCGTATGAAATCGTCGTCCCGGCCTGGCGCAGGAAGGAACGCCACGATCGCGTCCCCGGCGGGCGTCCAGCGAAGGTCGGGACGCGTCTCGACCGACGTCGAATCGACGACAGTACCGTCACGCCGGAGCATCGTTAGGGTGCCACCGGCATCCGTCACCACGATGAGCTGTCCATCGGGAGACCACGCGAGCCCGGCTACGTTCGGGAACGGCATATGAATGCTGTCGGCCACCGCGCCAGTTGCGAGCACGACGACCTTCGCCCACGCGGCCGTCCCGCGCTCCCGCGTGCCGGGCAGAAGCACCACCGTGTCGGCCGTCGCATGCACGTCGATCACGGCGGCCGGTCCGAGACGCCGCGCCGTTCCACCGAGACGCGGGATGACGAACGTTCCTTGACGCGCCGAGTCGAGCTGCGCGGCGATCACGAGGGCCGTGCCCGACGGCGTCCACCGCAACGTCGTGATCCATGGCGCGTCGGCGATCACGGTCACCGGGGTCGTCGCCCCGGTGTCCTGAACGATGAGCGACGATCGACAGGGGACGGGATCGTCGCCGGACCGCATGGCCTCGTAGTGCGTAAACCCTTCGTGTCCCCGCTGGTCGCAGCGGCGCTGGACGTAGGCGATCACGTCGCCACGCGGGGTGATCGCCGGCCTGCCCGCGATTCCGGTGAACGTCACCTGGACGCGCGTCAGCTCTGCCGTCGCGTTAGGCCCTGAGCCGCCCCGTTTCGCGAGCAGGACGCTCCCGGCTCCGGCGACAAGGCCAAGTGCCATCCCACCCGCCACCGCCATGGCCCGGCCGGCGCGCACACGGGCGGGCGCCGTTCCGATGCTCGGCGCTGGTCCGCCGACCGGTGCTCCAGCGTCGAGCAGCGCGTTTGCGAATTCCGCGGCCGTCGCGAACCGGTCGGCCGGCAGCTTCGCGAGTCCGGTGAGCACCGCCTGCTCGATGGCGACCGGTATGGTCTTTCGGACGAGCGTCGGCCGCTCGGGCTCCGCGCTCAGGACTTTCGCCACCACAGCCTGGACGCTCGAGCCGGTGAACGGAGGGTCCCCAGTGAGCATCTCGTACGTCACCGCCGCGAGCGCGTAGATGTCCGTGCGCGCGTCGATCGTCCGCTCGCCCATCGCCTGCTCGGGCGACATGTACTGCGGCGTACCTAACGACAACCCGGTCTGGGTGAGCCGCTGCCCGCCAGCCTGCTGGACCGCGAGCGCGATGCCGAAATCGGCGACGAGCGCGCTCCCGTCGTGCAGCAGGATGTTCTCTGGCTTGACGTCGCGGTGGATCACGCCGTGGCGGTGGGCATAGTCGAGTGCGCTCGCCACCTCGCGCGCGAGCCGGACGGCATCGCCGATCGGCAGCTGCCGCTCCCGTGTGAGGCGGGCGCGAAGCGTCTCGCCCGTGACGAGAGGCATCACGTAGTACAGCAGCCCGCCACCCGTGTCTCCGTCGGCGCCACCGGTCGCACCGCTGTCGAGCAGGGGCAGGATGTGCGGGTGCTGGAGTCGCGCCGTGGTCCGGATCTCGGCGAGGAAGCGGTCGGCGCCTAACGCTGCGCCGAGGTCCGGGTGCAGGACCTTGATGGCCACGTCGCGGTCGTGGCGGAGGTCGTGCGCGAGATACACGGTCGCCATCCCGCCCTGGCCGAGCTCCCGCTCGATGCGGTAGCGATCGGCCAGGGCCAACGCGAGCGACGCGGCGGTCGTCATCGCGTGAGTGTCACGCTACTTGCTGCCGTGTATCATCTTCGGCGCTGCTTCCGTGAACGAGTATCCAGTCGCCGGGCACTTCACGGCAGGATTTGTCGGCGAAAAGACACCGTCAGGGTTGTTCTTCCACAGCCACACGTGCAGGTCGTAATGGTGCAGGCCGTCCGGCATCAGCGGCTTGTGCCCTTCCATCGGCCCGCCGAGCTCCTGCCCGAAGATCTTCGGCACCGGCCCCTTCACGAGCTCCACCGGGACGAACCACTCGGCCGCGATGAGCTTCAGCTTGTCGCCGTTCGGCTCGTAGATCAGGACCTGCGGCTTGGCCGGGTCCAGCGTCGGGCCGAGGTTCCCCAGGTTGAGGAAGTGGACGCCCATCGCACCGGGCTTGTACTGCATCGCGCCTTCGCCGCCACCGTTGGGATACGAGATGCAGCCGAGGGTGGAATAGTAGCCATCGTGCACGGCGACAACCGGGTCGTTGTACTTATCGAGCGCCTTGCGGACACCCTGGAGCTCCGGCGAGAGCGTGGGGCCCTGCGCCGGCATGAGCTGCGGTGCGACAGCGAGCAACAGCCCGGCACCGCCGATGACTCTGCGTGCGAATCTGCGGAACGACATGGCAAACCTCCGATTCAGAACGGGACGATCCAAGCAGAACGATTACGAACGGCGCCTAGCGCGAGAACCGCGTCGGGCGTGTCAGGGTCCGGAGCCCCGCGCCGGCAGTCGGTCCAGCGCGGCAAGGAGTTGATGGGTGTTGAACGGCTTGCTGAGGAAACCGTCGGCGTTGCTGTCGCCGACCACTGTTTCGCCGCTGATGAGCAGCACGGTGACGTGTGACAGCGCGGCGTCATCGCGGATGGCACGAGTCAAACGGCGGCCGTCGAGGCCGGGAAGCGCGACGTCGCTGATCACGAGGCTCACCGCCACGGATCGAATCAGCCGGAGTGCTTCGAGCCCGTCGGCCGCCTCGATCACCCGCTGGAATGGCGAAGCGAGGCCCCGCAGGCAGCTCCGGAGATAGAGCCGCATGTCGGGGTCGTCGTCGACGATCAGCACGGTCGACGGCGGCGTACTGACCTGGATTTCGGCCTCAGGCGTCGTCGTCAAGGGAACAGCACCCATTTGGTCAGCTCCTGCACGGTCATGCGCCTCTCCGGCCTTTCGGGCGCGCCAACCTTGCGACCGAACACGCCAAGACCCTAGCGGCTACGGAGCAGACTTTTGCGTCGTCGTCGCATGCGACCCAGATGCAACCATTTGGGACCGGGCAGGGCGGCATAACTGCCGCTCTTAGGGACTAGGGGACTCGGGACATCGGGACTCGGGACTCGGGACTCGGCCGGGAACCTTCTACCACCTAGCAAGCGTCCTCGCCGGTAATAGCATCCCGGCCGAGTCCCGAGTCCCGAGTCCCGAGTCCCGAGTCCCTCAACGAAACTCGAAGCGGAGGGGCGTCCTGCCGCTCGGCAGCCTCTCAGGAATGAGCCGCCGCAGGCGCTGGGACTCTGCCGACGGATCGAGGAGACCGTTTCGCACGAAGGCGACGAGGTCGCTCAGCTCCTCATCCGAGAGAATCGTTGGGGTCACTAGCCGCGAGTCGAGGCGCTGGAGCACCGGTGCCGCCGGGCCCGTTGGACCTCGGAGGTCGGCCGCGAGCCGGGCAGGTGAGTAGCTCGTCGCCGAGGCGACCGGGTCGAGATGGTGGCGGATCGCGTCCTCGAGCCTAACGAAGGCGCCGTTGTGCATGAACGCCGGCTGGAGCGCCACGTTCCGGAGCGGAGACGTACGGAAGGCGTACCGGTCGCCCGCGTTCCCGGTGACCTGCTCGAGCCCGAAGTCCTCGTCGTGCCCCGGGCCGTCGAATGTCACATTGCCGACACTCGGCGCGACCTGTGGAACGCCGATGACATGCTCGCGGAAGTCGCTGAACATCTCGTTCGACTGGCCGGACACCGCGTGACAGGCGACGCAGCCTCCGCGGCCGAAGAACAGCACCGCGCCGCGCTTCTCCGCGTCGCTCATGGCGTTGCGGTCGCCCCGCGCGTACCGGTCGATCGGCGCGTCGGCGGCGACGAGCGTGAACTCGAACTCGGCCACGGCCCGGCCGACGTGGTCGAACGTGATCGGGTTGCCTGCCTTCACATCCGGGAACGCGCGCGAGAACAGATCACGATAGTTCCGGGTCGCGTTCAGCCGCCGCAGCACCTCGTTTCGGATGTCATCGTTACCGCCGGGGAACGTAAACCCCGCCACCTCCACGCGTTCGGTAGGCGGGATGAAGGCCTGCGCGCCGAGGAGATGCCGCTGGTAGGAGAGTGTCAGGCCCTCCGGATCCGGGAACAGCAGGCCGGCGCTGTTGTCGAACGGGTCGCCGGACAATGCACGGAATCGCGAGTTCCACATCAGCGTCGGGTAGAACGCCGTGTTCAGCACCATGGGCGACCGACGCTGGTTGCGAGGGCCGGTTCGGTTCGGGCCGACGATGCCGTTGTTGTCGATGCCGATGGCGATGGACTGAGTATCGCCAAACCCGTTCGTCGGTGAATGGCACCCGGCGCAGGTGTTGTCGTCGTTGAGCCCACCGATGGGGTCGAACCAGAGCATTCGGCCAACTTCCGAGACCTGATGGTCGATCCGCCGGCCGAGCCGAGCTTCGAGAGTGCTCGCGACTCGGCCCGTGAAGCCGAGTGTGGCGAGGTAAGAACGGAGCTCGGCGTCCAACCGATTGCTGCTCGCGACGGAGCCTGTCGGCGCCGGAACGGCAGTGACGCGAGTCGGGCTGGCGTCCTCGGTGCAGGCGCCGAGGGCGGGAAGGAGTACTGTGATCGCGAGAACCCACGAATGCTGCCGCATCGGCGGTCTCGGAGTTGAGGTGGAAGCGCGTGGGAACCGGAAACTGGGAACCGGGAACAGGAATTTCCGAGGAGCTTCAGTTCCCCGTTCCCTGTTCCCGGTTCCGCTCAAACGTTAGGCGTCGGTCTCAGATCGGGTCACAGAAGATGTCCGGGCCCCGGACGACCGGATTGTCGACCGGCTCGAAGGTGGTCGAGTTCAATTTGCCGCGGATGTATACCTTGAGATCCTGCGTGTTTCCCTGCCCGAGGAGGTTGAAGTGATCGACGATGTCGATCACGGGCGGGAGCGTGTTCGGATCGACGGGGTTGACCCACTCCCCGGCGTTGGAATAGTTGAACACGTACTGAGACCCGTCGGCGCCACTCGCCGTGCCGTGCGCGTTCTGGGTGAACGTGACTTTCCAAGCGCCCGACTTGGACTGCGTCGCGCGCATCACCGTGTGGAATACACCGGTGCCGGTCACGTCGGTCGTTAGGCCGCAGAGTGGGCCGGCGGGGAGGACGAACTGCACAGGCGCGGTCGAGTTTTGAGTAACGGCGAAGCTGGGGCCGTCCGGTACGTTAGGCACCGCCGGGCGTGGTGCAACGGGGTCGGCGCACGCGACGAGCGCGAAGACGCCAAGGGCGAGGAGCGGGCTGCGGAGTGTCATAGAGCCTCCAGGTTCCTGCCGGCGGTCCCCCCGCCGACACTCCCCCCGCCGGAACGGGAGGGCACAGCGTACCGCTGATCTCCGCCGAGACCCCGTCGGCCCGACGTCATCGTGCGGGCCAGGCTCACTCGGGAATCGGTTTCTCGTGCGAATGCCGGCATAGGGGGAATCCCCTAGCGCGGGTCGGCTATTATGAGGGCCGTTTCATGATTGCACAACTCCCCGCGTGGGCGCCCGAGCACGCCACGCCGACGGCCGCACCCCGTGCATCTCATGAAACGCATTCGAGAAATGCGCGACGCTCTTGAACCCCACCGCGTACGCGACCTCGCTCACACTGCCAGCTCCGGCCTCGAGCATCGCCGCCGCCCGCTCCAACCGCATGCGTCGGATCAGATCCGACGGCGTCTCCCCAAGCAGCTCGCGCATGCGCCGGTGCAGATTGCCGCGGCTCTGCGCGACCTCGGCGGCCAGCCGCTCGACGGTGAATTGCTCGTCGCCCAGGTGGGCTTCGATGGCCGTCCGAACCACGTCGACGAACTTCCGGTCCGCCGGCGGAACGTCCACCGGCGCCGGATGAATCGTTAGGGGTGTGCCCGCAAACCGCTCCCGGAGACGCCGTCGTGTCGCGATGATGTTCGCGATCCGCGCCAGCAGTTCTCGCACGTCGAACGGTTTCGTAAGGTAGTCGTCGGCCTGCTCCGTGAGTCCGGTCAATTTGTCCTCTGCCTCCGCCCGTGCCGTCAGCAGGATGACCGGCAGGAAGTCCGTATCCGGATCGGACTTGAGGGCGCGACAGAGGGCGTAGCCGTCCATCACCGGCATCATGACGTCCGAGAGCACGAGGTCGGGGAGGCAGCGGCGGGCTGTCGCGAGACCCTGTTCGCCATCCACCGCCTCGAGCACCCGATATCGCGGTGCCAGATGCTGCTTCACGTACGCGCGCACCTCGGGATTGTCGTCGACCACGAGGACGGTCGTCACGTCCTCGGGAATCGGGAATTGGGAATCGGGAATCGGTGAACCCTCGGGGTGCCTCACCGTCTCGTCGGAGCCGGCTCCGTTAGGCAGATCTCGAATGGGCGAGCCCGGCGCAACGAATTCGGGTGGCGGACCCGCTGGCCTGGAGGATGAGACGACAGGCATCCCGTCGTCGGTGAACTGCTCGGGCGCAAGATGCGCGTGGCCTTTGCGAAGGGTGACCGTGAACGTGCTCCCAAAGCCCTCTTCGCTCTGCACGGTAATGGCACCGCCGTGCAGCGCTACCAGCTCCTTCGCGAGCGCGAGCCCGATCCCCGTTCCCGGCTGTGTACCGGCGGTCCGTGCGCGGTGGAACCGGTCGAATATGAGATCGAGTTCGGCTGCCGGGATTCCCGCGCCGCTGTCCCGAATCGTGATGCGTGCGGCGCTCTCGTCGCCACTGACGGTCACGCGGACGGCCCCGCCGTCGGGCGTGAACTTGAAGGCGTTCGAGAGCAGGTTCGAGAGCGCGCGCTCGAGATGGTTCGGGTCTGCGTACACGATCGCCTCGTCCGTCGCACCCTGGACGTCGTAGGCGATGGCCTTTCGCTCGGCCATCGGCACGAACGTGCGAGCGACACTCGTGACGAAGGCGCCCAGGTCCACGCGTCGGGCGTGGAGCTCCTCGCGTCCCGACTCCACGCGCGCGAGCTCGAGGATCTCGTTGATCAGGTCGAGCACGCGGCCGGCATTCCGTCGCGCGAGATCGACCTGCTCCGTCGCGGAGGCCGAGAGTGGTCCGTGGAGTCCGGCACGGAGATCATCCAGGGGACCCATCGTCAGGGTCAGTGGCGTGCGGAACTCGTGGCTGACGTTCGCGAACAGGCGACTGCGGGCGCGGTCGAGCTCCCGCAGCTGCTCGGCTTCCACATGCTGGATCTCGAGGCGGCTCTCGAGGCGCAAGCGGTTCATCTCGTAGCGCCTAACGCCATACAGTGTCGCCAGCAGCAGCGCACCGTAGAGCGTATACGCCCACCACGTCCGCCACCATGGCGGGGTGATGAGGATGGCCAGCGATGCGCCTTGTTCATTCCACACCCCGTCGTTGTTGCTCGCCCGCACCTCGAACACGTAGTGGCCGGGCGGGAGGTTCGTGTACGTGGCCGACCGGACCGCGCCCGACTCGAACCAGTCGTTGTTGAACCCGATCATCCGGTAGGCATAACGATTCTTCGCTGGCGCCGAGTACTCGAGTGCTGCGAACTCGAGCGTGATCACGGCGTCACGGTACGACAGGCGGAGCGTGTCCGTCTGGGAGATGGTCGTGCGCAGCACGGTCCCGCTGTCTCGGACGGTCTCGTAGCGATTCCCACGACGGAATCCCGTGATCACGACCGAAGGCGCGTTCGGGTTGTCGCGGACAGCTTCCGGCCGGAAATAGTTGAAGCCGTAGATGCCGCCGAAGAACATCTCACCGCTCCGGCTCCTGAATGCGGCGCCGGAGTTGAACTCGTTGCTCTGGAGGCCGTCGTTGATGTCGTAGTTCCGGAATTGCCTCGTCGCCGGATCGAATCGCGACAACCCCTTGTTCGTGCTCAGCCACAGTCGGCCGGCGGAATCGGCGAGGATCGCGTACACCACATCGTTAGGCAGGCCATCACGTTCCGTGAAATGCACGAACGTTCCCGAGCCGATGTCAAGTCGATTGATTCCGCCCCCGGCGGTCCCGACCCACAGGTACCGGTCGGGCTGTCGCGGATCGGGGAGAATCGAGCGGATCGCGTCGTGGCTCAGGCTCCCGGGTACGCGCGGATCGTGACGGAAGTGACGGAACGTCCCGGTTTTCGGATCGAACCGCGCCAGGCCCTGATCCGACCCGAGCCAGATCGCGCCGGTCGAGTCCTGGATCATGGACGGGAAGATCCATTGCCGCGCGGTCGGCCGCTCTTTATGGCGGTAGATCTGAAAGCGGCCCCGCTCCGGGTCAGCCAGCCTAACGAGATAATTCTCCGTGACCGCCCAGATCACTCCAGTCCGGTCGCGGAAGACGTCGTACACCGACTGTTCGGGAAGACCCGTGGAGTCTGCGGGGTCGTATCGATACTGCCGGAAACGGCCGGTCGCGATCTCGTAGTGATACAGCCCGGAAACGGACGCGGTCCAGAGCGACCCGGGCGGATCTTCCACAATCGACCACACGGCGACGTTCCCGAAATCGTTAGGCCGGTTCGAGTTGGTCTCGAAGCTCTTGAGCTCACCCGTTGTGCGGTTCCATCGGTACAGTAGCCCGGCGTCGATCCAGAGCGTACCCGAGAGATCCTCGAACAGCGTGTACACGCTGAACCCGGACAACCGCGACGGCCAGTTCTCAGGACGCCGAAATGTCTTGAACCGATTCGCCTTCGGATCGTAGGCGTTGATCCCGTACCCGTTGGAGCCGACCCAGATCACATTCGAGCGATCGCGGTACACCCGGGTTGGCAGGTCGTTCATGCTCTCCGGATTCAGCGGCTCATGGCGGAAGTACGTGAACACGCCCGTCGATGGATCGAGACGCATCAGCTCCGAGACGGTCGACACCCAAAGCTGGCCCGTCGGATCCTCCGCGAGGCTGACGGCTATGCCCCAGCCGTACCTGAAGGTCCGATATCTATGGTAGTAGTGGCGGATGCTCGTCCTGGCGGAGTCGAACGCGCTGACTCCCGGAACGGACCCGATCCAGAGGCGGCTGCGGGAGTCCTCGTAGAGGGACGTGACGGCTGTGTCGATGAGGGCGAGGGGCGAACTCGATCGCACGGTCAGATGCGTGAACGCCACGCGGCCGGCGCTGCTCGATTCACGACGGTCGAGCCCAGCGTCGGTGCCGACCCACAGCACGCCGCGCCGATCGATCAGCATCGCCCGCACCCGGTCATCGCCGAGGCTCGTGGTGTCCGCCGGCGAATGCACGAACCGATCGACCGTGACCTCGCGCCGACCGTTGAGCGTTAGGCGAAACAGACCTTCGCCGGCCGCGCCGACCCAGATCGCGCCGCTCGGGTCCTCGGCAATCGCCACAACGTCACGTGCCGGACCCGCGCGCACGCGCGTAAACCGCTCGCGAGCGCGGTCGAACCGGTTGACGCCGCCGCCACGCGTGCCGACCCACAGCTCGCCGCGACTGTCCTCGAACAGCGCCGTGATCTCGCTGTCGGAGATCGAGGTCGAATCGAACGGGTCGTGGCGGAAGACGACGAACTGGTAGCCGTCGTAGCGATTGAGCCCGTCCTTCGTGCCGAACCACATGAATCCGCGCCGGTCCTGCACGATCGCCGAGACGACGTTCTGTGAGAGCCCGTCGGCGATCGTCAGATGCCTGAACGTGACTCGTTCCTGCGCGGTGAGCGGAGCAGCGAGTGCTGCGATGAGCAGCACGGCTCGAGCGCTGATCGAGTGGCGGGACATGCCCTCGAACGTATCACCCTGTCGCGGGGCGGGTCGAGTACATCGCGACGTTGAGTGCGTCTCGCCGGGGCATAGGTCGAGTGCATCGCGCCGGGGCGCGGGGACGCGGCCTCGTCGGTACGCGCGCTCGCAGCCGGCGCCGCCGGACCAGCGTGGTGGGAGGCGTACGGCTCCGTAAGGTCCGGCGATCGCTGCGGCGCCGCGCGAGCACCTCCTCTGGCCGCGTCCCCGCGCTTGACGGCAGCCTTGAGCGACCCGGACGCTGCTCGTCACCGCGCATGCATCGCCGAGTAAGCAGCCTGTGCGCGCCTAACGAGCGTGCGGGTGCCCGCAATGGGGACGCGCGCTTGCTGCTCGCTCCTGACGGTCAGCTCCTACCGGGGCAGGAGGCGGGGCGTCGGGTGAGGAGGCGTCGCGCGGCGCCGGCTGCGGGCGCGTTCCGCCGACGAGGCCCGATGCCCCGCCGACCAGACCGCGATGCCGACCGGCAAAGCAGCAAGCAGCCAGCAGCAAGCGACACCCATTGCAGGTTCCCGCCGCGATGGTGATACTGTGGCCATGCCAGCAGCCGACCGCGTCGACCTGTCATCTCGTTAGGCATTCATGGGTACTCTCCGGCTCGCTCCGGCGACCGTATCGGATTACCGGCGATTGGCCGAGTCACGGCTGCCGCGCCAGCTGTTCGACTACATCGACGGCGGAGCCGTCGACGAGCGCACGCTCGCTGCGAACCGTGAGGATCTCGCGCGCCTCAGGCTCCGCCAGCGTGTGCTGCGGGACGTCTCGCAGATCGACACCACCGCGGAGATCGCCGGCCGAACGGCGGCGATGCCCGTCGCGTTCGCCCCGGTGGGACTCGCGGGACTCATGCGGCGCCGGGGCGAGGTACAGGCGGCACGGGCGGCGGAGGCGGCGGGCGTCCCGTTCTGCCTCTCGACCGTCGGGCTCTGCTCACTGGAAGAAGTGCGCGCGGCCACGAAGGCGCCGTTCTGGTTCCAGCTGTACATGATGCGCGACCGCGGGCACGTGACTGAGCTCCTCCAGCGCGCCCGTGCCGTCGGCGTCGATACCCTCGTGTTCACCGTGGACCTCGCCGTCGTCGGCGCGCGCTATCGCGACACGCGGAACGGCATGGGAGGGGGCCTCACCGCCGCGGCCCGCGTGCGAAGCGCGCTCAACTTCGCCGTGCACCCGCGGTGGCTGGTCGATGTAGCGTTAGGCGGCCGGCCGCTCGTGTTCGGGAACCTGGCGTCGTACGTCGCGAGCGCGAAAAACGTG